>Ga0187886_1000381_pt1 | contig 54594 bp, 51 predicted proteins | sample June2016WEW_20_1_FD_133001 | JGI IMG/M metagenome (GOLD analysis project Ga0187886, IMG submission 133001) | Peatland microbial communities from SPRUCE experiment site at the Marcell Experimental Forest, Minnesota, USA - June2016WEW_20_150 | ecosystem: Environmental > Terrestrial > Soil >... | reverse complement strand
CGCGATCGTACTGGGCACCCGGCGGGCCAGGTAAATAAACCGTGGGGTTGTATTTATTTATGTTTTTTTAAGCTATTTTTAAGCTTATATTAATGTTGATCATGAAAAATAGAGATGGGAAATGATCAGATCGCCAATGGTAAAAAGCAGCAGCGTGATGAGCGATATTAGGGCGCCATTTGTAAAGTGAAGGAATTTGTCTATCAGGAAAGAGAGGAGGAGATCTGAAATGAATATTATCAGGCATAACCGGTTTCTGGCAGGAGTTATCCTGGGGGCATTTATAGCGGGGATCGCTTTTACAGGAGGAATGCTGTTTGCCTCCGGGCGTACTGGCTTAAATGCCATCCTGGCAGACCTGCAAACTCCCCAGGTTCAGGGAACTATCCAGAGTGATTTAACGCCTGCAATAGGGACGGACACCATCGCCGACACTGTTGCCGCCGCGGGACCAGCGGTTGTCAAGATCGAGACGCAGGTGACAACGCAGGTGGAAAACCCGTTTTTCAACGATCCTTTTTTCCGCCAGTTCTTCGGGCAGGGTAATAACCAGTCTGAGACCATGGTGCAGAAAGGTCTGGGGTCCGGCTTTTTCATCTCTGCGGATGGGTATTTGCTGACCAACGAGCATGTGATCGATGGCGCCCAACAGATTCAGGTCACGATCATGGGCAAGTCACAGCCGGTTAATGCCCGGGTGGTGGGAAGCGACCAGGATCTTGACCTGGCGGTGTTAAAGGTCGACGCCGGCAGTAACTTGCCATATCTGAAGCTGGGTGATTCCGACAATATCCGGGTGGGCAGCTGGGCAATTGCCATCGGCAATCCTTACGGGCTCGATCATACTGTTACGGTGGGAGTGATCAGCGCCAAGGGACGTCCGATCACCGTACAGGATCGCAGCTACCGGAACCTGCTCCAGACGGACGCCTCCATCAATCCCGGCAATAGCGGCGGACCGCTGCTGGATATGAACGGCGAAGTGATCGGTATCAATACGGCCGTCGATGCCCAGGCACAGGGAATTGGATTTGCCATTCCCAGCAATACTGCCAAAAACATTCTTGCTACTGTAGTTAAAAATCAGGTTTAATTAGATGGGAAATAATGCTATCATAACAACTGGGAAAAGTCTTCTATAAAAAATCGATGATTATGCTTCCGTAGAAAATATAGAAAAGGAGTAAATATAATATGACAAAACGTGCCAAAGAGGATCTCAGTTCCAGCGACCTGTCCATAACCATCATCAACCGGGTGATTCGCCGTATTCGCAACGAAGGGCGTCCCCTGACCCTGGAAACAGTTTGCCAGGAGATCGAGGAGTATAAAACCATGCCGACCCTGGCCGACAAGGTTACCACAGGAATGGTAAGGCAGGTGCTATCTACCTTTCAATAGGCGAGACTCCTGTTTTTAAAAACTTCGCCCCACAAGGACAACTGCCAGTAGATGGAGATTAATTCAGTGATAATCACAGCCCCGAGGGGCTGTGATTATTTCCAAGAAATATTATCGTATAACGTGAAAACCCCTTCCGTATAATAACATATCATGTATTGACGCGGTTTTTACATCGCCACGGAAGGGGTGAATTCTTTTGGCCTCTGATATCATCGTAGGTACCATTGCATATGCTGATGAAGTGCGGGAAAGATTGGACTCTGAACTAAAATTTTTAACTAGCGAAGGACTGGCCTTGGAGTTGGAAGAAGCGGAAAATCCTCCTTGGTCTTTTTTTATTCTTCATACGCCACGGGGCAAGAAACAGGGAGAAAAGGGGATTGCCTGCCGTTTTGCGGTGGCCAAGGCGGTCTCCGACCTCTTGGTCAACCATGTGGAATCCAACTTCGTCAGGAAATTTATCGATAAAAGCTACAACTACTGGTCGGCCAACGACCGGGATGACCTGATCGAGCGCAACGCTGAATCCATGTCCAAGCTCCGGATCGTCCGGAGAAACCGGATTCTGCAAAGTATCTACGACTACCTGGCCGACTCCCAGGTGCTGATGGTAGAGGGATTCGCCAGGTTCCGCCTCAAGGACTACTGGAAGCAACTGCAGCGCATGGTCAAACGCACCAGCCAGGAGTTTATGGCGGCCAAGGATTACCTGGAATTCGTGCGGCTGCTGCGCTGTTTCATCGACATGCAGGAGACGAAGATCTACGAGGTGCACGTCTTTATCAACACCGAGGGCACCTTCTTTTTGTGTGACGAGACCGGAGAGGTGATCCGCAGCGAGCATCTGCGCACCCCCTCCTTTACCGTCAACGACGGCGAGTTCAACTACAAAGACTATCTGCTCAGCATGCTGATCACCCTGGCGCCGAAGTCGATCATCTTTCACGTCTCCGATCTGATCTGGGACTGCGACCCGCTGCAGACGATTCAGCAGGTCTTCGGTGAGCGGATCAGCCGCTGTCCGGGATGCGCCAGGTGCAAGCAGCTGAACGCCCACAAGAAGTGAGGGTGCAAGCGGGGACGGTTCTTGGCTGGCGTGCTTGCGTGACAGTGCAGGCGGTGATTGACAGGGTCTCCCGGAGCGTCGTATAATGTGCATGTCAATCGATAACAGACAACGCGATGATTGGAAGAGTACCCTCCTACCGGTTGCAGAGAAGTGGCGCCATGGCTGCAAGCGCCTCTACCATAGGGTGAGGGGAAGACCACCCGGGAGCATTCTCCGACCAAGGAGAGCGGTGGCACACCGGTAACAGTGCGGACGAGAGGACGGATGACGGCTTCCTTACATGGCCTGCACAGGGGCGAATATTAGGGCAGCCGCAGGTACATCCGCCAACAGGGGTGGAAACGCGGGAAAATCTCGTCCCCGAACAGGGGATGGGATTTTTTTTATTATTGCTTTTTATTTATGTTGAGGCGCGACTACGATCAGGAGGTGCGGTATGAGTTTCTTAACAGTGACCTTGCAAGACGGCAACCGGCGAGAGGTGGAACAGGGCAGCACCTGGAGCCAGGTGGCTGCAGGCATCAGCCGGAAACTGGGCAAGGAGGCCCTGGCAGCCAGAGTGGACGGGGCCGTGGATGACCTCCAGAGCCAGGCACAGCAGGACCGGCAGGTGGAGTTCCTGACTTTCGCCGACGAGGATGGCCGGGCGGTATTCCGGCATACCTCCTCCCACATTCTGGCCCAGGCGGTGCAGCGGTTGTTCCCCGGGACGAAGCTGGCCATCGGCCCCGCCATCGTTGACGGATTCTATTACGACCTGGACTCGGGCCACATCTTCACCGTCGAAGACCTGGCGGCGATTGAGGCGGAGATGCGGAAGATCGTCAAGGAGGATTACCCGCTGGTGCGCCGGGATGTCTCCCGGGAGGAGGCCATCGAGTATTTCACCCTGCGGAGTGAGCCCTACAAGGTGGAGCTGATCCAGGATCTGCCCGCGGATGTGCAGGTCAGCCTGTATAAGCAGGGGGAGTTCATCGACCTCTGCCGGGGGCCGCACCTGCCGAGCACCGGGATGGTGGGCGCTGTCAAGCTGCTCAGCATCGCTGGGGCTTACTGGCGCGGCAGCGAGCAGAATAAGATGCTGCAGCGGATCTACGGCACCTCCTTCCCCAAACAGAAAGACCTGGATGAGTATCTGCAGCGGATCGAGGAGGCCAAGCGCCGCGACCACCGCAAACTGGGGCAGGAGCTTGACCTGTTCGGCATCGCCGACGAGGGTCCCGGCTTTCCTTTTTTCTACCCCAAGGGGATGATCATCCGCAACGAACTGGAGAACTTCTGGCGCCAGCTGCACCGCCAGTGGGGCTACCAGGAGATCAAGACACCGATGATCCTCAGCCGGGAGCTGTGGGAGCGCTCCGGGCACTGGGACCACTACGAGGAAAATATGTATTTCCTGAAGATCGACGAGGAGGACTATGCGGTCAAACCGATGAATTGCCCCGGCGGCATCATCTGCTACAAGAGGAGGCCCCACTCCTACCGGGAACTCCCGATCCGCTACGGCGAGCTGGGGCTGGTGCACCGCCACGAGCGCTCGGGCGCCCTGCACGGCCTGATGCGGGTGCGCTGCTTCACTCAGGATGATGCTCACATCTTTATGATGCCGGAGCAGATCACGGCCGAGATCATCAAGGTCATCAAGCTGATCGATTCCATCTACCAGACCTTCGGTTTCCCATACCGGATGGAATTGTCCACCAAACCGGAGAACGCCATGGGCTCCGACGAGATCTGGGAGCAGGCCACCGACGCCCTGAAGCAGGCGCTGGAGCAAAACGGGAACGCCTACAAGATCAACGAGGGAGATGGAGCCTTCTACGGCCCGAAGATCGACTTCCACCTTCAGGATACCCTGGGCCGGAGCTGGCAGTGTGGCACGATCCAGTTGGACTTCACGATGCCGGAATGCTTTGACATCACCTACATCGGGGAGGACGGAGAAAAACACCGTCCGGTGATGATCCACCGGACGGCCTTCGGCAGTATCGAGCGTTTCCTGGGCATCCTTACCGAGCACTATGCCGGAGCCTTTCCAGCGTGGCTGGCGCCGGTTCAGGCCCGGGTGCTCACCGTCGCTGACCGGCACATTCCCTATGCCACCGAGGTGGCGGCCACCCTGGAACAGCATGACTTCCGGGTGGAGGTGGATGATCGCAACGAAAGAGTGGGCTACAAGATCCGGGATGGCGAACTGGAGAAGATCCCCTACCTGCTGGTGGTCGGCGACAAGGAGGCGGAAGCCGGGGCAGTCAGTGTGCGCAAGCGTGGCCAGGGCGATCTCGGCCGGATTTCAGTGGATGATTTTGCTGTGCAACTAGCGGGTGCTATCGCGCAGAAGGCATAGGAACGCCCGTGAAACATCAGGCTAGTGCGACAAATAGACGAAAACATGATTGACACCTGGTAGCGGTTGTGCTAAGCTTTGTTCCAGTTTTAACTAAACAACAGGCACAAAAGTAGAGGCCACTCGCTTCTCACCTTAGGGCTTTCAGTGCTGCTAGGGTTGCGCCGAAAACTTTCTTTTGGCTGAAAGCGGGTGGATTACCCGCTTTATCTATTTCACAGGAGTTTACAGGAGGTGGCGAATAATTAATAAAGACTTGCGGATTAATGAGGAGATTCGCGTTCGTGAGATCCGTTTAGTCAGTAGCGACGGCCAGCAGCTTGGCGTTGTGCCGATCAAGGAGGGCCTCCGGATCGCGGTGGAGCAAGGCTTCGACCTGGTTGAGGTGGCCGCTCAAGCCAAGCCCCCGGTTTGCCGGATCATGGACTACGGCAAGTACAAGTATGAGCAGAGCAAACGGGACCGGGAGGCGCGCAAGAAGCAGAAAGTCATCGAGATCAAGGAAATAAAATTGAGACCGAAGATCGAGGATCATGACTTTCAAGTGAAGGTAAAGAACGCTCAGCGCTTTTTAGCGGACGGGGACAAGGTGAAAGTCACCATGATGTTCCGGGGACGCGAGATCTCTCATTCCGATCTGGGGCGCTCGCTGAGCCTCAAGTTCTTCAAGCTGCTGGAGGATCAGGCGATCATGGAGAAAGAGCCTAAGATCGAAGGACGCAATATGATCATGGTGCTAGCCTCGAAGAACCAGGAACAGCCGAAGGGAGAATAGAACATGCCGAAAATGAAGACGCACCGGGCTACAGCCAAAAGAGTCAAGCGTACCGGCAGCGGACTTTGGAAGCGGGCGAGCGCCGGCAAGAGCCACCTGCTGGCGACCAAAAACAGCAAGCGCAGGCGCCGTCTCCGGGAGTCGGTCATCATGAGCGCCGCGGACCGTGGCCGAATGGCACGGCTGTTGCCCTATTCATAAACCTTAAAGGGGGGTTAAGATTATGCCTAGAGTAAAGGGCGGAACGGTTGCCCGGCACCGCCATAAAAAAATATTGAAGTTAGCCCGCGGCTATCGTGGTGCCAAGAGCAAGCTTTTCCGCCCGGCCCACGAACAGGTGATGAAATCGCTGTATTACGCTTACGTTCACCGGAGATTACGCCGGAGGGATTTCCGCAAGCTGTGGATCACCAGGATCAACGCGGCTGCCCGGCTGAACGGGATCTCCTACAGTAAGCTGATGAACGGGCTGAAGAAGGCGAACGTCATAGTCAACCGGAAGATGCTGGCGGAGTTGGCCGTCAATAACGCCACTGCTTTTGCCAAGCTGGCCGACCTGGCCAAGGAGAAGATCTAGCCGGAGCACTTTAATCATACTAATCGGAGCTTACAAAAAGTATGGCAGCAAGTGTCCATACTTTTTTTAATAGTCCTTTGACGGCTTGATGGTTTGAGGTGGGGATCATGGAGATCAGGACAACCAGGCAGGCTGTACAACTGGCACGCAGGCTGGGCCGGCGGAAGGTCCGGGACGTCGAGCGGCGATTCGTGATCGAGGGGATCACCTTCGTGGAGGAGGCCCTGCGGAGCGATTCCGTGGTCGAGTGCCTGGTTTACTCCGAGCGGATGCTGCAGCACCAGAGAGGCTGGGCATTGTTGGACAATGCCCGGGAGCAGGGGTTGCCTGCCTTCCTGGTGGATGAGCCGCTATACGGGGAGCTGTCCGACACGGAAACTCCCCAGGGAGTCCTGGCGGTAGTACAGAAGCCGGCCTGGCAGCAGGCTCTGCTGCTGCAGCAGCAGACCGGTCTGCTGCTCGCCCTGGACGGCCTGCAAGACCCCGGCAACCTGGGCACGATCCTGCGCACCGGCGACGGGGCCGGGGTGAGTGGAGTGTGGCTGGGCCAGGGTACCGTAGACCTATACAACCCCAAGGTGCTACGCGCCACCATGGGCTCCATCTTTCGCCTGCCGTCTTTTAGCGGTGTCGATCTACCCCTGTTGTTGACGGAACTGAAGACGTCAGGCTGGCAGGTGGTAGCTGCGGTTCCCCACACCGGACAGAGTTACTTTCAGGCAGACCTGAGACACACTCGGCTGCTGCTGGTGATCGGCAACGAGGCCCACGGCATCAGCAGGGATCTGGTGGCTCTTGCCGACCAGGTGGTGAGCATACCGCTGCGGCCGGAGGTGGAGTCGCTGAACGCGGCAGTGGCCGCCGCCCTGCTCATCTACGAGGTCCAGCGCCAGCGCCTCACGTGAGCGCGAGAACCGTCCCCGCGCTCACGTGTTTCCAGGGGATGCTAGGCGTATGCGGGTCAAAGCATCAGCTATTTTCATAGAAGAAATTATTCTTGTCAGCAGTTTTCGCCGGGTTGGTATTATAATCAGAATTAAAAAAGAAAGACTTGGGTGAAGCATGGTGCAGGCGGAAAGCAGGCGACAGGTAATCATTGTTGGGGGTGGGGCCTCGGGCATGGTCGCTGCCATCGCCGCCAGGCGGAGCGGGGCGGAGGTCACGCTGCTGGAGCGGAACCCCCGCATTGGGAAGAAGCTGCTGGTAACCGGCAACGGCCGCTGTAACTTTACCAATCTCTATACTGAAGTACGATCATACCACGGCACTAATCCCAAGTTTGTTTACAGTGCGCTGTCACAGTTCGGGGTGCCCGAGACCATCGACTTTTTTAGCCGGCTTGGCGTCAACCACAAGGTAGAGGATTGTGGCAAGGTTTTTCCCATGTCTGAACAGGCCTCCAGCGTGCTGGACGTGCTGCGCTACGAGCTTGAGGACCTGGGAGTGATTGTCTACTGCGACGCCCTGGTGCGGGAGATCGATCATGCCGATGGCGCCTTTCACCTGCAGTTGGAGGACGGCGCCACCTTCAACGGCGACCGGGTGATCCTGGCCGCGGGCGGCAAGGCCATGCCTGCTACCGGCTCCAATGGCAGCGGTTTCGAGTTGGCCCGGCAGTTGGGGCACACCATCGTCAGCCCCTTTCCTGCTCTGGTGCAGTTAAAACTGGCAGGCGACTTTTTTAAACAGGTTGAAGGCCTGAAGTTCACCGGGACGGCGGAGATTCTCCAGGAGCATGACGAGGGCAATTATAAGATGGTCGCCAGAGACCGGGGCGAGATCCTCTTCACCAGCTATGGGGTGTCGGGGCCGCCGATCTTACAGATCAGCAGGAAGGCCGGGGAACTGCTTCAGAGGGGAGAGCGCCCCTGGCTGAAGCTGATGGTGTTTGATCAGATGACGCCGGAAAATCTAGACCAGCTGCTGGCGGAGCGCTTTTTGAATATGCCCCGCAAAACCCTGGAGATCAGCCTGGTGGGATTGATCTCCAAACGGTTGATCCCGGTGCTGCTGAAAGAGGCCGGGGTGCTGGACCTGCGCTGCCGGGTGGCTAACCTGGCTGCCGGGGAGCGGGAGAAGATTGTCCGCATACTGACCGATTGGAAACTGCCCATACGCGGGACCATGTCCTGGCAGAATGCCCAGGTGACTGCGGGGGGCGTGGCCACTGCCGAGTTCGATCCCCGGACCATGGAGTCGAAACTCGTCCCGGGGCTATTCCTGTGCGGGGAGATCCTGGACATCGACGGGGCCTGCGGCGGTTATAACCTGCAGTGGGCCTGGTCGTCAGGCTACGTTGCCGGCGCCAGTGCGGCAACCTCCTGAGGCAATCGTTGCCAGAATTCCAGGGTAACATCCGGCGTCGGGAAAATTACAATACGTTATGAAGCCGGGCGCATTCCGGCGAGACGAAGAAGGAAGCAAAAAGAACGTCCCCTTGCTTCCATAGGTGAAACACATGCTGAAGCTGCCACCGATCAAACTGGAACTTGACGAGGATGAGCCGGCACTGCGCCGGAAGATCAGCTCACTGCTGGGAATCGGGGATGCTGAGCTGATCGGTTATCAACTGCTGCGCCAGTCGATCGATGCCCGCCAGCGCGGGCGGGTTTATCTTATTTATACTGTGGCCGCCGAGGTGCGGGACGAGGAACGGGTGCTCGGCGGGAGCCGGCGCCAGGCCATATCCAGGTTCACAGCAGAGGCATACCGGTATGTGCAACCAGGGGTGGAGCCGCTGACCGACCCGCCGGTGATCGTCGGCATGGGCCCCGCGGGCCTGTTTGCCGGGCTGATCCTGTCGCGGATGGGCTACCGCCCCTTGCTCCTGGAACGGGGGGAGGACGTGGAGACCCGGGCGCGGCGGGTGTCTAATTTTTGGAACGGCGGCGAGTTTGACGGCGAGAGCAACGTCCAGTTTGGCGAGGGCGGGGCCGGGGCCTTCTCGGATGGCAAGCTGACGACCCTGATCCGCGACCCGCGCTGTCACCAGGTGCTGCATGAATTGGTGGCCGCAGGCGCTCCGGAGGAGGCCCTCTTCCTGAACAAGCCCCACATCGGCACTGACCGCCTGCGGGCGGTGGTCAGTCACCTCCGATCAGCGATCATCGCCAACGGCGGCACAGTGAGATTCAGGGCCAGGGTCACCGGCCTGGTGCAGAGCGGCGGTGAGATCCGGGGCGTCCTGGTCAACGCCTCCGAGCGGATCGACGCCGGTGTGGTGCTGCTGGCCGCCGGCCACAGCGCCAGGGACACCTACACCATGCTCCACGAGCAGGGCGTTGTCCTTACACCGAAACCCTTTTCCATCGGGGTCCGGATCGAGCATCCCCAGAGTCTCATCGACACCGCCCAGTTCGGGCTCCAGGCCGGCCACCCCCGGCTGGGACCGGCAGACTACAAGCTCGCCTACCATGCGCCCGGTGGCCGTTCTGCCTACACCTTCTGCATGTGCCCGGGCGGCCGGGTGATCGCTGCGGCCTCCGAGGCCGGTGGAGTGGTGACCAATGGCATGAGCAGCTATCTGAGGGATGAGATTAACGCTAACAGCGCCCTGTTGGTGGGAGTGACGCCGGATGATTTTGGCAGCACCCATCCACTGGCGGGCGTTGTCTGGCAGCGGCGGTGGGAGCAATTGGCCTTTGCCGCCGGCAGGGGCGGCTTTCAGGCCCCTGTGCAGTTGGTGGGAGATTTTCTGGCCGGGCGCCCGAGCCGCGGTTTCGGGCCGGTGACGCCCACCTACAGACCAGGCACGGTCTTCGCGGACCTGGCCACCTGCCTGCCGTCCTATGCCGCGGCCACCATCAGGGAGGCCATCCCCTTTTTTGAGCGCCGGGTACGCGGCTTTGCCATGCCTGAGGCGGTACTGACCGGTGTGGAGACGCGCAGTTCCGCACCAGTGCGGATCAACCGGGACGAACAGCTGATGGCCAGTCTCCGGGGCCTCTACCCGGTGGGGGAGGGGTCGGGCTACGCCGGCGGGATCATGTCATCGGCGGTCGACGGCATCAGGGCCGCGGAAAAAGTGGCCTCCCGCTATAAACCGTTCTAGAAGATCGACGGCGACGGGCGCGGTTTAGACTGGACGGGCAGTGTACAATTTTTGGTGAGTTGTAGGGTATATGGCCTTATGATATAATGCTTCTGGAGTTCTAAATCTGCCCCGCAAAGGTGTGTGACACAAGTGTCTCTGCCGGCTCGCCTGTGTTGGCTGATTTTTGAACGCACTGGTTCACCGTTTGCCTATATCATGTACCGTAGGTTGATGCTGCAATGACAGAACTGAGGGATTTCAACTGCATAGGTTTTTAATGATGATGCACAGGAGAGTAAGAACCGGGGGGTTCTCCCAGGGAGGCCGTGCCGAGATTGGAAGCAGGGCCAGAACCCGGGTTCTGAAGTTCACCTGGAAGTCGCTGCGCTGATGGCCCGGGAAAGGCTGGTAGGCGTGGCCGGGGTTTCCCGTTACAGATCGTACCCCGAAAGTGGGCCTTGACGGCCAAGAAGGGTGGTACCGCGCAGGTTATAACAGGCCTCCGTCCCTTGAGTGACGGGGGCTTTACTTTATGCTTGGATAAGAGAGGTGCGCTGTGGGTGGAACAGGAGATCAACAAGATCAAAGAGGATGCGCTTAAGGAACTGTCATCGGCAAATACTATGGATGAGCTGCAGGCGGTCAGGATGAAGTACCTCGGCAAGAAGGGCGACCTGACCAGGGTGCTGCGAGGTATGGGCAGCCTCTCCCCGGAGGAGCGTCCGCGGCTGGGGCAACTGGCCAACGAGGTGCGCCTGTTGCTGGAAGGCGAATTGGACCGGAGACTGGCGTCATTAGGCAGGCAGGAGCAATTGAGGCAGTTGGCCAGCGAGGCCCTGGACGTCACCCTGCCGGGCCGGCCGGTGCAGCGTGGCCACAGGCATCCGCTGAGCACTGTGCTGCGGGAGATCGAACGGATCTTCACGGGCATGGGCTTTGAAGTGGTCCAGGGGCCGGAGGTGGAGTGGGATTACTACAACTTCGAGGCCCTGAACATTCCCAAGGGGCATCCGGCCCGGGACATGCAGGATTCCTTCTATATCACCCAGGAGATGCTGTTGCGCACCCATACCTCGCCGATGCAGGTGCGCACCATGGAGAAGGCAGTGCCCCGGCTGCCGGTGCGGGTCATCGTTCCGGGCAAGGTTTACAGAAGGGACGACGATGCCACTCATTCGCCGATGTTCCATCAGGTAGAAGGGTTGCTGGTGGACAGCCGGTGCACCATGGGGGACCTCAAGGGGGTGTTGCTGGCCTTTGCCCGGCAGATGTTCGGCCCCGACCGGGAGATCCGGTTGCGCCCGAGTTTCTTCCCCTTCACCGAGCCCAGTGCGGAGGTGGACGTCTCCTGTATCAACTGCGGGGGCGCGGGTTGCCGGGTCTGTTCCGGCACCGGCTGGCTGGAGATCCTCGGGTCCGGCATGGTGCACCCCAGGGTGTTGGCCAACGTCGGCTACGACCCGGAGACCGCGGTCGGATTCGCCTTTGGCATGGGTGTGGAGCGGGTGGCCATGCTCAAATACGGGATTAACGATCTCCGCCTGTTCTTTGACAACGACGTGAGATTTCTACACCAATTCTAGGCGGGCTGTGAGGAGGAATGGATCGTGCATGTTTCTTACCGGTGGTTGAAGGAATTGGTGCATGTTGACCTGCCTGCAGAGGCGCTGGCGGAGAAGCTGACTATGGCCGGGCTGGCGGTGGAAGGGATCGTCGAGCCGGTACCCGGTCTTGCAGGGATAGTAGTGGGTAAGATTATCGAAATGAAACGGCACCCGGATTCGGACCATCTGCAGATCTGCCGGGTGGACACCGGATCGGGGGTGGCGCAGGTCGTGAGCGGCGCTCCCAACCTGGTTGTGGGCGCCAACGTTCCCTATGCCCGGCCCGGGATAACCCTGCCCACAGGGCCGGAGGTGGCCAGCCGCATCATCCTGGGGGAGCTTTCCGACGGGGTGCTCTGCTCCGGGGCGGAGTTGGGTACCGAGGAGTGGGGCTTCGGGGACGCCCTGGGGGTACTGGTCCTCGAACCGGCATGGCAGCCTGGCACCGGCATCATCGAGGCCCTGGGTCTGGACGATCAGATCCTGGAGTTTGAGTTGACCCCCAACCGTGGCGATTGCCTGGCGGTGCTCAACATCGCCCGGGAGGTGCGGGCATTGACCGGGGGTGAACTGACCCTGCCCGAGGTCTCGGTGCCGGAGACGGAGGAGCGCACCGAGAATCTGATCAGCATCCAGGTGGAGGAGCCGGAGTTATGCCGGCGCTATGCCTGCCGGATCGTGCGCCACGTCAGGTTGGCCCCGTCCCCGGCCTGGCTCTGCTACCGGCTGCGGGCCGCGGGCATCAGACCGATCAACAACGTCGTGGACGTCACCAACTACGTGATGCTGGAGCTGGGCCAGCCCCTCCATGCCTTCGATTATGACCGCCTGCAGGGACACCGGATCATCGTGCGGCGGGCGCGGCCGGGGGAGGAGCTGGTCTCTCTGGATGGCGCGAGGCGCACCCTGGATGAGGAGATGCTGGTGATCGCCGATGCCAGGGAACCAGTGGCCCTGGCCGGGGTGATGGGTGGGCTGGCCAGCGAGGTGGCGGAGCATACCAGCACGGTGCTCCTGGAATCGGCCTATTTTCACCCCTTCAATATCAGGCAGACCGCCAAGAAGATGGGGATGCGGACCGAGTCGGAGCAGCGGTTTGAGAAGGGAATCGACCTGGAGGGGGCGGTGCGGGCGGTCAACCGGGCGGCACACCTGATCGCCGGACTCGGGGCCGGGGAGATCGCCGCCGGCGTGGTCGACCAGTACGTGCGCCCGGCGGCGCCACAGGCTCTCCGCCTGCGCACGCCCCGGGTCAACCAGGTCCTGGGTACTCGTTTGAACCGGGCCGAGGTGCAGGAGATCCTGAACCGCCTGGACCTGGTCTGTGAAATCTGCGGCCCGGACAGCCTGCTGGTCAACATCCCGTCCTACCGCCAGGACCTCCTCGAGGAGATCGACCTGATCGAAGAGGTGGCGCGGCTGCACGGCTACGACCAGATCCCCTCCACCATACCGGTGGGGGCCCTGGCACAACCAGGCCACCGCCCGGCCCTGGTCCGGATCCGGGAGATCGCCGGTGAGGCCATGCAGGCGGCCGGCCTGGACGAGGCGATCACCTACAGCTTCATCGGGGAGAGCGATCTGGAGCGCTTGAGTATCCCCGGGGACAGCCCCCTGCGGCAGGTGGTGCCGATCCAGAACCCGTTGCGGGAGGAGCAGGGGATCCTGCGCCCGTTGCTGCTGGCCTCATTGATGGGAACGCTGAACAACAACTACAAGCGCAAGCAGACCAATGTTGGCCTGTTCGAGCTGGGGATAGTATTCTGGCCATCCAGCCCGGATGCCCTGCCCGAGGAACGGTTGCACCTGGGATTCGTGGCCTGCGGTGAGGTTGACCGGGGATGGCAGGAACCGCCCCAGGTGAAGGATTTCTTCTATGCCAAAGGGATCGTGGAACAGCTTCTGCAACTGCTGGGGGTCGCCGAGGCCTTCTTTGAACCGCTGTCGGACAATCCGGCGCTGCACCCTGGCCGGGCGGCCAGAATTATGGTTCAAGGGGTGGATACCGGGCTGGTCGGCGAGTTGCACCCAGAGGTAATGCAAAACTACGAACTGCCGATCAGGGCGGTGGCCTGTGAGATCGACCTGACCGCCTTGCGGCCTTTTGTGCAACTGGATATTCTAGCCCGGCCACTGCCCCGCTATCCCGGGAGTGCCCGGGACCTGGCGGTGATCGTGCCCCTGGGGGTGCCGGCCGGGCAAGTGAGGGAGATTATCCTGGCTACGGGTGGCGAACTGCTCCGGGAGTGCCGCCTGTTTGACCTCTACCAGGGATCGCCGGTGCCTGCAGGCAGTAGCAGCCTGGCCTACAGCCTGCTGTTTCAGTCATTGGAGCGCACATTGACCGACGAAGAGGTGACCGCGGCCCACGCCAGCATTCTTAAAGCCTTGGAAAATCAGGTGGGAGCGCGCCTGAGGTAGCAAGCCCTGGCAGGATTCTGACCGCCGGTGGAGAACAATGTTAGGGGCAGAAAATCTAAGGGTTGAGGTCAGGAGAGGAGATCGTGATGAGCGAACTGGAGGAAAAGACCAAGGTCACTGTGAAGATCTACGGCGAGGAATATGTGGTCAAGGGTTATGCCAAAACCGGCTATATCGAGGGCATCGCTGCATACGTAGACAAGAAGATGCAGCTCATCGGGCAGAAAAACACGCACCTGTCGAACAGCAAGGTGGCTGTTTTGGCTGCGCTGAATATTGCTGACGAACTATACAAGATGCAGGAGGATTACGATAGCCTGGCCAAGCTGCTGGATGAAGAGAAGGCAATCAAATAAGCGGGTACCCGGTACCCGTAAGCTGGGCCACCCGCCACAGGCGGGCCGGCCCGCCTGTGCTCATCACTTAAGGAAGGCGCCTGTGCTGCATGACCAACTGGGAAATCTGCGACATATTTAACGAGATTGCTGAACTCCTGGAGATCCTTGGGGAAAACCCTTTCAAGGCCAGGGCTTACCGGAATGCGGCCCGGATCCTGGAAAGCGTCAGTGGCGACGTTCGGGAACTGGTCCGGGATGGCCGCATAAAGGAGATCCCGGGCATCGGTGACGCCTTAGCGGCCAAGATCACCGAGCTGGTGACCACCGGCAGGCTGAACTACTATGAAGACCTGAAACAGAAGGTGCCTCCAGATGTACGGCAGATGCTGAAGATCCCCGGTGTCGGGGAGAAAACGGTACAGCTCTTTCTGCATAACCAGATTACCTCTCTGGCGGAGTTGGAGGCGGCTGCCCGTGAAGGGCGCCTGCGGGCCTTGCCGGGCATCGGCAAGAAAACCGAGTCCGAGATCCTGCGCGGGTTGGTAGCCCTGCAGCAACGGCAGAAACGCTGGCTGCTGAACGTGGCCTCCATGGCTGTCAAGGAGATTGGCAGCTACCTGGCAGACCTGGACAAGGTCGAGCGGGTAGAGGCGGCAGGGAGCTTCCGCCGCGGCCAGGAGACCGTGGGTGACCTGGACTTCGTGGTGGCCTCCAGCGATCCCCCGGCAGTGATCGGCTGGTTTGCGAGTGCCCCCTGGGTGCGAGAGGTGGTGGCGGAAGGGGATCAGAAGGCCACCATCATCACTGTGTGGGGGCTCCAGGTGGATATCTACGTGGTCCCGCCGCACCTTTTCACCTCCACGTTGCACCATTTCACCGGCTCCAAGGAGCATAACGTCGCCCTGCGGGAGCGAGCCCGGCAGCATGGCTGGAAGATCAGCGAATACGGGATCGTGAAAGAAGAAACCACGCTTTACCCGGCCAACGAGGAGGAGTTCTTCCAGATGCTCGGTCTCTCCTATATTCCGCCGGAGTTGCGGGAGGACCGGGGGGAGATCCAGGCGGCGGAGCTGGGGGAGCTGCCCAGCCTGGTCGAGGCCGGCGACATCAGGGGCGACCTGCACGTGCACAGCAAGGCCAGCGACGGAGCCAACTCCTTGGAGGAGTTGGCTCAGGCAGCTATGGCCCGGGGTTACCAGTACCTGGCGGTCACCGACCACTCCCGGTCGCTAGCCTTCACCAACGGTCTTACCGAAGAGCGGCTGCTCAAGCAGCGGGAGGAGATCGACCGGTTGAACGGGGAGTTCCAGGGGTTCCGACTGCTGGCGGGGAGTGAGGTGGAGATCCTGCCGGACGGGCGGCTGGATTTTGACGACCGGGTACTCTCCCAACTGGATCTGGTGGTGGCGTCGGTGCATTCCGGTTTCCGGCAGAACCAGGAGACCCTGAACGGGCGGTTCGAGGCGGTCTTAAAAAACGAACACGTCGATATCATCGGCCATCCCACCGGGCGCCTGATCGGCAGGCGGGATCCCTACGACCTGGATGTGGGCAAGGTGCTGGAACTGGCGGCAACCACCGGGACTGCCCTGGAGATCAACGCTTCTCCGGACCGGCTCGACTTAAACGACAATTATGTCCACCAGGGCCGGGGGCTGGGAGTGAAGTTTGCCATCAACACCGACGCCCATCAGGCGCGCTACCTGGATGACGCCCAATACGGTGTTCTTACCGCCCGGCGGGGCTGGGCGCAAAAGCAGGACATCATCAATACCAAGCCCCTGGGCGAGTTGCACAAATGGTTGAAAAATCATGGATGATAATGCGCCGATAGCATTACTATAACAGGGGAACCAGATAACAGTGGGGGTGTTTCGATGAAGTTGCGGGAGATCTATGATCTGGCTGTCAAGAAGGGGATCGCGGCCGATCTCAGGGGTGAGGCCGAGATTGCTAAAGTGCTGGAGAAGCAGCGCAAGGAATACGAGGAGCTGAAGGAGAGCGAGAAGGCCGAGTACGACCAGGAAAAGCTGAGCAACCCTTTCAGTGACACCCGGATGCTTTATGGGGATGAGAACAAGGAGATCAGGAACGTCCTGACCGGGATCGATATGGAGGTCGGAGAGGTGCTGCTGGCTGACCGGCTGCGGGAGAAGGGGCAGCCGGTCGACCTGATCATCGCTCACCATCCCGAGGGCAAGGCGATGGCCGCCCTGAATGATGTGATGCACCTGCAGGAGGACCTGCTGGCTCAGTTGGGGGTGCCGATCAACGTGGCTGAGGGGATCATGACCGGCCGGATTGCCGAGGTGGGGCGCGGCATCATGCCGCATAACCACAACCGGGCGGTGGATGCGGCCCGCCTGTTGGATATTCCGCTGATGTGCGTGCACACTCCGGCCGACAACCTGGTGACCAGCTTTTTGACCAGGCTCATTGAAGAAAAGAAACCGGAGACGGTGGGCGCCATCGTCAAGCTGCTCAAGGAGATCCCCGAATACGCCGCTGCCGTCAGGCTGAATGCCGGCCCCGCGATCGTAGTCGGCAGTGAGAAGCGGCGTCCCGGCAAAATATACGTGGACATGACCGGCGGCACCGGCGGGCCCAAGGAAGCCTTCGAGAAGATGGCGATCGCTGGAGTCGGCACTGTGGTTGGCATGCACATCGCCGAGGGGCACCGCAAAGAGGCCGAAAAGTACAACATCAACGTGGTGATCGCCGGCCATATCGCCAGCGACTCCCTGGGCATGAACCTGTTGCTCGATGAGTTGGAGCAGCGCAAGGTGGCCATCCAGCCATGCTCCGGACTGATCCGGGTCAGCCGCGCCGCCAAGGCACTTAAAAAATAGCTACTGGGAGAGATGTCGCCATAGAGCCCATGACAGCGGTCAGCAGGCCGGAGCTGCTGGCTCCAGCCGGAAATCTCCAGGCATTGAAGGCGGCCGTGGAAAACGGGGCGGATGCCGTATACCTGGGGGGCAAGGCCTTCGGAGCACGTGCCTCTGCCGAAAACTTTACCAGGCAGGAACTGGCCGAGGCCCTGAACTACGCCCATCTGCGCGGGGTCAAGGTGTACGTGACCGTCAATACGCTGATAGACAACGGGGAATTCGGAGAGCTGTCCGACTTCCTGTTTTTTTTATACCAGTCAGGGGCGGATGCCCTGCTGGTGCAGGACCTGGGGGTGATCAACTGGGCCGGAAAGGTGCTGCCGGACCTGCCCCTGCACGCCAGCACCCAGATGACTGTCCACAATGCTGCCGGGGTGCAGTTCCTGGCGGGTCTGGGCCTGCGCCGGGTGGTGCTGGCCCGGGAGACCTCCTATAAAGAGTTGCTGGCCATCAAACGCCAGTCTGCGCTGGAGCTGGAGGTCTTCGTGCACGGCGCCCTCTGTATCAGCTATTCCGGGCAGTGCCTGTTCAGCAGCATGGTCGGCGGCCGCAGCGGCAACCGGGGCAGTTGCGCCCAGCCGTGCCGGCTGGCCTTCAGCCTGGTGGACGACCGGGGGGGTGACCTGTGCGGCGCCTGCCCCGGTGAGCACTTGCTCAGCACCAGGGACCTGATGCTGCTGGGTAAGCTGCCGGAGCTGGTGCAGGCCGGGGTGTCCGCCCTGAAGATCGAGGGGCGCATGAAGCGGCCGGAATACGTGGCGACGGTGGTGCGGATCTACCGGCACGCCCTGGACCGGGCCTGTACGGATCCGGAGCGCTACCAGGTCTTTGAGGAGGAGGTCCGGGACCTGGCCCAGGTCTTTAACCGGGGGTTCACCACCGGCTACTTTGAGGGCAAACCTGGCCCGGCCCTGATGAGCTACACCAAGCCCAACAACCGCGGCCTGTATCTGGGGCGCGTGTTGAGGACGACTCCCGGCAGGGGGGTGGTATTCAAGACGCGCCTGCCGCTCCGGGCCGGGGACGGCATCGAGTTCTGGATGCAGAAGGGTGACCGGTCAGGGGTCACGGTAAACAACATGTTGTTGCACCGCGCCTACCCGGGGCACCTCCCGGTGGGGCAGGCGGCGGATAGCCGCCAGACGGCGCCGGTCCAGGTTCAGGAGGCGGCGCCGGGCAGCGAGGTGGAGATCGCCGTGCCCTTTGCCGTCAGGCCTGATGACCGGGTGTTCAAGACCCATGACGATCGCCTGATCAGGGAGGCCCAGCTCAGTTTTACGAGGCTGGGCCAGTTAAAGGTGCCGATCAGGGTGGCAGCCCGGGCGCGCCTGGGCCAGCCCCTGGAACTGGAGGCCGTGGATGCAGACGGCAACCGGGTGACGGCGCAGGGAACGTGGCCCGGGGAGGCGGCGCTGAAGCACCCGCTCACTCCGGAGGTGCTGCGCCTCCAACTGGAACGACTGGGCAACACGCCTTTTACCCTGGCCACCCTGGACTGCGACCTGGACGAGGCCACCATGTACCCATTGAGTGAACTCAACACCGTCCGGCGCCTCCTCGCCACACCCCTGGAGCAGGCCCGACTGGACCGGTGCCGGCGGGAGTTGCCGGACCGGATCGAGCGAACCACAACCGCATTCCGGTCAGCCCTGAGCCAGGATGCCGCTCAGGCCACCCGCCAGCAGCGCCCAAAGCCATTGTTGGCGGTGGCGGTGGCCGATTATGCCAGCCTGGAGGCGGCCCTGGAGGGGGGCGCCGAGGCCGTCTATTTCGGGGGGTTGTCCTACCGGGGGCGGCAGGCCTGGAGCCCGGACACGGTGGGGCGGGCGGTGGACCTGTGCCGGTCGAGGGGCGCCCGCGCCTGCCTGATCATCCCCCGGATCTGGAAGGATGACCAGCCCTCCGGCGCTGTCGAGTGGATCAGCACAGCCACCAGGCTGCGGGTTGATGGCGTGGTGGCCGGAGACCTGGGAGGATTGGACCTGGCGATAAAATCCGGACTGGAGACATTCACCGATCTCTCCATTCCGGTCTTCAACGACCTGGCAGTACAGCTGTTATTGCGGCAGGGGGTGCAGCGGCTAACCCTGTCGCCGGAACTGAACGGCGAGCAGCTGCGTCGTTTCAACTACCGGGGTGCATCATGCCTGGAGCTGGTGGTTCACGGAACCCTGCCCCTGATGATCAGCGAGTACTGCCCGCTGGGAGCGGCAACCGCTACCAGCGACCAATGCCCCGGCCCCTGCCGTAGCAAATCTTGCCTGTTAAAGGATCGCCAGGGGTACCTGTTTCCCCTGCAGTTGGACGAACACTGCCGGATGACCCTTTACAACGCCAGGGAACTCTGTCTGAGCGAGCATCTGGATGATATAATACAGGACGGGTATGGCGCCCTGAGGCTGGAACTCCGCTTCCATGAGGCCGGGGAAGTGCTGGAGATCACCGGAGTTTACCGGCAGGCCCTGAACCTGCTGTCGACGGGAGGCTGGAGCAAGAGCACGGGAAAACAGGCCTGGGAACGGTTGAGCCGGCTCTCGCTCCAGGGCCTGACCCGTGGCCACTACCTGCGCGGCGTGTTGACGGGACCTGAGAGAGGAGGAGAGGCGGCTGGACCGGTACACCCTAAAAAAGCTTGAGTTTCACAAGATCAGAGAGATGCTGGAGGCCTGCTGCCATACTCCCCTGAGTGTGGTCCATGTACAGGGCCTGGAGCCATCAGATCAGGTTCAGGATATCCTGCGCTGGCAGGAGGAGACCTCCGAGGCAGCGACCCTGCTCAGGATTCTGCCTGACCTGGGATTCGAAGGGATCTCCAATCTGACGCCTCAACTGCGGCGCGCCGCCATCGGCGGGGTGCTGGAACCGCGGGAGTTGTTGTCCTGCCGCCAGACCCTGGCAGCTGCTGAGCGGATCAAAAAAGAGTTTGCCCAGGTGCGGCAGGATGTGCCCTACCTGCAGGAGTATGCAGCCAGGCTGGAGGGTTGCCGGCCGCTGCAGGACAAGATCGCTGCCTGCATCCTGCCGGAGGGGGAGATCGCCGACAGTGCCTCCCCGGCGCTAGCCCGCCTGCGCCAGCAGATCCGGAGCCTGGAATCCAGAGCCCGCAGCCAGCTGGACGAAATTCTAACCAAACCGGAGTGGCAGAAATACCTGCAGGAGCCGATCTTCACCGTGCGGGGCGAACGCTATGTGGTGCCGGTCAAACAGGAGTATCGCCACCAGTTTCCGGGCCTGGTACATGACCTGTCCGGCAGCGGGGCGACGGTGTTTATGGAACCGCTCCCCCTGGTCAAGGTGATGAATGACCTGGCGGCTTCCCGCAGCGAGACGCACCAGGAGGAGGCACGCATCCTGGAGGAATTGTCCCGGTTGCTGGCGGCATACCACGACGAGGTCCGCACCGATCTGGAACTCCTCGGCCTGTTGGACTTCGCTTTCGCCAAGGGGCGGCTGGGCATCAAGATGAGGGGGCATCAACCGGCATTCAGCGATGAGCGCTATGTGCAACTGCAGGGCGGGCGGCACCCGCTGCTGAAGGGGGAGGTGGTACCGCTCGATCTCCGGTTAGGCAAGGATTTCGACTGCCTGGTGATCACGGGGCCGAATACCGGTGGTAAGACTGTGGGGTTGAAGACCTTGGGCCTGCTCTGCCTGATGGCCCAGGCGGGCCTCCACATTCCGGTGGGAGACGGCACGGTCCTGCCGTTTTTTACAGGCATCTACGCGGATATCGGGGACGAGCAGAGTATCGAGCAATCCCTGAGCACCTTCTCCGGCCACATGATCAACATTGCCCGCATTTTACAGTCAGCAGGCCAGGGAAGCCTGGTGCTGTTGGACGAACTGGGCGCCGGGACTGACCCGGAGCAGGGGGCGGCGCTGGGCATGGCGATTCTTCAGCATCTGATGTACAGCCGCGCCCTGATTATCGCCACCACCCATTACAGCGAGCTGAAGATCTTTGCCCATACGGAAGAGCGGGCGGAGAACGCCTCGGTGGAGTTTGACAGCGAATCGCTACGCCCCACCTACCGGTTGGCGATCGGGGTGCCGGGCGAGAGCAATGCTTTCGAGATTGCCGGCCGGCTGGGGCTGCTGCCGGCAGTTTTAGAACGGGCGCGAACTTTCCTGAGGCCTGAGCAGCGGCAACTGTCCGACCTGATCAAACACCTCAAGGAGGACCAGGCCGCTGCCTCCGAGGCTCGCCGGGAGGCCGAGCACCTGAGCGCGGAAGCAGGGCAGCTGCAGATCAGGATCAAGGGTGAAGAAGAGCGGTTGCACCAGAAAGAGCGGGCTGTTTTAGCCAAGGCTGCTCAGGAGGCCCAGGAGTTGGTGAGGGCCGCCCGGAGCGAAGCGGAACGACTGATCCGGGCTCTCCGGGAGGAGCAGCGCCGGGTTAGCCCGGAAGAGCTGCGGCAGGGCGCCCTGGCCGCTCGCAGCAAGCTGAACGAGTTGTCCGCGCAGATCGAGGAGCAGATCGGGAGCATCCTCCCCGAACCGGCTGGCGAGGTGGTGGACAGCGTGAAAGCGGGAGACCAGGTGGCGATCCCCCGCTTCAATACCGAGGGGTACGTGCTGGAGGAGCCGCATGGCGGTGGTGACGTACTGGTGCAGGTAGGCGCCCTGAAGATAAACCTGCCCCTGCGCGAACTGCGCCGGAGCACCAAGAGGGAAAAAGCCAGGAACTTTTCGGTGAAGCTCCCATCCCTGGCTCAGCAGGCCGAGGTGTCGCGCGAACTGCACCTGCGGGGCCTGCGGGTGGATGAGGCGCTGGAGCAGGTGGACAAGTATCTGGATACGGCCTACCTGGCCGGGCTGACCAGCGTCAACCTGATCCACGGTAAGGGCACCGGCGCTTTGAGGGATGCCCTGCGTCAATACCTGGCCCAGCATCCCTTCGTGGGCTCCTGCCGTTCCGGCGGCTATTACGAGGGCGGCACCGGCGTGACCGTGGTCACGTTTAAATAGCCTCTCTAATTCTATTGCCCCGTCTGATTATCGTCTACCTGGTTGTTCTGGATGTTATGCTTTAAGAGGTTGTTGAGGTTCTGCAAGGTGCCTGATTTCTTTACCTGGTGGTCCGGCAACGAACAGTACAACTTGGGCGCCTGGCTGGCCGGGACATCCTCCTCCTGCACGAACTCCGGCGGGCAGCCCCCGCTTTCCAAAAAGCCGGGGACATTGGCCAGATAGGGCACGCCGTGGTGCCTGGGATCAGTGCAGATCTTGACGGTCACCATCTGATTGGCGGCCTGATTTGGCGATGTGGAACCGGTGGGTCCGGCGCCGAGCGGACTGTACTGCGTAGGTAGCGCTTCTTTCATATCCCAGGGCTGGTACTTGCCGGTCACCGGCGGCCGCTTCAGGAACACCTTGGTGGTCGTATTGGGGCTGTAGGGTGTGGCCAACAGGCCGTCAGCGGGGTTGATAGTGGCCTCCACGTGGACATCACAGGTCTCACTCGGCACCGTGCCCTGGACGAAGAGGTCATTTTCAAGCTCATCCTGGGGGCAGAAGGCGTTGGGCAACTGGCCCGACTTGCTGCAGACGGTGGCCCGGACCAAGCCCGCAGGCATCGGGAAATCGGTCACCGGCAGATCCTCGGTGGCCTTTTGCATCACCGCCTTCCAGATATAGGCGGGATAGGTTGCTCCAAACACGTCGTTCATGGTCTCCATGGTGGCCTCTTTATCGAACCCGATCCAGACAGCTCCGGTATACTCCGGGGTATAGCCCATGAACCAGGCATCCGTTTTGTCGGTAGTGGTACCGGTTTTGCCTGCTGCCGGGCGGCCAAGCTGGGCGTTGGTGCCTGTGCCTGCCTTCACCACATTCTCCAGCAGATCGGTCATGACATAGGAGGTCTGCTCCGACATCACCACTTTCTGCTGCGGCTTGGCCTCATACATCAGCCCGCCGTTCTGGTCCAGGATCTTGCGTATGGCATACGGCTGGATGTAGATTCCCTGGTTGGCAATAGCGGAGTAGGCCCCGGCCATCTCCAGCGGGGAGATGCCGTTGGTAATACCGCCCAGTGCCAGGGACAGGTTCCGGTCCCGGGCGGGATCCAGGGTGGTGATGCCCATCCTGATGGCATAGCTGTAGCCATAGTCGACCCCGATCTGATTGAGCAGCTTGACGGCATAAGTGTTGATGGAATTCTGGACCGCGATGCGCATGGTGATCAGGCCGCGGTACTGGTCATCGTAGTTATAAAAGGTCTTGGGGCCGAAGGTGGCTGGCACGTCGTCCTGAACAAAGGCTTCGGTGTAGCCCTTCTCGATAGCCGGAGAGTAGACCACGATCGGCTTGATGGCGGATCCTGGCTGGCGCTTGGCCTGGGTAGCGCGGTTAAAGGGGCGCATCACCGAGTGCTGGCGTCCGCCGACCAGGGCCTGGATCTGACCAGTGTGCTGGTCGACGAGCACCATTGCTCCCTGCACCTGCTGGCCCTTGTAATCGGCCGGGAAATTGGCCTTGTTGGCGAAAACATCCTCCATCTTCTGTTGCGCCGGCATGTTTAGAGCAGTGTAGATCTTCAGGCCGCCCTTGTAGATGAGGTTCTGGGCGGCATCCAGGGTCAGTCCTTGCTGCTGCAGGATGCCTTCGGCCTCGCTGATCACCTGGTCGGTGTAGTACGGGTACTGGTAGCTGCTTTTAGCCCCTTCGTGGTACTGCAGTTTCTGTTGTTTGGCCTGGCCGGCCTCCGCCTGGGTGATCTTGCCGTACTTGACCATCTGGTCGAGCACGATCTCCTGCCTGCGTTTGGCCAGATCAGGGCTGGCGAAGGGGTTGTAGTTGCTGGGGCTGCGCACTATTCCGGCCAGCAAGGCACTCTCGGCCAGGGTCAGGTCCTTCGCATTCTTATCGAAGTAGAGCACGGATGCTGCCTGGATGCCATAGGCACCGTTGCCGAACAGGATCCGGTTCAGGTACATTTCCAGGATTTCCTGCTTGGAGTAGTGCCGCTCTACCACCAGGGCCAGGACCGCCTCCTGGATCTTGCGCCGCAGTGATTTCACGTCGCTGAGGTAGGCGTTCTTGACCAACTGCTGGGTGATGGTGCTGCCTCCCTCGGTTTTGGCGCCACCGCGCAGGTCAGCCCACAGCGCTCTGGCGATCGCTTGCGGGTCGATGCCGATATGCTCATAGAAACGGTTGTCTTCAGCGGCTACAAAAGCCTGGGGCAGGTAGGGCGGCAGTTCCGCCAGCGGTACCGGCGTGCGGTTCTCGTCCGCAAAGACCTGTGACGCTGCCTGATCGTGGCGGTCATAGACGATCGTGGACGATGAGCCCGTCAACTTATTCGGGTCCCAGGACGGAAGTGTGATTATCGCCCAGGCAAAGTTGCCGCATCCCACCAGCACAAGGCTGATGAGGATCAGCATGGCCACCAGCGTGATCACCCGGGTGGGCTTTAATCTTCTTTTTCGTTTCCTTTGTTTGGAGAGATTGAGATCCATCTGCCGTCTAGACATTTGCATCCCCTCCATGCGCTCGAATGAGCTTCCCGGTTTGTACTACTGGTTGTCGGTAAGCTGGGGATGACCCGTGAGCAGGGTGAGATGCAGGTCCTGGGTATGCTCGACGGCTTCAGGGGGGGCGATGACGGTTAGTACATCCCCAGCCTGGATAATGGTGTGGGCTTCGGGAACGACAATCTCCTTGGTGCGGCGCTGTAGTGCCAGTACCGTGCCGCCGGTGCGTGCCCGGAACTGAACATCCTCAAGGCTTTTCCCGGCCAATGGGGAGTCCGGCTCGACGCGCAACTCGTGAATGCGCTGCAGCCTGGTGGCCATCTTAAAAGTATAGTCCAGCAATTCGTCGGTCAGCCGCCCGATCTCGTTATCCAACCGGCTGCGCTCATCCAGGTACTGATTCAGGCGCCGCTGGATGTCCGACAGGATCTGGCGCTGGCCATACTCGGCCAGGTAGCTCTCGGCATTTGGTTTGGATTGTATCGTCACCCCGATCCCCGGGTGCAGTTCCACAATCCCTCTCTCCTCAAGGATGGCCAGGGCACGACGAATGGTCTCCGGAGACACGCTGTACCGGCCTGCCAGGGAGGAGCGTCCGAAGATGCGCTGCCCTTCGCGGTATTCCCCGCGCGCAATTCTCGTGGCGATATCGACGGCGATGTTGATGTATCGTGCAAAATGACCCGGTTGAAGGCTCTCTGGCAATAAGGTCATCCCCTCTTGAATAACATACTAGCGATCAGTTGTTAAACTTACTAAAGAGGTACAATATTTATCCTGTAAAGTATAGCACATTGAGTAGGGGGCTAAAAGCGCAGGCCAGCCTCCCCTTAAGTTTTGTATGCGCAACAATATAAAATATACCATAAATGTATAGCCAAACCACGTAAACGCGGGGACGGTTCTTGCGTTTATTATTATAGCGGCAGCTAATACTTTCAGCGATCAGTACAAAGGCCATCCCTATGGCCTGTTCGACCTGCCGGGCGGAGAAGTTGCCGTTGGCCTGTCAAGAAGACATGCTGCCGCCAACGCTTTAATCTGTCAACGCTATAATCTTGACAAGCCATATTATTGTAGTTAAAATAAAATGAAGTATAGTTACATGATTAACTAACTATATATTGTCATGAAGTAGAGATAGCAAAGCTAATATTGACTGACTGGACAAACCGGAGGGCAAGTACGATTTCCAATGCCGACCGGTTTTATGTTTCTTAAAGCTTCACGTGCCACCTGTAGCCTGCCCTTATAACTTGGCCGGAGCTTTACGATTCACAATAACTGGCGGCATGGTAACGTACACAAGAAAACAGGCAGGGGCAAGGGGGTGATCCCTATTTATAATACTTTATTGGTGGACGATAAGGAGATATTTATCTTGGAAACCAGAAGGCTCAAGGCCTGGGGTGATGACACCGGCTTTAAGATCTCAGGTCTGGCTAAAGATGGATTTGAAGCGCTAAGAATATTAAAATCCGAAGCGTTCGATCTGGTCATGACGGATATTCGGATGCCGAAGATCGACGGCATAAATCTGCTCCAGGAGATAAAGAAGGACAACCTTTGCTCGTGTGTGGTGCTTTTAAGTGAATACAGTGAATTTGAGTATGCGAGAAGCGGGCTGGTACTCGGAGCCTTTGATTATCTCGTCAAACCGCTGAATGAGAGCGTGCTAATTGACTTACTAACAAGGGTCGACGCCTTTTTGAAACAGTCGAAACGCATGGAAAATAGCCGATATCCATACCAATCCGGTTACAAGTTTGGCTATTATCCATCAGTGGAAGAGAAGATGATCGTCGCCTATTTAAAAGAAGAAAGCACCAAAGCAGTCGAATTGTTTGATAAGACATTGGATAATTCTTATAAAATGCTGGATTGTGATCTTGACAGGACCAAATGCCTGGCTAGTTGCCTCTATCACAATGTCGTTGCCGGAGTATCGGAGAGAATGAAATGGATTGAACGATTTATTGATACTGAATTAATCGATGAACTGAATTACGAAAATTTAGTATCCTTGAAAAGGCAGTATGTTGAAAAAATATCCGGGTTGCTCTCTATGTTGCGGAAGTTCAAGCCGGAGATCCGTGACGGAACGATTACTAGCGTATGCGATTATGTGCTGGAGAATACCGAATCTCGGTTATCGCTGAAAAATATAGCTGAAAAATTTTATATGAATTATACCTACCTTAGCAATACCTTCAAGCAGAAAACGGGGATTCATTTCAATGACTATCTGACATCAGTAAAGATAGCAAGAGCAAAATATCTTATTAAGAACAGTTCACTGAAATACTATGAGATATGCGCTCGCCTCGGATACAGAGATACAGAATATTTCAGCAAGCTTTTCAAAAAGCATACCGGGTTGAGTCCTACCGAATATAAAAAAACTATCGAAAGTCAGTAAGCGTGATCGGTTCATTATCAATGAAAGGAGAAACAGCGATGTCTTCTGCGGAGCGAAATAATATTTATCATCATGAAAATAAGCGCAGGCAAAAAAATAGCCTATCGGAAGTTATTGAGCGCCGCGTGGATGAGCGCACTCGCGAGCTGAAAAATATTAATTATGAGCTTGATTCCTTCAATCATACGATCTCCCATGAGATCAAGGCACATATCAGGGCTATAGATGTATATGCCAGGATATTTATCGAAGATTATGGTGCCCAGCTTGATTCACAAAGCCTGGGCCTGATACAAAATATCAGAAATATCTGCCAGGAGATGATCGATCTAAACAACAAGCTTCTGGAGTACGCGTCTATAGCGAGAAAAGAACCGGATAAAGAAATTGTTAATATGGAAAAGTTGATTTTTCTGATCTTTAATGAGCTAAGAAAAAACTATAAGACAGACCGGAAGATCTTGCTGGATTTTGAAACTAGCATCCCATCTGTAATTGGTGATAGTCTGTTGCTAAAACAAGCAGTGACTAATATCATCTCTAACGCCTTGAAATTCACGCGTAATAGAGAGGCCTCCATCATCAGCGTGGGATTCAAGAAGGAAAATGGAGAGGAACTCTTTTATGTCAGGGATAACGGCGTGGGTTTTGACATGAAATTTGCTGAAAAATTGTTCGGGTTATTTAAACGCCTGCATTCAGATGATGAATTTGCAGGAACTGGTATCGGACTGGCCATAGTAAAAAAAATCATCAATATTCACGGCGGCAGGGTATGGATGGAAGGTGATGTCGGCAAGGGCGCCACTGTTTATTTTACCCTCAAAGCGTTGTTTGAAATCCGTTATCCCGTGCTGCTGTTCTCGGATCCTGTCTATATAGCCGATGAACTGGGCTATTTCAAAGACGAAGGAATCAGGATCAACTTCACAGAAGTGCTCGATGGCACGGATATCATCGCCTCTGTAGCAACCGGAGCGAACGATTTCGGCGGCAACCATGCGAGCAGGTTTACCGTGATGGTTGCCAAGGGGTACAAGATAAAGGCGATCGCTGCGGGTTGGGCTTCCACCAAAGATAATCCTGTGCTTGCCTGGCTGGTCAGGGACGACAGCCCGATTAAAACCCCGCAGAACCTGATTGGTAAGAAAGTGGCGACAATGCATGTCCGCTTATACCCGTGGCTGGAATTGCTGGCAAAATACAATATCCTTCAGGACACGTTCAATACTGTTTGCATCCCTTACGAAAAGCAGGAACAGGCCCTGAGGTCCGGCCAGGTCGACGCCATCTTTCTGATCAAGCCTTTCCTGCAAAAGGCCCTGAAAGGTGGCGGTCTCAGGCTCCTAGCGGACGCCACCGATGGTGTCGGTATTGAGGCGGGTTGGCCGCAGCAGTTCGTCAACACCGATTTTCTGAAAAATCACCCCGACATCGTCAAGAAATTTGTGACGGCATACGCCAGGGCTGTTGATTGGACGCGAGCCCATCCTAAGGAAGCCGGTCAGATTTTTGCAAAAAGACTGGGCGCCCCGCCGGAATATTCCGACTACTATACCGCCGCCTATCCGGAACACGCTCTCATCGATGAAAAGAACGCCCAGTTATACCTCGACCTCGCCATAAAGTACGGTGATGTCAATAAGGGACAGATCACAACTTCTGACATCTATACCAACGAATATAACCCGTATTACCAGCCGTGAACAGACGAAAAATGCTGGCTGGACATAACGGAGGCGCCAGGCGGGAAAATTGCCTGGCTTTTTTAGTCTAAGGATGAGATTACGCAGGAATCCCAGACACTCAATAAAAATACCTAAAGAATTTCTGGCCGAACTCTAAACATATTACATTGGTTTATAAGTTTGATAAGCATATAATCTTTAGTAATCTTAGTAAAATAATAATATTACCCGTTCGTGATCAATATATAATGGTAATTTGATAGCTGCCCTTACCAGGAAGCAGGCGTACAGGCATAACGGGAACTAAAAACAAAGAGGAGGTCTCTAGAATGGCTCTAATTGCCAAAGAGGTCATTCGGGTTGATGAGGAGGGATTGCCTAAAAGCGATGCCAAGATCGTTTTGAAAAACATCAACCGGATCTACCATATTCCGCTTAGGCCTTTTTCCCGAAGGGAGGTTCGTCAGGAATGATGTCAGAGCCAAGGATAGATTTCATCGGTTCGGCGGGAGCCTTTAAGGGCGTTGCAGTAGTTGCCAATTCATTGCCTTTAAGGGGAGCCATATGGCAGCGAATTGAGCCTGTCCTGGAAAAAACCCTGGCTATCTCTATTTTCCTTGTATTGTGGGAGATCGTACCCCGGATTGGATTGATTGACCGCTCTTATGTGCCTCCACTTTCCGAGGTTTTAATCAGAGGCTTCCAATTCCTCTTGGCCGGAAAGCTCCTGCCCCACATCGTTATCAGTATCCAGCGGGCGCTTGGGGGTTATCTGCTGGGCGTAGTTTTCGGTGTGCCATTAGGGCTGCTCATTGGATGGAATAAGACGCTAGAACGCTACCTGGACCCATTCCTCCAATTGTTGAGGCAGACATCCCCAATGGCATTGTTTCCCGTGTTCATCATATTGTTTGGCGTGGGTTATGCCACCCAAATAATCATCATCTTATGGGTTGTGTTTTGGCCGATCCTGTTGAATACGATCAGCGGAGTCAAGTATGTCAATCCCCTCCTGGTGAAATCCGCAAGGTCGATGGGCGTCACCAGTCTGGGGCTTTTCACCAAAGTGGTCCTGCCGTCGTGCATCCCGTCGATCGTGACCGGCCTGCGCCTCTCGGCCTCCTACTCCTTGTTGATGCTGGTTGCTGCCGAAATGGTGGGCGCCTACAGCGGGTTGGGATATTTGATAGTCAACGCCCAATACTTGTTTACCGTTCACCTACTTTATGTGGGTGTCATTATATTGGCCCTGTTCGGGGTGCTCACCAATTGGGGCTTGGTCCGGCTTGAACGAAGGCTGACTACCTGGAAGGAGGAGATACATGCCTGACGGAAAAGGTTGACCGGGACATAGACGCAAGGGGGGCGATGGTAGATTTGAGCGCCTGACGTTTGATCGGTTATTCTGATAAGACTCAAGGAAACTGTTCGAAAGCGAGGAGGAAAGCAATACATGAAGGGTGGAACGGACAAAACCAGGAATTGGATCATCAGTGCACTAGTACTGCTGACGATCCTCGCGCTGTCAGCGATGGCGGGGTGCGGTAAGACGCAGAACCAGCAAAGCAACCAGGCCGTCTCTAAAATCAGGGTATTTTATAATCCGACGTGGACGGGTACTTTCGATCTTCTTCTGGTTGCGGACGCAAAGGGCTTCTTCAAAGATGAAGGGCTGGACGTTGAGTGGGTGAACCTGTCGAATGACCAGTACACGGCCGCCCTGGACAGCGGCAAGATTGATTTCGCGCCCGGCGCCGGCTACACGTACTTCATAAATGCATATAACAAAGGCCTCAATGCGAAGGAGGTGGTGGTGACCAGCCTGCCCCTCAACCCGGGCAGGGGCCTGATCGGAGAGGGAACCGGCCTTTTTGTTTTGAAAAAATCCGGCATCAAGGAAGCGAAGGACTTGGTCGGCAAGAAAATCGCAACTACCACCATCAGCTTTCAGGGGAGCTGGTTTCTGGGCTATTGGCTGCACCAGCACGGGGTGAGCCTTGACCAGGTAAACCTGGTGGAGATTCCTCTCGCCCAGCAGATACAGGTGCTGCGCAGCGGCGCCGTCGATGCCCTCCTGACAAGCGGCCCTGTTGCCCTGAATCTCCTGGCGTCGGATGATAGCGTCAGGCTTTTCGATCAAGCCGACCTGGCGGGGAACCGCTTTATCACCAACCTCGGAACAATGGTAAACGGCAATTTTCTCAAACAGCACCCCGAAGTGGTGCGCAAGTATGTCACTGCAATCGCCAAGGCGGCCGATTGGGCTAACGGGCACCAGGCAGAGGTGATCCAGATAGACATAAACAAGGGATACATCACACCGGACCAGGTTACGGGACTGTACGGACCTGACTTGAGCAAAGTGCGGTGGGCCGAGCACGGGCTGCAAGTCGAGGATGATATCAAATTCTGGTTGGGGCTTGACGAGGACCAGGGGCTTGTACCGAAGGGGAAGATCAAGGTTACCGACCTGTACACCAATGAGTTCAATCCATATTACAAACCGTAACGTGTTAGATTAACGTGTTAGATTTAAGGAGGGAGGATCATATGGCAAAGCAGGAGATCTTGAACAGGCTGGCACAGGCGGTTATCGCTGGAAGCGATGAGGATGCCGCCTCAGGAGCGCAAGAGGCAATCGCCAGCGGTGTCGACGCCACCGAGGCCATCATCGAGGGTTTGACGCGAGGGATTAATACCGTCAGCCGCTATTACGAGACGGGACGGTACTTCCTTCCCGAAGTGCTCTTCGCCGCATCGGCGTTCGAAGTGGGTGTGAGTGTATTAAAGCCGCACATCAAGACGGCATCTGACAGCCCCGGTGTCGTGGTCATCGGAACGGTGCAAGGAGACACCCACGATATCGGCAAGAACCTCGTCGCCCTCTTGCTATCCGTCAACGGATACGAGGTGCACGACGCCGGGCGCGACGTGACGCCAGCAACCTTCGTCAGCAAGGTGCGGGAAACCGGGGCGAATATCCTCGGGCTTTCGGCGTTGATGACCACCTCCATGGCCAATATGGAGGGTGTCGTCGAGTTGTTGCATAAGGAAGGGCTGAGGGATAAGGTCAAGGTCCTGATCGGCGGGGCGCCGGTGTCGAGCAGGTATGCCCAGAAAATCGGGGCCGACGCCTATGCTGCGAACGCCTTTGAGGCTGTACTGGTGGCCAACGCTCTGGTATTGAAGAGCAAGACGCTGGCGGCCGGTGTAGGATAAGAGGGGCAGCGAGGTGGCAGTCGCGTTTCCCTCGTGATGCGTAGCGGGTCGTAGTGAGAGCTGACCAGAAAACTGGAGGCCCCAACAGTCTGTTGGGGCGCCATCTATTTTTGAGGAGGTGTTGAAATGTCGCATACCGATGAATTGACTTCCAAAGAGCGGGTATTCAGGGCGATCAGGCACGAGGAGATCGACAGGATCCCGATCTTCGGTAATTTAAATGCTGCGGCGCCGCAGTTGATCGGCAGGAAGCTCAATCTGGAGTATTTCACCGATGGGGAGGCCCTGGCCGCAGGGGCGCTTGCCGCATGGGAGCAAATAGGCGGTGATATCATCGCGGTCGGTTCGCCTTCATTGAGCAATGCACTCGGAGCCGACCTGATCTGGCCGGACAACGATTGGCCGACCTTCAACAAACCCGTCATAACGAGCCACGCAGATGCCGACCGCCTGCAGGCGCTCGCTCCGGACCAAGACAAATTTTTGCAGGCGTCCCTCCAGGCGATCCGAATCGTCAAGCAGAAGGTCGGCGACCGGGTTCCCATCAGCAGTGGAGGCGGGTGCATCTTCAATGCGGTCGCCGACTTGATCGGCACGGAGAGGCTCCTGCTCTCCACCCGCAGGGACCCGGAGCTCGTCCACAAGGTTGCCAGGGTGGTCACGGAGACCGCCATCACACACGGGAAGCTTGCGGTGGAGGCGGGCGCCGATCTGCTAGGCATCGGGGGTGCGGTCTCAGGGCCGGCGTGCATGTCACCGAAGACCTACGTGGAGATTGCCCTGCCCTATCTCACAGAGCAGACCCGGGCTTACCATGAGGCGGGAGCGTTCGTCTCCCACCATCCGTGCGGCGAGGAGTACCCCTACGTCGATATCCTCGACCGCACCGGAACGGATATCCTGCATTTCACCGAGCTGTTTGACCTGGCGATCGCCCAAAAGATCTTCGTCGGCCGGATCGCCGTCTCCGGCGGGATTGACCCGTCAAACATTCTTTTCCTGGGTACGCCGGAGGAGGTCGAGGAACACATCAAAAGGGTCATCGAGAGCCTCCCGTACCAGACGGGCGCCATCCTTCAGCCCGGGTGCGGCCTCTCGCCCAACTTCCCGCTGGAAAACCTCAAGGCGATGATCGAGGCGGCGCGGAAGTACGGTTCTTACGCTGGTTGGCAGGCCCACAAAGTCAAATGCGCGTGAGGTTACAGGGTTTAAGGAGAAAACGTTATGTCAGAACAGAGGATCGATAGCGTTGGTTTAACGGGCGTCTTTCAGGATGCGGCCATAGTCGCCGATTCATTGCCTTTGAGGGAAGTCATCTGGCAGCGAGTTGAGCCGGTGCTGGAAAAAACCCTGGTGATCGCCCTTTTTCTTTTATTGTGGGAGCTGGCGCCCAGGGCCGGTCTGGTTAGCCGCACCTTTATACCACCATTTTCCGAGATCATAGTGCAGGGATTCCAATTCCTCCTGGCCGGAAAGCTCATGCCGCACATTGTGATCAGTATCCAGCGGGCGCTGGGAGGGTTTCTGCTGGGTGTGGTTGTCGGTGTGCCGTTAGGGTTGCTCATCGGCTGGCATAAGACGCTGGAGCGCTACCTAGACCCGCTCCTGCAGCTGCTGAGGCAGACCAACACGGTTTCGCTGTTTCCCGTGTTCATCTTATTGTTTGGCATCGGCTACATCACCCAGATCGTCATCATCTCCTGGGTCGTTTTATGGCCGGTTCTCTTGAATACGATCAGCGGAGTCAAGTACGTCGATCCCCTACTGGTGAAATCCGCGAGGTCGATGGGTATCACGAAAGGGGGGCTGTTCACCAAGGTGGTCCTGCCGTCGTGCATCCCGTCGATCGTGACCGGACTGCGCCTCTCGGCCTCCTACTCCTTGTTGATGCTGGTTGTGGCCGAGATGGTGGGCGCCAACAAAGGCTTGGGATATTTAACGTTTAACGCCCAATACGTGTTCTCCATTCACATCGTTTACGTGGCCGTGATCATACTGGCCCTGTTCGGAGTACTCACCAATTGGGGACTCGTCCGGCTTGAGAAAAGGCTGACTGCCTGGAGCGAGGAGATACCTGCCTGACGGAAGCGATTGACCGGGCTATCAACATAGGGCCCTCATTTAAACGTGGAAATTAGGAAGAGGTTGTAAAAATTGAATGTTATCTTATTAGGGGGATTTCTCGGTTCGGGCAAAACCAATTTACTTCTGTCCCTGGCCCGTTTTCTGGTTGATCAGGAAAAGCTGCGTAAAGAAGCGGTGGTAATCGTTGAAAATGAAGTGGGAGAGACCGGTATTGACGATAGGGTGCTGAAAAATGATGGGTTCAATGTGCGGGAACTGTTATCCGGTTGTGTTTGCTGCCAGGTCACAGGAGAATTGGTTGCTTGTATCAATGAAATAGCCGAAAAAAACAACCCCTCGTGGGTGGTGGTCGAAGCATCGGGGATTGCCTTACCCGATCGAATTTTAACCGTGCTCATTAAGCGTGGCAACAACATCCAGCTATTAAAAGAAATTGTTATTGTCGATGCACAGCGCTGGGCCGAACTCTTTGACATCGTTCCCCAGTTGGTCAAGCCCCAGGTTGAAAAAGCTGATATTTTACTGATTAACAAAATTGATTTAATCGATTCCAGGCAATTGTCCGCGGTAGAGCAGAGTATTCGAAAACTTAATTCGCAGGCCCTTATTCGGAAGGTTTCGGCCAAATCAGGTGTAGACCAGGCCATCTGGCAGGAGGTGGTTGCGGGTGGGTGATCCTTTTATGCACCCGGCGATATTTTCGGCCGCCACGCCTATCAGCCTGGAGGGAGAAATCAGCGGAAAAGGAATCAGTACAAGTTTAACGCAATGGATCGATGGTTTACAGCAGTGGGCGCGGACGAATGGCTATCTGGTCGGCCATATCAAGGTGTTCATCGAGGGAGAGCAAAATCTCTGGCTTTCGGCCACCGGAGGTCCGGTCAATCTGCGCCCGTCTACGCAATGGATGGAATGGGCGGCTAAATCCTTCACTTTATACATGACGGCGATTGTCTTCGGTATCGATGATCGAAGTTTGCGGTCAGAGGTCCTCAATCGGTTTGAATTATGGCGGCAAAAGCTGGAAAAATGCTAACAAGGCCGGGCAGCCGTTTCAGGAGGATCTGCGAGCGCTGAGGATCATCAAAAAGAAGGTGGGAGACCAGGTGTTCCTCACCGGCGGCGTCGGGGGCATCTTTAACCTGGCCGGGCGTTTACTAGGAACTCAGCAACTGCTGCTTTTACTCCACAGGGATCTGGAGCTGGTCCATAAGGTTTGCCGTAAAATTGTTGCCGCGCAAATAAAATACGCCGAGGCATTTATCGAAGCTGGCGCCGATTGGGTGGGCATCGGCGATGCCACCTCTTCCCCGGCTTGCATTTCGCCAAAGACCTTTGAGGAAGTGGCGTTGCCCTACCATCGAGAATTGCTCCTGGATGTTAAACGGCTGGGTGCAGTTGCCAGGTACCACCCCTGCGATGGAGAGTATCCGCTTTTTCCGTATCTTGCTGAGACCCGGGGCCGACCTGCTGGTTTTCAGCGAGTTGGTCGACCTGGCTGTTGCCCAAAAAGTATTTGTTGGCCGGATCGCGGTAGGAGGCACGGTCGATCCCTCACAGGTGCTGTTTCTCGGAACGCCGCAGGAAGTGGATGAGCATGTAAGGGAGATCATCGAACGGCTGCCTTTCAAGACCGGGGCAATCCTGGCTCCTGGTTGCGGCCTCTCCCCGAATTACCCGGTGGAGAACCTCAAGGCTTTTCTGGATGCGGCAAGAAGGCATGGCACGTATCACTGAGGAACGCGACCGGGGGAAAGATCAGTTTTTGGTATTGCTTTGGAATGAGACGGATGCCGCTTACGTTTTCAACCAGTGTTAAAAAACTACAAAGGAATGCTAGGAAATGAATAGAATCAATCTTTTCAGTGCCATATCTCTTTACCGGTTTGAGGCTCAGCGCAACCAGTGCGATCGTGGTGATTTGAAAATGACCTGCTTTGTTGAATACTTTGCATGATTGCCTTTTGGGTATTGGGTTAATGGTTGCTCTTTTGGTTTGTGCCTGTATCGGACAATTTCGCTCACAACCTAGGAATAGGGTTGATTCGCTGAAATAAGCCGACCGGCACTACCTACGCGTGACTATGGTGTTGTAGTTCATTTTCAGAGCAAAAAGAAGAATTTGTCAAGATAGAGGAGGGCAAATGGTTAGACGAGAGTTGACCAAGGAAGAGATCGTGCGGACTGCCCGCAGCCTGGGAGCTGAACTGGTAGGCTTTGCGCCCGTTGCCAGATGGGAAGAATATGGAGATCTGCCGGAAGATTTCTATCCTCACCGGGTCTGGCCCCTGACCAGGACGGTGATCGCCATGGCTGTGCCGTCCCTGCTGCCCATCGTGGAAACTAAGATTTCCCACTTATACCGGTCACAGTACAACAACACCAACAGCCTTTTGGACGAGGTGGCCTACCGGCTGGCCGCCTTTTTGAACAGGAACGGCCATGCGGCGATCAATATCTGCCGAGATGGCTATGGACCGGGCACCACGCGGGAAAAACCGGTGGCCGCGTTTGCCCACGTCTGGGCGGGATATTATGCCGGGCTCGGCAGAATTGGCTGGAACCATACGCTGGTGACCCGGGAATTTGGCCCCCGGCACCGCTTGGTATCGGTGCTCACGGCCCTGGAGTTGGAAGGCGACCCCATGGTCGCAGAGGAGTTGTGCAACAGGTGCCGGTTGTGTGAAAAGGCCTGCCCGACTCAGGCTTTTTCGGGGAAGAAAAGCGATAAGTATTCACACATGGACAAATTTGCCTGTATGAGTCGGAGAGAACGGTTTACAGGCCCGCTCTCCCACTGTGGTTTTTGTCTCAAGGTATGCCCTATGGGAGATGATCGAAAGCTCTATCAGGCCGTCAAGAGCAAGAAGTACTTCGATGAGGCGAAAAACCCCGGCGCTTGGAGTTCAGGCGTCGGCGCCAGCATTACCGGATGAAGGGAGATGATGGCTTGGCTCAAGGGGAGTTGTCCAGGATCGAGATCATTAGCCAGGCCCGGAGCCTGGGGGCAGAGTTTGTGGGTTTTGCCCCGGTTGGCAGGTGGGAGGAGTACGGGGACGTACCGGCGGCGTTTCATCCCCACCGCATCTGGCCGCCGGCTGCAACTGTCATTGTGCTGGGCGTTCCCATACGCCTGCCTTTTGGGGATGCATCATCCACCGTGTTGGGTAGGGAGCAATTCAGGGTCACAAACGACCTGTTAGACGAGGCAGCCTACCGGTTAGCGGTGTGGCTAAACGGCAATGGCCATCAGGCTATCAACATTCCCAGGGACAGCAACGGGGAGAATATCGCCGATTACAAACCGGTCGAAGTATTTTCCCATGCCTGGGCCGGGCATTATGCCGGTATCGGCCGGGTAGACCGGAACGGCACCTTTGTGGCTGGGGAAGGCGGCTTCCAGCTTAACCTGGTTTCGATACTGACTGCCTTACCACTGGAGGGAGATGCCACTGACTGAAGGGACCGGGGTTCAGGGGTGACGGTAGCGCACTCATGTAATGCACTCATGATGATGAAAGGGGTTGGCGGTTTGACACAAATTGAATTGACCAAGGCAGGGATTGTCAGCCAGGCCCGGAGCCTGGGGGCAGAGTTTGTGGGTTTTGCCCCGGTTGGCAGGTGGGAGGAGCACGGGGATGTGCCGGCGGCGTTTCATCCCCACCGTTTCTGGGCCGGGGCCAAAACCGTGATCGTCCTAGGGGCCCCGCTCTGGCTGCCGATTATGGAAGCGGCGCCTTCAGTATTGGGACGGGAACAATCCATCGTTACCAACGACCTGTTGGACGAGGTGGCCTACCGGTTGGCGGTGTGGCTGAACCGCAGCGGCCAGCCGGCTGTCAATATCTCACATGACGGTGACGAGGAAGGCATCCGGAGAGAAGACCCGGCAACAATCTTTTCCCACGTTTGGGCCGGACAGTATGCCGGACTCGGTAATGTGGGCAAGAACCACGCTCTTTTGACGCAGGAGTATGGTCCCCGGCTCCACCTGGCCTCGGTATTCACGGCCCAGGAACTGGACGGGGACGCTTTGATCGAAGAGGACCTCTGCAATCATTGTCTACGCTGCCAAAAAATTTGCCCTGCCCGGGCCTTGCTCGGAGATCAGGACCGCAAATATGCCAAACTGGACCAGGCTGCCTGCCTGAATTATGACAAACGACTGCAAAGGGCTTTTCGTGAACCCTGCGGCGCTTGCCTGAAGGTTTGCCCGGTGGGTGAAGACCGGAAACTCTTTCAGAGCAACAATTTTCAGAAATATTTCGAAGAGCGGAAAATATTGGCCAAAAACCCCGCCGCCGAGGAATACCGGGATTGGGTACACATTCGCAGTTACGGGAGCTTGCCCCTGGAGGGGGATCCAGGGCAAACACTTTAACCCCCTTGGAAAATGTCCGGGTCTTGACGCGGGCGGTGAAAGGGGACAACTTTGCGGAAAAAGAGTTATCGGGAGAATATGAACATGAGAACAGCAGTTTTGGCCTGTAAGACCATAGCTGACGAGATCAAACTGGCCATGGGGGTAACAGGCTGCAGCTACCCTGTATATTGGGTTGAATCCGGATTGCACCGGACGACAGAACTATTAAATAGGCGTTTACAGCAGGAGATTGATCAGATCGGTGATGTCCAACGTGTACTGTTGGCCTTCGGTTTTTGTGGCAATGCCCTGATCGGGATCAGGCCATCGCGGTTCCAACTGATTTTCCCGCGCGTAGATGATTGCATAACCCTGATGCTTGGTTCCCGGGAACGATCGAAGAATAAGGGCACTTACTATCTCACCAGGGGCTGGTTGCAGTATGAAAACAACATTTGGGAAGAGTACCGGCATACCGTTAAACGCTATGGTCATGAAAAGGCTGTGCGTATTTTCAATATTATACTAGGGCAGTATCATAGCCTGGCGATCATCGATACCGGCGCCTACTGCCTACAAGAATTCCTTTTAAAAAGTGAAACTATAGCGAGTGCTTTGGGTTTAAAGCACAAAGTTATAGCAGGTAATATATGTTACATAAAAAAGTTATTGACAGGACCCTGGGATGATGATTTTGTAACAATAGAACCTGGAGAAACGATTACACTTGACCATTTGTCTTTAAATAAAACTTCACCTAACCCCATTTTAGACTTCCGGTATAGGGAGAACGGGGAAGTTGGGCAGAGAGACCAGTCATATGATGTTAAACAGTCTTACAAATACATTTAATTGTTGATTAGACTCCCACGCCGCCTGCGGCGGCACCATCAGAGAATGAAAATGGTTTCCACCGGGAATTATTTCCTTTAGCGGCTGGCGAAGCGAGGTCGATTTAACTTGGTGCCTTGAGCCTGTTGATTAGACGGAGACCTCAGCAACATGGTGCACCACAGATTGTTGCTCCCGCAAGGGAAGCACGCAGAGCAGATTGCTCTCTTCTAGGTTACTGCACCAGCCCAATTTTAAGCCGCCAAAGGAGCGTAACACTAATGGATATCGTGTATCAAAGCTGCTGCGGACTTGATGTCCACAAGAAAGCCGTTACGGCCTGCGTCATCACCCCAAAAGGAAAGGAGATCAGAACATTTGGCACTATGACCCGTGATCTGCTCAGTATGGCCGACTGGATCAGTTCTCAAGGCTGTACTCATGTGGCCATGGAGAGGACCGGGGTTTATTGGAAACCGATCTACAATATTTTGGAGCAACTTGGCCTAGAGCTTTTGGTGGTCAACGCCCCGGTTGAAGCCGGCTATGTCGGTTCTGACAACGTGGCCGTGCTCATTGCCGAAGAACCCTTTCACCAGGATGAGATGATGCTGATCATCGATATTGGGACCAATGGAGAGGTAGTGCTTGGAAGTCGCCATCGCTTACTCTCGTCCTCTTGCGCTACCGGGCCCGCTTTTGAAGGAGCATAGATCAAGTTCGGGATGCGGTCTGCCCCGGGTGCGATCGAAAAAGTTGCCATAGATTCGAAAACCTGTGAGTGCAGTACAGGGTGATCGGTGAGGATGGCTGGCATATACCGGAAATGTCGGCAACAGCCAGAGGTATTTGTGGCTCCGGGATTATCGATGCGATCGCTGAACTCTTCAAGTTTGGGATCATCGATAAAAGCGGGATGTTCAGCGAAAGTGCCGTAGCCCTCTATGTCGGCGCCAGGATCTTAATGCACAAGTTGGGCGTGGACAAAGTGGCTCGAGTGATCCTGGCTGGTGCCTTTGGTAGTTATATCGATAAATAAAGCGCCATGATCATCGGCATGTTTCCTGATTGTGACCCCGAACGCATAGAAGGAGTCGTTAATGCTGCCAGAGATGGAGCCAAGCTGGCTCTGCTGGATAAGGATATGCGGCTGGAAGCCCAAGCTGTAGCTAATTTTATCGAGGTCATTGAAATATCCGTAGAATCCGATTTTCAGAAGTATTTTCTAGAAGCCCTCGTTTTCCCACATGCTGTTGATCGCTTTCCTCATGCGCAGCATATCCTGGAACAGACTCCCCAAAGCTGACTCGGCGATCAAGCTCTGCTGTGAATTAGAAGTGCCTCTCGCACACCGTCAGCATTAATAGATATGCATCCTCTTTGTCCAGTAAAAATCCTGATTTAATTAGTGCTCTGATGCGGTGCGTCGAGAGCTTGCAAATAAGCCGCCGGATCTCTATAATAAAAAAGTGCAGAATGTAATGCCGAAGTGGCGGAATTGGCAGACGCGGCGGACTCAAAATCCGTTCCTGGCGACAGGGTGTGGGTTCAAGTCCCTCCTTCGGCACCAGCGTTATCCACACCTGCAAAGGTGAACTTCAATATGACCTTTACCTCTTCATTGGGGTAGAGGTCTATTCTTTCCACCAAGAAATCAAGTGTCTTTTTGGCGTCCTGGGGGTTGTCGTCGGCCATGTTCACAGTATCCAGTAGATGGTTGAAGAAGTCGGTAAAGTGCTTCCGGGTGAATCCATAGTCCGTGCTGATCTGTGCTAATTCATCCTTCAACGTCTGGCGGCGCTCATCGTATTCCTTTATTCTGTTGGCTGTATCTGAAGTTTGGATGCCCTGTTCCACAAAGTCCAGGAGTTTACTGATTTTGTTGGTATATTCTTGGATCTCCTTCTCTATCGGACCGCGTTGGGTGCCTTTCTTTTGCTCCTGGGCGCAATATTCATCATATAAGGCATCGGCTAGACCCTCCCGGCTAATCACTTTTTGCAGTTCCTCCATGACCCGCTGCTCAAGAACATCCTTCGGCCAAAGGTGATTAGAGCACTCTGCTGCCTTCCGTTTCTTTCCCACGCACTGGTAATAATAATACTTTGCAGAATTCGCATCTCTACGCTGCGAAGTGCCAACCATCGGAGATTTGCAATCGCCGCAGCATACTTTCCCGGTGAGAAGGTAGTTAGTACCACGATACTGAGGTCCCTTCCTGCGCCCTTTCATTAACTCCTGCACCTGATCGAACACCTCCCTGGAGACGATGGCCGGCAGGCCGTCCTCCACAGTTATAGCATCTGGGTTGCCCTCCCGACCCTGTCGCCAGTTTCGCTTTCCCTCGATCCTCCGGGGCGCTCGTCCATAAATATATGTACCGCGATATTTAAGATTCTGAAGCATTTCATGGATGGTTGTCTGAGAGAACATGTTGCCCTGCCTGGTACGGTAAGGCATCATCATTTGTTCTATCTCGCCGTATGTTCGCCGCTCCAAGACCATCTCGAACATGCGGCGGACTGGAGCGGCCTCTGATTCCTCGATCTCGTAATAGCCCTCATCGTTAACCCTGAATCCGAAGAGAACCTGGCCCCCGTTAAACTTGCACTTGTGGGCATTGACATTAAGCCCTTTCAGCACTTCATAACGGAGGTTCACACTGTAGTATTCGGCCATGCCGTCTAAAACAGATTCCATAATGATGTCCTCGGGACGGGCATCCGGGTCCAATGGCTGCGCAACGGCAAAAACCTTTACGCCCATGCGCCGGATATCGCGACGATAAACTGCAGCATCCGCTTTGTTCCTGAAAAGACGGTCTACTTTATGATGGAGAACAATGTCAGGCTTAACAACATTTCTCTTCAGGTCAGACACCATCCGTAAAAATTCCGGGCGGTCGTCCGTCTTGCCTGATCTTGCCCGATCGATGTACCAGTTAGTGATCACTATGTTTTCCCGTGAAGCATACCGGGAAATCGCGTCCTGCTGCGCCTCGATAGACTCTTCCCTTTGCATGTCAGATGAAAACCGGCAGTAGCCTACTCCTGTTCTAGCAGCAGATTCCGTGGCTCCAATACGTACCATATAATCCACCCCTTCACTTGTTGCCATCTTCTATTATTACCACCCCACGGGTTTTGTTTGCGTGACGCAAAACCCAAGGAAGCAGTATCTTCGCAAGTTCTTTCTTTTCAACTGGCACGCGGGGCGTGTTCTCTTTGTAACTAGCTTCTTTGTCACTCAAGCGAAATGTGATCTCGGTCATGATATCGCCTCCTGCATAAATGCAAAAAGCCCGATCCCCTGGGGGACCGGGCCTGGGAGGCACCTACTCTTCGAGTCAAATTTTAAGAAGCATGACAGATTGGATATTATGGCATAAATGGAATTGAGAATTGGCGCCACAACACCGCTCGAAGCACCTTTTACGCATTGCCGCCGAATTGGGCTTTACTCTCAAACACAGCCTTTCCGGGGTCCCAGAATGTCGTGGAAAAATTGAGCGCTGGTTCCGGACGGTGGCCGAGAAGTGCGAACCACTGCCCTGACATAAGCAAACGCATTTTTAGTTCAACCATTATTGCATCCTCCGCCTGGTAAATAAGGGTTTGAAGTCAATCCAGTTGCTTTGTCCGCCGAAGGTAGTCCATGATAAATTTGGTCAATAGTTCGTGGCTGTCCGGATTGCCATCGTATACGTGCACGACCCTGGCAATACGGGGATGATTGTGAAGGATAAGCTCTTTCTCCAGTTTTGCTTTTTCGGCTGCAGTGATTTATCAAACATTTTTACGTCTCTCCCTGAAAGTTTATTAGGGTTTGTGGCCCTAACAAACCAGCCCGAACCTCTAAACGAGGCCGGGCTGAGGGAATGTGGATTTTTGCTCACAAATTTAGCCGGTGGTTCATGAACCTCAGACCAGGGGGTCTTTGCTGACATCCTCGGATTCCGCGTTACCGTGGACACCCTTGCTTTAAGCTACAACCACTGCTAGCTCCACCGTTCAGGAATCTCGCCCTAAATACAGCGCCCATAGCGGGGCTCACAAAGATAAGAGGCGGTCCGATTAGTATAATGTTGCTGCTCACTATCCCTGGCCGCACTCTAACCACAATTTCTTGCCGATAATTTATCCCACATTACTTGGCCGGGTTCAATCAAATCTTATCATTCATCGGAGCAACAGGACTGAACAGGGCGCATGATCTAACACGAAACGTGCAGTGTGTCCGACCGAGGGCGGCCCCACGACGGGGTGTCCTTCGGGCAATTCTCTTGCAAACTCTACGAGAAGCATTGCTCCGATTTCCTGGGCTACCTGCACCAGTACCCTCTCTGGATTACCGCGTTCCAGACGGACGGATGCTGTCCATCCCAGACGCTGTGCTTCAGCCTGGGCTTCGGAAAGGATAGCCTCTCCCGAGCGCATTTCCGCTTCATCCATACGATGATTCCGTTCAGGGTGGGGGTGCGGACCCGGACGGAGCGGATGTGGTGACTGCTCCCATCCCTGGCGCGGGTCAATATCGATGACATGCACCAGCAGCAGTTCCTCTCCGCTCTCTCGCAAAAGCGCCAGGCGTTGGAGCAACTGCGGCCCTCGTCGCAGTCCGATCGCACACATGATCATCGTCACACACCTCCTTCTTAATCTTACCAACGCAGCCAGATCTCCAACGAAGACACTATCAACATGGCGGGAATGATCAGCAAACCGAGCTTTACATAGTCCAAGGTCGTAATGTCCAGGCCCTTGCGGCGCAATAGCACCAGCCAGAGCATTGTTGCCAGCGAGCCGACGGTTGTAAGATTCGGCCCCAGATCAACCCCCAAGATAGTGGCGTAGATCAGCGCTGGATGTTGGCTGACCACCTGCGGGGCGCCGTGAAAGGCGCTGATGAGCACCAGGGTCATCGGGATGTTGTTGATGAGGTTCGATCCCACAGCGCCCCCGGCAGCAACACTGAGCACACCCAAAAATGATCCGGATGCTGCCACATGTACGATTCCCCGGCTCAGCGGTGTCAAGATTCCGAGTTGCTCCACGGCCTGCACGATCAGGAACAGTCCGGCGATGAAAACAAAGAGTGACCAGGAGATCTCACGCCCAAGGCGTTTCCAGTCTAGTTGCTTATAGAGCATGGCACCAAAGAACATCAGGGCGCCGCCGCCCAGAGCCACCAGCGCCAGCGAAACCTGCAGCGCTGAAGCGATGACGTATCCAACCGCGATTATTCCCAGACTGAACAGCGTATAGCGGCGAAGGGGGCTGTCTGGCTGGATAGCCTCCAGATCTGCCTCGGCGTAGCGCAGGCGCAACGAGCGCCGGAACACCAGCAGAAAGATGGCCACATTGATCCCGACACAGGTGAGAGCTGGCAACAATAGATAATGCAGAAAAGGCAGCAACCCATGCCCAAGAGCGTCAAGGACCAGAATGTTGGTGGGGTTGCTCACCGGCAGCAAGAAAGACGCCGTGTCAGCGATGAAGGTGCAGGCAAACATGAACGGCAGTACGGGCAACCGGAGGCGGGTCACCAGGGCGTAGACAATGGGCGTCAGGATCAATGCGGTGGCGTCGTTGGAAAGGAACATCGTGATGAGCGTTCCCAGCGCAAAGATGCCGGCATAGAGCCAGAATGTGCTGCCACTGGCCCAGCGGGCAATAAGCGTTGCCAGAAGATCAAAGACCCCTGCCTGGTCAGCAAGTGCCGCGATGGTCATCAGACCCAGGAAGAAGCCGAAGACATTGGCCTGGCGAGCAAGAATGCCAGGGATCTCTCCAATGGACAGATATCCTCCCGCCAACAGGAGTACTGCGCCGCCCAATGCCACCCATGCTTCCGAGAGACCACCCGGACGGATCATTATGCAGGCTAAGACAGCTAGCACGATCGCCACGCAGATGATGAGATGCGTCATATGCTCCCCTTTGCATTGTCGTAGGAGAAGATTGCTGTAGGCAATCAAGTCTTGACGATGAAGATTTATCTCCAAACTTGTTTTATTGTTAATCCGGTTTCGCCCAGAACTCGTTGGCGATCACCACCTTGACCATGCGATCGTCGATCAGTCTCTTCTGCTTGATGGCGGTATCAAGCAGGCAGGCCAAGCAGATGTTGTTCACCTTGCGGGAGATCCCTCCGGCGAATTCGAAGATCACATCCAGGGCGTCCTCGGTAAAGAGAGGCGCGGTTACCCCCGCTATTTTCAGATGATTGTTTGGAAGGCTTTCTCTTATCTGTCCTTTCCCTGGCGTTGCTCTCTCTTTTCTCCAGGGAAAGATTCAAACCTTCTAATCGGCCAGTGATTGTGAGCTAAGACCGGTTAAACAATCCGGGAGGAAACAGTATAAATCGGACCGCCTCGACTAGCATGGTAATCTCCAATTATATTCTAGAACTCGATGTCGAAGATGTCTTACGCCTCTGATCTATAATAACTTGAGCAGCATCAAAATCTTCCCTGGAAATGCAGGGCACAATCTGATCTATCTGCCTCGTTTCATGGACACGCCGTTCTGACTGATCTTCATCGTCTACGTCTATGTAGCTGAACCCGTTGGACTCCCGTATAAAACGGATTGGTGAGTATGCTTTTAATATGCCCTGCAGTCCATTTATAGGTTCCACCACAATTGTGATTCTGATTAAGATATCGTGAGATTTTATATGGTCCGTACTTTTTGCTGATGCACATTTCATAGATCATCTGAACTATCTCTACTTCCTCTGGGACAGCCCCATACGTTCTTTTATCGGCAGAATACCTGTAACCGTACGGAACTGCGGTGATAAGCAATTTGCCGTCCTTAACTTGGCTTCTACGGGTAGCCAATGATCTCTGCCGAAGATGCTTTATCTCTTCTAACATAATGGCAGTAATTATTGGTTCCGCGATATTTAAGAAAAAACCAACGCCTAAAGGAGGCTCGCCACTATCTGTAAAAATCAGCTTCGTCCCTGCCTGGTCTAACACTCTTAAGATCCGGCAGCAATCCTGAATGCTTCGAGTAAGCCGATCCCGCCTCCACACAAAGGCATACTCTGGCTTGTGATTACGAATATAATCCAAAAAGTTTATCAAGCCAGTCCGTTCGCTAATCGGGGCGATCCCGGAAATACCGCTGTCCACAAAAGGCTCAGGATATATCTCGACGTTTAAATCCTTTGCTTTCATCAAGGCGTCATTCCACTGTACATCAAAGGATGACCCCTCATGGTTGCACTTAATGTACACAGGTGAACAACTTGAACGATCATTTCCCAATTGTTTAGCACTGCCAACCCTGATATAACCGGCTACCTGGGACTTTGAAAACCTATTACCTTCATCGTTCATTGCTTTTTATCCTCCTTATGCAAGGGCTAGGCTGCCCGCCCAGCTTCGCTTGCTCTCCCAAAATGTAATGAGCTCAGAAATGTTAGCTTCCTACTGTCGCGTTTGTTGAAAAGCTCTACCTAATAAAATCCAGTGTGCATAGTAACCCCTTGGTTTAAATACTAACATTTATTACCATTATGGTGGTTTTGTATACACCTTCTTACACCTCCTTTTTGAATAAGGCCATAAAAAAAACGGCTCGGTAGTCATCTACCGAGCCGTCCAAATTGAGATGGTGTTCGTCAACACCAGGATTAGATCTGCTCATAGTATAGGAATGCAGGCATCCCCATTAGGGTCTTCCTTCTCACCATTAGGCAGGCGACCACTGTTACTGCATGGACTTGGCCAAGAAACCTGTCATCCAGCCTACGCGACACTGACCACAATTACTTTTACGATACCGTGGCCATTATCATGTTCACATAAGATTGTAGTTGGGTAGGGACAGGTACTCTTCTCCCGGGAGCGACGGGGGGATTTTTTTGCCCAAAGACAGCCTGATCAAAAGTATCTGACACACTGAAATTTTGTTAGCTTGACAAGAGAGTGTGGAATGGAACTGGTTCCCTCTTTGATCTGACACAAGCGCATTGTGTTCTGTTAGTGATAACAACCATGAGCTAGACGGAGCAATCCGTCCTCGAGGACGGATTCTCCAAGAAGTGCCTTTGCTCGGAAAGGCATGCAAGGCAAAAAATGCTATTCGGATTATAGTGGTAATTGTCCCAAACTGCAATGAAGTCTACATGCGTTAGGTTCCCGACACCTTGAGCGCGCGAGTACTCTATTTTTTTAAACATCAGGCGGGGCAGCCTGAGCAGTTACATCCTTTTCCTGATCAAGGCTATTAAAAGGATGAGAGCGGGTATCGCCAACTCTCCGATAAGGGCGTAGATGGGATAAGTCTGGGATAGGAAGGTAGTAAGCTTGAGGATGGTCGGAAACAGCGTTCTGCTGATGATGACCGTGATGATGGCGATGGGGAGGAGCGTCGCCCGGTAACTCCTCAGCCCGAGGGTGTTGGCCGCGGCAATGGCGGCGGAGTGGTAGAAGACCGCCAATTTCATGAACACCCCGGCGATCCAGATGACCGCGATTAGTATTTCCATGCGGTCTAGAAAGTTTCCAACAGAAATATATCGTGCCAATACTAAGTAAGGAAAGACCAGGTGTCCCGTCACCTGGCCGCCGAGTAATCCCACGATGGTGAGCATGGCCCATACAGGATAGACTGTATATATCAATAGGAATAAGAGAGCGACTTTCGCCGCCTCCTGCTTCTGGTTCAGATAGGGATAGAGCATCAGTATGAAAAACACGTAACCACGCAACGGACAGATCATCGGCGCAGCCTTGATTGCGGGTAAAATCCCATTCTCGAAAACAGGCTTTAAGTTATTCAAGTTGATGTCCGTTGTTACGAGAGCCAATGTCAGAAGAATTGAGATCATAAATAACGAAAAGATCAGTTCGTTTTCCCGGGCGATGCACTCGATACCCAGGTAGGCTCCATAGATAGCCACAACGGCCAGCATAACATCAAACACTGACAACGGAGTCCTGGGCATGAAGGCTGCGTTAATGAAGGTGGTTCCCTCGTTCAGAATCACAGAGGCAACGAAGATGAAAGACAGGGTATAAACGGCGGCCAACAGCTTGCCAGGTATTTTGCCCACCACATCCGGCAGGTACTCGGTGAAAACCTTGTACGGAAACCTTTTGGCCAGGGCTATTACCACTCCTGCGACCAGCAAACCATAAAGCGACGGCAATATGGAAACCGAGATCCAGCTATCTGGCCCGGCTATTTTAGCAACCTCTGACGCAAGAAAGAAAATACCAGTAGCCCCATCTAACATACATATTATAAGGAGAAGCTGTACGCTGCTGATCCTGCCCTTATCAAGCACCGGCCCAATCCCCCTTCTATCCGTCGAGAGCCTACCTGGTCTTGATGGCCTCGCCGGTCACCCCGGTATTCTCGATGGTGAAGCTGGCTGTCACCTGGACCTTCACACCGGGGAAATAGTCCCGCCACCGGTCCCCGATCTGTTTCCAAAAGACAGGGTCGGCCTTGTGGATCATATCCCCGAACCCGAAGATGTCAGCATGCAACGACTGGCACTTGGTGACTGCATCCTGGCAGGCACGCTGGGCCTCCGCGTTGATCAACTGCTCCGCTGCTTTGGTATCTGATTCCTTTGTCAGGTCAATAGCAGAGTTCTTGTCCTCTGTCAGTTGCCCCGATCCCTTGATCATAACCTCGAAGGTGATGCCGTCCTGGCTGATCACCGGTTTTACACTGGCGCTGGCGCTCCGGAAAGTGTAGGAGGCGTTTGGCTCCGGCGACTTGAAGGCAAAGGGGATCTCGCCGCCGCGAGCCTGCCTGGTGATGAACATGGTACCCAGGCCCTCCTTCTCGTTCAGCCAGCCCACCAGCTTGTCCCCGGAAAAGACCGCCGTACCATCCACTTGAAAAGTTTTCCGCTCCGGGTGCTGCGCCTCCTCGACCCCCAGCAGCGGGTTGACATCCTGGTCCTTGGCGCCTGTCTGTTGGCCTGCCTGGTCTTGTTGGCTCTGCTTGCCCAAGGTAATCTCGCCGCTCGCCGGCCCCTTGCGAATGGACGACCCTCTCTCCGGCGGCGCCAGCAGACTCATCCGCGGCATGGCCGCGTCCTTCCCGGGCGTCATCAGGCTGTAGATCATATTGAACAGGTTCGCAGGCACCACCTTGGAAATGCGCACGGGGTCATTCCTGATCATTTTGGACAGTTCCATCGCGCTTGTCGATTCATACTCAGGCTGGGACTCCAGGGCCTCTAGGGCGGAGCCCTGGCAGGTGACCACTTCCGTCCGGTAGCGGATCTCCTTGTTGCGGTCAGCGTAGTCGATCACGTCCTGGATGCCCTCCCGGGCCATCCGCTCGCCGATGACGATCGCCTGGGCATGCCCCAGGTAGAGGAGCCGGGGGGAGCGCAGGGCAATATTTCTGGCGGCATCGGTGATGGTCTCCCCCTCGGCCGAGGACACATAGCCAAGACTGGGAGGCATGACAACGCTTCCGCCCCCTGATGGCGCTCCCCCTACAACCGTCTTTAAGGAGAGTATGCTCACGAGAACCCGGGGCTTGCCGTCCTTGACGATCCGGTCGACGCCGATCATCGTGGCCACATTTAGCGCGTCCAGCTCTCTCCGGTCCCAGCACCCGGCGCAGTTCAGGAGCAGCAACACGGCCAGCGCCAGGGCGATCATTCTCAAAGTTCTAGGAATTCGCAGGGCGATCGCCTCCTCTTAATACAGGCGTGCTCCGGGCCCCACCGGGCACCCGCTTGCGGGCGTTGCCGGCAGCTTCCGGAGCCGCCTTTTTTCTGATCACGGCTATCAATAAAATGAGAGCGGGGATGGCCAGTTCCACGATCAGGGCCTCGACCGGCCAGGGATGGAACAGATAGTTTGACAGCTTCAGATAGGTTCCGTACAGCACCCGGCTGAGGATGATCGCCGTCAGGGCGATAGGGATCAGCGTGACCCGGTAGTTTTTTAGGCCGAGGGTGCTGGCAACGGCGATGCCGGCGGAGTGATAGATCACTGCCAGCTTGACGATGAAAGCGGCGATCAAGAAGACGATCACCACTATCTCCAGGCGTTCGATAAAGTTCCCCAAGGAAATGTACCGCACCAATCCTACGAAGGGAAAGATCCTGTGTGCGGTGACCGGAGCCCCCAACACTCCCACAACGACAGCATGGACGACACCGGTAAGAATCATGACAGTCCCCAGGTAGAGCAGGCCAGTCTTCAGCGCCTCGTGCTTCTGGTTCAGGTAGGGGTAGAGCATGAGCAGGAAAAAAACCTCACCGCGCCAGCCGCTGTGAAATAGACTGGCTCTGAGGACGGGCAGCAGGCCGTTTTCCAAGACCGGTCTGAGGTTGCTGAAGTTGATGTCTTTGGCCGCCAGGGCAAGCAGCAACAATACCATCAGTATCCACGCCGGCGCGACCATGCCGTTTTCCCTGGCGATCACCTCGATGCCCAGGTAGGCGCCATAGATAGCCACCACTGCCAGCAACGTATCGAGCACCACTGGAGGAGTCAGGCTGAAAAGAGCTAACTGGATGAAGGTGGAACCCTCGTTCAGGAGCAGCGATCCGAAGTGGATAAACATCAGGGCATAGGCGGCGGCTAGCAGCTTGCCGGTCACCTTGCCCAGGATCGCGGGCAGGTACTCGGTAAAGACCTGGGTAGGAAAACGCTTTCCCAGAGCCACCGCCACCAATAGGACCAGCAAGCCGTAGAACACGTCGCCCAGGGACAGCGCAAACCAACTGTCCGGGCCGGCCAGGGCGGCCACCCTGGCCGGTGTGTAGAGAATGCCGGAAGCTGCTTCAAATATTAAAAAGATGAAGAGCAACTGCACGCTGCTGATACGCCCATTGTCCAGGATGTCGGCTCACTCCCTTTCAGATGGATCACTGCCTCGGCTGCGGCGCGGGCGCCCACCCTACCCCAAACTATTACCTGGGTTTGGGTGAGCGCGGTTTATTCGAGTCCTGCTTGACCGGTTCCACGTATCCCTGCAGCCGCGGCCGCATCCGCATCGCCCAGATCGGCGCCCGGACGAAAGTGTCTTTCAAGTCTCCCAGGCTCAGGGGAGCGAAGGGGGACAGGTAGGGCACGCCGAACGACCTCAGGGCGCAGAGCTGGAAGGTGACCATGATGAAGACGGCCATCACCCCGAACAGGCCGAGGCATCCGGCGGCGATGATCATGACGAACCGCAGGAGACGCAGGCCAGTCGACACGCCCAGCGAGGGGAGAGTATAGGAGGCGATCGCCGTCAGGGCGATGGTCATGACCACCACCGGGGAGACCAGGCCGGCGGTGACGGCGACCTGCCCGATCAGGATCGCCCCGACCACGCCAATCGTCTGCCCGAACGCCTTGGGCAGGCGGATCCCCGCCTCCAGCAGGATCTCGAAGGCCAGGACCATCAGCAATGCCTCCACCATACCCGGGAAGGGCACGCCGCTCCGGGCGGACAGGAGGCTGCCCAGCAAATTGGTGGGGATCAGGTCCTGGTGGAAGGTGGTGATCGCGACGTAGAGGGCCGGGGCCAACAGGGCGACCAGGAGCGAGCCCCAGCGGACCAGCCTGATAAAGCTGGCGAACCAGTAGCGGTTGTAGTAGTCCTCGGGGCTCTGCATATCGCTTATCAGCGTTGTCGGGACGATCAGGGCAAAGGGGTCGTTGTCAAAGAGCAGGGCGGCCTTGCCCTGCAGCAGGGCGGAGGCTACCCGGTCCGGCCGTTCCGTCACCCCGATCCCACTGACCATGGAGTAGGGGGCATCCTGGATCAGTTCATCGATCTGCCCGCTGCCAAGGATACCGTCGATCCTGATGCGGGAGAGGCGCGCCTTGAGCTCCTCAACCAGACCCTCGTAGACGTAGCCCTTGAGGTAGATGATGGCGATCTTGAACTTGCTGACCTCGCCGACGTCCACCTTCTCCACGGCCAGCCGGGTGGTGTGCAACCGCTTGCGCACCAGGGCGACGTTGAGGCGCCCGTTCTCGTTGAAGGCGTCGAGCGAACCCCGGGCCACCGACTCGGTCTGCGGCATCATCACCGGGCGATCCACGTTCTCCGGGGCATATAAAAGCAGCGCCCGGTCCTGGCCCTCGACGAAGAATGCCACCAGGCCCTTGGTGATCTCGCCGGCCACGTCCACCCAGCGGTTGTAGAGGAGGACCCTGGCGTTGGGAATCGCCTCTTCCATCAGCCACTCGATGGTGACCGACGGTGGCGCCTGGACCGTCTGTAGGGGTTCCAACAAACTCTCCTCCAGCACCTCCAAACTCACCAGGGAATCAAGGAAGACCGCCAGGGCGCGAGTGTTGCCCTGCTTACCAATGATGATCTCCCGAGTCACCAGGTCCTCACAGTGGTCGAAGATCTCCGACAGCACCTGCTTGTTGTCATCGAGCTTCTTGGAGAGGAGGCGGTCCTCCTGTTCCGGCTCGACCTGGTATGGTTTCCTGGCAGCGCCTTTTCTGTGCCCGAACAGGTTACGCAGCCATTGGAACATCGCCATAGGCCCCTCTACCCCTCCATTTATTTTCGACATTTGACATTTTCGGCATATAAAATGTCATATCTTTAGCGTGCCGCGCCAGAAAATGTGCTATACAAAGCAATATGTGGGGCATCTTCCTTTGCCCGAACAGGTTACGCAGCCACTGGAACATCGCCATCGCCACTCCCTGTTTGTATAGACCTCGTTCAGCATCTGACCAGGTGCATTTTTAGCATGCGTCCATGCTAAGCAATAATTGGGACAGCTAGCTGCGGCAGGTAGGTATTCCATAATAATAGAGGACCAGATAAAAGCTGAACGAGCGCCTAGCGCATCTACGGGAACTGACCGAGAGCTACTGTCCAAAGATCTTGGAAAAGAGTCAGGGGACAGTTATTGACTCATTATTCCTCTGATGGCTCTGCTGTAGGCGGCGTGGGGGGCTCATATAAAAAATCTTCTCCAAGAAAACGTCCGCACCCCCCCTTGATAAGCGCCTGTGCATGTCAATCGTTCGCCGGCTGCCTTTGTTTCCCTATTATAAAAAGGGCGGGCATTGAAAAGATATACTGCTCAATGCGCTGCCAAAACAATCATGCACGAATGGAGAGTTATAAGAGACTTAAAACAAGTCAATAGATTGTTGCTATCCCGCTAAGGCGTATAATAATGCTAGATGAACTGACGTAAGGAGGGATTCGAGTGAAAAATAAGTTTCTTGTTACGTTGGTTGCTGGCGAAGATGGTTACATCATTGCAGAATGCCCTGCCCTGCCCGGTTGCGTGAGCCAGGGTCGCACTAGAAAGGATGCTTTAGCGAACATCGAGGAAGCAATTTTTTTAAGCATAGAAACGCGCAGAGAAATGGGTTTACCATTGAGTTTTGAAGTAGCAGAGGTGGAGGTGGCCCTGTAGTGGGGAAAAGGTAGGGAGGCGAGGCAGTAAATGGAAGATTACCATGTTCAAAGGAAGATTTTTGGCAGATTGCTGGCGGCCATAATCATCCTCAACATTGTTGATCTGATCATCACTATGTATCCGATCTCTGGGTATGGGCCGCTCAAAGAAGCTAATACGATTTTACTTTGGCTGCATAGTATCAGTCCTGTTTTACTCATTGCTTATAAGGTGGCCATGGGCTTTATTTTTGCTGCTGGCTTATGGCTTTTTGCCCGGCTGGACTTCAAAGCCACTTACTGGTGTGCGGTGGCCGTCGTGGTTGCATTTTGTCTAATAACAGCATGGAATATATGGATGTTTATTGTTTGACGAGAATGGCGCGCTTTTCTATCTTCCATAGGTATGTGTATAACGTACAACCGCTCCCTCGGCAATAGACAATTTAAGTCCCGCAGAGCATGCGGGACTTAAATAAAATAGCCTTAGTCCGCTGTAGTTGAATAACCCTGATATTTGTTAGAATATCCCTTCCACAAAACGAGGAGGGGATTTTTATATGGGCAGCATCCGAAAGGTCAACAAGGTGAAGAAGGTCTCTGGACTTCTAGTTTCGGTAGTATCTGGGGAGAGGCGCTTCAAATGTTTATGGGTTGGAAGAAGGCTCAAAATGTTAGTCAGCGATCTCTGG
>Ga0187886_1000380_pt1 | contig 54652 bp, 53 predicted proteins | sample June2016WEW_20_1_FD_133001 | JGI IMG/M metagenome (GOLD analysis project Ga0187886, IMG submission 133001) | Peatland microbial communities from SPRUCE experiment site at the Marcell Experimental Forest, Minnesota, USA - June2016WEW_20_150 | ecosystem: Environmental > Terrestrial > Soil >... | reverse complement strand
TTTTCGGCTTTTGGATCTGGTGTTGTTAAGCCAATTCTCCATTCCAGACATGGTATGAGTTTCCATACCAAAAATAATAAAAAAAGCCCTGCAAGGGCAGGGCTCAGTGGTTGCTTATTAGGTTTTCTGCTTTCAGCGGGCAGCCTTGCTGTACCTGATAAATTTATGGTGAGCCATCGGGGACTCGAACCCCGGACACCCTGATTAAAAGTCAGGTGCTCTGCCAACTGAGCTAATGGCTCACATAATATCACTAGGTTATGTTACAACACCGCTGAGCCCGCTGTCAACCCGGACATACTCAGATCGGACATGCTCATACGTCGCGATGTGACCCCCGAATAGCGGTATCAAGCCCTGACTCCGGTTTGGTTTCGATGGTCTGGTCCCGGTCGGGGCCCACGGAGATCGCCACTACCGGCAGGCCGGTGATTTCGCCAATCCGCTCTACGTAGCGGCGGGCTGCCGCAGGCAGGTCCTCGTAGCGCCTGGCCCCGGAGATGTCCTCCTGCCAGCCCTCCAATTCCTCGTAGACCGGCTCGCTGGCCTGCAGCAACCGCTGGCTGCCGGGGAGTTCCCCGAGCGTGCTGCCGTTGCAGTGGTAAGCGGTGCACAGCTTGATCGCCGGAAAGGCATCCAGAACGTCAAGCTTGGTGATGATCAGCCCGCTCATACCGTTGACCCTGCCGGCATAGCGCAGCATCACCAGGTCGATCCAGCCACAGCGCCGCGCCCGGCCGGTGGTAGTGCCAAACTCCCGGCCGCGGTCGCGCAGTGACTCGCACTCCGGCCCCTGTAACTCGGTGGGGAACAGTCCTTCGCCGACCCGGGTCAGATAGGCCTTGCACACGCCCAGTACCTGGCTGATGGCCGTGGGGCCGACTCCCGCCCCGATGCAGGCCCCTCCGGCGGTGGGGCTGGAGGATGTGACGAAGGGATAGGTACCGTGGTCGATGTCCAGCATCGTCCCCTGGGCGCCCTCGAACAGGGTGTGCCTGCCTTGGGAGGCCAGTTCGGCCAGCACCAGGGAGGTGTCTGCCAGGAGCGGCCGCAGCCGCTCGGCGTGAGGCCGCAGCCAGGCGATCACCTGCTCCGGCTCGAAGCCCTCGCTGCCGTAGAGCCGCTCCAGGACCCTGTTCTTCTCCAGCACCAGTTCGGTCAGGCGCCGTTCCCAGCCGTCCTCCAGCAGTTCGCCGGTGCGGAAGCCCACCCGGGCGATCTTGTCGGTGTAGGCGGGGCCGATGCCTCGCCTGGTGGTGCCGATGCGTCCGTCGCCCCGGCAGTTCTCCTCCGCCGCGTCCAGACGCAGGTGGTAGGGCAATATTAAATGCGCCCGGTCACTGATGAAGAGGCGCGCCAGCTTCAGGCCCTGGCTCAGCAACTCGTCTAATTCCTGGAACAGGACCCCCGGGTCGATGACCACCCCGTTGCCGATGACGCAGACTTTTTCCGGGTAAAAGATGCCCGAAGGGATCAGGTGCAGGCGATACTCGTGTCCCCTGATCACCACGGTGTGGCCGGCGTTGTTACCACCCTGGTAACGGACGACGCAGTCAGCCTGGCGTGCCAGGTAATCGGTCATCTTGCCCTTGCCCTCGTCACCAAACTGCGCTCCCACGATCACGACACCTGACATTAAGAACCGCCTCCTGTAACCCTTGCCTGATTGGCCTTCACATCCGGGCCCACAGGGCCCAAGTATATTTATACCAGAAGCAGCCTCGCTATTGTGCGATCGGCTGACAAGAATACAAAATACAAAACCGATCTGCTGGCGCGGCAGGATCTGACGGCAGTTATCCGCGCCGTTCCGTCGCCGGTTAAGTCGCCAGTTCCGGAACCAGCGCCGTTCCGGTACCGGTCCTGGCAGGCAGCCGCTTGCTGATGGCCCTGGCCGCCACCACCCCGCTCAGGGAAGCCTGGGCGAGACCGCGGGTGATCCCGGCGCCGTCCCCGGCCACAAACAGGTTCCGGATCTCCGTCTCCAGTTCATCTGTGACGTTCAGACGGGAGGAGTAGAACTTCACCTCCACACCGTAGAGCAGGGTATGCCGGGAGCAGACCCCGGGGGCCACCTGGTCGAGAGCCTTCAACGTCTCCAAGATGGCGGTACAGTGCCGGTAGGGCAGTACCAGTGACAGGTCGCCGGGAGTGGCCTCCTGCAGGGTGGGCGCCACCAGCCCCTTGGAAATCCGGTCTTTGGTGGAGCGGTGTCCGGACATCAGGTCACCGAGCCGCTGGACGATGACCCCGCCTCCCAGCATATTGGCCAGACTGGCGATGTATTTGCCGTAAGCGATCGGCTTCTTGAACGGCTCCGTGAAGCACTTGCTCACCAGCAGGGCGAAGTTGGTATATTCGGTCTTTGCCTCGGCGTGGCTGTGCCCGTTCACGGTGACGATGCCGTCGGTGTTCTCCATCACCACTTCACCGTGGGGGTTCATGCAAAAGGTGCGCACCGTGTCCTCGAAGGTGGGGGTGCTGTAGATAAACTTGGCCTCATAGGTCAGCCTGGTAAGCGGTTCCATGACTATCGCCGGAAGTTCGATCCGCAGGCCGATGTCCACCGGGTTGATATACATCTCCAGGCCAAGCCGGCCGGCTTCCCGGGTCATCCACTCGGAGCCCTGGCGGCCCGGGGCGCAGACCACGAACTTTGACCGGATCTCCTCACCCTGCTCGGTGACCACCCCGTTTGCCACCCCGTCCCTGGTGAGCAGGGAGGCGACGGCGCTCTTTGTCCTGATCTCCACATCCTGTTCCAGCAGGTAGTCCTGCATCTGCTGCAGGACCTGCTGGGTTCTGCCGGTGCCCAGGTGGCGAATCGGGGCCGGGACCAGCCGCAGGCCGGCCAGGGCTGCCTGCCGCTGCAGGGCGATGATCTCCTCCTGGTGCTCCAGGCCGTAGACCTTCTGAGGTGCCCCAAACCTGATGTAGACCCGGTGCACGTAGTCGATACCGGCGGCAAACTGCCGCTGCTCCAGGTACTGGCCGAGCAGTCCGCCGACCTCGGTGGAGAGGGCCAGCTTCCCGTCACTGAAGGCTCCCGCCCCGCCCCAGCCGGAAACGATGGCACAGGATGGGCAATTGAAGCAGGGGGCTTGCTTCTCCTGGGAGGGGCAGTGGCGCTCCTGGAGGTCGCGCCCCTTCTCCAGCATCAGCAGCTTCAGCCCGGGATACTGCCAGGCCAGTTCCATGGCGCAAAAGATCGCCGCAGGGCCGGCCCCCACCAGCACGACATCGTACTCAGCCACGATTGCCGCCCCTTTCCTTCCGGATCGCCTAAAAACAAAAAAAGACCATTATCCGATGGCTAACCGCCACTAAAACTCCTACCTCTTAGGTAGGAGCGCCGTATCGGGCTAACGCCCGGTCTGAACGCAGGCTCTGAAGCTTCGCTTCAGGCTCAAAGCACGCCTGCACTTCGGAAAACGGCACAGGTAAGTGGCGCTAAGCCGGGTGCCCTCTGGGCGTGATAACTCAACTAAACTTCAGTTGGGGTTAAAACCCCACCTGAAGTAAGTTTCCTTTATATCATATTCCGGCCAGGACAATCGGCGCACATGTTAAAAGTGACTGCCTGACAGGTAGATCCTAACAAAACCAGCATTCCCTGTCAAGCATCGGCGGGCAGGGTTATGGCAGTCGCGCGCCCTCCCTACAGCTGTAGGTCAGCCTGTTGAAAACGCCCACTGCCGGTCTTGCGGGAGGCCGTCTCGTCCGGAGGCAGGGGTCCCGGATCATCCGGATCTGTGGTAAAATCCGGGGGCTCGGACTCCTCGAAGTTCAGGAATTTGGTGTAGGATTCCAGGAAAGCCAGCCTCTTATTATCGATCGGGCCATTGCGGTGTTTGGCCACAATAATTTCCGCCACCTGCTTGTTGTGCGGATCTTCAAAATAGATGAACATCACCAGGTCGGCATCCTGCTCCAGGCTGCCGCTCTCCCTCAAGTCCGACAGTTGCGGTTTCCGGTCGCTACGCTGCTCCACCGCCCGGCTGAGCTGGGACAGGGCCAGCACGGGGATGTCCAGCTCCCTGGCCAGAGATTTCAGGAAACGGGAGATCTCGGAGATCTCCTGAACCCGGTTCTCCACTCGCTTCCCCATCTGCATCAGTTGTAAATAGTCGACCACGATCAACCCCACGTTGCGCTCGGCCCGCAGGCGGCGGGCCTTGCTGCGCATTTCGAAGGGGGAGATGCTCGGTGTGTCGTCCACGTAGATCGGGGCCTCTGCCAGGTCGGCAGCAGCCTTGGCCAGGCGCGGCCATTCATCATCCCTGACAAAGCCCTTACGCAGATTGTTCTGGCTGACCCGGGCCTCAGAACACAGGAGGCGCTGGGCCACCTGGTCGTTAGACATCTCCAGGCTGAAGACCAGCACCGGCACGGGCATGGTCCTGTTCATGGCCACGTTGCGGGCGATGTTCAACCCGAGGGAGGTCTTACCCATGGACGGCCGGGCCGCCAGCAAGATCAGGTCGCTCGGCTGCAGACCGCACGTCAGGTCGTCCAGGTCCGTAAAGCCCGTAGCCAGGCCGGTCACACCACTGCCCCGGTTCTTATACAGTTTCTCGACCCGCTCCAGGGCTTCGTGGAGCAACTCCCTGAGAGACCGGTAGCTGCGGCTCTGGCGGCGGGTGGAGAGTTCCAGCACCATCCGCTCCGCCTCATCCAGCAGCCGCTCGACCTCGACTCCCTCATCGTAGCCCTTGGCCGCCAGTTGGGAACAGGTGCTGATGATGTTGCGCAACAACCCCTTCTCCGCTACGATCCGGGCATAGTAGCCGATATTGACCGCGGTAGGCACCGAGCCCGCCAGGGAGGCCAGATAGCTGGCGCTCCCCACCTTATCCAGCAGGCCCTGTTTCTGCAGGGCCTCGGTCACTGTGACCAGGTCGATGGGGCTGCCGGCCTCCGCCAGACCGTAAAGGACGCGGTAGAGCTCGCGGTGGCCCTCGGTGTAGAAATCCTCTGGCTTGAGAATCTCGTTGGCCTCGGCAATGCTGTCCGGGGCGAGCAACAGGGCTCCCAGTACAGCCTGCTCAGCTGCCTGGTTGTGTGGTGACAAGCGATCCTGGAGTTCCACTGCGCTATCCTTTCTAAACTCTAATTGCTCCGGTACTCTACTGTTTTACTCTACTGCTTGGGGCTGGCCTTCATCAAGGATGTGCGGGAAAGCATCGGTAATCTCCCTGATGCTGACGATCTCCACGCCCCAGAGTTCACCCGGCAACTCCCGGGCATTCTCCTCGGGGATCAGCACCTGCCGCACCCCGATACTGCGCGCTCCGTAAATCTTCTCCGGGATGCCGCCCACCGCCCGGACAGATCCCTGAATGGACAGCTCTCCGGTGATGGCCACATCCTGGCGCAGGGGGATTCCTTCGATAGCGCTATAGAGGGCGAGCATGATCGCTGCCCCGGCGGAGGGCCCCTCCACCCTGCCGCCACCGATCAGGTTCACATGCAGGTCGTAGTCAGCGGCGTCCTTGCCGGTCACCTTCCGGAGCACCGCCAGGGCGTTGAAGACCGAGTCCTTGGCCATGGCGCCGGCGGCATCGTTGAAGCGCACCGTACCCTGATGAGCCTCCCGGGCCGGGAAGGCGATCGCCTCGATCTCCAGAATGGTGCCCAGGAACCCGGAGACGGCCAGCCCGAACACCTTGCCGATCTCGCCCCGGTCCTCCGCCCGCCGGGTGACGAATGGCACCAGACGGCTGATCTGGAGCACCTCTTTCAGGTCCTCCATGGTCACACGGCAGTTGCTGCGCCGGCCTTTGGGAGTAACGCCGCCGTGCCTGTAGAGCATCATGGCATAGGTGTCCACCAGGATGTTGGAGGCCTTACGGGCATCCACCGTATAATCGCTAATCGCCTCGGCCACCCCCGCAGCCAGCTTCACCTTGAGCTTGCGGGCGGCCTGGCGCACCACCTGCTGGATCTCCCAGGGGGTCAGGCAGTCGAAGTAGATCTCGGCGCAGCGCGACCGGAAGGCCGGGCTGATCTGCTCCGGGTCCCGGGTGGTGGCGCCGATCAGCACAAAGTCGGCCGGCGCCCCCTCATCGAACAACTCCTTGATGTACTGAGGTATCTGGGGGTTATGGGGGTCGTAGTACGAAGAATCGAAGGTGACCTTCTTATCCTCAAGCACCTTGAGCAGCTTATTCTGCATGATCGGGTCGAGGTCGCCAATCTCGTCGATGAATAGGACCCCGCCATGGGCGGCGGTCACGAGGCCCAACTTCGGCTCCGGGACGCCGTTGTCTGCCAGGTCGCGGCGGGCACCCTGGTAGATCGGGTCATGCACCGAACCCAGCAGCGGATTGGTGGACTCCCGGGGGTCCCAGCGCAGGGTCGATCCATCCACCTCGATGAAGGGAGCGTCGGGGTGAAAGGTGCTGGTCCCCAGAGTCTGCACGCTCTTCAGGGCGATGCGCGCCGCCGAGGTCTTGCCGACCCCGGGCGGGCCATAGAGCAGGATGTGCTGCGGGTACGGGGCTGCCAGCCGGGCCATCAACACCCGGACCGCCTGTTCCTGGCCGATGATCTCCTCCGGGCTGCCGGGCCGCAGCACCTCTACCACAGAGGCATTGAGCCGCGTCTGCTTCATTTTCTCCAAAATTGCCAGCTTCTTGAGGGTGCCGGCGTTTTCAGGGCCGCCCTTCTCCTTGAGCACCTGGGCCTTCATGTCTCTCAAATACTGGTCCTGGCGCTCCTGGATCGTCTCGGCGATCTTCTTCTCCAGATCATCCTCCACCACCCGCCGGGCTACCATCTGGGCCAGGTCGTCTTCTAGGCTCTGAAGCACCGCCGGGATCTGCTTGACCGGCGGCTTCTTCTCCAGGGTGGGGTCGCTGCGGATCAGCTTCTGCAACGCCAGCACCTGCTCCGGCAGGTTGGAGGACTGCATCGCCTCCAGTACGCCCAGCTTGCTGGCCCGCAGCACCAGCCGCTCGGAGCCGTAGATCTCGCCCAGAATCGAGTAGAGGGCCGTTACCCGCCCCTTGAGTGCCAAACTTACAGCAGGCCCTTCCTTCAAGCATTCCTTGGACGAACATTCCTTGGACTTGCAGGCCAGCGGTCCTTTCCTGTTTGCCCCCGCCATTCCTCCAGCCTCCCTTTTTAGTGCGGCGCACCGGCTCTCTCCAGGCCCGGCAGCGCCAGAACGCAAATAGTGCCGCGATTTTGATTGGTAAACAGGTTCCCGATCAAGTACTATCAGTCGAGGCTGACTAGCTTGCCACCACCACGTTCACGGTGATGGTCACCACCAGGCCCGGGTGCAACCGCACCGTCACCGGGAAGGCGCCCAGAGTCTTGATCGGCTCTGGCAGTTCCAGCTTGCGCTTGTCAAAGGGTTGGCCCAACACCCGCTCCAGTTCCTGGGCGATATCCTTGCTGGTGACCGCCCCATACAGCTTGCCCGACTCTCCGGTGCGGGTGCTGATGGTCAGGGTGAGCCCCTGGAGACGGCCAGCCAGGCCCTCCGCATACTGCTGGAGCCGGGCCACTTTCTTCAGGCGCCCATCCTGGATCAGGGTGGCCTCCTTGAGCTTGCCTTCAGAAACGGGAACGGCCAGGCCCTTGGGGAGCAGGAAGTTGCGGGCATAGCCCTCGGCCACGCTCACGGTCTCCCCCTTCTTCCCCAGGCTCTTGATTTCTTCCCGCAGAATCAACTTCATAGATTTCATGGCTTATCCTCCTGCTCGGTCGACAAGATCTCCAACAACCGCCGGCGCGCTTCCCGGACGTCAGTATCCGCCAGGCGTGCTCCGGCCACGGTGAAGTGGCCGCCGCCGCCGATCCGTTCCATGATTCGCTGGACGTTCACCAATCCCCGGGACCGGGCGCTGATGCCCACTCCCTCGCCGGTCGGATACAGAGCGAAGGAGGCCTCTACCCGATCAACCTCCAGCAGCGAATCTGCCGCCCGGGAGGCGGCCACCTGGGCCTCTGGAAACACCTGCTCGTCCATGGCCAGGGCATACCGGTCCTGGACGATCTCCACGCTCTGCAACAACCGTGCCCGGTAGAGCATGGCCTCCAGGCTGTCGGTAAACAAGCTCTGAATCACCGCCGGATCGGCCCCGGCGTCCCGCAGCCAGGCCGCGTTCCGGAAGGTGCTGGCGCTGGTGGAGAAGCTGAACTTCTTGGTATCGACGATCAGGCCGGCCAACAGCGCTGTTGCGGCCAGCGGGGAGATGCTGTTATGCACAGGAAGATAGCGGATCAGTTCCGTGGCCAGCTCCGAGGTAGAGGAGGCCGACGGCACCAGGTAGTTGATGTTGGCCCGGTCCATGAACTCCTCGCCGCGCCGGTGGTGGTCGATCACCCCGATATAGCCGGCCCGGCTGAGCAGCGGCGGGTAGGCCACCCGGCTCGGCCGGTGCACATCCACCACCAGCAGCAGGGTCTGGGAGGCGACACCGCTGGCGATCTCCTTCCCCTCTCCCAACAGGTCCGGCTCACGCTGGGAGAGCACGCTCAGCAGCCGTTCCACCGCACCGCCGGGGTGGTCCACAGCGATGCGCACCTTTTTGCCATAGTTCCTGGCCGTTTCAGCTAGGGCAAAGGCCGCCCCCAGCACGTCAAAATCGATCCCGGTGTGGCCCATGATCACCACGCTGTTGCACAGCCCAAACAACCGGTCAAGCTCGGTGGCGGTAACCCGGGCGCGGACCTGGCTCCGTTTGCCCACGGCCTCGGTGTGGCCGCCATAAAACCAGGTGTGCTCCGGATCCTTTACCACCACCTGGTCGCCACCCCGCTCCAGGGCCAGGTTGAGGGCTTCCTGGGCCAGCCGCCCCAGCAGAGCCGGGTCCCGCTCGCCGCCGCGCCCGCAAGCGGACTCCTTGCCAACGCCGACGCTCAGGGTGACAGGCAGGTGCTTGCCTGCACTCACCTGCCGGATCTGATCGATGATGGGAAAACTGGCCTCCTCAAGATTATTCAACTCTTCAGCGGGGATCAGCACCAGGTAGCGGTCCCTGCCATCCTTGCGCAGGTATGCCCTCATCCCGGCTGCCCATTCCCGCAGGTACTTGTCCACGGCAGCCACCAGCAGCGGGCGCTTCTCATCGCTCAGGCCCTGAAAAACCTCGTCGTAGTCGTCCACCTGCAGCAGGGCCAGGGTGAGCCGGCCATTGTTCGATACCGGCGCCCCATTCGGGTCCGGCGTCTCGGCATCGATATCCGCCCTGATCTCTTCGGCCAGCGCCTCTCCCTCCTTCTGGTCGAAGTAAGCCAGGCCGCTCATCCCCAAGAGGGCGATGAAGATGGCGAAGAGCCCCAGGTTCAGGTGGTTGGTCAACCATAACAACAGGGAGTTGAGGACGATCAGGACCCCCAGCCCGATGAAGAGCGTCCGTTTATACTTCCGGTAAAAGGTTGAACCCACATGCTCCCCCACTTTCATCCAAAGCTTTTCATTGCGGCTTTATTTCGGCAATATTCCGGGCGATTCCTGCAACGGGCAAACTCTTTTCGCTGGTATTTTGGTTCCGCCCAAAGGAAAATATTCCTCATCAGTGCAGGTGCGCCCGCCTGGTTGGGCGGGCAAAAAACAAGGGGGGGTACTCCCCCCCTGAAACAGTCGCGCTGCCTTTCCTTATAATCAATCCGTCGGACAGCCCCGCTCCGCTACTCGATGGTGAAGGGCAGCAGGGCAACGTTGCGGGCCCGCTTGATGGCTACGGTCAACTTGCGCTGATGAAAGGCGCAGTTGCCGGATATCCGCCGCGGCAGGATCTTGCCCCGCTCGGTGATATACTTGCGCAGCTTGTAGGCGTCCTTGTAATCGATCGCATTTCCCTGACCGGAACGGTCCACACAAAAGCTGCAAACTTTTTTCTTTCGTTTTCCGCGTTCACGCCTCAACTTCCCACCTGGTTTAGCGGACGCACCAGAGCCGGATGACGGGGTAGAAGTATATGCAGCCAGGCTTGTCACCTCCTGTTTAGTTTATCCTGTTTATTCCGAATCCCGGCCTGACGGTCCTTTCGGACCAACTGCCGGTGCGCCGGCGTTGCGCAAACACCGGCCATACAGCGGAGCCCTGCTCCGATCAATTTGCCCTTCAACACTATCGGGACGGCGTCTCCGAATCAGAACGGGGGCTCTTCGTTGCCAAAACCATCCTCGCCGAAATCACCCTGGGGAGGTCCACTGCCCATATCGCCTGACGACCCCGGACCGGCTCCCGTGCCCTCTTTTGCACGGTCGAGGAATCTCACGTTTTCTGCCACTACTTCCGCAGAGGTACGGTTCTGGCCGTCCTTGTCCACGTACTTGCTGATCTGCAGGCGGCCATCCACGGCCACCAGGCGGCCCTTGCCCAGGTAGTTGGCGCAGGTTTCACCCATTTTATCCCAGACAATGATCCGGATAAAATCTGCTTCCCGCTCCCCCTGTTTGTTTGGCCGCTGCCGGTCAACAGCGAGAGTAAAATTGGCCACCGCGGTCCCCGATGCCGTGAAGCGCAACTCCGGGTCCCGAGTCAGCCGGCCGATCAACACGATCCTGTTGAGCACGGTTCTCCCCTCCCCAAGTGCAGGCGTGCTGCTTGCCTGAAGCAAAGCTTCAGGGCTTGCCCAAAATTGGAAACCGGACGCCGGAAGCCGGATCCCCGATTACTGACCCCTTGCTTCTGGCATCTGAACTATGCGGCGTCTTTGCGCACAACCATATGGCGCAGTACCTCGTCCGCCAGCCGCATCAACCGATCCAATTCCTTGATAGTGGCAGAGACGCCCTGAAACTGGACCAGAGTGTAGATTCCCTCTTTGAAGTCCCGAATCTCGTAGGCCAACCGCTTCTTTCCCCAACGGCTGACCTGGTCAACGGCGCCCTGGTTCTGCTGGATCAGATTGACATACTTATCGATGGCGGCTGTGGTTGCCTCCTCCTCAAGATCTGGCCTGAGGATGAATAGCAGTTCGTAGGCGTTCAAATCACGCACCTCCTCCCTATGGACTGACGGCCCCCGTAGGGGCAGGGATATACGGTGGGATTATACCACATCCTCCCACCGGAACACAACTGGATGGAGATTTTTAAGAACGGATCGGGGGAATCGGATCCCCGTGGCCCACCGCGGGCGCCGGGACATCCTCTGGCATGGCGGCTGTTACCAGGGCCTTGACGCTCTTCTCAAATTTCGGGCGAGGCAGCATCACCATCCGCCCGCACTTCAGGCAGCGGATGCGAAAGTCCATCCCCACACGCAGGATCTTCCATTCGAAGCCGCCGCAGGGGTGCTGCTTCTTCATGCGCACCACATCACCGAGGTTGTACCGTACCGGAAGCGTCATCGGTCTCTCCTTTTTCCAAGCCCTTGACGTAGGGTATCACAGGTGGGGGGAGGAGGTGGCAATACCGGCCGCATCCAGGGCCTCCTTGATTGCCCGGCGCAGCAGGCGTCCGAAAGCCCACTGCTGCATCGGCTTGACCTTGGCGAACACCTGCAGGATGACGCCGGCCTCTCCGAAGCTGCTGACCCCCAACACCCGGGGGTCTTCCAGCACCACTGACCGGTTGGCATCAGCCACCCGTCCGGCAGCGGCCTCGATGACCGCAGTCGCCTCGTCCAGGTCCTGTTTATAGGGGACGCTCACCTCCACCAATACACCCATCGCCCCCCGCGCCATGTTGGTCACCTGCCTGATCTCACCGTTGGAGACAATGTGCAGTTCTCCGGTCGACTCCCGGATCTTGCTCACCCGCAGGCCGATGTCTTCCACCGTCCCCGTGACCCCGGAGACGGTGACATAGTCTCCCACCGCAAACTGGTCCTCGAACAGGATGAAGAATCCGGTGATCACATCCTTCACCAGGCTCTGAGCGCCGAAGCCGATAGCCAGGCCGAGGATGCCGGCGCCCGCCAGCACCGAGGTAGGGAGGATCATGATCGCCCCGACGAAGTAGAGGGCGTAGCGCAGCAGGCTTCTGACCAGGCCGCGCATCGTCTTGATGCGGCTTTCGCCCCAGTTGCCGGGGATACGGTCCGGGCGCAGGATACCGCTGATCAGCCGGTTGCCGACCTGCCCAGCCAGGATCAGGCCGACAATGATCAGCAGGATGCGGATCAGCTTGACGCTGTAATTATATACCGCGATGTTGCCGGCAGGGAGCGTGGTGAGCAGGCCGAGCCAGAGGTTGAGTAACCTGGGCATGCGCATCCTCCTTCCTGAGATCGAGATTATACTGGAGTCCGGCTGCACCCGCAGGCCAGCTCAAGGCCATACAGGCGCCGTTTACAGGTAGATGACCCTGGGCACCTTCTGCAGATAGTTCAGAATGGTGTATAAGTTGGTAACCTGGCCGACACTCAACTGGTCCTTGAGTTTGAAGTAGTCGAGGCAGGTGCCGCAAGCGAAGATCTCGGCCCCGTCCTGCTCCAGTTCCAACAGGTAGTCCAGGGCCGGAGATCCGGTGCAGGCCAGGGAGACCCCGCTGTTGATGAAGATGATCACCTTCCCCAGGCCGCCCTGCTCAGACAGGGTGTAGAAGAAGTTCTTCATTAGGAGCTTCCCCAGATCCTCGCTGCCGCGTCCCAGGCTGTTCGACGCCACTAAAAACAGCTGGCTCTCCAGGGGCTCCAGGGCAGCGCCAAAATCCTCCGGCTTGGTGATGCTGATGTAGAATTCCGCACCCCGCTGTTCAGCCTCGACCCCGCAGGAGAGAGACCGGGCCAGCTTCACGATATTGTCCCGGGCCGTCTCGTTGTCGGCCACTACCGTGAGCCTCTCCTGCTGTGACGCCTCCAGGGCCTGGCGCGTCCGGATCACCGGCTGCGGGCAGGCCAGGCCGCGCACGTCAACTACATCGGACTGGTTTTCCATCGTTCATCCTCCCATTTGATTGTTATTATTCCGTTTCCGGATGGTTGTTATATTCCCCTGATCATGATCCGGCCGGCACCGTAGCCGACCACCCACCCGATGACGCTGGGGCGCCTGATGCCCTCCTGGCGGAGCGCTGCCAGCAATAACTCTTTTTTGGCTTCCGGCACCGCCATCAGCAGCCCGCCGGAGGTCTGCGGATCGAAGAGCAGGTCCTGCTCCGCCGGGCTCACCGCCCCGGTCCATTCCACGTAAGGCGTCACATATTCCTTGTTGTTGGAGGTCCCCGCCGGGATGACCCCCTGCCTGGCCAGCTTGCGGGCCTGGGGCAGGTAAGGCACTGCGGTGATATCGATCTCCAGGTCGACCCCGCTGTTGCAGGCCATTTCCCGCAGGTGTCCGAGCAGGCCGAAGCCGGTGATGTCGGTGCAGGCATCGACGCCAACCTGGCGCATCGCCCGGGCAGCACCGGCATTGAGGGCCGACATCGTCTCCCCCAGCAGTCGCTCCCCCTCTGGATCCAGCAGTCCGCCCTTGAGAGCGGTGGCCAGCACCCCGGTTCCCAGGGGCTTGGTGAGCACCAGCCAGTCCCCGGGCTGCGCCCCCGCGTTGGTGACGATCTGGTCCGGGTGCACGATGCCGGTAACGGCCAGGCCGTACTTCGGCTCATCATCCTGGATGGAGTGGCCGCCCACGATCACCGCCCCGGCCTCGGCCACCTTATCGCCGCCTCCCCGCAGGATCTCCTGTAATGGAGCCACCCCCAGGGTGCAGAGGGGGTAGGCCACCAGGTTCAGGGCAGTCAGGGGCGTCCCTCCCATGGCGTAGATGTCGCTCAGGGCATTGGCAGCGGCAATCTGGCCAAAGGTGTAGGGATCGTCCACCACCGGGGTGAAGAAGTCTACTGTCTGTACCAGGGCCAGGTCCGGCCGCAGCCGGTAAACCCCGGCATCATCCGGCACACCGCAGCCCACCAGGAGATCCGGATGCTCGAACTTGGGCAAGTGATCAAGAATCTCCGCCAGGGCCCCCGGCCCCAACTTGGCAGCTCAGCCGGCTGCCTTGGCGTACTGGGTCAACCGCAAACGCCGCTGTGGACCCGGGGCCTGTTCCGGCACCGGTGGTCGCTCCTGCTTCCGCATCTCCTGTTCACCTCCCCGGTAAGTTTTACTGTAATCTTGCCTATTATCAATGATACCGCCAGCCTGGACTGCCCGCTCCTGATTTTTGGCGGCCAGTCTCTCCGGCAGAGCAAGAGTTATTGGGCAGAGCTAGATCATCGTGAAGAAATTATTCATACTGGGAGCCGCCAGGTTCCAGGTGCGGTTGAAGAGCGGGATCAGGGCAGACTTGTTCCAGGCCTGGAAGAAGGAATGCAGCCAACCTCCCTGCACCGGCAGCCCCAGGGACAGACCCAGCACCACCGGAGTCAGCAGGCCGATGATCACCACCAGCTCCAGGGCTCTGGTACCCAGGCCGAGGCCCACCCCGCCGAGGCGGTCGAGGCCTCCCAGCAATAACAGGTGCGCGACTCTGGATATGAAGGAGGCCAGGATCATCACCAGGTAGCTCACCAGAGCCATGATCAGGAAAAAGGCGATCGCCTTGACAATGGCCGCAGCCAGCATCTGAGCCATTCCCTGCCCACCGACGCCCGCCGCGGCGCTGTTCACGGGCACCCAGAGGGAGGGCGGCCAGCCCGGGAGCGACGCCCGGCCGGTGGCCTTGATGGCTGGCACGGCTGAAGAGATGCCGGCGGTGAAGGGGATCAGGATCCTGGTGAACAGTTTGTCCAGGCCAAGCTGTGTCCCGAGGTATTGAGCCACCGTGATATAGTAGCGACCGGCCAGCCAGATGCCCCCGAGAAAGCCGAAGAGTCCGCCGCAGGTGAGGATCAGGCCCCGGCGGAAACCCCCCCAGGCGCCCAACAGCAGGATTAACAGGATGATCAGATCGATGATATTCAAGGCGATCCCTCCCGTTATAGATATCCGAAGATCAGGAGTTTAATAAGGTACAACACGTCTGGAAACAGGCTTGACAACGCGGTTTTAGCTTACCCTATTCCTGGAAGGGTGTCAACGAAGGACATTAAAATTAGGGTTATCTGGAAAATAAAACATATGCCTGATCAGAGCAGGACAATACCGCTGTTTTATTGTTATAATCGGACTGGCGCATTAGCATTAAATGCCGGTCAACTATTGGCCCGGCCAAACCTGGCCTGAGAGAGAGATCACATGCCTCACTTTCCCATTTGGATGCATAGAAAGCTGACCACTGACACAAAAATGGAGGCCACGAGACAGACCCTCGCCCGCTACGGTCTCCATACGATCTGCACCAGCGCCCGCTGTCCAAACCAGGGGGAATGTCTCGCCGCCGGCACGGCCACCTTTTTAATTCTCGGGGAACGCTGCACCCGGGGCTGTACTTTCTGTGCTGTGACCAGGGGCCTGCCTGAGGCCCCGGACCCGGAGGAACCCGCCAAGCTCACCCGGGCAGCTGCGGCCTTGAATTTACGCCACGTCGTGGTCACTTCCGTCACCCGTGATGACCTGCCCGATGGCGGAGCGGGCCATTTTGCCGCTACCATCAAGGAATTGCGCGCTCACCTGCCTGCAGCGACCATCGAGGTGCTAACCCCTGATTTCGGGGGACAGGAATGGTCCATCGATATCGTCATTGCTGCGGGGCCAGATGTCTATAACCACAATCTGGAAACTGTCAACCGGCTCTATCCTGCCGTACGCCCCGATGCCCAATACGAACGCAGCCTCAATCTGCTGCAGCAAGTCAAAGACCGGGCGCCCCAGATCTACACCAAGTCAGGCCTGATGGTAGGTCTGGGCGAGGAGTTCGAGGAGGTGACGGCGGCAATGTCAGACCTGCGCAGGGCGGGGTGTGACGCCCTGACGATCGGACAGTACCTGCGTCCCTCGCCGCAGCACATCCCGATGGCCAGATTTGTCACTCCTGAAGAGTTCACTTCCTACAAGGAGAGGGCATTGCAACTAGGTTTTATCTATGTCGAAGCCGGCCCCTACGTCAGAAGCTCGTATCATGCGCACAAACTCTTCAGCAATAGAAAAAAGGCGAATCCTGACCAGAATGGGTGAGAAACCATGAAAACAAGCCTGGCGATCGCCACTTCCACTGATCCCTGGCTCAACATGGCCGTAGAAGAGTATCTCTTCAATCATGTCTCCAGCGATGAGATGATCCTGTATCTGTGGCAGGTCCAGAATACCGTGATGATCGGCAAACACCAGAATCCGCTAAAAGAGTGCCGGTGTGAGCAGCTGGAACATGAGGGAGGCAAGCTGGGGCGCCGGTTATCCGGCGGAGGAGCGGTGTTTCAAGACCTGGGCACACTGATGTTTTCTTTTATCTCTGACCGGGACCTGTACAATCTGGACCGGCAACTGCAGACCATTCTACAGGCGGTCAACTATTTTGGAATCAACGCCGAATTTTCCGGGCGGAATGATCTGACGGCGCAGGGCAAGAAATTTTCGGGCAACGCTTTTTATTTTAAGGGCCGGGCGTCGTTGCATCACGGAACATTGCTCGTCAATGCAGACCTGACCAGGCTTGCCCGCTACCTGACAGTATCAAGAGAGAAGATCTCGTCCAAGGGGGTGGACTCCGTTCAATCCAGGGTGGTCAATTTATCCACCTTGAGCGGCGACATCACCATCGAGGCCATCTCCCAGCGCCTGCAAGTAAGCTTTTCGACTTTCTATGGCAGAGCAGTGGCCATAGGCGACCTTCCCCGGAATGCAGAGATCGCCAGGCTGTACCAGAAACATTCCTCATGGGAATGGAGGTACGGCCATACTCCCGCCTTCGATATCGCCTTCAACAACAGGTTCTTATGGGGTGATATCGATATCAATCTGAGCATCAGAGATGGTTTGATCACCAATGCAGTAGTCTATTCCGATGCCATGGACTGCGATCTGGCCGAGATCGTCGCCTCGGCGCTGCAGCATATTCCCTTCCGTAAAGAAACCATGATCGACAGGATCAAAAACTGCTCCGCCACTGGCGACCAACAAGTATTGATCGAGGATATCGGCAGGTGGCTGGAGCCAAAACTAACCTGACCGCCGGCGCTCTATCGCCTGCCGGACGCTCAGTTCACTTGTGTCGCAGTCTGAACAGCTCGGAGAGGGCGTTGGAGCCCTGGGAGATGATGATCCCGGAGATCAGGTAATCCACGAAGGGGTACCTGGTTTCCAGGCCGAGGCTGGTGAAGATGCCCACCTGGTAGGCAAAGCAGAGGGCGACCCCGAACAGGACCACCACCAGTTGGCCCGCCTGTTTGCTGACGAACTTCTGGAAGATGGCCAGCAGCAACTCTACCACGACTGACATAAAGATCAGGGTCTGGATCGCCTCGATCGGCTTCTCCAAGGGAACACCCCTCCCGCAAATGGGCCTCCCTAATCTTTATGCACGTCCACCCCGTTTAAAACCGCCGCATTATAAGCTTTTATTCAACCGACATGGGGGTTGGCTTTACTCAAGCGCCGCTTGGTAGCGCTGCCCCACCTGGCGCAATTCCGCCAGCACCTCTGGGGGCACCGGGATCCCCTCCCGGCGGCGGCGCTCCTCGCACTCCCACTCGATCTCGCCCGGCAGATAGACGCGTTCGCAGCCCGGAGCCCGGGGCGAATCCTTGATCTCCCGCACTAGTTGCTCCATCTCTCCCTGAAACTCTGCCGGGTCGGCAAAAGCGCCGATGTCCAGGGCGGCGAAGAAGTGGCCCACGTTCTGGGGGGCATCCAGCCGCCTCAGGTTGCTGACGTGGGAGCCAAAGGCCGCTCCTGCCAGGACCCCCGACAGCACGTCCACCATCAGGGCGAATCCAGAGCCCTTGTAGCCCCCCATTGGCAGCAGGTTCCCGGCGGCCACCGCCACCCGGGGGTCGGTAGTGGGTTGCCCGTATTGGTCTGCCGCCCAGTTGGACGGTATCTGCTCCCCCTTCTTGGCGGCCAGCACCAGCTTGCCGATGGCCACCACGCTGGTGGCCCCGTCGTAGATCACCGGGCGCTCCCTGCCGGCGGGCACGGCCACGCAGATCGGGTTGGTCCCGAAATAGGGCTGCCGGCTGCCCCAGGGAGACATGTTGGCGGAGGCGTTGGTCATGGCCACCCCGATCATATTGGCCGCCACCGCCTCCTGGGCATAGTAGGCGGCGATGCCGAAGTGGTTGGAGTGCCTGACCACGGCCACCCCGGTCCCCACCTGCCGCGCCCGCCCGATCGCCTCCCGTATTCCGGCCAGGCCAGCCACGGCTCCCCATCCGTTGTGGGCATCCAGCACACAGGCGCCCGGCGTCTGGCGCACCCTCTCCACCTCGGTGCGCCTGGCGATCAGGCCCGCCTCCAGGCGTTCCACATACAGGGGCAGCCGGGTGATGCCGTGGGAATCGATCCCTCTCAGATTGGCGGTGATCAGGTTGTCGGCCACCACCTGGCTCTCCTGCGCATCCACCCCCGCAGCCTGCAATACCTGATCGGCAAAGTCCAACAGCACGTCCGCGGTAAACAGTGACGAGGTCAATTGAGGTCCCCTTTCGACTGCAGATCATCAGCAGATACATTTTCCCACATTATAGCATGTATTTGGCCAGGCCTGGCCAAGCGACCGCCTGTCTTTGCCCGGATCTGCCACGGGAAGCACATCGCCAGCCGCTGCCCGGCGGGGTGATGGGCAGGCCATCGGGGAGAGAGACTGCTTGGGCGCTAAGAATCCTTATGGAACGTCTTATCGATGCCTTGCGTTTTGAGGCTTATTTCTGAGATCGGGGGAAGGCAGACTGCCTGATCAACCCTGAGGTTGCCGGGGTCAATACCGGGGTTGAGCAACAGTAACCTCCCCAGTGTAATTCCGGTAGCCTGGGCGATGTTAAACAGAGTATCCCCGGGCGCCACTCGCCAATATAGACCTGATGTGCAGGGCGGCAGTTCCTCCGGCAGACACAGGCTTATGCCCACTTGGAGGTTATGCGGATCGATCCCCGGGTTGAGCCGTTGCAGATCCCCTACATCCAAGTTCAAGCGCTCCGCAATGGTGTAAAAGGTATCCCCCGCCTGCACCTTCCAGAAACGCCCGGATGGACAGGCAGTCTGCTCAAAACCCATGCCCGGTCACCCCCGACTGGCAACTGCCTATGCCTATCTTTCATCTTATGCTCCGTTTCGGCCAGAGGTCCGCCCCCCAACCTGGCTGGCGGGGCAAATCTTAACCCAATCTTTATCCTAGCATTACACCATATTAACCCTGGCATGATACCTTGTAAGCGTGTCAGCGCTGCCGCCTAAGCGGCGCCGACCTGGCAGCAAGCCTGCCCGGCGCCGGCAAGAAACTGGCGCTGAAACCATCTAACTCTAGATCACTTGGAGGCAAAGCAATGGGAATAGTGCTGCCGATGGCTCACCGGATGCGTGCACAGGGGCCGCATGTCTATCAGTATCGGGGTATTTTTCACGCCGCAGACTCCGGTAAATACTTTAGCTACCCCCTGATCATTCCCAGGGGAACGCGGCGGGTGGAGATCAGCCTTGCCTACACCCACAACTCCGGCAACAACGTACTGGGAGTCCAGGTCTTTGATCAGAACGGCTTCCGGGCCCGGGGCCGGGCGCAAAAGGCTAAAGGGAACTGGGGCCACGTAGAGAGCGTCATTGACACCGACTGCCGCAACAGAGGCGTGGTGCCGGGGGAGATCGCTCCGGGAATCTGGACTTTAGAAATCGACACCTACTGCGTCAAGAGCGGCTGCATCTTTGAACTGGTGACCGAGATCTACCAGGGAGCAACCGTCAGCCCCAGGCAGCAGGACGGCGCCAGTGGGCGGCGGGGAACTGGAGGATTCCAGGCGGCCAGCCGCCTCGATACATCACAGCGCCCTCTCAGGCAACGGTCAGGCTGGTACCGGGGCGACCTGCATGTGCACTCGGAAGAGAGCGACGGCACCCTGGAAGTACGGGATCTGATGCACCTGGCAATCATCAGGGGACTGGACTTTCTGGCCATTACCGACCATAACGTGCATACCGCCTGGCAGCAATTGGCCACGGAACTCTCCGAGTTCTGCCTGCCGCTCACGGGGATCGAGTTATCAACCTACCAGGGTCATGGCAATGCCCTGGGAGTCCGGGACTGGGTCGACTGGCGCCTGGGCCTGGGGGATTACGGAGTCAATGAGATGATCCGCCGGGTGCAGGAGTTGGGCGGCATCTTTTCCATCAATCACCCCCGCACCGGCAAACTGCCTATCGGCCATGCCTGTTGGCGGGCTGAGGATGTGGACTACAACCTGGTGGATGCGATCGAAGTCTGGAACGCCCCTGTATTCAGCAACGGTACCGGGGCCAACCAGGAGTCGCGCCGCTTCTGGGACCAGCTGCTGAACCAGGGCTACCGGATCACCGGCATCGGGGGCAGCGATGCCCACTACACTGACGGCTCCCATCAGCCGCTGGGAGTGCCGCTAACTTACGTCTATGCCCTGTCCCTGTCCCAGGCAGAGATCATCAGCGGAATTAGAAAGGGGAATGTCTTCATGACCGTCGGCCCTAAGATCTACTTCACGGCAACCAGCCAGTCCGGCACCAAGGCCATAGTCGGTGAGTCACTGGCCCTAAGTCAGTGCCGGGAGCAAGTCTGGCTGCACATCAACATCAAGGGAGCACCCCTGGGCTCCGAGCTTCGGCTGTTAAAAAATGGCACTCCCTGTCTATCGGAAAAAATCTCCGACACCGGCCTGCTTTCCATCGCCTGGAGCGACGACGAGGCGCTCGGTGCTGCCGGTTCCCAAACCTGGTACCGGGTGGAGCTGTATGCCTCCACCAAGGAATCTGCTCCCGGTGATGATGGCCTCCTGGCTATCACCAACCCGATCTACGTGGACGTGGCCCCCGGTTTAATCGCCTAGCCCCAGCCTTATCTGACAGTCACGAACTTCATGCCGGCGACCACAGCTTGCCCTTCGGGGCTCAGTACGAAATCGATAAACGCCTTGGTAAGCCCCTGAGGCTCATCCTTGGTGATATAGAAATAGGGCCGGGAGATCTTGTAGCTGGCGTTGAACACGGTCTGCATGGTCGGCCTGACCCCCAGAATGGAGAGGGCCTTGACAGAATTATTAAGATCGCCCAGCGAGATGTAACCGATCGCCGCAGGATCCTGAGCTACTGCAGCTCTGATGGCTTCGGTAGTGTTCTGGATACCGGCGTTAGAGCTGATTTTGTCCTGGCCCATGACAACGTCCTGAAGAATAGAACGGGCGCCGGAGCCTCTTTCACGGGTAAACAGGTCAATGTTGGCAGCGCCTCCACCGACAGCCTGCCAGTTAGTGATCTGGCCGTCGAAGATCTGCCTCGCCTGGTCCAGGGTCAAGCCAGACACTCTGTTAGCCGGGTTCACAATGATGATCACCCCCTCCAGAGCGATCACATAGTTCTTGCAGGCAGACATCTCCTGGGCAGTCAGTACCCGGGGAACGGCGCCGATATCCGCAGTGCCATTCTGAACAGCATTGATGCCTGAGTTGAGGCTGCCGCCAACCACTTGGATTTTAACAGCCGGATGCTTTTTCATAAATGCGTCTGCCAGTTCCGTGTTGAGGGCTTGCACTGAAGTGGATCCGCCGATCTTGAGCGGGCCCGACAAAGTATCTACCGGTGTTGTAGCGCTTGCGGGCGCCTCCGATTGAGCCTGCTGGGCAGCCTTCGGCCGGCATCCGGCAGCCATGACCAGCACCAGCAGCACCACAACCACTATGCCCAGCCACTTGATCTTCAACAATCCAATTCCTCCTTGATGGTTAAATGTTAATCTTGCTTCTAGGTGCGCAAAATAAATGTTCTAATGTTCGAACCCAGACCTGCTACCCGAAACTACCGACCAGGTAATCCTCGGTCTCCTTCTCCCTGGGGTTGATCACAACGTCTACGGTCTGCCCATACTCCATCAGCCTGCCGTTCAGAAAGAAACCCAGGTAATCGGAAACCCTGCGGGCCTGCCCCAGGTTATGAGTAACCACGATAAATGTATACTCATCCTTATACTCAAACAGCAACTCTTCGATCTTGGCCGTGGAGACCGGGTCAAGACTGGAGCAGGGCTCGTCCAGCAATATTACCTCCGGCCTTACCGCCAACACCCGGGCCAGACACAGGCGCTGCTGCTGGCCCCCGGACAGGCTCAGGGCGGAGTCCTGCAGGTTGTCTTTGACCTCTTCCCAGAGGTAGACCCGCTTCAGGCTGTTCACGACGATATCCAGCAGTTCGCTCCTTTTAATTCTGGGTTGTTGCTCACGCACTCCCAGGGCGATGTTGTCGAAGATGGAGATCGGAAAGGGATTGGGCTGTTGAAAGACCATCCCCACCCTGCGCCGTACCATCACCACATCCGTCTTCGGCTGGTAGATCTCCTCGCCATCCAGCAGTACCTGACCCTGGTGCCGGAATGAAGGCGCCAGGTCGTTGAGCCGGTTGAGGGTGCGTAGGAAGGTGGTCTTGCCGCATCCGGAGGGCCCGATCAGGCCAGTGATGGCATGGCCATGAATCTCCATGCTGACGTCTTGCAAGACATTTTGGGGGCCATACCAGCAGGAGAGGCCACTGACAACGATTTTAGTGGTATTCCCCTCCATATTCATGCTACTGATCCTCCTTAATGTTACTAAAGCGCCCCAGGTAGCTGACGATGGCGTTGAGCAGCAGGATGATCGCTACCAGCACCAGTCCGGCTCCGAAAGCCTTCCCCGGTGAGTTGCCCTCACCTGCCGGTGATGAGAAGTAGACGTATGAGGTGAGCGTGCTGCCAGTATGCTGCAGGGTGCTCACCCAATGCTGGGGCATCCACCAGGGCTGCTGTCCGCCCATGTTCATGCTGCCGCCCAGGCAGAGCCAGATGATCGCCGTATCCCCGGCAATTCTGCCGATCCCCAGGATCACCCCGGTGATGATGCCCGCTCTGGCTGCCGGCAGAAGTACACAGCTGATGGTGCTCCACTTGCTTGCCCCCAAGGCATAGGAGGCCTCTTTGTAGGAAGGCGGCACTGACCGGATCGCCTCTTCGATCGACTTGATCACAAAGGGCAGCACCATCGCCGCCATAGTGATGGCAGCTACTAAAAAGCTGCGGCCGAAAGCCTGGGCGTTCTGCACTCCCTCAACTATGGTGCTGAACATGGCCATCTGTGGCAATGTAAAGACTGCCAGGCCAAAGATGGCAAAGACGATGGTGGGCACACCGGCCAGCACATCGATACCGGTGCGCAAGGCGTTCACAAACTGGTTTTCCCCGGCATATTCGGCCAGGTAGATGGCGGTGGCGCCAGCCCATGGCAGCGCACAGACAATCCCCAGCGTGGTCAACAGAATGGTGCCGATCAGCGGGGTCAAAATGCCGCCGCTAAGAGCCTCGTTCATGCTGGGCTGGGGATCGGTAAATAAAAACTGCCAGCTGATGGCATGCGCCCCTTTAACCACTAGAAACAGGACGATCCCCAGGCAGGCCAGAATGGTGATCAGACCGGAGCACCACAAGGCGGCATAGGCAAACCAGTGTTTCTTAAACATGCCGCTGCACCCCCTTGCGCACCATACCGGACACCCACGTGGCCATCACGCTCAGGGCCACACTGGACAGCAGCAGCAAGGTGGCGCAGGCAAACAGGGCCGATTCGCAGGTGGGCACGAGCATCCCCTCAGAGTTGTTCACGATGGCCGAGGCCAGAGTGCGCACCGGCTCCAGGAAGAAGACCAGCCCATGCTGAAAATCTGGTAGACTGGCCACGCCACCGGAGACCATGGAGAGGGCGATCGCCTCTCCAATTGCCCGGCCGGTGGCCAGGATGGCCCCGGCGATAATCCCCTGGCGGGCCACCGGCAGCATCACCTTGAGGATGGTACGCCACTGGGAGATGCCCAGGGCAAAGGCAGCCTCTTTGTAACTGCGGGGCACCGCCCGCAGGGCATCGCTGGACAGGGCGATAAAGATCGGCCCGATCATGATGCTGAGCACGATCATCCCCGCCAGAATGCTGGTTCCATCGAGAGCGGCGATGTCGATCATATTCATGGCCATCTGGTTGCTAATCAGGGTATGGGCAATGACAGGCACTACCACGATCAGCCCCACCAGGCCGTAGATCACCGAAGGAATTGCCGCCAGCAGGCGTACGGTGGTGGTCAGCGGAACCCGCAGCCAGGACGGGCACATCTCCACCAGAAAGATGGCGCAGCCCAACCCCAGGGGAATGGCGATCAACAGCGCCCCGACAGTGGTATAGATGGTGCCCATCACCAGGGGCAGCGCCCCGAAGATCCAACTCGGCTGGTCGGCCGGCGCCTGCCAGGAAGTCATAAACTGGGCGTCCCATCCGCCGCGAAAGATAAAGCCGATTCCGCTGGCCTGGAATACCGGCAGGGCACGCCTGATCACAAAGTACATGATAAAAAAGATCAACACGGCGCTCATTACGGTGAAGGTGGCGAGCAGGTACTCAATCGCCTTTTCCTTGAACTGTTTGAGTCTCCAGGCAGAAGTGACGGTGTTGGCAGTCGTGGGAGTTGCGGTAGCCAGAGCTGCTGTCAGATCCGAGTTCTTCTTCATGCTGTCCAGCACTCCCTCCCTCTATTTAAGGCTTAAAAAATACCCGCCTGCCTCAACTTGGAAGCAGGCGGGTACCAATACGAAAATCTACAACTCTGAGGCTGCTAAAACTATGACAGGGGCAGATATTCCTTGGCCGCAATCGCCTGGCCATCAGGGGAGAGGCAGTACTCGATGAAAGCCTTAGCCAGACCGGTGGGGGCGCCATTGGTGGCCAGAACGAATGGCCGGACGTAGGGATACTTGCCGCTCTTAGCGTTGTCTATTGTCGGGGCGACACCGTCCATAGTCGGGGCCTTGATCGTATTGTCCAGGTAACCCATGGAGACGAAACCGATGGCGTTCGGATTGGAGGCCACTGCCTGGCGAATCAGATCGGTGGAATTGTACTGCTTGGCAGTCGACACTAACTTGTTGCTGCCCAGGAAGGACGAGTTGAAGTAGTCCAGGGTGCCGGAGCCGGCCTCCCGGGTGTAGCACATGATCGGCTGGTTCTGCCCATTGATACTCGTCCATTTAGTTATCTTTCCGCTAAAAATATCCTGCACCTGCTGCTTAGTCAACTTGGTGATCGGGTTGCTCGGATTGACCACGATCACGATGGCATCCTTGCAGATGGTCGTGCCCACCAGGTTCGCCGGGTCTTTGCTGGTCAGGGCCCGGGAGACAGAGCCGATATTGACCTTGCCGGCTGCCGCATCGGCGACACCCACGCCGGAACCGCCGCCGGTGATGGTGATATTAACACCCGGGTACTTTGCCACGAAGGCGGTTTTCAGCTCCTCAGCCAGCGGCTGCACGGAGGTGGAGCCGTCCATTACCAGGTTGCCCGACAGTGTGGTGGGCAGGGCGCCACCCTGGTTGGTCACGGCGCCGTTGATGATCACCTGGCGCTGGCCGCCGTCCCAGTTGACCTGGGCGCCCAGGGCCTCGCTCACGAAGCGCAGGGGAACCACAGTATGCCCACTGATAATCGAGGCCGGAACGTCCAGATTGTCTGTCTCTTCACCGATAGTGGCAGTATTCTGGCCGATCACCAGGATCACGCTGGTGTCGCCCTTGACTCCGGTGACGGTCTGGGTGGATGCATCCCAGGACACATTGGCGCCGAGAGCCTCAAAGATCGCCCGGAAAGGCACCAATACCCGCCCGCCCTGGATGAACGGAGCCGGATCGGCGGCCAGGGTCTTGCCGTTGACGATAACGGAGATATCGCCTGCTGCCTGAGCAAACGGAACTTGTCCGACAAGCAGAACCAGTGCCAGGAAAATACACAATACCAGAGACTTCCTCTTCATGATAAACCTCCTTGGATTTTTAAATCGCGCTGGTAAATCATCAAAAAATGCAAAAACCCTTTCTCTGGGAAGTTGGCCCCCTTTCCCCCTTTGGTCACTTTTATAACTATCTAATTTCTTAAAAGTTTATAAGAAAAACATTGACTGAATGTTGTTTTTTGATTAAGTAATTGTAAAGTATTAACTTCTATCGCCTAACAATGGCTAGCGCCACAGATAATGGCAATATAACCGTTTAAAAAGCACCCTGGGAGCTTAACAACAGATTAACCCAGGCTTTATAGCAAGTTAACAGACCGCTGTTACACTTAAATAGGGGGGTGGACGTTTTTTATTACAATGTATCTCTGCATGATATCACCCCGGCCCATGAGCGAGAGGCGCGGGCAATGATCCGCCTGTGCGAGGAGTGCGGGATCACCAAAGGCACGCTGCTAGTGGTGCCGAATTTCCATGGACAATACCCGCTGCAGCGCCGGCAACCAATTGTGCGCTGGCTGCAAGCGCTCGCACGGGACGGCTGGGAGATTGCCCTGCACGGTCAGGAGCACCTGATGCCCGAGCCTGCCAGCCTGACACTGCTCCAGCGCCTGATCGCCCATCACTACACCGACCATGAGGGAGAGTTCTATCTGCTATCCGGGGAGGAGGCGCGGCGCCGTCTGGCCCAGGGACTATCCATACTGGTAGATGAATGCAGCTTGACACCCGCCGGTTTCGTGGCGCCCGCCTGGTTGCTGGGACGGTCAACACTGCCGGTGCTCGAGCAGTTGCCTTTCTCCTTTACCACCACCTTGAATCAGGTCTATGATCTAAAAAACGGCTGGCGCCGGTTTGCCCCGGTGCAGGCCTTCAGCAGCCGCAGCCCTGGCCGCAGACTGGCCTCGGCAATCTCCGGCTGGTCAGCCGGATATCTCTGGGGGGGACTGCCCTTCGTACGGGTTGCCCTGCACCCTTCCGATCTGGCTTCTCCGCTGATTATCCAGACTGTCAGAAGGCTTCTGCGGCGCCTGGCCAGCCAGCGCATCTGCCTGTCTCTTGAGGAATTTTTGAAACTGCAGGCGCAGGGCCTAAATGCCCTGTCATCATCAGATAACTCCTGATGAAAGAAGGGAAAGCATGCGAGTCTGCGACCTGACGATCTTCTACCACCAGCAGAGTGGGGGTGTGCGCACCTACATTCACGAGAAGATCTGCTATCTGGCCCGTCACCGGAACGGCAACGCCCACCTGGTAATCGTTCCGGGAGAGAAGGACCTGGAATTGCGCCAGCAGCACAGCCGGATCCAATTCCTCAAGGGGCCGGTGGTACCCTTCGCCCGTCCCTACCGGGTGATCCTGCGGCTGGTCAAGGCCTATCGCCTGGTGCTGTCCTTCCAGCCGGACGTGATCGAAGTCGGCTGTCCCTACCTGTTTCCCTGGATTGCTTTCCTGGTGCGGTGGCGCAGCCGCCGGTCAGCCGCCGGTCAGCCGCTCGCGGGCGCGGATGGAAAGCCCGTCCAAGGCAGACACCCGGGTTGCCGGGTAGTTGGTTTCTACCACAGCGACTTCCCCAGCGCCTACCTCCGCCTCCACAACAAGCTGCTCGGAGAGATCGTCGAGATCCTGTTGCGGCAGTTGGCTTTCAGATACATACGCCTGGTGTACCGGAGGATGGACCTGACCATCGCCCCATCTCCGGTAATTGCCGCCTTTCTGACCAGCTACGGGATTGAGCGGGTAGAGACCATCCCCCTGGGGGTAGACACCGTCAAGTTTCACCCACAGCACCGGCAACCTTGGGTGCGGAACCGGCTCGGCCTGTGGGGGGGACAGTTTTTGCTCCTGTTTGTGGGGCGCTTCTCCAAGGAGAAGGGCCTGACCTGCCTGTTCCGGTCCTTTGAGTTGCTGTCCCGACAGGAGCCGGGGCGCTTTCATCTGCTGTTCGTGGGCGCCGGCCCGCTCGGTGCAGAATTGCAGTCCTGGTCCTCCGCCAGAAGCGACGTCACGGTCTGGGACTATCTTCAGGGGCAGGCCCTGGCGGAAGTGTACGCCTCCGCCGATATCTTCGTCAGTCCGGGCACTGCTGAAACTTTCGGGCTCACCCTCCTGGAGGCCCAGGCATCAGGATTGCCGGTAATCGCCGGGTCCTCCGGAGCCGCCCCGGAGGTAGTGGCGCCCGCTGCCGGGGCGCTGATCGACCCCCGGGACCCGGGGGCGATGGCAGCGGCGGTATCCCGCATGGCCAGGCAGGACCTGAGAGCGCTGGGATGGAAGGCACGCCGCTTCGTGGATGATCGCTACAGTTGGAGCAATACTTTTGACAGGCTGTTCCGTGCATACGAGCAGTTGACATCCCAGGGGGAGGCGGATCGGAATGGTCGCACGGATGCAGGAAACAATTCCCGAAAGACAGTGCCGCATCAGGCCTTTCAGGCCGGATGACCGCCCTGCGGTAAGAGAGATCTGCGCCGCCACCGGGCTGCTGGGCAATGACATCCGGCGCCTGTTTCCACAACCGGACTTCTTTGTAGACCTGTTCACATCCTACTACACAGACCTGGAGCCGGACTCCTGTCTGGTAGCCGAAGCCGCCGGGGTTTCCGGCCAGCCGGAGGTGGTCGGCTACCTGCTGGGTTGCACGAACCCGCAGCGCTACAGTCGCCACCAGCCGTCGCTGCTGGCCCGGATCGCCTGCCGGGTGCTCCGGGGGCTGTTGCTGGGCGAATTCGGCGCCGCTGCCCGAAGCTACCTCTGGTGGACTATCCGGCGCGGCTGGCAAGAGATGCCCCGGACGCCTGCCGGCGGCGCTCACTTTCATTTCAATTGCTTAAAGGAGTGGCGCAACCACAGCGCCGCCCTGCCGCTGATCGAGACCTTCCTGAACCTGTTGCGCCGGGAGCACCCGGAGTTGCGGGTTGTGTGGGGCCAGATGACCACCTACGGCAAGCGCCGCACCTCAGCGGCGTTCCAACGCTTCGGCTGGAAGTTCTATGACCAGGTGCGCCTCACCAAGTATGACGGGATCGCCAAGGCCTGGGGGCAGGAGACGCCTTCATGGCCGCCGGGAACTGCCGTCAGGCAGGTAACCGGGGAACAGAAATATGCCCCTTGCCGCCCACTGGAGATCTACCTGACCACTATCTATCGCCAACTGTGAACTCGGGAGCGTTTGTACAGGTATCGACCAGCCTCGATTATGGCAACCTAAATGGTGTAACCGGCCATTGTATGATCCAGGACCGTCCCTGTTGCGTGTGGTTTTCCTCAATACATTATGAAATGAGGCTTTTATATGACCGCTGCTGATAAAACATCGACGCCGATTCTGGCCGAACTGCACTGCCACACCCAGTTCTTCGGCTGGCAACACTTCTCCCGGCGCCGCCTAGACAGCTTTTTAAGCCGTGCCCGCCGCCTGGGGGTAAAAATCCTGGCCTTCACCGAGCACGCCAACATCAAGAGCTATTGGAAGCTCTATACCTTTCTGGAAGAGAGCACCTGGCGGTGGGAGGGGATGACCATCCTGACCGGAGCGGAGATCACCGTGCAAGAGGGCGGGGACATCCTGGTCTATGGCCCCCCGTCGACCTTCAAGGAGCTGCCGGATCGCCTGGGCGGCTGGCCCGCAGGCCGGGTTCGTCCGCCGCTGGAGCGGCTGTTGGAAGCGGTCGAGGCGCTCAATCTGATGAAGGTCGGCGCCCATCCCCTGCGGCATGGACAGAGCCTGGGCGATGTGCCGTCGGAGCTGCTGAGCAGGTTGGACGCCCTGGAACTCAACGCCCGGGAATTCGCCAGGCAGTCGCGGGTATCTAGCCTGGCAGCGGACCTAAACCTGCCGCTGGTAGGGGGCAGCGACGCTCACTTCAGCCGGCACCTGGGACGGGTGCTGAACCGCCTGCCAGGCTGGGTAAAGGATATGCCCACCCTGCGCCAGGCAGTCAGGAGCGGCCAGGTGGAGGTGCTCCATCACGGCTTGCAGGTTTACCCATCGCCACAACAGAGTTCGAGGCAGAATGTTGCCAGAGAACTTCAGACCACCAGCGTCAGATAAACACCCAAAAAAGACGGATGAGGTGCCGCTCTACCAGCTACGTCACTGGACCGTCGAGCCCGGAGATCCCTGTCAAGAACCCACCATGTAACCCCTCTTTCGATCTCAGTCCGGCCAGACCTTTCAGACCGCCTGTTGCAGCCGGCTGGCTGCGACCACCACGGAACGGTAGCCCTCCAGCACCGGATTGAGAGCATTAGCCCAGGAGCGGGTTTCAGCATGGCGGCGCGCCCCCGCGCTCAGTTGGCGGCGCAGGGTGCCGTTATCCAGCAGGGCAAGGATCGCTTCTGCCATCCCCTGTGATTGGTGAGGTGGAAAGTCCAGGCCATTGCTTCCCGGGCGTAGGTTCTCGGTGATCCCACCGCTCAGGGAGGCCACCACTGGCAGTCCTGAGGCCATCGCCTCCAGCACCACGTTGCCGTAGGTCTCGGTGGTGGAGGGGAAGGCAAACAGGTCGCAGGAGGCATAGAGACGGCTCAACTCCTCACCCTGCAGCATACCCAGGGGCAGCACGCCGGCTGGCGGCTGGTGGCGGATCACCGGCCCCAGAGGACCGTCTCCAGCCAAGATCAGCTTCGCCTCCGGGTAGGTACGAAGCACCTGCTCCAGGGCGGTAAACGCCACGTCCAGATCCTTCTCCGGGGCCAGCCGTCCCACATAGAGCAGCAGAGGCCCGGGGCCCAGCCGGCGGCGGAGCAGATCGTCCCGTTTACACGGGTGGAAGAAGGTGGTATCCACTCCCCTCCCCCAGTATTGCAAGTTGGGAATCCCTCTTTCTGCCAACACCTGGCCGGTGCTCCGGGACGGGTAGAAGTTGAGGCGGCACTGGCGGTGGAACCAGACCAGATAGCGCCAGGTGGCCTCGGACAGAAACGGTAAACGGTAGTAAGCTGCATAGCGGGCGATATCCGTGTGATAAGAGGAGACCACGGGCACCCCGAAACGGCAGGCGCAATGCAGCCCCGCCAGGCCCATGGAATACTCCGTCACCAGATGCACCAGGTCCGGCTTGAAGCCGGTGAAGGCCTCGTAGAAGCGGGGGCTGAGCGGTACACCCAGCCGGCATTCAGCATAGAAGGGGAGCGGGATCCCCTGGTACAGGTAAGCCTTGCGCCGCGGTTGCAGGCCATGCGCCGGCTGCACCGGATCATTCGGGGCAAAGACCACCGTCTGACAACCCTGCTCCTCTAAAAAACCCAGTAGCCGCTCGACAGTACGGCTGACCCCGTTTACCTGGTACAGGCAGGCATCAGTGAAAAAGGCGATGCGCAGGCTCATAAGGACGCCACCCCCACCTCTGCACTGCCAACCCTGGTTTTCAGCCGCTTCAGGGGATAACGCTTCTGCCCAATTCCGGCGTAGCTGAAACCCGCGGCTTCTATAACAGACCCCTCGAGGTGATTGCGGCCATCCAGCACCAGCGGTCTCTTTACTTGGTGGCGCAGGCGGTTCCAGTTCAGGTGGGCAAACTCGGGCCATTCGGTCAGCAAGAGAATGGCCTCGGACCGGGCCGCCGCTTCGTAGGGATCGTGAGCAATGGATACTGCAGGAAATTGCTGCTTGACCAGCCAACAGGCCTTTAACTGGGGATCGTAGGCGGTGACCTGAGCGCCGCGCCCGATAAGCTCGGTCAGTACCGCCAGAGCCGGGGCATCCCGGGTATCGTCGGTCCCCGGTTTGTAGGTAAGACCCCACAGGCAGACCCGCACTCCTTGCAGATCACCGTAAAGCTCACCCAGGAAACGGGGCAGCAGCAGGTTCTGGTTATGATTGACCGCTGCCACCGCAGTGATCATGGGCAGTTGCAGTTGGGTCTCCTGGCCGGTGGACAGCAGGGCATGGAGATCCTTGGGAAAGCAGGAGCCCCCGAAACCGATCCCCGCCTTCAGAAAGGCATGCCCGATCCGGGCATCCATCCCCATTCCCCGGGCCACCGCCCCGATATCGGCCCCTACCTGCTCACAAAGGCAGGCCATCTCGTTGATAAAGGAGATCTTGGCAGCCAGGAAGGTGTTGGCAGCATACTTGATCATCTCGGCGCTGCGCCGGTCTACCAGGAGCACCGGGCGACTCAGGGGGGCGTAGATCTTCATCAACAGGTGGGCGGCATCCTCCTCTTCGGCGCCGATGATGATCCGGTCGGCGTGATTGGTATCGTAGAGGGCCGTCCCCTGGCGCAAAAACTCGGGATTGGAGACCACCTGCCAGGAGCGGGAGGCGGCATTCTTTTGAAAGAAGTGGTGCAGGGCATCTCCAGTACCGATCGGCACCGTGCTCTTGACCACTGCCAGCCGGCGCCCGGTGCTGGAACGATGCGGCAACTGGCAGAGGGCATCCCGGACTGCATAAAAGGATGTCATGTCCGGGGAGCCGTCAGCCTGGGAGGGGGTACCAACAGCGATGAAGACCGCCTCAGCCTTCTCGGCTGCGGCTCCGATATCATCGGTAAAAGCCAGGCGCCCATCCCGAAAGTTATCCTTGACAAGGTTAGGGAGACCTTCCTCGTAGATCGGGGTCTCCCCTTTTCGCAATACTGCCAGCTTGGCAGGCTGATTTTCCACCACCGAGACCTGGTACCCCAACCCGGCAATCACGGCGGCGGTCACCAATCCCACATAACCCGCTCCAACAACACAGATGCGCAATCTGGTCACCCTTTCCTGCCTTATCTTCTATTCATCCGTTTTTCTGCTTGACTTTGGCAAGATAATCCTCGGTCACAAACTTTCGGAAAACTGACTGGCGCTGACCTTGCTCGCTCCTCGATCCTTTCAGCGTTGTCTTATTGCCAAGAGAGCCCCGAATAACCTAGGCGACCCAGCCTGGAAAGACCGCAGCCTGGGCAGAGGCCCCGACTTTTTCCAGGAAGTAGATCCAGAATCCCGCCGTGCTCCGTTGAGCGAGGCCAAGAAGTTCGGTGGTGGCACGTTCATACTCTGCAAAGTTATCCGGTTTGCATACCAGACTCAGGCAATCGTAAGCTCTTTTGCTGTTAAAGATCACCCATTCTTCAGGACTGGAGACATTGCCCCGGTAGAGGCCGCCACTGAGCACCGGAAAGCGCTCCCGTTCCCGCTGCACCCAGAGTTCGAAGCTGCCATGCCCGCCTCCCACCAGCCCGTGGACATGCTGAGGCACGCAGACATCCTGCACCAGGTGGCTGGCCAGCCCGATCAGGTACAGTGCCCGGCCGGCATCGCCCCGGCGCCAGTACCGCACCGCCAGGTTGAAGAAACGGCCACAGGCAACTGCCGCCGAAACCCCTCCCCACAGCCCGCGGCCGGTGCTGGGGTTGTAATAGTGGCTGATGCAGCCCAGGCCGCCGTCAGCTCTGCAGACACCGGCGTTGAGGTAGGCCAGTGACCGATTGATGAAGTCGCCCTGGGCCTTCCAGCCGTCCTTCTGCAGGATGATGGCCGCCTGACGGTTGATAAAGATGTGGGTGGCAGCGAAACCGAGAGTGGCTCCCAGTGTGGGGCGGCAGGTAGTTGCCGCATAAGAACCAGCGTTGCGCAGGCAGGCATTGATGGTACGCAGTAATAGATGTGGTTTCCTTTGCAATGGCACCGCCAGACCCCCTCTTGACACTGTTGCTAGTTTAAGTATAAATAAGAAGTGTTAAAGGGGCGTGAATCAGGGGTAAAGTTTTGTTTAACCGGGGTTAACAACAAAATGGCTGCTAAACGGTAAGAAAAAGTTTACAATAAGATAATACGTATTAGATATGGAGCGTATATGATTATAGTGAAATCCATCGTTCCCAAACTGGGGGTAGCATAATGCTTGACGTGCTGATATTTTCAGCCAGCTACGGCGGGGGGCACCTCCAGGCCTCGCTGGCACTGGCCAAGGCACTGGGATCCTGCCAGGACAAGCTGCAGATCGAAATCGTCGATTTCATGGAGTTGATCAGCCCCGCCATCAACAAGGTCACCCGGTTCACTTACACCAAGTCAATCCGCAACACCCCAATCCTCTACGGATATTTTTACCGGGTAACGGATAACCTGAAACTGGATACCCTGATGGAAAAACAGCTTACCAACCTCGGCCTGCAGAAGATCCTGGATTTCCTGGCCGATCGATCGCCACAGATGGTTGTCGCCACCTACCCAACAGTAGCCGGCATCATCTCCTATATCAAGCGCATGGGGCAGTTAGACACCCCGCTAGTCACGGTGATCACCGACAATACCGCCCACTGCCAGTGGGTGCATCCGGAAACCGATCTCTACCTGGTGGCCTCCGAACAGGTCCGCCAGGGCTTGCTCTGTCAGGGAGTGCCCGACTCGAAGATCGCCGTCACCGGCATCCCTATCGATCCCAAGTTTGCCCAGGTTCCGCCGCGAGAGACCCTGCTGGCGAAGTTCGGGCTCAGTCCCGATAGTCCGGTGATCCTGGTGATGACCGGGGCCGAGGGGATGCTGCGAGGGATCCCGGCCCTCTGCCAGGTGTTGGACGAGTTTCCCCTACCTTTGCAGGTTCTGGTGGTGACCGGGAAGGACAAAGGTCTCTATCAGCACCTTAGAGAGCAGGCCGGCAAGTCCAGCAAGCCGCTCAAGGTCTACCAGTTCGTCGACAACGTCGAGGAGTTCATGGCGGTATCCAACCTGTTGATCACCAAGGCGGGAGGCCTGACCATCTCCGAGGCTCTGGCCTTGGGGCTGCCGATGCTGATCTACCACCCGATTCCCGGACAGGAGATGGAAAACACCCAATACCTGGTGAGTGCGGGGGCGGCACTCCCAATTTACGACCTGAAGGAACTGAAGGTCAAGCTGCACCTCATCTTCACCCAAAAGCATTTCTACGAGACGCTGTGTTTTAGGGCCCGAGCCGCGGGGCGCCCGGAAGCCGCCAACTTGGCTGCCGAGATCCTGCTCTCGCTGCTGGCCGGCGAATATGCCGGCAGCACACCGGCGATTAGGGCCAACACCGTATAGGAGGTAGTTGGTATGAGTAGTTTGTAGTTTAAACTACTGCCAGGACCAATTACTAACGACCATTTTAAGGGACTGTTGTCATGCGCAATGGATTTCGAGAGGCCTACTACCGGCGCTTTCACTGGATCCTTCTCAGCCTCATCGGTTCAGTCGACTTTGTGCGGGGCGCTCTATTCATCGCCCTGATCCCCATTTACGTGCCCGAACATTTGCGGGCCACCGTTTTCCTGAGCGGCGCCATCATCTCCGCCATGTACGGGGCCGACACCATCTTCAAACCCACCGCCGGCTGGTTGGTGGACTACTTCGGGCCGCGGGCGACCCTGCTGATCAGCCTGCCCTGTGCCCTGCTCGGCCTGAGCTTCTTTTTATGGAGCAAGTCCGGAGCCATCCTGATTCTGGGAGCGATCCTCTACGGCCTGGGCTGTGCTCCGGTCTGGCCGGCAGTGGTGAGCACCCTGGTGGAGTACTCCCCCACCGGAGAGAAGGCCAAGACCCTTAGCTCCATCTACGTGGTCTGGCTGCTCGGAATGGGCTCCGGGGCAGTGCTGATCAATCTGGTCTACCATCTGGGCCCGAAGTTGTTGATCACGGTCCTGGTAGGTATCTTCTGCATCCCGCTCATCCTCACCCTCCATATTCGCAAGTGGATCTCCAAGCGGCGCACCAACAAGGAGGCCAATGCCGGACGCCACCTGTTGCTGATGATCCGGGAGATCTGGAACTTCCGGGTGCTATTGCCCGGGGCCTTCACCCAGACCCTGGCTCTGGGCATGCTGCTGCCCCTGCTGCAACCCTTCTGTAAACTGGTTTACGGCCTCAACCAGCGAGCCTACGGCATACTCATCCTGGTGGGCGGCCTCATTACCATCGCCATGCTGGTGCCGATCGGGAAGATGGTTGACCGGTTCGGCTATCGCATGTTTCTGGTCGTGGGCTTCTTCATGGGCGGCACGCTGCTGGTGGCCATCAACCATTATCCGAACCACCTGCTGATCTATCCCTACGCCATCCTGTTGGGAATTTCCTACGCTTTCATCCTGCCAGCCTGGAACGGCCTGCTGGCCACCCGGTTGCCCAGCGAGGTGCGGGCCAGCCTCTATTCCATCATCATGAGCATCGAGGGCCTGGGCGTCGCCGCAGGCCCGGTGATCGGGGGCAAATTGGGAGAACTTTTCAGCTATTCGTTCACCTTCGGCGTTTCCGCAACGGCGTTGTTTATCATGGGCGCCTTCTACATGATCCTGCTGCGCCGCCCGATGGGTGGAAGGGCAGGCCACTAGAAAAGCAGCCTCCTCAGGTTCGCCCAGAATGCGGTCCAGGTCTCGCGGACCTGGTTTTAGGGCGCTTAAGGATCCTGGTGGATCAGCTCCGGCAGCGGGGACCTAGCTCAGGAAGGACTGGGTCAGGTTGATGGTCATGAGGAAGCAGAGATAGGCGATCCCGAAGCCGACCAGGACGTCGGTGGGGTAGTGAAAGCCCAGGTAGATCCGGGAGATGGCCACCAGGAAAGCCAGGGCGAACAGCACCCCGGCGACGGCGCCTGACACCGGCAGGCTGGCCGCCAAAATGAAGGCAATCACAAAGGCAGTGGCGGTATGCCCGGAGGGGAAGGAGTACTTGCAGGCAGGCGGGTGTATGGCGATAGCGTCCTCCAGGGTGCGATACGGGCGCGGCCGGTTGACCAGACGCTTGACGGTGTGCACGATGATCTGGCTGGAGACCAGCCCAATCGCCAGGTTGATCCCGGCGTTTCTGGTTAGTGGATGTCTGGAGAATAGAAAAGCGGCCAGCAGGGCCAGGGTGAATCCCACCGACCCCAGGTTCGTGATCACCCGCATCAGGATATCCAACAACAAGCAGTGTAATTTGCGGTTTAGCGCATAGAAAACAGTCCTGTCGCCCCGCTGCAGGTAGGCATTCATCGCTTGCAAATCCCCTCGCATCTCAATTTAGACACAGCTCTCTGTCCTTCCGGCCATCATCAAATCTGATACGAAGGCGCCATGGGCAGCGCCAGCAACAGAGCATATCCTGGTTATTGTATCAGATAATTACTCGCACCTGTATAAAATAAATGCCTAATATTACGCTCCTATAAAGAAAGTCTCAGACACCTTCAGGCAATTCCTGAAACTGCGCCGCTCATTGGCGACCATAAATATTTTTGTCACTCCGGCGGTAAAGCAGGGAGTTATCATTAGGCATCGCCAATAACCGTTCGACATTCAAGATCTCTTCTGGCGTAAAAAGGAGAGCGAGCCTGAATGGCGAAGTTTAAATCAGTGATATCCGAAGGAGCAGCAACTGCACATGCCTGAGACTGTCATGAAGACCAGCCATACACCAGTAGCCGCCCCCGGGCGAGGGGCGGCTACTGGTATCTATCACCTGGGCCTGTTCCTGACCGCTGCTATCTGGGCCAGCACCTTCCTCAATATCAAGATCGTGCTGCTGCAGCTTCCTCCCAATACCATCGCCTTCCTACGCTTCCTCGTGGCTAGCCTGGCGCTGGGGTTGTACATGCTCTGCACCCGCCAGCCGGCGATCCGGCGGCGGGACTGGCTGCGCCTGGCCGCCTGCGGCCTGACCGGGGTCGCCCTGTACAATTTCTTACAGAACCAGGGTCTCCAGTATGCGGGAGCTACCGATGCCGCCATTCTAACTGCCACGTCCCCAGTATTTCTGGCGCTGTTCGCCTGGGCGATACTGAAAGAGCGCATCACCCGCGTCCAGAGCCTGGGGATCATCATCGCCCTGGCCGGATCAGTCCTGGTGGCTACCAACGGCTCCCTGGCCGACCTTACCATGAACCCGTTGCGGATTTACGGCGACACCCTGGTGCTGATGACAGGGCTGGCCTGGGCGGCCTACAGCACCATCGTGAAAACCCTGCTGGAGCGCTATCCCGCAGTGACCGTGCTGGGCTACTCCACTTTTGCCGGAACGCTGTTCCTGCTCCCCCTAAGCCTGGCAGAACTGCCGATCAACTTTGCCGCAGTCACCCTCTCCGGGTGGCTGAACGTGATCTACCTGGGCCTGTTCGCCTCGGCTCTGGCCTACCTGATCTGGAACCTGGCCCTCACCCGGGTGGCAGCAGTCACCGCCGCCTCTTACATCTATCTGATACCGGTACTGACAGCAGTGATGGCCGCCGTCTACTACAGGCAGCTTCCCAGCCTCTACACTGTAATGGGTGGACTGATCGTCCTGGGCGGCACCTATCTGACCAGCCGGCAATAACCATGCCGCCAACGCGACAGGGGACGGTTCTCTCGCGCTGCTGTCGCGGATCCTGTCGCGGATGTCGCGTTTAGGCTGCCGGAACATTGCCGCCAAAAATGTTACATATGAAAGCGGGCGAGCAGGAGGACTATCGGGATAGCTACAAAGATGCCCGGCAGCAGGTTGCCAATCTTGATCTGCACCCTGCCGCCCGTCAACATGTTGATGCCGATGCCGAAGATCAGAAGGCCTCCGGTGGCGCTCATCTCCAGGATAATGGCGTCGGTGAGGAGGGGTTTGATGAAGGAGGCCGCCAGAGTGATGCCACCCTGGTAGAGAAAGACCGGAATGGCCGCAAAGGCCACCCCGATTCCCATACTGGACGCAAAAACGATGGAGGTGATCCCGTCCAGGATGGATTTGACGAACAGAGTGTAATGATGCCCGGTGAGACCGCTTTCCAGGGCGCCCATGATCGCCATCGCCCCCACGCAGTAGACCAGGCTGGCCGTGACGAAGGCCTTGGCAAAATTGCCGTCATCGCTGCGCCCTGAGGGCACCCAGCGCTGTTCCAGCTTCAGCCCCAGGCCGTTCAGCCACTCTTCGATGCCCAGCAACTCCCCGATGATACCGCCGATAACGATGCTCAGGGTGACCACCAGGGCGTTCTGGGTCTTTAAGGCCATAGACAGGCCGATCAAGATCACCACCAGGCCGATCCCCTGCATCACCGTAGCCTTGATCCGCTCCGGAAAGCCGGTCTTTAGAAAGTCCCCCAGGATAGCCCCAAAAATAATTGCTGCCACGTTGACAATGGTTCCTAACAACCAGATCTCGCCCCCCAGGCTGGATCAGCCGCTTGTAGGCCGTTTTGGACCCGGTTTTCATTATAACATCATTAGCCGGATGAGCAGGGAACTTTTCGACCCTCTCTCTTTGTCTGCAAGGTATTTACCTGCTAGCAGCAACCCTCGTCGTTAAACTCAGACTAGTACTCGACCATGCCGCTGATACCGTTCCAGGCTCCGGAGATGAACACGTAAAGCCGCTGAGCTATTCTGCTTTGACTGTTTTCATGAGGTCGCCCTTCTGGATCAGGTCGACCACGTCCAACCCCTGAACTACCTTGCCGAACACGGCATACTGCCCATCGAGCCAGGAGGCGTCCTTCTTCAATATATAGAACTGGGAGCCGGCAGAGTTGGGGTCTGTCGATCGGGCCATGGCCACCGCTCCACGTACGTTCTTGAGCTGCGGGTTGGTCTCCAGACTGATCTTCCAGCCGGGGCCGCCGGTACCGTTGCCGATCGGGTCGCCGCCCTGGATCACCCAGTCCTCCACCCGGTGGAACTTGAGCCCGTCGTAGAAACCGGACTGCACCAGCTTGTCGAAATTGGCCACGGTGACCGGCATCAGGTCCGGGTAGACCTCCAGCACGATCTGGCCCTTGGCGGTGTCGATGGTAACTTTGGACACTTAATTTCCCCCTCGCTATAGTGAGCGCGGGGACGGTTCTCGCGCTCACGCCTGAGCGCGAGAACCGTCCCCGCGCTCCTGTTTATTCTTTTACGGACAGCATCTTATCGCCCTGCTGGATCTGGTCGACCACGTCCATCCCCTTGATCACCTTGCCGAACACGGCATATTGTCCGTCCAGGGACGGCTGATCCTGCTTCAAGATGTAGAACTGGGAACTGGCGGAATTGGGGTCGCTAGAGCGCGCCATGGCCACCGCCCCGAGCACATTCTTTAGCTGTGGATTGGTCTCCAGCTTGATGGTCTGGCCTGACCCACCGGTACCGTCACCCTTCGGGTCGCCGCCCTGGATCACCCAGTCCAGCACCCGGTGCCACGTGAGCCCATTGTAAAAGCCGGACAGCACCAGCTTGTCGAAATTGGTCACGGTGATCGGCATCAGGTCCGGGTAGACCTCCAACACGATCTGGCCCCTGGTGGTGTTGATGATCACCTGGTGAGCGCTTTTGTCAGCCGGGGACGGAGCCGCCTGCTGGCTGGAAGCCGTACTCTGGGCAGCAGGAGTCTTTGTCGAGGTGGCCTGCTGATTTGTTCTCTGATTAGAAGTAGCAGGTACCGGAGCTTTGGCGCTCTGGTTGTTTGCGGCCTGATTGCCGCCCCTGGCCATTCCTACTGCGATCACAACAACCAGGGCTATGGCAGCAACGATCAACACACCGATAATCAGGTTTCTCCTCCTGATCTGCTCGGGAGACGGCCCACTGAGGCGGGCGCTAGACGAGATCCGCTTCTTAGACATGCTCATGCTCCTTTCCCCGATGACGCGCCCACCGGGCGCAGCACTGCTATTTCAACTATCGGGGACATTCCTCGGCATTCATAATGGCATTCATTGAGGTGTGTCCCCATTCCTTACAGGGCATTCATTAGAGGCGTGTCCCCATTTTTTATAAATATAGCACTGGCGTAACGCCGTGGCAAGGGACATGGCCTGATAGCGCACCACCTGATCCCCCTAATCATCATACAATTTTAATTTGAGCTTAATCTGGGGTTAATAATCCGGGGCTATGATCAGAGGGACAACTTCATAAAAGAGTCTTTTCGGGAGGCTGGTCGATGGCTGACATTTATGTCCTGGACAGCAATGTTCTCCTTACCGACCCACATTCCATCCATGAATTTCCGGACGCCGAAATCGTAATCCCCGGCGTGGTCATCGAAGAGATCGACGCCAAGAAGTCCGGGTGTGACGGCACGGCCTATAACGCCCGCCAGGTGGCCCGCCAGTTAGATGACCTTCGCCGGCAGGGAAGCCTGCACCAGCCCATACCGCTGGGCAACGGCAGCCTGCTCCGGGTCGAGTTGAACCACCGCTCGCTGGACCTGCTGCGTGACCACTTCCCAGAGGTCAACAACGACAACCGGCTGCTGGCGGTGGCCCTCAATCTCCAACTGGAGGAGAGCAGGAAAGAACACTCCAGAACTGTGTCCCTGGTCTCCCAGGACGCCATCGTCCGTATCAAGGCCGACGCCCTCGGCCTGACAACCGAAGAGTACCCTTCAACCAAGCCCGCCCCCATTTTATATACCGGCTACGAGGAAGCGGTCGTCGACCCCAGCCTTGTAGACCGGTTCTATTTTAACAGGGAGATCGACGCCGCTGATCTGCCAAACAGCCTGCATCCGAACCAGTACGTGATTCTCAAAGCATTGGGCTCCACCCAGTCAGGCCTCGGCCGTCACTGCGTCGGCAGCGGCCTGATCCTGCCCCTGCGCCATGGGAGCAACCCGGTCTGGGGGATCAGCGCCAAGAACGTACAGCAGAAGATGGCCCTGGACCTGCTGCTCGACCCGGAGATCCCCCTGGTGACCATCACTGGCCGAGCCGGCACCGGCAAGACCCTGCTCGCCCTGGCCGCCGGCCTCTACCTGACCCAGGATGCCGGCGCCTATCAGAAGATCCTGATCGCCCGCCCGGTGGTTCCCCTAGGACGGGATATCGGCTATCTGCCCGGCAACAAGGAGGAGAAGCTCCGCCCCTGGATCCAGCCGATCTACGACAACCTGGAGTTCCTGTTCGGCCAGCGCAAGGGCACCCTCGATGAGATCCTGATCGGCCTGAAAAATCTGCAGATCGAGGCCCTGACCTACATTAGGGGGCGCACCCTGCCCCACCAGTACATCCTGATCGACGAGGCCCAGAACCTGACCCGCCATGAGGTGAAGACTGTGATCTCCCGCGCCGGCGAAAACAGCAAGATCGTGCTGATCGGCGACACCGAGCAGATCGACCACCCCTATCTGGACGCGGAGAACAACGGTCTCAGCTACGTGGTCAACAAGATGATGGATCAGCCTCTGGCCGGCCATGTGGCGCTGATCAAGGGAGAACGCTCGCCCCTGTCCCGGCTGGCCGCCGACATCCTATAAAGTAGTCTTAGTGGCGGTTGCCATCGGATAAACAGCAAGGCGCTCCGACCATACTGTCAGCTTCCGCGGATTTCCAGTAGCCAACATAGCACAACCATAAAAGTACCCCGGATTTCCGGGGTACTTGCGTCTGGTTTACTTTCTTAGTTTAGCTGCTTGCTAGCTGCTTGATCTCTCCGATCATCCGGTGAATCACCTGCTCCCGGTAGGCCAGGGCAGTCAGCGATCCGGCCAACTTCTCGCGATCCTTGACGAAACAGCTTGCCTCCTGCGCAGCCATGCTGAAACAGTCAGCCAGCCGTTCCAGTTTCCCCCTCCACTGCGTCAGCATGGACAGGATCCGGTATCGCCTGCCCGTATCCTCAATTCGCCCCGACCGACTGAGGGCCTTCATGAGAATGTCCAGGCTTTCGGCAGCCTTTAGCCAATCCTCGACGCTCATCCCGGACCGCTGCTGGATTATCTTGGATAGGAGCGTTCTCCGTAGCAGATCGAGGGAGGCGATCTCCCAGGCAACGGTCTCCAGCATCTCTTTCAGCTCCGCTGCCGCCTGAGCGGGCGGAGTTTCTTCAGGCAAGACTATCGGCTCATGCTCTGCCATCAGGGCGCTTCAGCCTCCGTACGCATTCTTTCTGGGGGTGTTCCCTCTTTATATTATACACTCACTACCGGGGTGGCAAAATTAATTGTTCCACGTGGAAAACTACATTCTCGCCTTGCTTCTGTAAGAACGCTTGTTCTAGCCCACCGGCTGCCGGATCACGGTCTTCAACTTTTCCGGCGCCGACTTGCGAGGGTCTCCCAGATAGATCTCGTGGTGCTTGGCCCGCAGCGTATAACCCTGTTCCTTGATAAAATTGTGCAGGACCATGATCGTCGGATGCTCGGCGGCGTAGGGGCCGATGTGCATGACCTGGGCGGACAGGCCCTCGTGGAAGCGCTCCAGCCTGACCCGGTCCAGCGATGTCAAATCCTTTTTCTGGCGCGCCTGCTCCCTGGCCTCCTCCAGCAGGTGATGGGTCACCTGTGGCGGCTGCATGATCATCAAGGTCCATTTCCAGCTATCCCTGTCCCCGGCGGTGAACGCCTCCATATTATCAGCCCACCACAGGCCCTCCAGGGGCGGCACGCCGTAGTCCACCACCCCGGCCTTCTTGAGCATGAATTTCATGGCGTAGGAGAGCGAGTACAGGGCGTTGACCGCAGCTTCAAAGGAAGGCGAGTTGCCCGGGTCGCCCTCGCCGTCCACCAGCAGGAACTGAAACTCCGGAACATCGATCAGGACCGGCTCCCTGGCCGGTGGGCTGTATAAAACCTTGAACTCCTTCTTGAAATCGATCTTCTCCACCCTGGGCACCCCTTTCATTTATTATATCCCGTGCCTTCCCACATATTTCAAGCTAGTTTTTGCTGCTGGGGCGCACTTGCGCCTGCCGCCAGTTCACAGGTTGACCCAGGGACAATGTCAAACAACATCCATGCCAAGCCAGGCACGTAGCTGCTCGGTCGCCCTCTTAATCGTCTCTTGATGCAAGAATATATCATTATGCAGTGCCTGGTCAATCTCCACAGCCTGCACGCCCTGTGTCTGAACCTCCCTGCAGGTCTGTACTATTTCAGGAACATCGCTGGCACCAAAGATGATCAAGGCCGGCTTGCCATCGGCAGGCAACCACCCGGGGAGTTTTTCTATTATCATTAACCACAGAATCTAAAACTTTACGGATAAATTAAAAAAGCGGGGTTGCCCCTCGCTCTAATCGACAATTCTTGAATTACGTTCGTGCTAACCCTCGCTGCATGCATCCTGAAGCAGGCTCTCAAAGATCCTTTGCACCGACAGGATCTCCTTGATCTGCTCCACCTTCTCCCCGGCGAAAACCAGCGCTCTTCTAAAATCCCCGTTTCGACAAGCGTTATTCAGGGCTTCCATAATGCAGAAGTTCTGGGAGCATCTTTTCAGGCAGCGGACGCAGCTCTTGATCTCCAGGGATTTGTCCTCTGCAATGATCAGTTGAAGAAAGCTGTTGCGGATCGCTCTTCCCGGCAGTCCTACGGGACTCTTGATTATAACCACGTCTTCCTTGCGCGCCTTGACGTAGAGATCCTTGACTTCATCGGAGGCATTGGATTCCTCGCTGGCGGCAAACCGGGTGCCCATCTGGACCCCGTCCGCCCCTAACGCCATCACTTCTTTTATATCCTGTCCGTCGATCACCCCTCCAGCGCCAATGACCGGGATCTGCACGGCAACTTTGACCTCCGGCAGCACGTCCCGCATCGAGCGGTCGGTGCCCAGGTGGCCGCCCGCCTCCTTGCCTTCCACCACTACCGCTGCTGCTCCCAGTTTTTCGGCTATGATGGCCAGCTTCGCCGAGGAGACAATAGGAATGATGGGAACGTTCCCCTCTCTTCCCCAGGCGAACATATCCCGGGAGAATCCAGCCCCTGAAACCACCAGATCGATCTTTTCCTCGATCGCCGTTTTAACCAGAACTGCAAACTCACTGGCGGCAAAGAGAACGTTTACGCCAATGATCCCCTTTGTCATCCCCCGGGCCCTGCGGATCTCGTTGCGCAGTTCTTCCAGGGACATGCCGGTTCCGGCAATCATCCCGATCCCGCCCTCATTGGCCACCGCTGCAGCCAGGGGCGCGGTGGAGATGCGCACTGCCATTGCCCCCTGCATGATCGGCACTGCCGCCCTCAACCTGCCAATGCGTAATTCCTTCAACTGCATTACTGGCCCTCCGTTTTCGCCATCATCTGGTTTGTTCGTAACAGTCGTTTAGCCGTCATGAAAAAATGCTACCTGTTTCAGCCGGCAAGTGTTCAAATGCCTGATTATATTATTGTACCAGAATGCCCTGCTTAATTGTAGTATATTTATTACCAGGTAATAATGCGGGGAAAAAAGATCGACCGCTGCCTGCGGTCGATCCGGATGTCATCTATATGGCCGATCAGCTAGCTCTGGTCGAGCACCTCCACCGATGCCAGCACCCAGTCGTACTGGCCGCTGGTGATCACGCTGCCGCAGTAATCGCACTGCCCGGAGGCGTTGATGCTGACATTGGCGCCGCAGTTCGGACACTGGGTGACCTTGGTGGCCTCTGTCTCCGTTTTGGTGAGCACGCCCTGCTTGCGGATCATCTTGAACAGGTAGGTCATGTAAATATCCCGGTGCGGGTCGCCCTCCACCACCTTGCTGGTGGTGTCGTCGATCACGTAGTCCTTGAGCCGGGCTTTCAGGACGACGCTCAACACGTCATTGACGCCATCATCGGTGTAGTTGGTGATCTTGGTGTCCAGGACGCAGATCTCCTCCATCATGTTGGTGGTGTGGTTGTCGATGAAGCTCTGCAACTGCTTGTTGTGCATGTTGAACAGCTCGTCGGTCTCGAACGGCCGCACCGAGTTCCAGTTCTTCTTCATCCAGGAATCCTGCAGCTGCAGGTACATGTTGTTGACCCGGGTGATGAAGTTGGCCTCGGAGAAGTTGGGGTCATTCTGCTTGAGCTGGTCCAGGTTGTTGTCCTTGATAGAGCATGGGGCTGCATCCTCGTAGCTATCCGGCTGCCCTGCTCCAGGACCTCGCGGCAGCAGTTTGCGCAGGGCAAAGATCACCAGAAAGACAATGATCAGCACGACGGCGGCTCTACTGCCACCGCCAAAGAAGAGGAGGAGGGGTAAAACCGGGCCTCCGGATGAACCGTCGAAGCTGCCTCCGAAAGAACCGTCAGAGCCGCCGCTTAAGCCATGGGAAGAGGAGCCCGAGCTGTGGAACGAGCCACTGTGGGACGTGCTGTTGCCGAACCCGGCCAGGGCCGGTTGCGGCTGCAACGATACTGCCGCCATCAGAACCAGGGCTACAGCCAGGATGGCAATCACCAGTCTAGCGCATAGAAATAGGTGTCTGAGTTTCATCTGCCGCCCCCTATTCTAGTTTTGTCCCGCACTTGGTGCAGAACAGGACGTCTGAGCTTAGTCTGGCCCCACACCGGGGGCAGAATCTGGCCTCCGGCTCAGGGGCTGGAAGCAGCGTACCGCACTTGGAGCAGAACCGGGCATCGGCCGCCGCTGAAGCACCACACTTGGGACAGGCCGGGATGGCAATCCCTGCTACTGCACCAGATGCTGCCGCTGACCCCGGGGCAACTGCTCCCGGGGCTGTTCCCTGTGGCGCGCCAGGCTGATCCGGGTTGTTCAGAGCACCCTTCAGGTTCTGGGCGAACAGGCCCCCGATCCCCAGGCCCATGCCGATGCCGACACCTGCCTGGTTCATGGCGTTGATGCCCGGGTTGGTTACCGATTCCTTCATAGCATCCAGGGTCTCCACCTGGGCATAGTTCTGCATCCCGCCCATGATATTGACTCCGGTGCGCTTCCGCAGCATCTCCTGATACTCTTCCTGAAGGGTGATGCTCTCGATCTGAAAACCGGTTATCTCCAGGCCGAGGCTGCCAAATTCTGCGGTTACCGCCTTGATCATGCCATCGTCGATGATCTTGTAGTTGGCAGACAGTTGGGCCGCAGTCACTCCCTGCTGGACGAGCAGCGGAGCAAAGTTGGTGACGATGAAGCTTTTCAACTGGTCCCTGAGATCGGCGGCGGTATAGTAACGGTTGGTGCTGGTGACCTGGGTTAGAAACTGTTTAGGGTCGGCGATGTGAAAGTTGAAGGTACCGAAAGCCTTGATCTCCACCTGCTCGAACTTCGGGTCCGGGATCAGCACCGGGGCCGGCGTGCCCCACTTTTGGCCGAGGAACTGCTTGGTGTTGATGAAGTAGACGTCAGATTTGAAGGGGGATTGAAAGCCGTAGGGCCACCCCTTCAAGTCTGCCAGGATCGGCAGGTTCTTAGTGTTCAGGGTATAGGTATTGGGCTCGGTAAAGATGTCGGCGATGCGTCCCTCGTCCAGGAAGACTGCGCACTGGCCCGGCCGGACGATCAGTTTGCCGTTATTCTGGATCTCGTTGTCCATCATCGGGAACTTGTAGAGGATTGCCTCCTGCGAGTCGTCCTCCCACTGGATGATATCCAACCACTGCTTTTTGATAAAATCCTTGAGGCCCAATACTTTCAACTCCTTTAGTGAGGTGTATTGTTCGCTGGGGACCCGGCAGCCCCCCTTCTGCCTCCGTTATCTGATCTGGGCAGGGTTTATTAAAATTATATTCGGTAAAATGTTACACTTCCCTGCAGGCTGCCAGGATTTAACCCAACCCCGCTATTTTGGTATAATCTGCGCCTCATCGGAAGGAAAGGAAGCGTTAATGAATAAAGCCCGCTTTCAGGCGGGCGCTGGCGATTCAGCAGGAGGGCGGATATGCGGTGATCCGCTTCACAGGCTAGCAGCTTTTTGCTTGAAGCCGGAGCCCGGCAACATGATCCGCTTCACCAATTGAATCAGGCTAACGATGTCAAAGGGCTTGGAGATATAGTACTGGATCAATCCCCGCTTTCCTGCATCCATAATGTCCTCTATTTCCCCGTAGGCAGTAATCAAGATCACGGGCACATCAGAGATCAGGCCCTGGACCTCCTTCAGGGTCTCCAGGCCGTTTTTACCAGGCATGTTGATGTCCATGAAGATCAACCCCGGGGTGCAGGCCCGGATGGCGCGGATCGCCTGTTCGCTGTTCAAGGCTGTCTGGACACGGTACCCCTCTGCAACGAAAATCTCACCCAGCAGGTCACAGATGGCTAGCTGATCATCCACAATGAGCAGGTACTGGTCGCTTTCCATGTTCATTAAAAGATCACCCCAAATCTCAGATATGCATATTGTTCGACCTTGATCCAAAATATCCTTGACAAAAATTCCTATAAATATCGACAAATTTCACGCTTTGCAGGCTGTGGAACCCTATTTAATGGCTATGCCGCATGCCTTTCAGCGATCTTAGACGCAGGCCCCGTTACTCAGCCCTGGCGTAAATTAGGGCCCCGTCCCCAAACCTCTAGGACATTCTGGACAGTGTACTTAAAGAATTCGGGAGACGGGGATGCTTGAAAGAGATCGCCGAATAAATAAGTAAATTGATATATGCGCAATAAAATTTATTACCTTTTAATAAAGACTGCCAGAGCCTACAGGAGCTAAAAAGACCGGCAGATCACCGCCCTGGCGCACCGTGCCCGAGCCGCGAACCGCCCGGCGGCTGGAGGCGGTCTTGCCGAAAAGGCGTAAAAATGATAAGCTTTCTGAGCAGGAAGGAGTTTTTTGGGGCTCGGAGAGACAACGGAGGATATTCATGCCAGTAAGTAATAGCAGCAACTTGGCCAGGACCGCCAGGCCGGGGAGAACAGCCAGGAAAAAGGCGAACGCCAAGAAAATCCTGTTAGCGATATTGCTTTTTCTAGGGGCTAACATCCTCTTTTTTGCCGTGACCTGCCCATTAGTGGTCTGGTACGGCCCTTTTCGCAATATTAAAAACGCCGCCCTCGGGGCGATCGCCACTTCCCAGCACCAGTACCTGCTGCGCTACATTATGAGCCCCTGGGAGATTAGCAAGCTCCTGTCCAAGGAACCACAGACGGGCGGCGGGGTGTTTGGCGTCACCATCGGTAAAAACCATGACAATGGGGTGACGCTGACAGAGGTCAACAGCTCCCGCTTCAAGGGCTACCTGCTGGAGATCAATGACCCCACCCGGGTCAAGCTGGGTGTGACCGCCAGCCTGGGCGTCAAGGGTGAGTTGACCAGCGAGATCGCCCGGGATAACGGGGCAATGGCGGCGGTAAACGCCGGCGGCTTCGACGACCCGGCCGGCACCGGCAACGGCAGAACACCTTACGGGATCATCATTCACAACGGCTTCATTCTTGCCGGGGCGGACACCCAGGGAAAGGTAGAACTGATCGGCCTGGACGACAACGGGATATTGTTCACCGGCTACTACACCATCAGGGAGATCCGCCAGTTGAACATCAAGGACGCTATCTCCTTCGGACCGACCCTGATCAAGAACGGCCAGAAGCAGATCACCAGGGGAGACGGGGGCTGGGGCATCGCTCCACGTACCGCCATCGGCCAGAAGCAGGACGGCGCCATCATGCTGCTGGTGATCGACGGGCGCCAGACCGACTCCCTGGGCGCCAGCCTGCTGGATGTGCAAAATATTCTCTACGACAACGGCGCCTGGACGGCAGCCAATCTGGACGGCGGTTCCAGCACCACCATGTACTACGAGGGCAAGGTCGTCAACCATCCTTGCGACCTGATGGGCGAGCGCCTGGTGCCCACCGCCTTCATCGTCATTTAACGTGTAACGGGGTGATCTTGTGAAGAAACTGATACCGTGGCTGCTGGCAGTGGTGGTTTTTCAACTGTGCATCTACCTCTACCTGGACCGGGTGCTCCTGGTGCCCGCAGTCTCCAGCATCACCCAGAAGCCGATCGGGTCTGACGGCGTCTCCAAGCTGCCATCCTACGATAGCAGCTATCTGGCGGAGGTCTCCAAGGACTGGGTGAAGATCTACTCGGTCAAGGACAACAATGTGGTCAACCAGGTCGACATCGGGGCTACCGAGAAGCTCACCTACTTCTCCTGGCTGCCGGACCGGGACATCGCCCTGGCGGGGATCAGCAAGCCGGGCGCCAAGGGTACCATCTGTACCCTGAAGCCGCTCAATATGATCACCGACAACCACCCGGTTGAACCGTCCATCACCGGCCTGTCTAAGGGAGCAGAGATTGCCGACGTGGCCTTCTCGCCGGACATCAACGTGGTCTACATCCAGGTGAAGAGCGGCAACGTCTCCTCGATCTACCGCACCGACGCCAACAACAAACTGACGGAGGTGAGCAACACCCCTGCCGCTATCGGCCGGATCGCCAACTTGAAGAGCGAGGACGCCCTGCTCTATGACAGCATCAACACCGGGCTGGTCTACCTGGTGGACAAGAACGGCAGGAAACAGCTCTCCCCGGTTGATGGCAGCCAATATGCCCTGATCGGCACCGATAAGGACGACAATATCTACATCGCCAAGTTGACCGGCGCCAAGACCAGCACCAAGACAGGGAGCAGCAGCCAAACTGATAATGCCAGGCTGGCAGAGTCCATCCTGGTGGGCAAGATGGATGGAAGCTTCTCACCGCTGCAGCAGGCGGGGTTGCCATACCCGGCGGAGTTCATCAGGGTGGACTTCGATGGGAAACTGCTACTGAAATAAACAGCAGGTATTAAACGGAGGGGCGCCATGCCCGCACCAAGAACGGTACCACGCAGCAGAATACAGAAAAAGGGCGCCCTGAAGCGGGGTATTGTAATCGTCTCCCGTTTTCTGTTGATCAACATCCTGCTCTTTATCCTGACCGCACCCCTGATCGTGCTTTACGGCCCTTTCGACAACCTGAGGGCCACCGCCATCGGATCCATCATCACCTCCAGGCACCACGACTGGCTGCGCTACGTCCTGAGCCGCGATCAGTACAACAAGTATGTGCCCGGCAACCTGGAGCAGCCGAATGGGGGAGGAATAGTTTTTAGCAATTCCCATAGCGATGAAGTGACGCTGACGCAGGTCAGCAGTTCCCGGTTCAACGGCTATCTCCTGGAGGTCCAGGACCCGACCCGGGTGAAGGTGGGCGTGACCTCCAGCCTGGGAATCAAGGGGGAGACCACCAGTGACATCGCCTGGGACAACCGGGCGGTGGCGGCGGTAAACGCCGGCGGCTTCGACGATCCCCTCGGGACCGGCACCGGCAAGATCCCCGATGGGGCGATCATCCATAACGGAGTCTTCCTGGCCGGGGGAGATACCCAGGACAAGCTGCATCTGATCGGGCTGGACCGCAACGGGGTACTGGTTACCGGCCAGTATACCGTCCAGGAGATCTACGACCTGGGCATTAAAGAAGGAATCTCCTTCGGGCCGACGCTGATTCAAAACGGCCAGAAGCAGGTCACCAAGGCGGTCTCCGCCCAGTATGGCATTCAGCCGCGCACCGCTATCGGCCAGAAAGCGGACGGCCACATCCTGCTGCTGGTGATCGACGGGCGCCAGACCAACTCCCTGGGGGCCAGCCTGCTGGACATCCAGAAGATCCTCTACGACAACGGCGCAGTGACAGCGGCCAACCTGGACGGCGGATCCAGCACCACCATGTACTATAACGGCAAGGTGATCAACCATCCCTGCGACCTGCTGGGCGAGCGCCTGGTAGCCTCAGCCATGGTCGTCAACTAACCCGGCGCCAGCCTCTCCTCAGCCGCCATCTCCCCCAGATTCTCCTAACTCTGCCTGCTCCGTTCCCCATCATTCGCCAGACTTCCCGGGTATCGGTCTGATCCCGCTTTTTCATGGTGGAGCACGATTTCCCGGGCATCGGACGCAAGCAGGTCCTGCTGAGCGCCCGCATGATCGATCAGGAGAATCACGGCGTTAATATGGTCCTGCTGGCCTTTGAGGATATCACCGCAAGTGTGCCTATAAACCGGGAATAATTACCAGTCAATTGAGCAGGGCAGGATGCGAAACTATGCCTGGGAGCGCGATGATTCCGCGCTCTTCGCTTTTTTATGCCCATTTTTTTTAATATGTGTCTAATATTGTTGAATAAATGGTAAAATTAAATGTGTTAATCCCAAAAAAACATAAAGGATCTGGCAAAATGGTAGAGAAAGTATCTGCTAATCTAAAATACTGGAAAGATATTGTGAATATCGATAGAATACCATGTCGTTGCCGTCAAAGAAACAAGCAAAATGCCCTAACGGGGAGGGGAGCGGGTAGAAGATGTGGGAGAATCAGGCAAGTGCCAAGCAAATGGTCAACCTGCGCCATCGCGCGGAAAAACTCCTGTCTCGACAGGGTAGATGCAACGCAATCACTGATCAGGACAGTTTGGTGCGCGAACTTGAGTTGCATCAGATCGAAGTGAACTTGCAGAACGAGGAGCTTCGCCGGGGACAGTTGGAAACCGAGCTATCGCGGGAAAAGTATGCGGAGCTCTATGATTTTGCGCCCATCGGTTTTTTTACCATCGACCACAACGGGCTGATCATGGATGTCAATCTTACCGGCACCACGCTGCTGGGTACGGAGAGGCGCCATTTGCTGAGCAGGGCATTCTCCCGTATCGTCACACCGGAATTCCAGGACAAGTTCTACCTGTTCTGCAAGCAGGTGCTGACCAGCGGCGCCAGGCAGGAGTGCGAACTGAAGCTCTTGAAGCAAGATAGCGCTTGTTTCCATGCTCTTCTGGAAAGCATCGTCGTGCAAGACGGCGCCAGGGAGAAAAAGTGTGTGGTGTTAGCCGTGAGCGATATTTCCGAGCGCATAAAAATGGAGGATGAGCGCCTGAGAGCCGCCAAACTGGAGTCACTGGGCATCCTGGCCGGTGGTATTGCCCACGATTTCAACAATCTGCTCACCGCCGTTGCCGGCAACATCTCTATGGCTAAAATGCAAGCCAGGCCAGGCGAGAAACTGCATGAGATCCTGGACAAGGCGGATAAGGCCTGTCAGCAATCGTTCGATCTGGCTCAGCGCCTGCTCACATTTGCCAAGGGCGGCGCCCCGATCAAGAAAGCTGCCTCGGTCGCAAAGCTAATCAGGGACTCGGCCGATCTGGCCATGACTGGTTCCAGCGCCAGGTGCCAGATCCGTATCCCAGAAGATCTGTGGCCGGCGGAAGTTGACGAAGGCCAGATCGGCCAGTTGATCCACAACCTGTTGATCAACGCCGCCCAGTCCATGCCCGAAGGTGGGACCATCTGGCTGAACTGCGAGAACATCAATGTAGAAGCAGAAGCCGGGCTACCGTTGAATACGGGGGAGTATATAAAGATCGCGGTCAAGGACGAGGGGATCGGAATCCCAAAAGAGTGCTTGAACCGGATCTTCGACCCCTATTTCACCACCAAACCCCAGGGGAGCGGCCTGGGACTGGCCACCGCATACTCCATCGTCAAACAGCATGGCGGTCATATCGCGGTAGTTTCTAAGCCAGGTGAGGGAACAACTTTTCACATCTACCTGGCCGCCTCTTCCCAACTGACCCTGGTCGACAAACAGCCGGTCCAGACCCCTGTTGCCGGGATGGGGAGGGTTTTGGTCATGGATGACCAGACAGGGGTCAGAGAGGTGATGGACCTGATGCTGCAACACCTCGGATATGAAACTTGCCAGGCCATGGATGGCACTGAAGCGGTGATGTTATACAGGGAAGCGAAAGAATCAGATCGGCCCTTTGATGCGGTAATACTAGATTTGACCATTCCCGGCGGCATGGGAGGCAAGCAGGCAGTAAAGGAGCTGTTGGAGCTGGATCCCGGCGTGAAAGCCATCGTATCCAGCGGCTATTCCAATGGTACGTGCATGGCCGATTACCAGAGCTATGGCTTTTGTGCCGTCATCCCCAAACCCTTCCGGCTTGAAGAACTGGGCGAGACGCTGCGCCAGGTAATTGGTTGAGCCTGAAAGCCTGCCGTATCAAGCGAGCAGCCTCAGGGCACACACCTGTTCACCACGCCCCGGTCTCATTTTCTACCAGATCAGCCACCGGCACCTGGGTGCGTTCCTGGGAGTCCAGGTATTTCACCGTAGCCAGGTCATTCGCCACCGCTTCGATCCAGACCGGGGCGCCCCGGTGCAGCACCTCGATGACGCCATACGAATCGAAGATCTCCTGCGCCCTCTCAATATTCATGCCATACCATCCCCTTTCGTTTTTTATCTGTGTTGCCCGCATGTTACTAGCATACCTCCAGGTGCCCGATATTATCAGGCACTGCACCGAAAGCCTTTGCCAGACAATAAAAAGAGCGCCAGCTCATCAACACCTGGCACTCCCACTGATTAGCGGGTTGCATGCTCCCCCGCAACAGTTGACCTCGCTCCGGGATGGGCAGTTTTCGTCATGCCCGGGACCAGAGACCGCAGCCCTCCTTACAGTAAGCGGTTGCCCGCAGCAGGTATCTCTTTCTCAGCATTGTTTACCTCCTTTCTGGGATTACAGTTTCCCGGGCCAATCAGGCCCACGGTTCTCTTTTAAGATATAGCAGATCGGCCTGGCTATATTTTAGTGATATGTTGAGCATATTGTTGCTATTTACCAGTTACCCTCTTCTGCTTTTTCTGGCGCGGATCTTCTGATGGGCATTTGCCAGCAGGTAGGCGAGGGTTTCAGCGGTTACTTATAGGCGACAGTCAGCTCGATTTCCACCGGCGAGTTCAGGGGCAGAGCACAGACACCGATGGCCGAGCGGGCATGGCGCCCCTTTTCCCCGAACACCTCCTGGAGCAGTTCCGAGGCTCCGTTGACCACCTTCGGCTGGTCGTAAAAATCCGGGGCACAGGCCACGTATCCGGTCACCCGAAGCACCCTGGCAACCCGCTCCAGGCTGCCCAACTCCTGTTTAATAATGGCCAGAGAGTTGATGACCGCAGTTCTGGCGGCCTCATAACCCTGCTGTAGGGAGACCTCCTGGCCGACCCGCCCCCGGTACTGCAGGGCGCCGCTGCTAAAGCAGAGTTGCCCGGAAACAAACAACAACTCACCGCTGCACACCGACGGCACATAGACCGCCACCGGCAGCGGGGCCTCCGGCAGGGTGATCCCCAATGATGCCAGGCGTTCATCCACATTCAATATTGTTCCCTCCTATTCGGTTAAAGTTCATCGTTCAGGTGAACTACCCCCGCTTCCGCTCCGCTCAGAAGCCGGGGCTTCTGGGTAGAACATCATTGCGCTGGCTTCCTGCTTCCTCGACCATTGCCCCGGATTCCAGGGTCTTACACAATCTCCACAGG
>Ga0187886_1000379_pt1 | contig 54789 bp, 48 predicted proteins | sample June2016WEW_20_1_FD_133001 | JGI IMG/M metagenome (GOLD analysis project Ga0187886, IMG submission 133001) | Peatland microbial communities from SPRUCE experiment site at the Marcell Experimental Forest, Minnesota, USA - June2016WEW_20_150 | ecosystem: Environmental > Terrestrial > Soil >... | reverse complement strand
TCTGAGAAGTATGGTTTAAATCCTCAGCAAACTACGCAGGTGCAGGGAATTATGACCAATGCGTTTTTGAAAAGAAAAGCTAATAATGAGGCAGAGGATAAACGGCATGAGGCGGATATCCAGACATTGATTGCTGATATGAAAACGGTTTTGACTCCTCAACAATTCGAACAATGGAATAAAGATTTCCAGGCTTTCAGGGACAAACATAAAAAACCTAAAAATTAGTCACGAGTTGCTTCCATGTGCAAGTTTAAAATCCTGAAAACCCCCTGAAAACAGGGGGTTTTGAGAGCTATAATCAACGCAAAATGGTCAGGGGGTATAAAAGCAGGGGTGGGGCTGTTGAAAAAAACATTCGCATCAGCGTCCGCAGTAGTCCCTTAGGGACGACGGCGGATGGCTAAAACTTTATTCCGACGTTTGTTTTTTATCATTTATGAACAAATTATATTCAATCTCGAAGCTGATTTTATGTCTTGCTTCTTCTTCTGCAAGTTCCATTAGGACATCGCGGAGGGATTGATTGGTTACTGTGGGTATTAGTTCGATATATAATTTGAAAGACGCTTTTTCTTTTTTCATTGCCGCCAGCAGCAGTTCTTTATAATCCATTTGCAAAATTTTCGACATATCGACCATATAGTCCAGGGGTCTGACGAAAGACTTGTTATAGGAGGAATTAGGGGTTACTACTTTGCCCAGTTTCATTAGTTCCAGTTCGAGTTTTGCCTTATGTTCGAGTTCTTCGGTGGCGAATTCGCCGCACAGGTCTCGAATCTGGGGATTTTGTACATATTGTGAAAGCAGATTATAGAAAACGTTAGCTTCTATTTCTTTGCCGATAGCGCTTTGCAGTATTTCTTCGACGCTTTCAGGATTTGCCATTTTTTGCCCTCCTCAAAAGCAGGTATTCCTACCTCTTATATATGGGCAATATTTTAAATATACACATTTTTATCATATCTGCGTAAAGCCGCAGACACAACGGAGAGGGCGGGATTCAATTTGCCCTCTTTTTGTAAACTCATCAAAAAGCTATATTTAGCACTTAACTCCAACAAAAACAAGGATTTGGACTCTCTCGTTTCTTTACTATATCAGCACGATTTTTTACTATCTTGATACCCTTTTTAAGGGCAACTCTGAAATGGGCTACCCTTAGATAACAAAGTATTATATCAGGAACTGGTTTGTCTGTCATCACTTTTTGACTTTTAATGTGATGGCATAAAGCGGTAGTTATTCGGTCTAACCTCCTGCTGCCCATAACATTTTAAATCAAAAAACTATTGATTTATGAGTAAAGAATGTGTATAAAATCAGTTCTTAGTGCTAATAACGAATTAAAAGAAGTCTATATTCAGGACGATAATCATCTCCTTAGTTAAGGCAGGAGGCCAATTGTGACAATTGCAAAAAATGATTTATCAAAAAGCCAAATCTCTGATAAAAACATTCACGAAGAATCGAACATCTACGAAGACGAGATTAACCTGATAGATTATTTTATAGTTCTCTGGAGACGGAAATACTTTATCCTTCTGGCGGCCATTCTGCCGGCAATGATTGTCGGCATTTCCTTTTATCTTTTACTCGGAAATTATAAAATGACTTATGTTTACGATGTAAGAGGTGATATAGATCTCCCCAATGATGTGAGCGGCTGGGAGTTTAACGAGAAAAATTACAATCTACTGGTTGACAGTTTTTATAGCGCGGAAAATTTGAGCAGATTAACAGATGGCCTGCGGAAAGATGGATTTGAAGAATATGCCAGCAAAATAAGCAACATTAATAATACGTTGAGCAAATTTATACAATTTGAAGTAATTCCTCCATTTTTAGATATTTCCAAGTCAAATATTACAAGCCCAGAGCAGCTCAAACAAATCAGGGGCATGAAGGCGTTATTGCTGAAAGTAACAATAGTCGGCAAACCCAAAGAAGATATGTATAAGATATCTTCTGTAATACGAGACAATATTGAAAATGTGATTCCTTTATATACAGTCCAAAAGCAGTTATCAAGCTGCGTAATAAACTTTAATAATTCATTAGCAGACATTGAAAAAAACAGGTTTACTTTAGAACTGTCTTTGCAGAAGACTAATAAAATGTTAGCCTTGCTAAAAGAAGTAAGCGTCGGAATTCCAGCCAACAAACAGGACAATATTGTGCTTCAGTTTAATGTTGGAGAGCAGAGCCAATACCTGCCTTTGGACTACCAGATACAGGCAGCAGAATCCAAGAAAATAGAGTTAGAAGAAAATATTAAAGCGAACGAGGAAAATTACAAATATTATAAAGATTTACTGGATTTGAATAATAAGGTTTTTGCAGAACTGGAAAAGAACCTTTCTTCCGGCGACTACACAATTAAACAATTTAAAACATCTTTGACTGCTTTGGTCGGCGACTATGAAAAACCGCAGTTGAAGGACTACCTGAATTCTTATATCAGGAAGATAGAGAACAGAATAGCAGTCAGTAAACCTGTCACGGAAAAACCGACGATATATCCTATTGCCAGAGGAACAGTAAAGAAGAGTGGCATTGTGTTTGTGATAGCATTAATGTTGTCGGTATTTACGGCTTTCTTATTAGAAGGCCTTAAAAGAGGCCAATCCTTGGCTAAATAAATAAAATAGTCAACACACATAATCAGCGGTCATTGCGATCCAACGCCTGCCGTGAGCCTGTTCGACTTACGCTCAGGATAAATGTAACCGACAGGGACGGAGTGTAAACATAATGGCAAAGAAAGCTTTAATAACAGGAATTATCGGTCAGGACGGTTCATATCTGGCAGGGCTGCTTTTGAGTAAAAGCTATGAAATTTTTGGCCTTATTCGACGAAGTTCAAGTTTTAATACCAGCCGAATCAACCATTTGTATCAAGACCCTCACAATCATCCATTTCTAAAACTCATCTATGGAGTACCTTTAGATAATTCGATTCATGCTTCAAGGCAGGATGTTGTAGAAGAGATTCACGAGATATGGCCTAATGTTGGGAACATTCCTTTTGTACCTGACAAACCTTTAGGGTGGCATTTCATTCTGCAACAAATCTTTTTGGGGCGGGAAATAAATAAAACCAAGCGTTGCCCAGGCAACAAATTGTCTGTTTTAAACTTGTTGGACGTTTATATGTTCATTGTTAGAAACGAGACGAGTAATCTGAAGCTATATTAAAAATTAATTTACTTAAGAAGCTGGGATATTTTTATGCAGGGAAAAAATGGTAATAAGGTGATTCTGGCGGCAGATATCGACATTATTGTTTATGATTTTGATGGTGTTATGACAAATAATAGTGTTATTTTTATGCAGGATGGTACGGAAGCAGTTGTAGTCAATCGTGGTGATGGTCTTGGTGTTGCCAAAATCCGTTCACTTGGAATACCGCAGCTTTTATTAAGTACAGAGGCCAATTCTGTAGTCAAGGCCAGAGCAGATAAACTGAAACTGGAAGTAATAAGTGGTTGTCCGGATAAAAAGAAAGCTCTAATGTCTATTTGCTCTGACGAAGGTTATGACTGCAGAAGGGTAGTTTATGTCGGCAATGACGTTAATGATTTAGAGGCTATGAGAATTGCAGGTTTTCCGATAGCGCCGGCGGATGCCCATCCAGAGATAATTCAAATAGCATGGCTGGTAACGAAAGCAAAGGGCGGAGAAGGCGTTGTCAGGGAATTATGCGATATAATAAAGGGCAAAAAGCAAAAATGACACAGATGGCGTTTAAGATGATTTTTATCAGGATTTTTAAAAGGGCTGTATATGATTAATAAGCTTTTCGACTTAAGTCATCGAGTTGCTGTTATCACCGGCGGGGCAGGAATGTTAGGAAGAGTTCATGCCGCTGTTATTGCAGAAGCCGGTGGTATACCTGTGCTTGTTGATATTAATGAAGAAGGAGCAAGGGCCGCAGCAGATGATATTAGTAAAAAGTATGGTGTAAAATCTTTCGGAGTAAAAGTAGATATAACTCAAAAGAGTGATATTGAAAGATTTTTGGGAATTGTTCTAAAGGAAACCGGGCGGATAGATATTTTAATAAATAACGCAGCTAATAATCCTATGGTCAAAAAAAACAGTGACGGTATGACAATACGTTTTGAAGATTTTACACTTGACCAATGGAATGCAGATATATCTGTAGGATTGACGGGCGCATTTTTGTGCAGCCAGGCGATTGGAAAAGCAATGGCCGAAAAAGGCGGGGGAGTAATTCTTAATATATCCTCTGATTTGGGCGTGATAGCACCTGACCAGAGATTGTATGCCAAAAAGGGGCTTGCTCCGGAAAAACAACCGGTGAAACCAGTAACATATTCAGTGGTAAAACACGGGATAATCGGCCTTAGTAAATATCTGGCTACTTACTGGGCAGGTTGCAATATAAGGGTAAATACCCTTTGTCCCGGTGGAGTATATACCGGACAATCTAAAGAATTTCTTGATAAGATTTGCACGCGGATTCCTATGGGAAGAATGGCAGCAAAGGATGAGTATCAAGGTGCGGTTTTGTTTCTGGTTTCTGATGCTTCAGCTTATATGACGGGAGCCAATCTTATCGTCGATGGCGGACGGACCTGCTGGTAATCTTTTTTTGTTTTATTAAAGACAAGAGTGAATATACTCCTTATTTATCCCCCAGATAGAATACAAGAAAAGGCAGTGTGTCCGCCCGTGGGGTTAGGTTCTATTGCAAGTGTACTGATAAAAGCCGGCCATAATGTTTCGATAATGGAGATAAATGCTAACAGATATACTGACAATCAGGTAATACGAATATTAAAAAATTACAAACCATCCCCTGATATTATTGGCATAGGAGGTATCGTAAGCACATACAAATATGTTAAGCGGCTTACAAATGAAATTAAAGAGATATATCCGAATATACCGCTGGTTATAGGCGGTTCCGTTGGAAGTTCGATTCCTGATTTGATGCTGAAAAACAGCAAGGCTGATATAATTGTCGATAAAGAAGGCGAATTAACTATGCTGGATATAGTTAATGAGCTGGAAAATGGCAGCAGAGACTTGCGAAATATAGCCGGAGTATTTTATCGTGACGGCGATAGGACAGCTTATTCATCTGTTCGCGGACGCATTGAAGATTTGGACAGTCTTCCGTTTCCGGCCTATCATCTGTTGCCGATGGAGATATATATTAAGAATATTTGTGAGAATTCATTTTATAGAGAGATAATGGGCGTTTCTAATGAAAACCGGCATATAGGACTTATATCCAGCAGGGGATGCACTGATAGATGCACTTTTTGTTTTAGGCAGTTCCCCAAAATATCCATGAATTCTGCTTCGTATGTTTATGAGCATATATTGCAGCTGCATTCCCGTTATGGAATTAACAGATATACCTTTATGGATGAGTTATTTATTACTTCCAAACAAAGAACATTTGAACTGATAGAAGTGCTGAAAAAACTAAATAAAAGTATAAATTTGTTATACCGAATTGCGTCAGCTCGAGTTGATACGATAAATCTGGAACTGCTGAATGAACTAAAAAACAGCGGCTGCGTAAGTATCGTGTATGGTTTGGAATCCGGCTCAGATAAGATGCTTTCTCTTATGAAGAAGAGAACCACTGCGGAACAGAACTATAAGGCTGTTTTGTTAACACATCAGGCCGGTCTGCATACTATTCCACAGTTTGTGATAGGAATGCCAGGCGAGAACAAAACTACGCTGAAAGAGACATTTAGATTTGCGGCTAAAGTGGATTTCTGGGAAAATACTGGTTTTCATTATGCCAATCCATATCCCGGTACCGAAATATACGAGAAGGCAAAAGCACAGGGTTTTATTGAAAACGAGGATGAATTTGTTAGTAATCTGGCAGGCACTGATAAATATCCTTTGCAAATGAGCGAAATATCTTTTGCTAAAATGAACCATTTGTTACGAAGTTTTATGATTAAAAGTAAAGTTAAGAAGAATATTCACAAATATGGATATATTTATGGCACATGGAAATCCGTTGTTTATTTTACAGGATCGTTATTAAAAAAAACATTCAAATAAAGTAATAAGCTTTTGTTATTTTGGGGAAAGTTAGGTTATGGAACAGATACCATGGGATAAAGTATTTATAGAAGATGAGGCGAAAATTGAATCAGAAGGGAAAGAAATACCTCCAAAAACTGTTTTAATCGCATATAATAGCTATTTAAAAACTGGTAATGACAGTGAGATTAGTAAGCATGGAGCACAGCTAAAAGATGGCGAACGTTTAGTAACCTTATTTTTGGAGCTTTGTGAAACATATTTTAATGAACGTCCTGCTGGAAGGCTTTTAGATGTGGGTTGTGGTGCTGGTCATTTAACGGAGGCTTTTCGTCAAAAAGGCTTTGAAGTCTTGGGTATTGATATACTAAAATCAGCTGTATCCATAGCTGCTTCTAAATATCCTGATTGTGAATTTAAAGTGTTTAATGCACGTTATTCAGATAACTTTGGGGGAAAATGTTTCGATGTTATTCATATGCGGGAGTTTTATCCTTTTACAAGAAGCGGAGATTTTGAAAAGCAGAAAGATTTAATATTGGATTATTGTAAAATCCTTAAGAACAACGGCTATATGGTTATAATTGGCAGCAATTGGTGTATTGACCGACATATGAATTATCATAAAATGGTTAATTATTTGAACGAATATCATAATAGTGAATTGCAAGCCATCGGCCCATTTTATGAATCATTGCACCGGTATTTTTCATGGATCAGACGAAGCAAATTTTGCATCAATGTTAGTCAGCCATTATGGCAAGTTATATGTCGTGTTTTAAAAAGATATCCTTGGAACTATCTCATTATCAGGAAACATAATAAGAAGTAAAATTGAAAAGAATATTCAAAAATATGGATATGTTTATAGAATATATAAATCCATTGTTCACTTTTCAAGGAGGTTGTTTGACAGGTTAATTCTAAGTAAGTGAGATAATTACTTATTAAAAATATCCTATACAAACTATTAATTTATTAATCATCAAGGTGAATCTTAAGGAGGAAATTATAGAAATGAAAGTGTTATTCATAGCAAATAAACATACTGGAATAATGCCTCAGGGCATTATGTATTTATCCTCTCTTTTGAAAGCCAATAATTTTGAAGTGCATTATCTTGATACCACAGATTACCAAGAGGCGGATGATTTTGTTAAACAAATATCCCCTGATTTGCTGGCATATTCAATTACTTCAGGTGAATACAAGCACTATAATGAACTTAATCATAGACTAAAAAAGCATAAAATTATGTTAGTTGTTGGAGGGGCTCATGCCACTTTTTTTGGGAATAAATTTATGCAGGATGAGGCCACTTCTTTTGATGGTGCATGTGTTGGAGAAGGCGAATTTGCATTGCTGGATTTGTGTAATAAATTAAAAGAGGGGTCCGATTATTCTGGTGTTGAGAATTGGATATTCAAGGCTCCGGATTCATCGCTTATCATCAACAAGTTAAGACCACTCATTGACAACCTTGACGAGTTACCTTTCCCGGATTTTAAGCTGGATGAAGATTTGCCCAAGCAAAAAAAGGTGATTTTCTGGTTGCACAGAGGGTGTCCCTATAATTGCACTTATTGTATGAATCATAAATGGCGTGCTATATACAAGGGGCTTGGAAAGGTTGTTCGTGCTCCTTCCCCGGCATATTGTATAGAAATGATTAAGTTTCGGCTTTCCTTAACTGAAAATGAGGTAGAGCATATATTATTTCAGGATGATACCTTTGGTGTCAACCTTAGCTGGTTGCGATCTTTTTGTGATATGTACAAAAAAGAGGTCGGATTACCATGGGACGCACACCTGCATCCAACCATGATGGCAGAGAAAAGGATTTCTCTGATGGCAGATGCAGGATGTCGTATTATTGAAACAGCTATAGAGACTGGAAATGAACAAAGGCGGAGAGAATTATTAAGACGGCCGGTGACAAATATCCAGATGCTGAAAGGGGCCAGAATCGTTCATGATTATGGGCTCGGCATGAGGATACAAAACATACTTCTTTTGCCAGGTGAAACTTTCAAGACCGCGATGGAAACATTTGAGTTGAATATAAAGTCTAAACCTGAAGTTGCTACAGCCAGTAAGTTTCAACCTTATCCGGGTATGGAGCTTACTGAAAAAGCCATTGAGATGGGGTATCTTAAGAGGGGGGAGTTTGAAGATAATATTCCGGACAACTTCCATTGGATAAGTATACTGAAGTTTAATAATAATCATGAGGTTGAGAAAATTAATAACCTTCTTAATTTATTTACATTTGGAACTTATTTCACTTTTTTAAAACCGCTTATTTGTCTGTTGATTAAGCTTCCAAATAGCAAATTCCACCACCATATTGATAATGTTGCCTGGAAGGTTATTACTCATAGGGAAGACAAGGACATGGTGGGACGAAAAGCTATCAAACTAAAAGTTTTAATAAAGTTTATTTATAATTTCTTTTTGCCATCGAATATTTTTCATACGGCCAGAATGAAGGTATGCCATAACATGGTACTTAATCAGGGTAAAAAATAAATATTTAAGAAAGGCAACCTCAAAATGGGAAGTTATTTAGAAACAATATATTTTACAGACGAATACTCAGAAAACAGTTATCCTCATAAACTTTGTAAATATGTTGGCGAGAATTATTTTTATAAAATCGAGAACGGCCGAAAAATATACTCCGGCAGGCTTCTGGATGTCGGCAGCGGGAAGGGCAATCATCTGGTTGCTTTCAAGAGATGTAATTATCAGGTTGCGGGACTGGATAAACGCAGGGAATGTATTGAGGCATTAAGGGATTTTACGATAAAAGAATGTGATATTGAAAAAGAGGAATTCCCTTATGATGACAATTCTTTTGACTGGGTGTTTTCCAAATCTGTTCTGGAACATGTATCTAATACCGATAATATGATTTCTGAAATACTTCGGGTATTGAAACCTGGCGGACGAGCCGTTTTAATGACACCCGCATGGGAGTCGCAATATAAATTTTTCTGGGACGATTATACACATGTCAAAGCCTTTACGAAGAAAAGTCTGCAAAATGCGTTGAAAATCAATGGATATGTAAATGTCAATGTGTCTTTATTTATGCAGTTGCCTTTTATCTGGCGATATCCCAGTCTTGTTTTTATACCTAAGATAATTTCTCTGCTGCCGGATGCTTTAAAATGGAAGGACTATGAGCAGTCTAAGGTGAATAAATTAATCCGTTTTTCCAAAGAGATGATGCTGCTTGCAGCGGCCGAGAAACCAAAAAGGTCCTGAGGCAGAGATATGAATAAAATTGGTATTATACAGGGCCGGTTATTGCCGAAAGATATAAAAAAATATCAGGTTTTCCCTTCTGAAACATGGGAAGAAGAATTTGAGGTTTGCAAAAAGAGCGGATTTTCTGCGATCGAACTTCTTTTTGATATAGATGCTTATTATAATAATCCGTTAATGTGCCAAAGCGGACAGGAGAGAATTGTCGAACTATCGGAGTCTTCAAAAATTAGTGTGTCATCGGTTTGTGCGGATTTTTTCAAGAGGTATGGTTTTTTTCAAAGAAGCCCGCAGGCAAAAGAGGACAATATTTTTATACTTGAAAAGTTAATCGATGCAAGCAGAGTTATCCAATGTAATACTATATTAATCCCACTTTTGGAAGAATCCAGCGTCAGCAGCAGAAAAGATAAGGACGATATAATTGATGTCATAAGTTTGGTCGGTGAATTATTGAGAAGACAAGAGATAAATCTTTGTTTTGAAGCCACATTACAATGGCAGGAAACACAGGAGTTTTTGGAAGAAATCGGTCATCCGAACATAAAGGTTTATTATGATGTTGGCAATAGTGCGTATTTAGGACATGATCCAGCGGAGGAAATCCGCAGGCTTTCAAAATGGATTGGCGGTGTGCATATTAAGGATAGAGATAAAGAAGGCCATAATGTTATGTTGGGAACGGGGCTTGTTGATTTTCCGGAATGCTTTAAGTCCCTTAAAAAAGCAAGATACAAGGGCAGTTATATATTGGAAACAACAATGTGCGATAATCCTATAGAGGCAGCTAAAAAGAATTTGGAGTTTGTTAAAACTCTCCTTTAAAACTATTATTTACGAAGAAAGCAGCTATGGAAATATTGGCATTAATTCCGGCCAGGGGCGGCTCAAAGGGGATACCAAGAAAGAATCTGGTAGAAATAGGCGGCAAGCCATTAATTGCTTATGCGATAGAACAGGCACTCGCCTCTCGATTAATCAACAGGGTTATCGTTTCAACTGAAGATGAAGAAATTGTGGAAGTTTCTTTAAAATATGGAGCGGAAGTGCCTTTCCGGCGTCCAGAGGAATTTGCGCAAGACTTGTCTCCTGATATTGATGTTTTTCGCCATGCTTTGAAATGGCTTAAGGAAAACGAAGATTATACGCCGGATATTGTATTAAATCATAGAACTGTGTATCCAATTAGAAGTGTTAAAATTATCGATGAGGCTATTGAGTATTTTATAAATAATCCCGAGGCTGATTCGCTGAGGTCATTGCGTTTAGCTGCGCAAACACCTTATAAGATGTGGAAAATCGTTGATAAATATATGGAACCATTGCTGTCGCTGGCGGAATTTAATGAGTCATTTAATATGCCTCGGCAGATATTGCCGAGGGTTTACTGGCAATTTGGGTATGTAGATATGGTCAGGTCCAAAATTATAACAGAAAAAGGGAAAATGAGCGGTGACAAAATTCTTCCTTTTATTGTCGAAGATGACGGGGTTGACATCGACCATGAGGAAGACATTAAAAAAGCTGAAAAGCTTTTAATGGAACTGCAAAAAGGCAATATTAAAACTTCTAAAAATACAAAAAGATACTCGGTATGAAAGTGCTTATTGTTGGACTTGGTTCGATAGGTCAACGGCATCTGCGCAATCTGCGGCAGTTGTTTGGTGATGAATTGGAAATTTTGGCGTATCGTTCTATTGGAAAGAATATCAAAATTTCTGAAAATATGACCATAGAAAACGATGTCGATTTGGAAAGTGCTTACCGAGTTAAAATTTATTCTGATTATCGTGAAATTTTAGAGCAAAAACCGGATGCGGCGATTATCGCAAATCCTACGAAATTACATATGTCTGCAGCTTTGGAGGCTGCAAATTTAGGCTGTCACTTATTTATAGAAAAACCGATTTCTACAAGTCTAACAGAAATAGACAAATTGGAATCAATTGTAAAAGAGAAGCAATTGATTGTTATGGTGGGTTATCAATTACGATTTCATCCATGTTTACAATTGATTAATGAGTTGTTAAGGCAAAAAAAGATAGGAGCTCTAATTTCGGTATTTGCTGAATTTGGCGAATATCTTCCAAATGCTCATCCGTATGAAGACTACCGTAAAGGATATGCCGCCAGGAAAGATTTGGGTGGGGGTGTATTGTTTTCATTGAGCCATGAGTTCGATTATTTGCAATGGCTGTTTGGAATGCCCAGGAGACTGTTAACTTTGGGCGGCAAGTTAAGTACGCTGGAGATGGATGTTGAAGATACCAGCAGTATTCTTATGGAGAATGTAGTAGATGGCAGAAAACTTCCTATTCATGTACATCTTGATTTTCTTCAAGACCCGGCTTCGAGAAATTTTCGTATTATTGGTGAAAAGGGGAAAATATCCTGGGATTATTATTCCAATAAAGTTGAGCTTCAAGTTGGCAGGAAGCAGAATTGGGAAACTTTTGATTTCAATCCCTTTGAACGCAACAAATTATTCCTTGATGAGATGAGTTATTTTATGGATTGTATAAAAATGCATAAGCAGACAATTGTGGATATTCATGAAGGGATAAAAAGTTTACGAATAGCTCTTGCGGCTAAACGTTCTATGGAAACAATGACCGTTGTAGAAGATATTTGAAATTGGATATACAAGAAAACGCAATAAACATTTTTTTGGAGAATAGCTGTGACTACTAAAGTCAAAATAGGAAAGCATATTGTTGGTGATGGCGAACCCTTTTTTATTGTGGCGGAAATTGGCATAAATCATAATGGTGATTTATCAATTGCCAAAAAGCTTATAGATATTGCCCATGAATGTGGTTGCGACGCGGTGAAATTCCAAAAACGGACAGTGGATATTGTTTATACGGTTCAGGAACTTGCGGCGCCCAGAGAAAGTCCCTTTGGTAAAACCAACGGCGACCTTAAACGAGGGCTCGAGTTTAGACAGTCGGAATATGAAGTTATTGATAGCTATTGTAAGAAGAAAAAAATAATGTGGTTCGTCTCTTGTTGGGATGAGAAATCGGTTGATTTTATAGAGCAGTTTAATCCGCCATGTTATAAAATAGCATCAGCGTGTTTAACCGACGATAATTTATTGAGATACACGAGAAAGAAAGGTAAGCCTATATTGCTGTCCACGGGGATGAGTACTCTGGATGAGATTGACCATGCCGTGGAGGTTCTTGGTCAAAAAGATCTGATAATATATCATTGTACCTCGACATATCCGTCCAAGAATGAAGAGCTTAATTTGAAAGTGATAGAAGCCCTTAAAACTCGCTACAAAGTTCCTGTTGGATATAGTGGTCATGAAGTAGGAGTGATACCTTCCGTGATGGCGATTTGTACCGGTGCTTGTTCTGTGGAGAGGCATATCACACTTGACCGAGCTATGTGGGGCAGTGACCAGGCAGCGAGCATGGAACCTCAAGGCCTGCAGCGACTGGTAAGAGATATTCGTCTTTGGCCAGTCATATATGGAGACGGCAAAAAAGTACTATACGACTCCGAAAAGTCCATTATTGCCAAACTCAGAAGAGTGAAATAAGTAGCCATTTCCAAATGCATAAAAGTGAGATTGTGAAAGTCAAAATCAGATGAAAGTTGTATTGATTAATCCATCTCCGGATTATTCACACGAAGAAGCCTATGACAGGACTGATACTCCCAATCTTACGATATGCCAGTTAGCGGGAGCAATCGAATCTATGACTGACATCCTTCTTTTGGACATGAAGTATGACGGTCTTAAGCTTGCTCAAGTTATAACTGAAATAAAAAAACACTTTGGTTCTGAGGTGGACGTGGTTGGGATAACCGCGTTTACTCAGGAGATTATGTTGGCGTCGCATATTATGAAGGAGATTAAAGCAAATTTTAATATAGAATTTTCTGTTATCGGAGGGGTGCACACTACGTTTTTACCAAAACAAACACTCGAAGAGTTTGATGTTTTTGATTTGCTTGTTTTTGGAGAAGGGGAAGATACCCTTGCGGAGTTAATTAAGGAAATCCGTGAAAACGGAAATAATAATTTAGATAAGGTTAAAGGACTTGCCTGGAGATTAAACGGAAACATTGTTGTCAATCCGGCAAGACCCGTAGAAACAAATCTGGATAATCTGCCTTTACCGGCTTACCACTTGTTAAAACCGGCATCCAATTATCGTATTCAAACAACAAGAGGATGTCCCTACCCCTGTCATTTTTGCAGTCGTCCTTATGGGAATAAAGTCAGAAATATGTCTCCCAAAAAATTTGAGGAATTCATGGGGACCCTTCCCGATAAAACAAAAAGCATCGAATTCAATGATGAAACTTTTGCATTAGATTATAAACGGACATTGGACATATGTAACATAATGAAAAAGTGGGGAGGCGTATGGGGGGCAGAATCAAGAATTGATGTTATCAGTAGAAATCCGGAGTTACTTAAAATAATGAGAGATTCCGGTTTAACTAGTATAGGTTTCGGCATTGAATCGGCCAATCGAAAAATAAGGAAAAGCCAAAGTAAGGATTTCGACAATAAGGAAGCAAAAAATATCATACAAACATGCAAAGATTTAGGCATAACTACGGGGAGTTATTTTATTCTTGGACATCCGAATGAAACTTTTTTCAGCGCTATAAGAACTATTCTACTGGCTTTTTATATAGGGGCGGATAATGTCTCTTTCGGCATAATGATTCCTTTTCCGGGGACATTGGTTAGAGAAATGGCGTTAAAAGGTGAAGGTGGGTATACACTAACTCACAATGATTGGAGTTTTTACAGTAAACAATATGGGCATGCGTTAGAGTTTAAAAAAGTATCCCATATATCTTTAGAGATAATTCAAATTATTGGATATTTTTTATTTTGTTTTCGAAATCCCATCAAGAAGGCAAAATATGCGTGGAGCAGACGTTTGCAGATATGGTTTATGATAAATAGACTTTTTGCGAAATTGAAAAAGCAGTCATGTTAACCTGGTTATGAATATAGTTTTAGTTCAATTTTTAGATTTTAAGCTATTAAAAAAGATTAGTAAACTATCCCAGATTGAAAACAATCGGATTATTACTTTATCAAATGCCGTTGTCTTGAATTTGCAGGCCGTTGGGATTCCATTCACAGATTTTTCTGAGTATATAAACCCGGAGGATTTCAGAATTGTCAATGATGCAGCGGTAGAGACCGCAAGGAATTGGTATAAACAAAAAGACATTGTTGATATCTGTACGTGTGATGGCATCAATATGGGTGAGTTCTCCGAGCTTTTCCTGACAGGATATTTTATAGAGGTCTTCAAGAGAATAATTATTCTTGAAAAGATATACGCCCGGTATCATCCATCAAAGATCATTTATTCGTCTAATATTGAGCCGTTTAATATGGGGCCTCCGGAGAATTTGTGGGCATATGTTATAAAAGCGTTTACACAAAAAGATAATATTGAAACAACAGCTCTTAAAAAAGACCATAAAACCATATTTTTTCTTAAAGAAAAGCTGAAATACCGGTTTGAAAAATGGCACCTTCTGATGTTGTTTCAAGGCGGCGTATCTGTGGATACGTTTTGGACTTATCTGAAATATGTTTTAAAAAGGTTTTCTGGAGGAATAAAAAAAAACGGGAAAAGCGGAATTATATTTACGGGACCGGCAAATTTGCTTATTGGCTCTGTAAAGCTGATGAGCGTTCTGATAGAAAAGGGATATTCTGTGGAAGCTCTGGTTCGGGAGGATTTTGAGGCGAAGAAAATCTTTATGGGATATGGCATTCCGACACAAACTTTTACGGAAGTCAGGATGGACGGGCAATATAGACGAAGAATAAGAAATAAGGTTAAAAATTTAAAATCCAACATCAGCCAAAATATAAGTCTGAAGAAGCTAAAACCATTTTTATTTAACAACGTTGATATTTGGCCTGTCATATACAGACGTTTATATTATGAGTTAAAATATATTTACCCCAGGCTTGTTGAGGAAATGGAGATTTTCCGTTACAAAATTTCAAAAGAGAAGGATATAAAATGTGTTATTAGCCCGTCATCAGTAGCGCCTGAGGCAAGGTCAATTCTGAAACAGGCTTCAGCGATGGGGATATCGACAGCAGAAATCCAACATGGAGTTACAAAGTGGGCTCCATCGTATCTTCCAGTTGTGGCCGATGCCGTTCTTGTTTGGGGAAAGATGACAAAGGACTGGTATCTTAGGCATGGTGTTGAGTCAAACAGAATTTTTATCACCGGCCGTATTACTTCAACTCGGAAAAAAAACACGGGAATCGATATTGATAATTTAAGACGAAAGCTTAATCTTCCTTACGAGAAAAAAATAATACTGGTTGCGACCCAGCCGGTTATATGTATTGATTCATTGACCCGACTCAAGGGGAATATACCGATAATTCAAGCTATAGTTGATGAGTTAGTTGAATTAGAGAATATAATGCTGGTTGTTAAATTGCATCCGGCTGAAAGGCTTTCAGATTATGATAATGTCAGAGCAGGTCATAGTAATATACTTATCACGAAGTATGGTGATGCTCAAGATTATCTTGAACTTTGCGACATACTTATAGTAGGCGACTCAAGCATTGCGGTTGACGCAATGATAAAGAATAAGCCGGTTATATATGTGAATTTTGATGGTTCGGAAGATCTTGTAAATTATCCGCAATATGGGGCTTGCCCTGTCTATGATAGAAAAGGTATTCTGCCAAGCGTTAAAGCTTTCTTATATAATGGCAGTAAAAATTACAATCATGACAAAATCAATGAGATGATAAGCTGTGAAGGACCGGAGGCTGTTAAAGAGATTTTCCGCACTATATTTACCCTTATAAAAGAAAAGGCGGGTTAAAGTGTTGCAAGCCCCCGAAGTTTCTGTCGTTGTTGCAGCCTACAATCACGAAAAGTATATTCGAACATTGCTCGAAAGCATACTTAATCAGACCTTTAAAGACTTTGAATTAATTGTTATTGACGATGGCTCTACTGATTCGACGGCGGATATTATAGAGGATGTTGCAAAACAATATCCGGAGAAGATACGGTTTGTTCGTCAGCAAAACAGAGGATTTGCAAGAGCCATAAATACGGCATTTAAGATGTGCAAAGGCAAATACATTGCACCGGTTGGCTCAGACGATATCTGGCTGCCAAATAAATTGCAGGAGCAGATTGAAAAATTCAATGAGGACCCTGAATTTTCTCTGGTTTATGCTGACATAAACGTTATGAATGAAGATGGGAAAATCTTGTATAGATTTAACAGGTTTGTTAAGCCTTACTGGGGACAAATTACCGATAGTCTTTTGGTTGCAAACTTTATATCCGGCATAGTACCAATGTATAAAAAGGACTTGTTTGAAAAGTATGGTTATTGGGATGAGAAATATGCCATAGCCTGTGATTATGAATTTTCACTAAGGGTGTCTCCATATATAAAGGTTGGGTATATAAGTAAAGTCTTAGCTTTGTATAGAACTCATAAGCACAACAGCAGTACTTTAAGCGTAGAAAAAACAATTTTTGAAAATTTAAGTGTCCTAGAAATTTTTTTAGCCTCTCATCCCAAACTTATTAAAAAAACTACTGTTCTGCGGGCATATTCCAATCTGTATTTGAGATTTACCAAAGCTTATATAGTTAAAAGGGATTGGAAAAATACCATTAAAAACGGCATTACGACCTGTTATTATCATCTGTTGTTATTACAGGCATACACGGCATTTATTTTTGTTCTTCCAGGGAGGAGCTATTGTAACTTTAAAAGAATAATTAAAAAAAGATTTGTGGGTTAAGAAAGTTTTGAAAAGCATCCTAATAATTAAAAAACATAATATCATTAATTATATATTATACATCATTTTTGCCAGTATTTTTTTGGAGCTTCCTAATACTGGGGCTGAGTATATGAAGAACGCTGGTATTTCATTCTATCACATAATAAGTACGAATGCAATTATCGCTGTTCTGGTGTATCTTTATATAATAAGGGGAGTAAAACTCCGACAATTTAGTGAATTGTGTAATCGGAACATTGTTGTCCTATTATTAATGTTGGTGCCGATATTGATGTCAGCGCTTAATGCTTATGATGTTATGTTAGGGTTTTTATATTTAAGGAACTATCTGTTTTTTTATTTTCTGTGCGTATTAGTGTTTTGGCGATTGAAGACCAAAGAGGATGTGTTATCATTGTTGGTAGTGTTTTCCCTGGTGGGGACTGTTTTCGCAGTGCTCATCTTGTCGTTCTCGAATATTTCTGAGATAGCGGCTTATCTGAAAACTTGGCAGGCAGGCAAACCGGTCACCTACAGGCTGACTGTTTTTGGTATAAATGCTAATACCTTGGGATATATTTTTGCTGTTATGTTTATAATTAACATTTCCCTCCTGCAGAAAAACAGCAAATGGAATGTTTTTTTAATTGGCGCCGGCATGCTGGATATTTACTGTGTTCTTATGACTTTTTCAAGAAGTGGTTTTGCGGGTCTTGTTATTGGGGTTGTTGTATATACTATGCTGAAGTTTAGATTTTCCAAATTTCTGGTATACATATTGAGTATTGGCTTGATTACTTATTTTATTACAGATAAATACTTTCACTCTCATCTCGAGAGATTTACGACATTAAATAACTTGCTGCTGAAACTGAGCGGTAGAGGCGGCGACCTTTCAATTGCCTTGTTTGGCGAGCGGTTTCATATTTTGAGTAAATCTTTTGAAGTAGGAATGCAGCATTTTTTTTGGGGTGTCGGAGGATATAATCTGAATATGTTTGTTGATGAAGGGACGCATAATCAATTTTTGAACATGTTTGCAGAAAATGGGATAATTACATTTGTGATGTATTTTATATTTGTAGTATCTATAATAATCACATTATTAACGATGTCCCTGAGAATCAGGAATAAAATAGGGTGCAATTGGGAACGAAATATATTATTTTGTCTGACTTCTATTATGTGTATCAGTTTTATTCAAGGTATGGCATCATATCTTAGATATGATTTTTGGGTTATTTGCGGCATGGCGATAGCATGGATTAGGATTGTCAAAAAACATACAATCGCAAAAAGAAATTTATTAGCGATTAGTTCATGAGAGAAAGGTTCGGCCTTAGGAAATGAATGATAATCAGTTCAGTTCTATGAAAATATTTTGTCACGCAGACAAGATCGCCAGATATCAATCAGGGAAATCTCCCTATCCGGTTTCGGTGGATCTTTCGCCCAGTAATTTTTGCAACCATAAATGCATATGGTGTGTTTACTCTGGTTTTTTGGAGGAACATAAGGAAATTTTGGACAAGGATATTTTGTTGAGATTGCCAACTGATTTAAAGGCTATAGGTGTGAGGGGGATAAATTTTACCGGGGGAGGAGAACCTCTTACGAATAAATTTACTGTTGAAGCAATGGAAAAAGCTCACAGGCTTGGGATAGATGTTGGATTAATCACCAATGGCGCTTTGTTGGATGAGGACAGCATAAACCGCTTAAAGCCAATTTCTAAATATATCAGAATCAGTTTGGATGCTGGTGTCGCGGAGATATATTCTAAATTACATGGTGTAGATATAAAAGAGTTTGAGAGAGTGCTTTCCAAAATTGAGTCTTTAGGTAAAACGAAAGTTAAGAGTGAGTGTCTTATCGGCGTACAATTACTGCAGGTTGCCGAGAACAGAAAAGAGACTATCTCTATGGTGAAAAGGCTGAAAACCTTGAGTGTGGATTTTGTAGAAATACGTCCTGCTATCAACATAAACAATAAAATCAATGAGGTTGTAGAAATTGATAAATCTATTGATGAGATAGAAAAGCTTTCCAATGAGAAATTTAAGGTTCTTGTGAGGCGAGAGAGATTTAGGTTGTGTTCAGGATATGGTAAAAATTACGATAGATGTATTTCGCCCCATTTTATAGCGGTTTTTGGTGCTGATGGCAATGTATACACATGTTGTGAGTTTTTGGGTGATAAAGATTATATTTTGGGAAATTTTACAAATGAAAATCTTGAGGACATTTTTAGGTTTGACAGGATGGAAAAGAAGTTATCCAAGTTAAACTTAAAGAAATGCCCAAAATACTGCAAGACGGAATTAATAAATGAAGCGTTTAATCGTCTTAATAATATGAAACATTCCAATATTTTATAACGGTCTTAATGTTTTTAAGGGAGAAATAAGAATTGAACAGGTTTAAGAATAAGAATGTTTTAATCACAGGCGGTCTGGGGTTTATTGGCAGTAATTTAGCTATCAAGTTGGTTGATGAAGGGGCGAACGTTACAGTGATTGATAATATGCTGGCAAATCATGGAGGCAATATTTTTAATGTTGAATCCATTAAGGATAGGATTCACATAAATTTTGGTGATATAAACAGTGAAAGTGTAATGAATCATATCATAAGAGGGAAAGATTATGTTTTTCATCTTGCCGGACAGGTTTCTCATGTGTTAAGTCTTTCAGACCCTTTTCCTGATATAGATATAAATATCAAGGGGACAGCTATTTTGGCTGAAGCGTGTCGCAAGTTTAACAAAGATGCAGTGATAATATATGCCGGCACCAGAGGTGTATATGGAGCCTGTGTCAAATTGCCTGTGAGCGAAGACACACCAACAAATCCGAAGGGTATTCATGAAATTGCGAATTTGACGGCAGAAAAGATATTAAAAGTCTATAATGATATCCATGGTGTGAGGTCGGTTATGCTGAGATTGACCAATATTTATGGTCCAAGAGCACAAATGCTTCATCATCATTACGGTGTTGTAAATTGGTTTATCAGATTAGCAATTGATGCTCAAGCTATAAAAGTTTTTGGTGACGGCTCTCTGCTGCGAGATGTTCTTTATGTGGATGATTGCGTAGATGCAATCTTGCGATGTGCTGTCTGCGAAAGAGCATATGGTGAGATTTTTAATGTTGGAATTGATAAACCTATAAGTTTCAAACAGTTAGCAGAAAAAATAATTGAAGTTGCAGGTTCCGGAAACTGGGAATTTGCTCCCTTTTCTGCAGAGAGGAAGGCTCAAGAACCGGGAGATTTCTATTCTGATATTTCCAAGATTAAAGTGTTTACAAATTGGGAGCCCGGCATCTCTACAGAAGAAGGACTTGCAAGAACGATTAAATATTATCGTAAATATAAACAGTTTTATTGGAAAAGTTAGTGGAAATAATAGATACCGCAGAATTTAAGAAACTGAGCCGCATTCAGAAAGCAGAGTATTTTTTCTACAGGATGCTTTTAATCAGACGATTTGAAGAAGAGGTATTATCGCTTTTCTCCAAAGATTTAATCTATGGCACCACCCATGCTTATATCGGGCAAGAAGCGGACGCCTTAGGCGTTCTTGCAAACATATCAAAGAATGATGTCGTATTCAGCAGTCATAGATGTCATGGCCACTACCTTACTTATACTGATGATGTTGAAGGGCTGTTATGTGAGCTTATGGGAAGGAAAAATGGTGTATGCGGCGGTAGGGGAGGGAGCCAGCACCTTTGTAGAGGTAATTTTTATTCTAATGGCGTACAAGGAGGTATTGTTCCATGTGCCACAGGAATGGCCTATGCGGAAAAGATTAAGAATTCAGGCAGTATAATCATTGTTTATATTGGAGACGGAACTCTTGGTCAGGGAGTTTTATACGAATCTATGAATATCGCATCTTTATGGCAGGTGCCTATCCTGTTTGTATTGGAAAACAACGAATACGCACAAAGTACATACTACAAAGATGCGGTTGCAGGCAGTATGTTGGCGAGAGCTCAAGCCTTTGGAATAGAGGCGACTCAAATTGCAACGACGGATGTCTTTCAAGTTTATGAAATAGCAGAGTATGCAGTAAATTATGTCAGAAAAAATATCCATCCTTTCTTCCTGCAGATAGACACTTATCGTTTTTGCCCACATAGTAAAAGCGATGATTACAGGTCTGTAGAAGAAATAGAAAAAAGGAAGGAACTCGACCCTTTAAAGTTGTGCGGTAAACTGCTTGATGCTGCCGAGAGAACAGCTTTAGATACTGATGTAAGCAATCGTATATCTAAAGCTGTTGAATATGCCACGAAACAAGACCTTAGTATAATGATTTAGAATGAAAAAAACCATTGCCAACGAATTAAATTTTGCACTGGATCGCTTATTAAGCTCAAACAAGTGCGTACATATTTTAGGCGAGGACATTTCAGATCCTTATGGCGGGGCCTTTAAAGTTACCAAAGGGCTTTCCACGAAATACCCTTCGCAGGTTCATTGTACACCAATTAGTGAGGCAGCTATTGTTGGTATTGCCTCAGGTTTGGCAATGAGGGGAATGATTCCTATAGTTGAAATTATGTTTGGGGATTTCATAACTCTTTCGATGGATCAGATTGTTAATCACATAAGTAAATATAAATGGATGTATAACAACCAGGTGGAATTTTCTTTGGTTATTAGAACGCCTATGGGAGGAGGGCGAGGATATGGACCAACACATAGTCAGTCCCTGGAGAAATTATTTTTAGGAGTTCCGTTTCTGAAGATAGTAGCATTAAGCTATTACCATAATGTCGGAGAACTTCTTGAATCTGCAGCAGCCAAAGATAAGGGGCCTGTACTCTTTATTGAAAACAAAAGCCTTTATTCTGAAGAATTAAGGGAGGGAAAAAATGGTTTTGTTGATGAGTTTTCGATAAGACGATATACCGACAAGGATTTATACCCAACTATTCTTCTTTCGACAAATAATTTTAAGGATCCAGATGTTACTGTGCTGACTTACGGAGGTATGGTAACCTTGGCAGAGCAAGCGGCTCTTGAAGTGCTGATTGAAGAAGAAATATTTGTTGAAATAGTAGTTCCTTCTCTTATTAAGCCTTTTGATGCAGATGTATTAGAGGAATCTTTGTTAAAGACGGGTCGATTAATAATAGTGGAGGAAGGAACGATAACTGGCGGGTGGGGGGCGGAAGTTGCATCAGTGGTTCAGGAAAAATATTTTGGCTGTTTGAAATCTCCCGTACTTAGAATAGCATCGAAAGATTTGCCGATACCGAGCGCGAAATATCTGGAGAATTTAGTTTTGCCGAGCAAAGAAGACGTAAAAAACAAAATTAAGAGGATATATAGATGTTAAACAAAATAATTGTGCCTCGTTTAGATGTGAATTCCGAATTTGCTGCATTTATAGAATGGTGTGTTGAAGATGGCCAGTATATTAAGAAGGGCGATGTAGTATGTGTTCTGGAAACATCTAAATCTACCTATGAAATTGAATCTGAGCAAAACGGATACATATTTACTAATAAAAATGTTAAGAAAGGAGATAAGGTTAAGTGCCAGGCAGTTGTTGCCATGGTTGCAGAATCTAAAGAGTTTGTGCCGAAATTTTCGTCCAATGGCAAAATTATAAACAGTGAAGAATCTCAACGTGGCATTACGCGAGCTACAAAAAAGGCCCAAAAACTTATTGATGAAGCAGGCTTGAATATAGCAGATATCTGGGCAGGTAAGATAATAAAAGAAAAAGATGTTATAAAGCATATAGAAAGTTCGAGAAAAATATCTATTACCCCCGCGGAAGATAATAATCTTGTAATTGTTGGAGCCGGTAGAGGAGGTGAGTTTATTTCACAAATTCTTAAAGATCATTATAAATATAACGTTCTTGGTTTTCTTGATTCAGTTCTTTATGGAAAAGTAGATTCTGTTTGCGGTTATAAGGTGTTAGGGGCTATCAGTGATCTTGAAACCGTTTACAGCAAGAATCCTTTTTTCAATATAGCGGTTTCAATTTCTTCTGATATGGGTTTTCGTCATTCATTTTATCAGAGATACAGCAGTAATTTTAATTTTATTAATATAATTCACCCCAAAGCTGTTATTGAGGGAAATGTTAAAATGGGCAGGGGTAATTTCATTGCTGCAAATACCTACGTTGGGCACTTTGCTCTCATAGGAAATAATTGTTGGATTGCTGCAGGGTGTATTGTCGAACACCATAATGTCATTGGCGATTCGTGTTTATTGGGACCATCTGTTTCCACATCAGGTTCTGTTGTTATCGGAGACAGAACGATAATAGGTACGAATTGTTGCTTTGTTCCAAAAATTAAGATTGGAAATGATTGTGTCATAAATAGCGGGATAACAGTAACAGCATGTTTGGAAGCTGCCACTGAACTGAAGATAATAAAACATTAAAAAACGGTAATCATATTATGACAACCTCTGTAAAAAATATACCATTTCTTAATCTAAAAAGACAACACGATCAAGTGCGCCATCAGATTCAAAAGGCTATCAACAAAGTGATAGATTCTGAATGGTATATTCTTGGCGAAGAGGTTAAATTATTCGAAAACCAATTTGCGAAATATTGCAATGTCAGACATTGTGTAGGGGTGGGCAATTGCCTGGATGCCCTTCATTTGATTTTGCGAGGTTATAATATCGGCAATGGTGATGAAGTAATTGTTCCCGCCAATACATACATTGCAACAGTTTTAGCTGTAAATTATGCCGGCGCAACACCGGTATTTGTTGAGCCTGACGAGCGGACATACAATATAAATCCGGCATTAATAGAAAAGGCGATTACTTCTAAAACTAAAGCTATACTTTGTGTTCACCTATATGGCCAGCCTGTAGATATGGACCCGATTATATCTATTGCTTCGAGATATAATCTAAAGGTTATAGAAGATGCTGCACAGGCGCATGGAGCGGTATATAAAAACAGGAAAGTAGGAAGTTTGGGTGATGCTGCAGGTTTCAGTTTTTATCCATCAAAAAACCTTGGAGCTCTTGGAGATGGCGGCTGTGTTACCACTAATGACCCCGAATTGGTGGAACGTATAAGGAGCCTGAGAAACTACGGTTCTACCCAAAAATACTATAATATATATAAAGGTTTTAATACAAGACTGGATGAGATACAGGCGGCTATTTTAAAAGTAAAACTTGATTATTTGGACAAATGGAATCTGGAGCGGCAGAAGATCGCTTCGATTTATACTGAAGAGCTTAAAGATACAGGACTGGTACTTCCGTTAGTTCCTGATTTTGCAGAACCCGTGTGGCATCTTTTTGTCATCCGAAGTCTAAACAGAGATAGAATTCAACTTGAGTTAAGTAATGCCGGCATATCGACGCTTATTCATTACCCTATCCCTCCGCATCTCCAAAAAGCTTATGAAGATATGAAACTAACAAAAGGAGCTTTTCCTATAACTGAAAGAATAGCAAATGAGGTGTTAAGTCTGCCGTTATGGATTGATTTAACTAAAGATGAGCTTCATTATATAATTGATACAATTCGCTCTATAAAGCCGAATTGAAAAAGACCGCCTGCATTTTGTAAAACTGATTCCATTTATTTCCAGTTTGGAATTGTTATAATGTCACTCACACTTAAAACCAGCAGATCAATAGCCTATAATACGTTAGGCAAAATAATTGCAGTCTCTGCTAATCTTGCCATCTTCCCTTATCTTATGTCTAAGGTAGAGAAGGAGCTGTATGGGATTAGCGTGATTGTGCTTACGTTTTCCGGATGGCTGGGTATTCTGGACATAGGGGTAGGTTCGGCAGTAATGAAATATGTTTCCGAATTTAGTGCCGGTAAAAAATATGACAAACTTGAAAAGGTATTTAATACCTCTCTGTCTTTTTATACGGCAATAGGAGTGGTTATCGCATTTTTGCTGTTAATTCTATCATTTGTTTATCACAAAATATTCAATGTTAATCCTGACTATATTATACAAGGTAAACAACTGATTTATATCAGTGCATTGACTGCGTTTTTCAGATGGCCCTTTATACCTTTTTATAATGCAATTTGCGGACTGAACCGTTTTGATATAGTCAATAAGGTTGATATTTTATCCAATATCACTCGTCTGATTTTAGTATATTTAGTATTTAGGTTTACAAGTTCTTTTGTTATCTATGTACTAATATCTCAGGTTTTTCTGATTTTGTATCAGATACCATATATTTTTATTCTGAGGAAAGAATTTAGTCATATAAAAATAAGCATATTCTACTTTGACAAGGAAACATTCCGATTTATTATGAAATTTAGTTCCTATATATTTATCGGGCTGTTGTGTGGCATATTTATTTTCCAAACAGATAATTTTTTGATTGGAATATATATCTCTGCCGGCGGCGTAACGGTTTATTATGCTGCTTCCAGAATTCAAGAGGCTATTTGTTCGGTTAATGGGCTATTAGGCGCACCATTTATAGCGGCCTTTTCAGAATTGCAGGGCAAAGAAGAATATGAAAAACAAAAGAGCTATTTATTTAAATACACCAAGCTGGAAACAGCTTTATTTATTCCAATGGTATTAATTACATTTGTTTACTCGAAGCAATTTATAGTGAACTGGCTTGGAACGGATTTTTTATTAGCAGTGCCGACTTTGGAAGTATTGCTTTTATGGTGGTTTTTTAACGGGACGCTCCTTATGTTGCAGATGGTTATTATGGGCAAGGGCCAAACAGATGTGTTTTTGTATCCAAATATAATAAATGCGGTTTCAAACCTTATTTTGAGCATAGTTCTGATTAGATATCTTGGAATAGTGGGTGTAGCAATCGGTACTACTGTTCCAATGATAATTACAACCTGCTTTTTAATAAGGTCGATATTGAAGAGGTTACAATTGTCCTTTTCAGACTACTGGAGGAAATCTATAGCTCCAAATCTGTTATATTATTTTATTGTTCTTTTGCTTGCCGTGGCTGTTGTCAACATTTTTGATGTTAGTAATATTTTCTTAACTATTTTTATTATGGGAGCTACTTATATCGCGGTATGTTTATTATATTTCCTGTTTTTTTTGGATGAGGAAGAAAAATCGCTCGTTCGGCGTATATTGAATATAAAAAATCTTGCATAAGATGTAATTTAAGATAATGTCCACACATTTAAAGCGGAATTTTCTGTGAAAACTGAATTTAAGAATAATATAATTTTAAGAAAACTTTTTACAATACTTGTTGGAATAGTTTCACGATTAGGATTAACTCACTCTTATTTCTTGGATGAAATTAATGGTCTCATCAAATTTGGGCAGTTTCTAAAAAAGGATAAACCGGTTAAATTATTTAAAGACAGATATGAATTGTATAAATATTTGAATAATGAAGTGATAAATAAGGGTTGTATTGATTATTTGGAATTTGGTGTTTATAAGGGTGATTCAATAAAGCAATGAGCGGGGATTAATACTAATAACGACTCGAGGTTCTTTGGGTTTGACTCGTTTGAAGGTCTTCCTGAAACATACAAATATACATTTTTAAAATCATTGCCGGTAGGTTCGTTTTCAACGAACGGAAAAACTCCGGATATTGATGACAAAAGGGTTTGTTTTATAAAAGGGTATTTTCAAGAGTCTTTGCCGGAGTTTTTGGCTACATTTAAGAAAAAGGCAGATCGTTTGATAATACATCTTGATGCTGATCTTTATACAGCAACATTGTTTGTTTTAACGTCTCTGAACGATTTGATCGAACCTCAAACCATAATCATTTTTGATGAATTTTTCTCTGTAAACCACGAATTCAGTGCCTTTCTTGATTATACATCTTCTTTTGCAAAGAAGTATAAAGTATTAGCGATGACGAAATTTTACAAAGAGGTGGCTATTGAGATCTCTTGACAGCTATCGTGTACAGGCAAAGGAAAATAAGATGGCAATACCTTTTAATAAACCTGTAATTCCGGTTAATGCAGCAAGGTATATAAAAGAAGTTATATCAAGCGGCGAATTGTCCGGTGATCATAATTTTACTAAAAGATGCAACTTATGGCTGGAAGGACATACCAAGACCAAAAAAGCCTTTTTGACAACATCATGCACCCATGCTCTTGAGATGGCAGCGCTTTTGATAGATATCCGTCAAGGGGATGAAGTGATTATGCCTTCATATACTTTTTCGTCGACTGCAAATGCTTTTGCATTAAGAGGCGCCAAGATAGTGTTTATAGATATACGCCCGGACACCATGAATATAAATGAGAATCTTATCGAGCAGGCTATTACTCCAAAAACAAAAGCCATAATTCCGGTTCATTATGCAGGGGTTGGATGTGAAATGGATGTCATAATGGCCATAAAGAAAAAATATAATCTTTTTGTTGTGGAAGATGCTGCACAAAGTCTTAAGGCTACCTATAAGAAAAAAATGTTGGGAACTATAGGAGACATAGGATGTTACAGCTTTCATGAATCAAAAAATTATCAATGCGGAGAAGGCGGGGCAATATTGCTAAATGATGAGAAATTTATTAGGGCGGCTGAAGTAATAAGGGAAAAAGGCACGGATCGTTCTGAGTTCTTCCGAGGTGAGGTCGATAAATATAGTTGGCAAAATGTAGGTTCATCATATTTACCAAGTGATATGAATGCCGCTTTTCTTTATGCGCAACTCGGAATGGCGGATAAAATAAATGGCGATCGATTGAATAGCTGGAATCATTATTATAGAAACCTCAAAAATCTGGAGAACAAAGGGGATATGGAACTGCCAGGGATACCGAATGAGTGTAATCATAATGCTCATATATTTTATATACCGCAAGGGCGACTGTTGGTCCCAAAGGCACAAAAGGCATAGGACATATTGTGATAGATTATATGAACGCTACAGAAAAATATAATTGTATTCTTTCCAAATACGTTGGCGGCAGATTAAGCGTTTTTTTATATAAGGTGCAGCGGTAATACTATGAGTGGAACTGATATCGTACTTATAGACCCGCCGGATGTATTATATAAGCAGAAAAACACGGCCGGTTTATGTAAAACCGCCTTGTTGCCCCATTTAGGCTTGCTTAGTATAGCGGCTGTAATTGCAAAACAAGGCTACAGCGTTAAATATATTGATTCTAAAGCTTTGGGGATGGATGTAGAACAATGTTGCAATGAAACAATAAAGTATAAACCTCGTTACGTAGGTATTACAGCTACAACACCGACAATTAATTTTGCTGCCAAAGTGGCAAACCGGTTAAAAGCTGAGTATGATCCACCTATTATTATCGGAGGAGCACATGTAAGCGGTGCGCCTGTTAAAACAATGGAAGTATTTAAGTCTTTTGATATTGGTGTGGTTAAAGAAGGCGAGGTAACTATTCTGGAACTGCTCGAAGCACTGGATAAAAGCCGGGACTTGAATAATGTCAAAGGAATAATATATAGGAATGGCGAAAGAATCGTATTTACAGAGCCGCGGGAATATATTGCCGACCTTAACACCTTGCCTTTTCCTGCGTGGCATTTGTTACCGGACATCTCTAAGCATTATAGGCCGAATTATATGAGCACCGGCAGATTGCCCTCTAATCATATAATAACGAGCCGTGGGTGTTATGGTAAATGTATTTTTTGCGATAAGAGTGTAACAGGCGAGCGTGTTCGGGCATTTGATACGGAATATGTGCTGGAGATGATTGGTATTTTGTATAATAAATATGGAATACGAGATATCCAGATAAACGATGATTCATTTCTAAGCCTTAAGAAAAGAACTCATATAATTTGTGATGAGTTGATTAAGCGAAAATGGGATTTGACGTTTTCTTGTGATGCGAGGGTAAATAACATTGACAGAGAATTAATGGTTAAGCTAAAAAGGGCCGGATTTTGGCAGATTGCCTTTGGTATAGAATCCGGTTCTCAGGAGATATTGGACTTTATAAAGAAAGGGATTACCTTAGAGCAGGTTGAAAAAGCAGTAACTCTGGCTAAAGAGGTGGGAATAAAGGTTAAGGGGTTTTTTATATTGGGTCACCCGACGGAAACAAAAGAAACCATTATGCAGACTATAAATTTTATGTTAAAGTTGGATATACAGGATTTCGGACTTACATTTTTTACACCCTACCCCGGCTCGCCATTTTATGGGATTGCAGAAAAATATGGCCAGTTCAAGGAAAGTTGGGATAGTATGGGGGGCTATTGTGTCGGTGCTTTTATACCTGAAGGTTTTACGCAAGAAGAGTTGATTGCTTATAGAAAGCTGGCTCACAGAAAATTTTACTTGAGACCGAAGATAATCTGTTCAAAGATTAAAGATATAAAGTCGCCGTTTGATTTAATCAAGTTTGCAAATGGCGTGTTATCTTTTTCCAAAAAGTTCCTGACCGATGGTATGCTGCATAAGAGCAAAGAATAGTGCTGAGATTTAAAGCCTTTTAAAAACATTATGTATATTCCTACATCACCATTTTTAGATATGTCTCAGGCAATCTCGGCTTTTAGGCATGTTTCATATGCAGGTCGGATATGGCAAGATTTGCCTGACGATCAAATTTTATGGTTTTCAAAAGGAAGATGGGCCCTCAATGAGCTGGTTCTGGAGTTTATTAAATCCAAAACTGTAACAAATAGAATAGTTTTAATACCTGAATATTTCTGTAATATTTCTTTAACGCCATTGCGAAAATCTGGTATTAAATTGTGTTTTTATAAGATTAATTCCCAATTAGAACCTGACATCGATCATTTAAATACTATTATTAAGACACAGGCCAAACCTGATATTTTACTGTTCGTTCATTATTTCGGAATACCTTTAAACCTGAAGCCTGCATTAAGTTGGTGCGATGAGCATAGAGTGCTGTTGGTTGAAGATGCCGCACATACAATAACTCCAGTGCCGGGGATTGGAGGTCATAGCTGTCCTGTTATCTATACACCGTGGAAGTTTTTTAATCTCCTTGAAGGTGCGTTACTTGTACTGCCGCAAAAATTAAAAGGTGTTCTTGGGGATTCCAGCCATAAAAAAGGTTATTCAATTGACTTTTGGAAATGGTTGGCAAAGAGAGTAACATACACGTTAGCAGGACGAATGAAGCTGTCTCTGCACGGTTTAAGAAAAATAGACAAGAAAATTTTTGTAAAAGACGGCTTATCACCATTTTTGGGCGGTTCTTTATGCTCTTCGCCGTTTATCGCGATTATAACACAACTTGAAAGCAAGTTAGAACAATGCAGAGTTATTAGAGAACGAAATTTCCGCTGTTTAAACAGTTTTTTTCCTGAGGGGAATTTTATCGCAGAGCACCTTTTTCCGATTCTTCCGGAAAAGTTCGGGCCATATTTATATCCCTTGCGAATTCGGAACGGTCGTACTGCGGAAATAATGACCTTGTTGAATCGCCGGGGAATACCAGCTTATCCATGGCCTGATTTAAGTCCGGAAGTGCTTAATGCTTCTGACTTTCCAGTAGCTAATACCCTGCGAAAAGAGATTTTGACCTTGCCGGTGCACCAGGACATAACGGAATCTCAGTCAGAAAATATGGCACGAGAAGTTATCAACTTGTTGTAAAATTGTATTTGATGCCCGGGAATAGATAAATGAAACTTCGCTATAGTTTTGGAAAAGTACATAATATACTCAGATTCCGGAGAAAGGTGTTGGGATGTTTTGGTGGCGGCAATAAAGGATTCGTTAAGGTTCTTGTTTATCATGATATTCCTGGAGTTAAATTAAGCAGATTCTGTGAGCATATAAAGTGTTTACATAATAACTATACTTTTATAACTCCGGAACAATTCCATACGTTTATGGCAGGAAATATGCAATTAAGCGGATTAAATCTGCTTTTGAGTTTTGACGATGGTTTTTTATCCAGCAGAATTGCTGCAGAGAAGGCACTTGGACCGTTAGGGATAAAGGCTTTGTTTTTTGTAACAGTAAATTTTATTGGATTGTCTGATGAGCAGCAATGGAAGCTTTTTGCTTCAAATAGAATGTTTAATGGTAAAAAACAAGTCCAGCAATTAGGGCCGGAATATGCTCCAATGAGTTGGCAGGATCTTTTATGGTTACAGGACAACGGCCATTCTATTGGTTCTCATTCACTCAACCATTCTCGACTAACAGAAAATTTTTCTGTGTCGGAAATTGTTAAGAGTGGGAGTATTCTGAGGGAAAAACTGGGTACAAATATTTATGACTTTGCATATCCTTTCGGTGACATTGAAAGTATTTGTCCAAAGGTAATTACGCAAATTCAAAAGCGGTATAAATATTGTTTTTCCGGAGTACGGGGTTTAAATACTTCTTTGACGCACCCCATGGGTATTCTCAGGGATCCTGTTGATCTCGATGATCCAGTGGCTTATCTTAGATTTCAGGTTGAGAACGGATTGTCGTGGCTTTATCGTAAAAAAACAAAAGTGCTTAATGACTTTATTAAGATAGCGCAGAGAGATAATGATTGAAAATCTATGTATTGTGCTGAATATAATCTGATGGATTATTTATGTATACCTTAGAAGAAGTAAAATATACACAATGGTCTGATTTGCTGAAAAAATGCAACAAGGCAAACCTTCTCCAGACCTGGGAGTATGGCGAGGCTAAGCGAATTGTAGAACATTGGGATCCTTGCAGATATGTTATATTAGATAATGATCAAATGCTGGGAATAGTACAAGTTCTAACTAAAACTCTGCCATTAATTGGCAGAGTAGTGCGTATTAATCGTGGCCCTTTATTTTTTGATAGAGTTTATAATAGTGAATGCTCAGAAAAGATAATGGGGGAAACTATGCAAACAATATTTAAAAATATTGTTGATGATAAAAAGTGTTATCTTAGAATTGCTCCTGAAATTGAAAATAAACATAATTTTGATACCATGTCAGACATCGCCAGGTTCCATCCTTTGAATTCGCCTTTTTGGTCTTCTGTGGTTATAGATTTATTGTTGGAGGAGGATTTATTGTTTGAAAACCTCCATGGCAAGTGGCGTAATCTGCTTCGTAAATCCCAAAAAATGGGATTAGAATTGGAAGAGGTCTCTTCTGAAGAAACAATGAATTTTCTTATAGAAAAATATCGTATTTTTCAAAAAGAGAAGGGATTTTCGGGAATTTCAGAAAAGATTCTGATCGAGTTGAGTCAGCAGTTTAACTATAATAAACAAATTCAGATATCTTTTGCTCGAAAAAATATGCGGAGAATTGCGGGGATTCTTATTATTGGTCACGGTAATAGCTGCACCTATCTGGTAGGCTGGAATAGCAAGGAAGGAAGAGATTTGCAGGCCAACTATTTTTTGTTGTGGCAGGCTGTGATAAATTGCAAAAATCAGGGCTATAGATGGTTCGATTTGGGGGGTATAGATGACAAGATGACTCCAGGTGTTGCTCATTTCAAAAAAGGTCTGGGCGGCAGGGAATATACGTTAGCCGGAGAGTTTGAAATGGTAGGCAAGGGCTTTTTCCCTTTTATGGTAAGCAAACTTTCTCGTTTTTTATGAAGGAGTTCTGCTATAATATCTGGACTAACCGTTATTTTTTTTGTAAAGTGCGGTTTGAAAGAAATCTGTAAATGTTAATTTAAATAGTGAATAAATGGCATAAGGTATGGTAAACATTACTATTGTGGATAACGATGAAGCTATGAAAGAGCTTAAAAGTGGTTTTTGATAAGTCGACATTCATAAAGAATTGTAAAGACAAATCTAAGAATGACTTATGAAAAAATATTAAGAATTGGAATTGATACTTTACCTGTTGTTAGAAATGAATCTGGTGGTGGGGAACGTTGCGTAGATAATTTGTTGAAGAATTTGTCGCAGATTGACCGGAAAAATGAATATTATGTTTTTTGTCATCCCAGTTATTCTGAGTTTGTAAAATCACTTGGCAAGAACTTTTTTCTGGTTGAGATGAATAAATTCAATAGTAGAACTGCTTATAGAATTATTGGACAGCAGGTAATCATACCATGGATTGCCCGAAAAAACAAACTTCACTTGGTGCACTCTATGGGGAACCTGTCCCCGTTTTACTCGCCCTGTCCGTTAGTTGTGTCCATTTTATGTATGGTAAATTTTACTCAGCCTCAGTTATTTACCCCCTACTGCAGGAGAGTTTATTTTAATTACGCAATGACAAAATCCGTCCAAAAAGCAAAAAAGGTTATATGTATATCTGAATATGAGAAAAAACAAATTGGAAAATATACAAATTCTCCTTCAGATAAGATTAAGGTGGTTTATTGTGGAGTGGACGAACAATTTAAAGTGTCTTCCTCTACAGCGGAAACCCCGAGCAAAATCGCGCAATTAGGAATTAAAAAACCTTACATATTATCTGCTTCAGCCTTTAGGCGACTTAAAAATATCGAGACAATGATTAAAGTCTTCCACGTTTTGAGAGAAAAATATAATGTACCGCATCAGTTTGTATTAACTGGTCCAATCATCGACTATGAGTATTTCGCAGAAGTCAAAAATATCATAAAAGAGTTAAACGAAGAGGATAATGTTCTCATTTTGGGAAATGTGCCCAAAGAAATTTTATATATTCTGTATTCTTCGGCGGATTTATTATTGTTCCTTTCCTTTGCCGAAGCTTTTGGGATTCCTTTAATAGAGGCTATGGCTTCTGGTGTGCCAGTAGTAACTTCAAATAGCGAAGCCCTCCCTGAGATAGCTGGTGAGGCAGGGCTGGTGGTTAATAGTGCGAGTGTAGAAGAGGCGGTATCGGCCTGCTATAGAGTAATAAGTGATAAGCAATTAAGAAGTGAAATGATTAAAAAAGGCCTCGAGAGAGCAAAAATATTTTCCTGGGAAAAAGCAGCCAGAAATCTGTTGAGTATATACCAGGAAGTCGGTAATAATAATCAAGGCATTAATTTCTAATATATTTGAAAGCGAAAAGATAATGAACTGGAAAAATAAAAAGGTTCTTGTTACAGGCGGTGGCGGATTTATCGGCAGTCACTTAATTGAGCGACTATGCGCTGAAGGGGCTAATGTTAGAGCTTTTATCCGATACAACTCCAGAAGCAATATGGGATGTATCGGCTGCCTTTCTTCTGAAATCAAAAAATCTATAGAGATCATATCAGGAGACATAACAGAGCTTGTTTCTGTAGAACAAGCGGTAAAAGGTATGGAGATAGTATTTCATTTGGCGGCTTCCATAGGTATTCCCTATTCCTATATTCACCCAAGAGAAGTAGTAGAAACCAATCTGATGGGCTCGTTGAATATTTTTACAGCCGCAAGAGAAATGAACATCGAAAAAGTCGTTCACACTTCAACTAGTGAGGTATATGGAACAGCTCAGTATGTTCCCATAGATGAAAATCATCCTATACAGTCGCAATCCCCATATTCTGCCAGCAAGGTTGGAGCTGATGCTCTTGCCATGAGTTTTGTTAAAGCCTTTGGTTGTCCTTTCGCAATTATTCGCCCTTTTAATACTTTTGGTCCTAGGCAGTCTATGAGGGCTATAATCCCCACCATTATTACTCAAGCCTTGAAAAAAAATGATATACAATTGGGCAGTCTTTCTCCTACACGGTCCTTTACATATGTATCTGACATAGTGGATGGTTTTATTAAGATAGCGGAATCAGATAAATCTATTGGTAATGTAATAAATATTGGCACGGATATTGAAATCAGTATAGGTGATTTGGCAAATAAAATAGTTGCACTTATGGGCAAAAAAATCAAAGTAATTTGCACAGAAGAGCGAATCCGCTCGGCTTCAAGTGAGGTTCAAAGGCTTTGTGCAGATAATTCTAAGGCAAAAGCCTTGCTTGGCTGGGAACCCAAAATAGGTCTTGATGAAGGACTAAAAAAAACGATATCTTGGATTTCCGAGTTTCATCAACTCTATGACTCGGATAAATATGCAGTTTAAGTGAAAGGAAAACATGAAAGCAGTAATATTGGCAGGGGGATTGGGTACAAGATTAAGACCGCTTACGTATGTTATTCCAAAGCCTTTAATTCCTATTAAAGAAAAACCAATATTGCAAATAATCGTGGAACGTCTTAAGTCATATGGATTTGAGGATTTCATTTTTGCGACCGGTTACAATTCGCATTTGATAGAGATATACTTTGGTGATGGTTCTGATTTTAAAATCAAAATAACCTACATTAAAGAAAAAAAACCGCTTGGAACTGCCGGGGTTTTATCTATGATAGAGGATAAATTTTCTAAGGATGAATCCTTTCTCATAATGAATGGTGATATAATTACTAAATTAAATTTCTCTAAAATGGTTGAACATCATTACAACAAAAAAAATGAAATTACTGTAGGCGTTCGAAAATACAAACAGCAACTTCCGTTTGGAGTTTTGTCTATAAAACAAGGAATAGTATATGATGTGAAGGAAAAACCAATAGAGGAATATGACATTATTGCGGGTATCTATATTGTCAAAGCCACTGTTTTAAAAGATGTTCCTAAAGACAGTTTTGTTACAATGCCGGATGTTATAAAAAAGATGATTGACCAGAAAAGAAGCCTGGGAACGTATCTTATTGAGGAAGACTGGTTTGCTTTAGAGCAAATTTCTCAGATAGAAGAGGCAAATGGGAAAATATAACCTTTAGATAGCTGCATTTACGAATATGCCTCTATAAGAAATTCATTCTTTCTGTTGTTAGGATTTTTCCAGATTAGAGAATATAATCCGAAGATATTGTTGAACAATTTATAAAAAGACTTGTGAGTATATGAGAATATTGCTGATAGACCCTCCATTTAAAATATTCACCGGGTTTGTAAATTTTTATTTCCCTATTGGATTAACCTATTTAGCTGCCGTGCTAAGAGATGCAGGGTATGAAACTACTATTTTTGATGTGGATGCCATTCAAAAAGGAACCAGCCTCGATTTTACCGAGGAGTATAAAAGCTTAGAGTTGTATCGGGAGGGGTTAAATAATGATAAACATAGGGTCTGGCAAGACATTAAGCATGTGTTAGAGGACTACAAGCCGGATTTAGTGGGTATAACTGCCATGACTACCAAGTTTGGTTCAGTCTTGAAAACTGCCGAAGTAGTCAAGAAACACAACCCCCGCTGTAAAGTAGTTGTAGGCGGTTCCCACCCCACTTTCCTGCCTGAACAGACCTTGAAAAGCAAAGATATAGATATGATAGTTAGGGGTGAGGGAGAGAGAACCTTTTTGGAACTTATCAAATCGATAGAAAACAACAGTGATCTTAAGGCAGTACAAGGAATATCGTTTAAGCGAGACGGGAGCATTATCCACAATCAGTCAAGGGAATTTATTGAAAATTTGGACCAGATTCCCTTTCCTGCCCGTGGCCTTCTAATGAATCAGAAAAGTTATACCTCAGAGGATGTAGGTGTCATTATGACCTCTCGGGGGTGTCCGTTCCATTGCAGTTATTGTTGTCATATGTGGCAGAAAAAGGTAAGAAATCGTTCTATTGACAACGTAATCAAAGAGATCAAAGAAGTAAAACAACAATATGGCACAAGACAATTTGAATTTAAAGACGATACCTTTACTCTAAACAGGAAAAGAATAATTCAACTCTGTGAAGAATTAATTTCAGAAAAACTCAAAGTCAACTGGGGCTGCACCACAAGGGCAAATCTCATAGATGAAGAATTAATAAAGAAGATGAAGAAAGCAGGTTGTAATATAATCAAATTAGGAATTGAAACGGGTAGCGAGAAAATCCTGAAAGATACTAAAAAGGGAGTGACATTTGAACAAATGCGGGAGGCAGCAAAATTATTGAACAAACATAACCTTTTTTGGAGCGGATATTTTATGGTGGGGATTCCTACAGAAACCGAAGAGGATATAAGAAAAACTTGTGAGTTTATGGAAGAGTTAAATCCACATTATGCAGGGTTGGGAGTTTATAACCCTTTTCCTAAAACGGAGCTTTTTGAACAGGGTGTAAGAATGGGACTGCTGCAGCCGGAAGTAAACTTAGACCATTTCTTTAATACCAACGCCAAGGATTATTTTTTCGTTGATCCAAGCAAAAGAGTGGCTGGTATTGATAAGCGTGAATTTGATAGGTTAGTTACTTTTTTAATGACTGAATTTCACAAACACAACACCAAACTTAGTAACATTATTAGGCGGGGCTGGGCAAGAAGATTAACTTACTACAAAGAGCCTAAGCTAATGTTAAGCGACATTAAAAAAGCCCTAAGATGGTGGTGGGGCAAGGAAAAGTAGTTGTATGTGTAAAGTATTTGTTTCCAAAATCAACGATGACATCGAGAAAAAAATCCACGAAGCACTAAAGTGGATTGGCTGGGAAAAGATTATACAAGAAAATTCCAGAGTTGTTATCAAACCTAATTTTACCTTTCCTACTTATAAACAGGGTGTTACTACATCGCCACAGTTTTTAGAAGGTTTAGTAAAGGTATTGAAGACTCGCTGCGGCAACATAACGATAGGAGAAACAGATGGGGGATATTACGCTTGGAAAGCAGAGGAGGCATTTTTAAATCACAATCTGTATGAAATCCAAAAGAAATATAATGTGAATATAATGAATCTTTATGATTCAGAAATCAAACATGTTCAGGTGGAAGTTGGTTCTAAGATATACAATATACCTCTGCCCAAATTCTTATTAGAGAATATAGATGTTTTTATTTCTGTACCAGTTCTGAAAGTGCACAGCATGAACAAATTTACTTTTGGCCTAAAGAACCAATGGGGTTGCATTCTGGATCCTTTTCGCATGCGTTATCATCATATTTTTAAAGAGGCAGCTTTGAAAATCAATGAGCTAATAGCTCCTAAAATTCTGATTTCTGACCCTTTCTATCTCCTTACTGACAAAGGACCTATGAATGGCACGGTTGTCCCATTCAATACCCTTATCGCATCAGACGATATTTTTGCTTTTGAAAGAGTGGGTAGTAAAATCTTGGGTATCGATGTAGAAGACGTGGATTACTTATCGTACGCCAAAAAACTTGGCAAGCTCCCATCTGCTAAATCCATACACACGAATAACCCTATAGAACCATTTTGTACACACCAATACAATCTTAAACGAACACTAAAGGACAAATTCGTTCACAAAGTCTTCTACAGCGGGTTTTTGACTTATCTGCTTTATTATTCGAAATTTGGTATTTTGATCCATAAAATTTACTATTTTTTAACTGGTAAAAAGAACAAAATAAAATTAAACTTTTGAACATGAAACAACTTATTCAAAATCTTAAAACGGGCGAGTTAGCATTAAGAGAGGTTCCTTATCCTTTGTGTAAATCAAAAGGAGTAATAGTAAAAACCATAGATTCGCTTATTAGCGCAGGGACAGAGAAATCCATTATCGACTTTGCCCGCAAGAATATCCTTTATAAGGCTAAAGCAAGGCCTGATTTGTTTAAAAGGGCATTAGACAAAGCCCTAAAAGAAGGCCTGTTTAAGGTATTCAAGGAATCCATGAGCAGGTTGGACGAACCATTTCCTTTAGGATACAGCGCTGCAGGAATAATAGTGGAGGTTGGAAATGGTGTGAGTGATTTTAAAGTGGGAGATAAAGTGGCGATAGCAGGCTCCGGCTACGCTAATCACTCAGAGTATAATTTTATTCCTGAGAATCTATGTGTAAAAATACCCTTAAGAAATACGGGTGAATCTCTGGATTTTGAAGAAGCAGCATTTTGCATGCTGGGAGGGATTGCCTTACATGGTATTAGAGAAGCCAAATTGACTTTTGGAGAAAAGGTTGCAGTTGTTGGCCTGGGATTGCTTGGTCTTATTACAGTTCAGATTCTAAGGGCTGTAGGATGTGAAGTTGTAGGTATCGACATCGATGACAGGAAGTGCCAGTTAGCAGGAAAATTGGGATGCGAAAAAGTTTATTCAGAAATTGAAGCTTTGGTTGTTGATTGTCAGGACAGAATGGATGCCGTGTTGATTACGGCGGCGACTGAAGATGACCGTCCGATTCAGATGGCTCAAAAAATTACTCGTCAAAGAGGTAAAGTTGTGTTGGTGGGAGTATGCAACATACAATTGGACAGAAAAGACTTTTGGGATAAGGAACTTGAGTTTCGGGTTTCTAAAGCAGCGGGACCAGGTATTTCAGATGCCAACTATGAAGTTTTGGGAATAGATTACCCCATTGGGTATGTTCGGTGGCCTGAGAAGAAGAATATAGAGTATTTTCTAAAGTTGGTGTCGGAAAATAAAGTTAAAGTAAAAGAATTGATTACGCACAGGTTTGAAATTAATGAAGCGGTTCCAGCTTATAAAATGCTGCTTGAATGTAGTGAATTTTATATTGGAGTTGTGCTTGAGTATTCTAGAGGATTGCCCGATGGGGATCAGCTTAAGAAACTTAGCATTGTTGTTAAAAAGGATTCTTGCACAAGGCCTATTAATGATAAGCGGGACAACGTAGGTTTTGTCGGTGGCGGTATGTTCACTAAAAATCTGTTTTTGCCGACTTTGGTAAAAATAAAAAACATTAATCTTATAGGCATTGCAACTACCAGAGGTATTACCTCGGAACACATAGCCTCAAAATTCGGTTTTAATTATGCAACATCCGATTATCGGAAACTGCTGGAAGACCCTGATATTGGAAGCGTTTTTATAATGACAAGACATGATATGCATGCCAGGATTGTAATTGAGGCGTTAAAAGCAAATAAACATGTTTTTGTGGAAAAACCGTTATGTCTGAATAAAGCGGAACTAAAAGAAATCGTTGATGTTTATAATGCAAGTCACTCAATATTAATGGTGGGGTTTAACAGAAGATATAGTCCGTATGCGGAAGACATGAAAGAGTTTCTCGGACAGGCTGGTCCTTTCATGATAAACTACAGGATAAATGCGGGATACATTGATGACAACCACTGGACGCAAGATAGCGAGGTTGGTGGCGGAAGGATCATCGGTGAGCTATGCCACTTTGTAGATTATGTGCAGTTTATCACAGGCTCTAAACCGGTGAGAGTTTACACGGAAAGTATAAGGTCGACAGAAAAGTATAAAAGCAATGATAACATTATTGTCATCATGAACTGCGAAGATGGGTCGGTTGGGACTATTACCTATACGTCTCAGGGCAGCAAGGCATACCCGCGTGAAATAATTGAAGTGTTTCGGGATGAATCAGTATATTATCTTGAGGATTTCAAACGGGCTGTAAGGGTTAAAAGCAATAAGCGAAAGAAAATGACGCATTTTTCTCAGGACATGGGATATGAGAATGAAATTAAACATTTTATTACACAAGAAGTTTCTGCAGAGGAAACTCGAGAATATTATGTTAATGCGATGACAGTTTTCAGTATTGTTGAGTCTTTGAAAACCGGCAAGCCAATTTTAATTGAGGATATCGGATGAAAGTATTGCTTATTAGTGCATATTTTCCTCCTGATACGGGTTCGGCTGCTAATCTTTTTTATGATCTGGGGAAAAAACTTGTACAAAAAGGGATAGAGGTTACTGTACTTACCTCTTTCCCGTCCTATCATGTAGTAGGAGATACCAAAGGCTATAAGTCACGAAAGATTCTAAAAGAACAGATAGAGAATATGTCTGTTATTCGTGTAAAAGTTCCACAATTTCCCAGATATATTCCGGCGATGCGGGCTTTATGGCATTTTGCAATGGCATATTACTTTTCAATCACTGCCAGGAGAATTGAAAGGCATGATATCGCATTGGTATACTCACCTCCGTTGCCCCTTGGTTTTGTGGGCATATCGTTAACAAAAAATGGAACGCCTTTTATTTTTAATGTTCAAGATCTCTTCCCGCAAAGCGCGATAGATTTAAAAATTCTTAAAAATAGATTTTTGATACATTTTTTTAAGTATCTTGAGAAAAAGATATGTGATTATGCCAAACACATTACGGTTCATTCCACAGGCAATAAAGATTATATTGTAACAATTGGAATTGATGGCAAGAAAACGACTGTTGTACCTAACTGGATTGACACAGATTATCTTCAGCCTGGCAAAAAATATAATGTCTTCAGCCAAAAATACAATTTGCAGGACAAATTTGTTGTTTCTTTTGCTGGCGTTATTGGTTATTCTCAGGATATTGATGTGATACTTGATGCTGCAAATCTGATCAGAGAGAAAAAGGACATATTAATTTTAATTGTGGGGGATGGAGTGGAGAAAAGTCGTCTTGAGAAAAAAGCAAATGAAATGAATCTTAAAAATATTTTGTTTATACCTATGCAGTCTCGTGATGTATATTCCCAGGTTTTGCATTGCTCAGATATTTGTCTTTCAGCATTGAAAAAAGAAGTTTTAACGCCGGTAGTGCCGTCGAAGATGTTAAGTATCATGGCTGCTGGGAAACCGTTGATAGCTTGTATGAATTTGAAAGGTGATGCGTCAAAAATAGTAGAACAAGCTCAATGTGGTTTTGTATTTCCTGCTGGCGACCATAAAGAGCTTGCGATGGCCATACTTAAACTGTACACTGCTCCCGAACTTCGTGAGCAGTACGGCAAAAATGGGCGTTGTTATTGTGTGGAAAATTTTTCGCTTAATGTTTGTGCTGACAAGTACATACAACTATTTAAGCAGATTCTAAATTAAGGAGAACTATAGTATGGCAGAATATCATGACTATTATAATGGTAAAGTGATACTCGTTACAGGTGGGGCTGGTGCTATAGGATGTAATCTAACTAAAGCGTTGGCCGAATGCAAAGCTAAATGTGTAATAGTTCTCGACAATCTCACTTCTTCTTTTAAGTGGAATATACCAGCATTGCCTAATGTCATGTTTGTTGAGGGTGATGTAACTCATGATATAATGTTGAAACGTGTTTTGTCTGAAAAACCTGAGATTGTTTTTCATTTGGCTGCCTTTTTTGCAAACCAAAATTCCGTTGATTATCCCGAGAAAGATATAATAACAAATGGCATCGGCACCTTAAAACTGCTGCAGTATCTTATGCTGACGGGAGTCAAAAGATTCATTTATGCTTCTTCCGGTTGTTCCATTTATGGTAGTAATGCACCGCTGCCATTAAAGGAAGAATTTATGTCTATGAATTTAAGTACACCTTATCAAATTACAAAAATGCTGGGTGAGCTTTACTGTAATTTCTTTTTTAACCATTATGATTTGCCTGTTGTAAAGGCGAGATTTTTTAACTCTTATGGGCCGGGAGAAGTGCCGGGCCAGTACAGAAACGTAATACCTAATTTTATTTATTGGGCTATGAAAGGCGAAGTTCTTTCGATTACCGGAACTGGTAATGAAACAAGAGATTTTACCTATGTTGGCGATTTGGTCGATGGGCTTTTGAGAGCAGGATTCTGCGAAAAAGCTGTGGGAGCGGAATTTAATTTGGCTTCAGGAAAGGAAACTTCGATAATAAATCTTGCCAATATGATTAACGAAGCTACCGGCAATAAAGCTGGTATAAAATTTGTGTCCAGGAGGAAATGGGACACAAAGAGCAGACTTTTGGCGTCAGTAGAAAGGGCTAATAAACTTATAGGATATCAACCTAAAGTCGCGTTTGAAAAAGGATTAGCTGTGACGGTAGAATGGTTCAAAAAAAATTGGGAGCTAATTGAAAAATCAGCTTCATTTTCTCCGGGAATGTCCTCGGCAGTAAGGGATAAGGACATATAAACAGTATCTTATGAGAGACAAGCATAGTCAGGATATAGCGGCTGAAAAAAAATGGCATGAATCGAAGTTTTATATAGATTCAGGTCATTGGACATCACATCCATTGTTGGCATCGAGAGAAAGACATTGGTTGCAAAATGAAATACAAAAAATAAGATTCTTCGGATATTTATACAGGTACATAAGTAGGAAGCCATATAGAAATACTGCTGCGGTTTTGATAGCACCTGTAGGTGAAGGTGACGATTTTAAATACTTGCAAGGCATATATGACGTAGTTCATGGCATAGATATTTCTGATATCGCTCTTTCCAAATGTCCAAACATTATCATTAGGAAAGAAGGGGATATCCTGCAATCTGGGTATGAAGATCAATCTTTTGATATTATTGTTTGCCCTCTGTTTTTACATCATGTACTCGATGTTGGGTTTGAACCTTATATAAGGGAATTTTTTAGATTGTTGCGGAAGGGGGGCACATTGGCGATATTAGAGCCGAGTTCCATGTTTCCATTTAGCTGGATCACTACTCTTGCCACAAAATTTATGGGTAATGTTACTGGAAAAGTTGAAGGAGAAAGGCCAATATTTCCCCCAAGCCTGACCAAAGGGCTGAAAGTCGCAGGTTTTAAATATGTCAATATGCGTGGACTTACTTTTAATCATGTAAGATTTCCTTGTGCACTGCAATTGCTTATCAACTTGATTGATTACCCATGCAGGAGGTGCTGGCCTTTTAATCTTTTTGCAGGTAGTATCGGGTGGTTTTGTCAGAGACCGGAGTAATGAAAGTTCTTGCAGTATTTGGAACACGTCCAGAAGCCATAAAAATGGCTCCAGTAATCAGGCGTCTGGTGTCTTGTTCTGATTTCGAAACTGAAGTTTGTATAACTGCTCAGCATAGACAAATGCTGGATCAGGTTTTGGATATTTTTAAGATTAAGCCCGATTATGATTTGGATATAATGCGGGCTAATCAGGACCTTTTTGTCGTAACGAGTAGCATACTGAGTGGTCTTAAAAAAATTATCAGTGAAAGTAAACCTGATATTGTTCTTGTTCAGGGAGATACTACCACAACGCTTGCGGCTTCTCTGGCCTCATATTATCTGAAAGTGCCGGTAGGACACATAGAAGCTGGCCTTAGAACCAATAATAAATATGCACCTTTTCCGGAAGAAATCAACAGACGTATAACGACTCAAATAGCAGATTTAAATTTTGCACCTACGAATATATCTAAAACCAATCTGCTTAAAGAAGGTATTTCCGAAGCAAAAATATTTGTTACCGGCAATACCATTGTTGATGCCATCTATGATGTTCTGGATATAATGAAAAATACCGATATAAACGAGAAACTTCAGAAGAAGTTCGGATTTCTTCTTACAGATAGGAAGTTTGTTTTAATTACTGGACACAGAAGAGAAAGTTTTGGTGAAGGGTTTAAGGATATTTGTACTGCGATAAGAAAACTGGCAGAGGATACGCCTGAATATGATTTTGTGTATCCAGTCCATTTGAATCCTAATGTGCAGAAACCTGTTGGTGAAATTTTAAATCAAGGTAAGTTGCCTAATATTTATTTGTGTGAACCTCTGGATTACCTCTCATTTATATGTTTGATGAAGAGGTCTTACTTCATTTTGACAGATTCCGGCGGGGTACAGGAGGAGGCAATTACTTTTAATAAACCAATTTTAGTAATGCGGGATACCACAGAGCGCCCGGAAGGAATCGAAGTCGGCGCCGCAAAGCTTATAGGGAATAAACAAGAAAATATATTTAATGAATGCAGGAATCTATTGATGGATGATTCTGCATATAACAAAATGACCAAAGCAGTGAACCCTTATGGTGATGGTAAAGCTGCGGAAAGAATAATTAAAATTCTACGTGAAAAATTATAATTAGTAGAGGTGATAATTTGCGCAATCGTAATTTTCCCATTCAGATTATCTTGGTTTTGGCAGATGCGGTCTTAATCAATGGAGGTTTTATTGGTTCATTTTTGCTTAGATATGGTTTTACTTTCCCTGATATTAATTTTAATCCTTACAAAAGCAATTTTATTTTTTTAACTTTGATATATGTATTGTCATTAGCTTTATTTGGAACTTATAAAAGCAGATTCAAATCCTCATGGGTATTGTTTGAAAAAGTTTTTTTAGGGCTTTTTCTTGGTACGCTGATGAGCATTGCTTTTGTTTATGTGTTTAGAATAAAGTGGGGTTCCTTTCCGACATCCGTTTTCCTTATTTCCTTTTTTATTAATATTTTTCTGATTTTCAGGTTTAATCGGGTTGCATTAAGGATTTGCAGGAGAATCAAAAAGAAAGTCGCAGTCTTGGGGCAAGTTAATATAGACGACTTTATGGTGGGAAAAGCCAACATAGAAAAAATAGAAATTAATAAAGTCGAAGAACTAATCAATTGTGCAGACATTGATGAAATTATTATCTGCGACCCAATCCCCAATGAAAAAGATATGAGCTTTATAACCTATCTTGCGCAAAAGCTGAAAATAGAAGTTGTCTTTGGCCCTGTTTGTTACGCTAAGCTGCTGCCGGGAAGGATTAATGGCGATGGTTCAGAGCATCCTTTGGCCACTTTTGTCGGCAGAAAGCGAGACGCCGAAGAGTTTCTGATAAGAAGTTTTGATGTTTTGAGTAGTCTGGTTATTTTGGTTGTTTCTCTGCCATTAACCATTCTTATTGGTATATTAATCAAGCTAACATCCAAAGGGCCTGTCTTATATAAACAGCAAAGGGTGGGCAAAGATGGTATGATTTTTACCCTGTATAAATTCAGGACAATGGTTCATGATGCCGAAAAGCAGCTTGGGCCTGTTTGGGCGGCGGAGAATGATCCTCGCGTAACAAAAGTCGGGCGATTCCTAAGGGATACACGCTTTGATGAAATTCCACAGTTAGTAAATGTTATACTTGGCCAGATGAGTTTAGTTGGCCCAAGACCAGAAAGACCATATTTCGTCAAACGCCATAAGGCGCTGATGGAGATAAGATTGGCTGTCAAGCCGGGACTTACGGGTCTGGCACAGGTAAGAAGCGCTTATAATTTACATCCTAATCATAAGTTAAAGTACGATTACCTCTATATTCAGCGGCGTTCTTTAATTTTGAATCTTTATATCCTCGCAAAAACTATTCCCGTCGTATTATTGAAAAAAGGTCAGTAATCGTCTCTGCAGTTGTATATCACCGAGTTACTCTGTAAATCACCAGTTTCCCACCCTTTTTGTTATTTGTCCGCGTTGAATATTCTTCTTTTGTTTCTTTATCAAATATCATCTTTTCATCCTCACTTTTAACAATTCTTACGATATAATTGGCCTGTCCAGGAATCTGCTCACTGTTCTCCATGCACTCTAAACCTTTCCGCTCCGCATAAAAAGTTATGCGCACATCTGGAACCGCTATAATATCCGTAGAGGCGGTATTTTTATTAAGCCACATTGCAGCTTCTCTGTAATCATATCTCTGCGTGCCAATAATCTTAAATAACTTGGGCAGGCAAATTGCCATTCCGACTATTAGTAAAATAAAAAACCAGCGTCGTATATTTTCTTCTATAGCCGAATCACTCTTGAGGGTTCTCCTGCTTAGCCAGCCTGCGATTATATACAAACCGACTGGTATATAAAAGATGGTAAATGCAACCAGAGCTAATGAGTATCTCCTGCTGAGAGCAAGCCGACAATACAATTGCCACAACAACATTACAATATTAAGGACGATAAATGCTGCAGAAAAAAACGTTTGCTCCGACGTCTTTGATTGCTTTCGGAAATAATAATAGCAGCCTATTAGCAAACCTGGGATAAAATAATACATCAATGTCTCGCATATATTGATTATCAGGGTTTTATTTCCCATTGTCTTGTTTGTCGATAAACCGGCCAGGCACATATTCATGTTAAAGACAGAATTAATGTTGTCGTTACTTATACTCAAAAACGCTGGGAGTTTCCATATACTCTGGTCGGGGAAAACGTATCCTTTAAGTCGCATATAGGGAATAGCGATAACAGCAAAGCCTGCTAAAAGTAAAATTAAAGCCCCTGTTGCCTTTATTCTCTTCATTTTGCCTTGTGGCCGGATAAGGTTAAATAGCAGCCATCCACTGCCATATATTACAAGTTGACAACACTCAGACCGGGTTAAGTATCCTAATCCTGCTGCTATCCCTGCTAAGCCGAATATCCAGTTCTTGTGGTATTGTACACCTAATAACAACAATAAAAAGCCGGTTGTTAAAAACATCAGGAATGACCATTCGGTAAGTGCGTCACTGCCGTATTCGGCGGAATCCGGTAAAATACTCAAAATCAGGACGCCGTAAAAACTTAGTCTGGGACCGACAAAATAACTTCCCACAAGATATAACGCCGCAGAGGCAATTATTTTACTCAAAAGCGAAACAGTCTGAGCTGAAATAATCCATCCTTGAAGCGACGTTGCACCATAAAACAATTCTACAACCTTATGCATGAGATAAATAAGAAACGGATATCCCGGACATGGTGACATATTGCGCACAGCTTCAATAGGATTATCTGCAATTTGTCTTGCACATTCGATGTATAATGTACCGTCTTTTGCAATCAAAACTATTGTGGCAATCAGGTACACGCCAATCCCCAGAGCAATACTTACTAAGATTGCTATATGGATTAGGTCCTGCCTTTTGATTAATCTATTATTTTTCATAAAGCTCGGGTTCTTTGAGAATTTATTCTTTTCGTACCTTGGAAATTGTCATAAGTAGTGGCAAATTTAAAGAGTTAATGTAAAAAAGTCAAAGCTTTGTTTTGGATTACGCAAGGTACTGGTGTGGCTTTGGCATAGTAATTCCGAGATATTAGACTTTGTATTACCACTTGCACGACGACGGTAGCCAAAACGCCATGATGGAACTTGCAAGGTCGCATGACGAATCGGAATTTGACCAAAATAAGGGCAACTTAAGGGCAACGGGGGAGTCTAAAATAAGCAACAATCCGCAATCGCCTGAATTGCAAGAACTTATAGACGTTATTTCGTCTGAAAATAAAATAACGGAGAGGGCGGGATTCGAACCCGCGCAGCGGGTTTATACCCACTGGACGGTTTAGCAAACCGTTGCCTTCAGCCGCTCGGCCACCTCTCCAGTAATTCTATATCAGAATACACTTTACAGTTTATACGCCCGTTTTGCAAGTGGAAGTTCCTATAATAATTTCCACAGATTTTTTCCACTTCTCCCCCTGATTCGCCAAAGGACCGATAATGTCTCCAGGGGCCTGCCCTGAGCGAAGTCGAACGGGCTGTCCTAAGACTTTTGTTAGTTAAGCATCTGTTGGCTAATGTCGATGAAATAACCGAATTGCAGACTTCCGGAGTCTCTTGTTTAAAGGAACGAAAAATGAAAGCGAACAAAGCAATTGCGACAGCCGGCTTCACACTGGTCGAACTTGCGGTGGTTATCTTAATCATCGGTATGCTGGCTGCTTTTGCTGTGCCAAGATTTAAAGCCTCGGTCGAACGGTCAAAAGCTGCTGAAGCTTTCAACTACCTGGCTTCCATCCAGGCGGCTCAGGAGCGTTATCACGCAAAACAGAGCGCCTACGCTGCTAATATTGCAGACCTTGATATTCAAATGGCCGCACCGAAATATTTCACTGCTCCAGAGACGTTTACTGCCGGGGTATCAGGCGACCTTGAAGATTCCTGGACTTTGACACTAACACGTTCAGATGCAACGGCAGGTTACGGCCATTACTCGGTAACATTTACCCAAACAGGTTTCGATAGCGAAGATAGCGATATATCAGACGATATTAACCCGATGGGCACTTAATGATTAAACATTAGTTGTTAGAAAGTCTTAAAAAGGGGACGATAATCAGAGAGAGGTTGTCGTCCTTTTTGTTTAATCTTCAGATTCTACATGTCATTCGTTTAGCACCTCATATCTAAACAAATCCAAATTTCAAAAATAAGGACTTAGGAACGAAAAATTGGAATTTTGGAAAATTTTTTCAAGTTTTTTTGGCGTAAGTCCTTTACAAATAAAAGAGTTAGGACGAAAAACCCTTCGACTGCGCTCAGGGCAGGCGACGTGAAAAATGGCGTAAGTCCTTTGTTTTCGAGAGGTTTTTTTATGTAAGTGTATGCAGGGACAAGTTTTAGTAAAGATTTTGATTATTTTTGAAAATTTTTAATTTTTTTGCCCTGATTTGGAAAGATTTTACCCCTGTTTTTATATGATTTTGGTGTTTTTTTGATCCTCCTTCGCCAAGGCTTCGGAGGACAGGTCGCCTTAGTAAGGATAGGCTTGTGCGAATGGTGCTATTCGGACATCGGTTATCAGTTACCCCGATGAGATAGCTACGGCATCTCACCCCGGTGAAGTAGCTGAAGAATCTTCAATGAAGCTAATTAACGCAACTTCACAGGGCAAGCAGGGCAGGCGCCGGCACTAAGACACGAAGTAGTTTTTGGTATATGGTATTTGGTCGTTGGTATTTGGATAAATTAGGTTGAGTTTTAAAAGAAGCAGAGATATAATTTTGGTCCGTCATTTGTTTAGCACTTCAGATAATGAAATCAGGAATAAAAATGGCAAAAAAAAATAATGACCCTTTTAAAGATGCAATAACAATTGCAGGAACGGAAAAAGCAGAACGGTATTCCACGTTCTTAAAGAATGAATTGCGACATGTAGAAACGGAAGAGGATGTTCGTTTAGCGACACATACTTTTCTAAAAAGTTTGACTCAGGAAATGGGAGTCAACGTAAAAATTCTCTCTGAAAAAATTGTGCTTACCGGCGGCAGAATAGATTCATTATTTGATAACATTATTTTTGAGTTCAAGAAACCAAATTATTTTGACACACAAAAAGGAATTGACGAAGCAATTGATGGGAGAAAACAGGAAGGCGGATTAATCGAATATCTTATATCTGTTGCAGTGATGGAATCGGCGAGCCTTGAAGATTTTAGAAAACATCTCTCTACAAAAATAGGAATCGGTTTTGACGGAAAATCCTTCGTATTTGTGCGTTATGTTTCTAATGCGAATAGCGAAATTGAATTAAAGAAATATAAAAGCAGAATTAAAAATGCACAGGCTCCGCAATGGTTTCCTGAACGGCTGGACGGATATTTTGAGCGGACACAGCGTAGAGATATAAAGAATGGTTTGCGTTTTCTGTTTCTTTATTTACGATCTATTTCTCCACGCGCCCCATTGACACCAGCGAACGTCTCTTCGCGGTTCGGTGAAAGAAGTACGCATTTTAATAAGCATATTGCTATTATTTATAATCTGTTGTCTGATAAATTAAAGAGCAAAGATGCACATACCACGACTCTTTTCGACGAGTGGGATAGAGTATTCGGTAAGGTTTATGGCGACATAAACGATGCCGCCAGCGATGTAAAAACTCAGATGAATGAACGCTATGCACAAATCGGTTTTGCGGACAAAAAAGTTGATCTAAAGTATTTGATATTTTCAATTCACACCTATTATAATATCATTTTAAAGCTACTCATTTCGAATTTATTTTCGTCCTTATTAAATCCATTCCAGATTCGATCCACAGCATTAGCAAAAAATGATGAACAATTTCGGGAGCAAGTTGTCAATGCTATTCAGGGCGACAAATTTAAAATGTTAGGAGTTGAAAATTTTTTTGAGACAGGTTTTTTTGAATGGTGGACTTATGTTTGGAATGAAAATCTCTCTGAAATGCTCAGAGAAGTTATTTATCTTTTAGAACAATTAGAAGTTACTACTTCAATTACGAAACCTGAGCTTATCGGTGATATGGTAAGAGAAACCTATCACGGATTAATGCCGCAACCGTTACGTCATTTACTTGGCGAATATTTTACACCTGATTGGCTTGCCGAATTTACAATTGAAACGGCTTGTTTTACTGGTAAAATGGAGGAAACATTTTTAGACCCCGCATGTGGTTCTGGAACATTTCTCGCTACCGCGATAAGAAAAAAACTTCTTACCAATATAAATTCTGATCGAAAAGAACTTATCAAAGATATTCTGAAATCAATCGTTGGTTTTGACCTGAATCCTATTTCTGTAATAGCTTCCAAAACCAATTATCTTCTCTCGCTTGGAGACCTATCAGACCTTGATTTTACAGTGAAAATTCCTGTATATCAATGCGATTCAATCTTAACGCCAACCGTACATGCAACACAGAAAAAAACCGCTTCTATATTTACAATAGATACGGTATGTGGAAAGTTCTCCGTTCCAGCTTTAGATACCAGAGAAGAGATAGAAGAAATCTTAGATTTGATCGGTAAAGCTATCAAGAATAATTACACCGATGCTGATGTGCTGAGAAAAGTAAATAAACTTCAAAAGGATATCAATAAAGAATCAGTATTAGCTCTCTTTGCAAGAATAAAAGAACTAACCAAACTTGACAAAAATGGGTTATGGATTCCGATTCTGAAAAATTCTTTTGCGCCCGTATATTCCGAAGGGCAATTCGATTTCGTGGTAGGAAATCCGCCTTGGGTTAGCTGGCGTTCAATGTCAAAATCTTATAGGGATTTGACGTTGCCAATATGGTTAAGCTATGATATTTTTGATAAATCTGCATACGATAAAATAACAACGCATGATGATTTTGCCATGGCATTCACTTATGTTAGCGCAGATCATTATTTAAAACCAAAAGGCAAATTGTGTTTTGTTATTTCACAAACGTTTTTCCAATCAAAAAAAGGCGGTGAAGGATTCAGAAAGTTTGAGATCACTCGTGACAATCAAAGCGTACCTCTGAAAGTAAGTAAATTGATTGACATGATTAAAGTGAAACCGTTCTCAGAGGTTACAAATCGTCCCTCAGTATTATTACTTGAAAAAGGATTGAAAACTTCTTACCCAGTCCCTTATATAAAATGGGACACGGAAAAGAGGCTTAATGAAACGGATACTCTAATAGAGGTAAAGAGAAAAATCACGGAAGAAAAATTATTGGCTACACCGATAGGTGGAACAGATACTAAAAAAGGATTAAGAAGTCCTTGGCTGATACTGCCTGTTGGTCGCATAGAAATTCTCGGCAAGGCAATCGGCGCGTCACCATACAAAGGAAGAAAAGGCGTAGAGCCGTTAGGAGCCAAAGGAGTTTACTTGCTGAAAGAACCTAAGCGCATGGGCAAAACAAGGTTGCAAATATGCAATCTTTTAGAGCGTGGAAGATTACCCGCGGTTGAGGAACGCGGAGAACATGTTGGACTTGTGGAAGATGAGTTTGTTTTTCCGCTAATTAGCGGACGAAACATTGATCGGTATGGGCTGAATAGCACTACGTATATTATCATGCCGCATGAAAATAAAAAAGGCGTTCAAAATGAAATTGCTGAAGATATTCTCAGAGTGAACTATACAGCGACGTATGAGTGGCTTTCATATTTTAAAAAAGTGCTGAAAGAAACAAGAAAAAGAAACAGTAAATTTTATACCGATGAGAGACCTTTTTACTTTCTTGACAACGTCGGAACATATACATTTGCACCCTATAAAGTAGTGTGGAAAGAACAAGGTAAAAATATGATTTCTTGTGTCGTATCTACAAAACATGATGGAGTATTAAAAGGAAAACAGATTATACCTGATTCTAAGGTACTATTTTGTGCTTTGGATGATAAGGAAGAAGCGTACTATCTATGTGCAATCCTGAATTCAAAACCTATCACTGATCTGATCGAAGGGTATACTATTAACTTGCAACGTGGTACTGATATTCTCGAAAATGTCAAAATTCCGAAGTACGACTCGAAGGATAAACTTCACGTTTCGCTTTCGTCTTTGTCAGAACGGGCACATGATCTGTACTTACAAGGTGGAAGTGGAATTCCAGTAATTCAGAATAAAATCGACAATACTGTATTAGACCTTTGGTAGCTAAACAGTAGAGAATTAGGGACACCGCGGCTGGCCAATAAATAAACAATGACAGGAAAGAAACCCATGAAGGGTGAAAGTTAATGAAGTATGCCGGACTTACGGATGAGCCGAAAAGACGAAAACAGGAACATGGCAACCCTGTCGACTTCAACGTTATGCAGCAATTCAGTTCCGAGGCGGCAGCCAAGCAATGGGAAAGCAGAATGCTGGCACAGGGATATGAGGAAGATACCAGCGGCAAAGGCTGGAAATATGGCTATACCTTTTCAAAGCGAGTTTAAAATCTGCCGTAAAAAACGATGAACCCCCGAATGAATTCGGGGGCTAAATAGGTGCGGGACAGGCCCATTCGACAAGCTCAGGGCAGGCTGGTTATGTAGGATTCTTAGGAATAGTTCGCCACCGGTCTGTTTGCTGCTTTGTTCTGCCTAAGTCAAATAAATCGAGAATATTTTTAAAATAATCACCTTCATTGCCGATGTTTATCTCGCCATTTTTGTCAGGGGGATTGAGCCATAACATTTTGGGGTCTTTGGCCTGTGTATAAAGCTCGACAGTTTGCGCACGGTCGGCTTTGCCGTTTCTCAGACTATTGGTAACAAGAACAGGGCAGGGGCTTATCTGAGAAATCTTTTCATAAAAATCTTTTGTATTCCACATAGGCTGGCCGATATCGGCAAGGAACACAGACTTTGTAACTTTTAATAAAGCCTTTTCCATCCAGCCGGGCAGGAAATCCGACAGCCATACGGGGTAAGAAAACTCGTAGCCGCAGGTGCTGTCGATTACTATTCCTGTAAAACGGTCGTCTCTGCTTGCCGCGGCGACAAGAGCCGATGCTCCTTCGCTGATGCCGAATCCGAAGACATATTTGCTCGATTCGGAACAGTAGTTTGTAAGATAATCGACTGCGCCGATGACGTCATTGGCTTCCTCAATGCCAAAACTGTATTTGTGTCCGCTGCTGCCGCCGTTGCCGCGAAGGTCGATCAAAAATACGTTATAGCCGCTGCTGCTGAGCACTTTGGCATAAGGCAGGAAAAGATTCTTTGACAGATTTCGGCCGGGAACGATTATTACAGAGCTGTCTGAAAGGCGGGTCGTTGAAGGTATAAACCATCCTTCGAGTTTCGCGCCGTCTTTGGCGTTAAAGCTGACCTGCCGATAATTTAAATCCAGAAGCTGTTTTGGGCTTGCGCCATCCTCGAATTTTATCCAGTGCGTTGTAAAAACAGCGACGAGATACGGTATTACGGCAAAAAACAAAATCGAGATGCGAAGAAGAGTTTTTATTGAGCTTTTTATTATCGTTTTCTTTGTATTTATTCTCAACATCGACGAAAGTGCGCTGTCGATGAATTTGTCCAGCAGAAACAGAATTATATAAGTCGACAGCAGGAAATATACTGCGACCGGCAGCTCGAACCAGTTTACCCGTACATAAGAGATGGTTCTTGAAAAAGCGATTAAATAAGCAGTTACGAGCAAAGTGATAAAAACAAAAAATGTGCAGTAGGGCGAAATGTTTTTTATGATATTTGCCGGCCGGAAAATCACCAGGTATGAAGCGAGCAGCGGGACAGAAGCAAAATGAATCAAATCGATAACGGAGTCGAATCCCAGACCGAATCGGCCTATCGCAAGCCATATTGCCAGCGAAAGAATAAGAAGAATGTAACGCAATTTCCCGCCCTTAAAAAAAAGTGTGTTTTTGGTTAAAAAATGCCAAGGCCTATCATATATTATAACAAGATTTATGCTTTTTTTAAAGACTAATACCGTGTCAAAATCATTAAATGTTGATAATCCGTGAGTTAGAGTTCATTCCCGCTGATTATAGGGCATAACATGAAATTATTAGTTAAAAAGATTTATTTTTTGCGTCCTATGTGTACTCTTTAACTTTATCACAAATTTTCGGTTTTGAATACTAAAGGGCGGTAATTTGTGATGTAATAGCACCTGGATGTGCAGGATATATGATTAATTTTGGAATTACAGAACGAAAAAGACAAGAGCTTGGGCAGCGTATGCATAACTGCAATCTGCTTGAGAATGATATTGAGGAAACATTTGTTCGAAGCGGTGG
>Ga0187886_1000378_pt1 | contig 54884 bp, 50 predicted proteins | sample June2016WEW_20_1_FD_133001 | JGI IMG/M metagenome (GOLD analysis project Ga0187886, IMG submission 133001) | Peatland microbial communities from SPRUCE experiment site at the Marcell Experimental Forest, Minnesota, USA - June2016WEW_20_150 | ecosystem: Environmental > Terrestrial > Soil >... | reverse complement strand
ATTATCACTAATTTCTCAATTTTTGTTTGTTTGAGAGGGGGAAGATTATTGGAGAGGGGCTGACGCCCCTCTCTAGCACTCCCCTTTCACCTTTATAGCGGGAGCAAGTTCAGAGAGGGGGCGCAGCCCCCTCTTATTAGCACCCCCTCTCCAAACAAATTTACCCCGCTTCAATGAAATTCTCCGTTTGGAGAGGGGGTAAAGGGGGTAAGGTATTAACGAAAAATCAAATGTAAATAAGACTATAAAATTGTCACATCCCTCCTAAAAATGATACGATGAATATAATATTTTCCACACCGTTAAAGGCATCCGAGGACACTCAATCTATTACGGCGATATTAAAACTCAATGATAAAAAAGCATAATCCTAATTACAAGTGGTACATCCTCTTACTGGCAATGCTGACTTATGGCATTGTTTCCGGCGTCGCGCGCATGTGCATGCCCGTGCTCTTTACTGAAATCGGCCTCAAACTGAACCTCGACGCCACGGCTATCGGCACGATCTGGGGCATGGACCCACTGGCGGGCGTTTTCATCGGCCTGCCGAGCGGTCTGCTGGCCGACCGTTTCGGCACAAAACGCACGTTGACGGTACTCTGTCTTCTAGCAGGTGTCTTCGGAGCGTTACGCGGTTTTTCAACTAATTTTATTTCGCTGGTGGTGACGATGTTCCTCTTCGGACTGATGGCCGCCGCCACTCCTAACGTTGTGCCAAAAGTTACCACCGAATGGTTTTCCGGCAACCGGCTGGCGCTGTCTAACGCCTTCCTCAACGTTGCCTGGTCCATCGGCTCAATGGTCGCCACCCAGTTCAGCGCCATTAGCTTATCGCCGGCGCTTGGCGGTTGGAGCAATGTATTATTCTTTTACGGCGCGCCGGCTTTCGCGCTGGGCCTGCTCTGGCTTTTCACCGGCCGCGAGCCGACGAAAACGGAAAATCCGGCATTGCTCGCTGAGCAAATACCATTTAAAAAAGCGCTGACGCATGTTATCCGAAATAGAACGGTCTGGCTTGTCGGTATAACCACATTTGCCGCCTGGGGCGCTACCATGGGCATGGTCGGCTACTTGCCGTATTATTTAAAAAATATTGGGTGGGACGCCACCAGCGCCGACAGCACGGTCACCGTCTTAAGTCTGATGATGTGCATCGGCTCGATTCCGATGGTACTCCTATCAGACAAGCTCCATACACGCAAGGGTGTGCTGATATTATCGCTGGGCGGTCTGGTAATCGGTCTTTCTTTATTGCCGTTTGTCAATACCACCGGGGTCTGGGTGCTGATTATTATTACCGGCTTTTTACGCGCCGGCGCCGGTTCGCTTTTTAATGTGGTTATATTTGAAGACGAAGCCATCGGCTCGACTTATGGTGGCACGGCTATCGGTCTGGCCAACAGCATTGCCATGATTGGTGCCGCCGCCTCGCCGCCGTTGGGCAACAGCCTGGAACAATACGGCCAAGGCATGCCCTTTCTCTTATGGGCAGGTCTGGCAGCAGTGAGTACGGGGCTATTGTTTCTCATTCAGACGAAGAAAAGTCCGGCTACCGATTATCCGCGATAATTTTTACCAGCACGTTGCGGCTTCTTGGACCGTCGAACTCGCCAAAGAATATGCCCTGCCATGTCCCCAGCGCTAGTTCCCCGTGTTGAACTATTACTGTTACCGAGCTGCCGATTAGTGTAGCCTTGATATGCGCCGCGGAGTTCCCCTCCCCGTGCTTATAGCTCCCCCGCTGCGGCGCTATAACTTCCAGCTGCGCCGCGATATCATCAACCACATCGGGGTCGGCGTGCTCGTTAATCATCACCCCAGCCGTCGTATGCGGCACATAGACCACGCAAATACCACTTTGCACCCCACTCTCCCTCACCACCTCCCTCACCTTGTTCGTTATCTCCTGGAACTCCGCTTGAGAATGCGTCTTTATGTCAAGTTTATGCATCATATTTAACCTCGCATCGTAAGACTATTCTATATCCTACAACATCTTGACCTCGTTACGGAAACACGTTACACTATAGATAGGACCCTTCGATAAACTCAGAGCCTGCCCCGTACTTGATACGGGGGTGAGTGGGAGATTATGAATTATGCCTATTTATGAATATGTTTGTTCTGCCTGCAAGGCGAAATTCGAGCAGATGCGTCCGTTAAGTCAGTCATCGCAGGACGCAGAATGCCCCAAATGTCATAAACCCTCCCGCCGCAAGATGTCCACTTTCGCCGCTTTTACCACCAGTGTCAGCGGTGTTCCAACGACCGTACCTGGTGCCGGCAGCGCCTGCTCCAGTTGCAGCTCCGGCAACTGCTCTACCTGCGCTTCGTAATTACATAACGCCCCCTTTGACACCCCTGCCTGAAAGCTGTTAATCTTTACTGTAATCGCATTAAGGCAGGTGGTCACTATCAACGCCGCACCAACAGAAAATAAAATCCGCTTCCACTGGAAGTACGTTATCCTGCCGGTGGTGCTTTTCGCACTTTCTATCATCCTTGCTGCCTGTTTTTACCCCTTTTTGTCACCGGATATAGCCTACCACTTTCAGGGCGATACTCCAGATAGGTGGCTTGCGCGTGGCGGCTTCATCGCCTGGATGCTTATCCCGCAGGTCGTTTTCACTCTCTTATCGCTCGCTGTCGTTAGACTCGCGATGCTGGCGTCACGCTACCTGCCGGGGAAAGAATCCCCACTCAAGGATATCCTACTCATCATGGGCAATATGATGGCGCTGCCCCAATTAGTTATCATCTTTGCAATGATCGATTTTTTCCTTTACAATGCGTATCAAATAAAGCTGATTCCTTTATGGGTATTCACCCTAATTATTTTGGTATTGGGCGCGATAATATTAGCGATACTATTTATCCGGGCTTCCCGCCGGGCACGTCGCCAGCAAGCTAAAACCAGCCAGGAGTGATTTCATGCCAGAGAACAAAGCAGGTAAGTTAACGATGGATAAGCTCGTCTCGCTCTGCCAGCGGCGCGGCTTTATCTTCCCCAGCAGCGATATTTACGGAGGCCTTTCCGGCTGCCGGGACTATGGTCCCGTAGGTATAGAACTGAAACGTAACGTTAAAGAAGCCTGGTGGCGCACGATTGTTCAGAATCGGGACGATATTGTCGGCGTGGATACCAGCATTCTGATGAACTCCAAAGTCTGGGAAGCCAGCGGGCATGTCACCAACTTTTCCGATCCTCTTGTTGAGTGTAAAAACTGCCACTTAAGATGGAAAGCAGATGACCTTAAGGAAAATAAATGTCCCTCCTGCGGCGGCGAGCTCACCGAGGAGCGCATGTTCAATACCATGTTCAAGACCTTTATCGGGCCGGTGGAGGAGAATGCGGCAATCGTCTATCTCCGACCGGAGACGGCGCAGGGCATGTTCGTCAATTTCCAGAACGTCGTTAATACCACCCGCAAGCGTCTTCCCTTCGGCATCGCCCAGCAGGGTAGAGCCTTCCGCAACGAAATCACCACCGGCAATTTTATCTTCCGCAGTCGCGAGTTTGAGATAATGGAGTTCGAATATTTCGTCAAGCCAGGCACGGATGAGAAATGGTTCGATTACTGGGTTAAGGAGCGCTTAAGCTGGTATCAAAAGCTCGGCATCAAGAAAGAGCATCTCAAGCTCCACCCCCACCCCAAGGAACAACTCGCGCATTACGCCCGCTCCTGCACGGATATCACCTACCAGTTCCCCCACGGCTGGGCGGAGCTGGAGGGCATCGCCAACCGGACGGATTACGACCTCAAGCAGCATGCCGCTGCCAGCGGCAAGTCCATGGAGTACTTCGACGACGAAACCAAGGAGCATTACGTTCCCTATATCGTCGAGCCTTCCGTCGGCGTCGACCGGGCGATACTGGCTTTCCTCTGCGATGCCTATGACGAAGAGCCGGATAAGGACGAGATACGCGTCGTCCTTCATTTCCACCCCGACCTCGCCCCGATTAAGGTGGCTGTTTTACCGCTAAGCCGCAAGGAAAACCTGGCAGCTTTCGCTAAAGATGTTTACGCCACCCTGCGACCCTGCTTCACCTCCCAGTACGACGATACGCAAAGCATCGGGCGGCGCTACCGCCGCCAGGATGAGTTGGGCACGCCCTACTGTGTCACTGTAGACTTCCAGTCGCTGGAAGACAACATGGCGACGATTAGAGAGCGTGATAGCATGAACCAGATACGCGTGCCCGTTGCTTCGCTAAAGAACACCCTGCTCGCCAAGCTCGCCGGCGAAGACCTCTTTGTCCTGCCGGAAGGCGGTAAAATCTGGAAGCAGGAAAGCGGCGGTTAAAAGCCGTGAAATATAAAGCCGTCATCTTTGACCTCGGAGGCACATTATCTCGTTCGGCTCCCTGGGAAGAATATCGCAATGCTGCCTGCAAAATGGCAGCCGTCTGTTCTATTCCAGAAGAAAAATTCGTAGAACTATGGTTTTCCGAAAGTAGTGGGCTGGGTTTGGGATTATATCCGCGCTATCAGGATTATATTAGGCATATCTGTAAGACTTTAAATATAAACGTGGCGGAAAGCTTAATCGAGACTGCCGGTGAAATACCAATCACGATAACGAAACAATATGTGATAGTACCGCGAGAAGGTGCACTAGAGTTGCTCTCGTACCTCAAATCCAACGACTATAAAATCGGGCTAATTAGTGATTGCGCTCCGGATTTGCCGCAAATCTGGAATGAAACTCTCTTCGCTCCATATTTCGATGTCACTGTTTTTTCTTGTCTAGCTGGTATGAATAAAGCCGACCCGCGCATCTTCCATATCGCGCTGGAGAAACTGGCGGTCAAACCAGAAAACTGCATCTATATTGCCGACGGCATGAGAAAAGAACTCTCTAACGCCGCTGCATTGGGTATGACCGCCCTGCAACTATACCTGCCAGAAGAAAATGATGATAGCCCTATTCGCGAAGACTGGCGAGGTGAGAAAATATCTTCGTTACAAGAAGTTTTCAATCTGTTAAAATAACACCGTAATGGCAATTAATTTCTCTCTTGTAAAAATCATTCCCGCCGATGAACCCCATTACGAGTTTATCTACCGCGTGAAAAAAGAAGCTTACGGCGAATACATCACCCAGGTCTGGGGCTGGGATGAAGATAAACAAAGAGAGTTCTTCGCTCAAGACTGGCAAGAACTCAAACCCAGCGTAATCCTTTATAATAATGAACCCATCGGCACAATTTGTGTTTCCACCTCTGATGGCAACCTGAATATCGAGCGTTTTTACATCCTACCGGAATATCAGGACAAAGGCATTGGGTCATATTTAGTCAAAAGACTGCTAGAAAAAGCAGATAAACAAAACTTGATAGCCAAATTGTGCGTCCTCAAAATAAACCCCGCTATATCTCTTTATCGCCGGCATGGGTACGAGATTATCGACGAGGACGAAATAATGTACCACATGGAACGGAAACCGAGTAAAACAAAATGAAATATCAAGCCATCATCTTCGACCTTTTCGGCACATTGGTGGATATCTTTTCTCGTCGGGAGTATGAGAGCATCGTGGCAGAAATGGCCTCCCATCTAAAAATTCCTTATGATGATTTTTATGAAATCTGGATGCAGTTAGCTAATAAGCGCACTACCGGCGTTTTCCGCAATTCGGAAGAACACATTGAATACATCTGCCGGGAGCTTAAAGTGAAAGTCAGCGCCAGCCAGATAGAGGCAGCCAGACGCGCCAGATTCGACTATGTGGCGCGCGCCCTCAAGCCGCGTAAAGATGCCATAGAAACACTAACCCAACTTCAGTCGGACGGCTTTAAAATCGGCCTTATCAGCAACTGCTCGACAGAACCGCCGCTTATCTGGCCAGATACGCCTTTCGCCCCTTTCTTTGATGTAACCATTTTCTCCAGTACTGCCGGCATGTTAAAACCGGACCAGCGCCTTTTCCGTATGGCTATCGAACAGCTTAAGGTTACTCCTCAACAGTGCTTATACATCGGGGACGGAAGCAGTGAAGAACTCGGGGCAGCCGCCAATGTCGGGATGACGCCTGTTTTGATAAGGGCGCCTTATGAAGATGGAGCTGATGCCCTGCGGCCGGATGACAGCAAGGAAGTCTTTACCGGAACCTGCATATCCTCATTGAAAGAAGTTCTTAATCTGGTAAAATAAAACAATAAGGGCGTTTAAGAGGGGCGAAGCCCCTCTTTTAAAAATCCCCCTTCCCTTTCTTAAAGGGAAGGGGGATAGGGGGATAGGTTTTGAAAATAATCCATTTTGCCGATTTACACCTGGGCGTAGAAAACTATGGGCACATCGACCCCGCCACCGGCCTATCCTCCCGCCTAAATGATTTCCTCGCCGTCTTCGACGAGCTAGTGGACTATGCCCTGCAAAACAAGGTCGACCTCGTCCTGTTCTGCGGTGATGCCTATAAATCCCGCGAGCCTACCCAGACCCAGCAGCGCGAGTTCGCCCGGCGTATTAGCCGTCTCGCCACCGCCGGCATACCCATCCTCCTTCTTACCGGCAACCATGACCTGCCCAACGCCATCGGCCGCGCTACCGCCACGGAAATCTTCGCTACGCTGGCAATAAAAAACGTCTATGTCGCTAACAAGCCGGAGATATATAAAATCCCCACTGTGAGCGGTGATATACAAATCGTTGCTATCCCCTGGTTAAGACGCAGCGCCCTGCTTGCCAGTGAGGACACTAAAAACTTTAATATAGAACAACTTAACCAAAAGATGCAGGAGGCTATCACTCAAATCATCAGCGATAAAGCCGCTGCTCTTGATTCCTCCCTGCCCGCCATCCTGGTCGCTCATGTGTCGGTCAGCTCCGCCAAAGCCGGTTCGGAAAGCATGATGTCCATCGGGCAGGAGCCGATTATTTTGTTAAGTTCCGTCGACCTGCCGGCGTTCGATTATGTAGCCCTGGGACATATTCATAAGCAGCAGGTGCTTTCAGAAAATCCGCCGGTAGTCTACGCCGGCAGCCTGGAGCGTATCGACTTCGGTGAGGAAAACGACGCCAAAGGATTCTACGTGGTCGATATTCAGACTAAGAGCGGCAAAAGACGGGTCATTTACGAGTTTCACCCCGTCAACGCCAGCCGCTTCCTTACCATCAGTCTCGATATTAAAGCGGATGAACCCGACCCCACCGCTACCGTTCTTAGCGCCATCAAAACACAGCAGGAAAAAGTCAAAAACGCCATCGTCCGCCTGAATATCAGCCTCCCCTCCTCGCTGGAAGGGCAGCTGCGGAATAATGACATTAAGGACGCTTTAAAAGATACGCAGGCCTTCACCATCGCCCGGGATATCCAGCGTGAGACCCGCACTCGCCTAGGCAGCCGCCCCGCCGAAGAAATAACGCCCCTGGATGCCCTTAAAGCCTACCTCGAAACACAGCAAATTCCCCCGGAACGGCAGAAAACCCTGCTGGAATACGGCGAGAAGCTGATTAACGAAAAAGAAGCCTAATTCTTGGCGTCCCAGATAAAGAAGGACGTAACCACCGAAACCGTAGTGACCATAATCGCCGAAAAAAAGAATACCTGCTCGTAAGAATAGATGTTTGGCACGAGCCAGCCGTAGACCGGCGCAAAAATAGCGCCGGTATATTGCATCGTAAAATAATAAATGCCATAAATCGTGGCGCGGTTCTTCGCTGGTGTTTGACCCATAATAAAGACCTCGGTCACCGGCATACGGATGGCGTTGTTGAGACCCATGATAAAGAGAAGCAAAAAGAACCAGAAATTAGTCGCGGTAGACCACCGCAGCCAGAAAATCAGTAACCCGCTAAGTATACCAGTAACGATAATCACCTTAACCGACCCGATGCGGTCGGAAATCCAACCGCCGACGACGGTCCCGCCGACAATAGCGGGTAAGAAAGACACGGACATAATCCAAGTCACCGAGGTATCAGTCGCACCGAGTTTATCCACGATGTATAAGCTCATTAAGGCCTGGACAGACATACCGGCACCGCCGCCGACAACCATCTGGATGAGATACGCCCAAAGGCGTCGTTTGTAGCCTGGCTGGGGCGGTTTTTCCTCGATTGCTCTCTGCTTGGCGGCACGAACATGAGTTAGACCGCCGCGTTTGGTTAGATAAATAAAGAAAATGATTCCGAATATCGCGGTGGGGATAGATAAAACTATGAACGGGCCGCGGAAACCCATCGAAGGCCAGAGCACCATAACGCCCCCGGCGATAAGCGGGGCAATGAAGAAGCTGGCATTACCTCCGACCAGGTGTAAACCAAGGGCGCGACCGCGTTTTTCCGGCTCCACGGCTGAAAGAATCATGGGCGTGGAGGCGGGGTGATAACCGGCAGTCATAAAACCCATGATGACAAGGAAAACCATGAACACGATATACGAGTTGGACAATCCCGTAATGAGACCGCCTGCCGCTACACCGAGCGTACCGATGGTAAGGAGAATCGTTGGGCCGATTTTATCCACCATGCGGCCGGCGGGAATATTGCCCGCGCCGCTGGAGAAGGCGTAGGCAGTAGTGACAAGCATCGCCTGGAAGTTGTTCAAGCCAAAGGCCGTGCGGATGGAAGGAAGTAGTGGGCCAGGAAGGGCCGTCAGTAAGTGATGGCCGAAGTGCGCCATGATGAACCACGGCAGACCCTGCCTAATGAACGACTTTGGTTTTAAAGCGGTTGGAGCGTCTGTAGAACTGGTTGGTTGTGTAATCGGCTTGTCCTTTCGAGTCTGTCAGCGCTGCTATTGCTGACAAAATACCATCAGACAAAAATTTAAATAGATATTTCGTTATATCATGATATGATGTCAAACTTATATCAATTATATTATTTCTCCGTTTTCATTACAAATCATCCCCCTGCATCGCTCCTTGCTATTGACAAATCTATACTGATATAATTACGATATATCGGAATTAATGAGGAGTGGGAGGGTAAAAAATATGTTTCACCGACCCTTTTTCCAATTCGAACGGCATTCGCGTCTCTTTGAGAAAGGCGATTTAAAATACGTTATCCTGAACCTCTTAAAAGATAAACCCAGCCACGGCTATGAAATTATCCGTGCTATGGAAGAATTATTCCACGGCTTCTATACCCCTAGCGCCGGCAGCGTTTACCCCACACTCCAGATGCTGGACGATATGGGCTTTGTCAGCGTTTCGGAACATGATGGTAAAAAAGTCTATACTATCACCGAAGAAGGCAAGAAATTCCTTAAAGAGCAACAGGAAATGATTGATAAAATAGAATGTCAGATGAAAGACTGGTGGGGACCCCGCAATATTGGCGATTTCCACGAGACCATCCATGAGCTAAAGACTCTCGGCAGCATCGTCGGCAGCCGGGCACATCATCTAGGTGCCGAAAAATGGGCTAAGATAAAAGAGGTAGTTTCCCACGCCCGCCGCGAAATTGAAGCGATATTAGAAAAAGAGTAGCAATTTATATCCAGTAAATTTTAAAAGCTGGATCCAGCGATAGGATTTGAACCTACGACCTGCGGTTTACGAATCCGCAGGCTGATAACCTCATCATTGAGCTTCTTAATCAGCTTAGCACTCTCGGCCAAACAGCACAAGCTCTAAAAGCAAGCCCTCAACTCTAACGGACACAGAACCGATAAGCTAGAGTATTCCCCACGCATGTGGGGGTGAACCACTCCAGCCGAGTCGTAAGCTGAAATAATCCCCATCAATGGATTTGACAACCCACTAATTGAGTGTGCTAAGATACTCGCTTAAGATATTTGCTGGCGAAGGGGGCTATGCAAAACGTCAAAATTTTCATTGAGACTGATGAGCTGGTTTCTTTCTCTCGAAGATGCCAGAGAGAAAATAGAGGTATGGCGGCAACACTACAACCGGGAGAGACCCCATGGATCACTGGGGAATATACCACCAGTTGAAATCCCAGGAACATTGATGTCAAAATAACGTGGAAAATCACCTTATGATTGGCCCTAAGACGGGGTTCACCTCATAGAGTAGATAAGCTCTCCGGAATTGTGCTCCAGTTTTTAGGGAGCGGATCATAAAGATTCGGCAACTGCCCCTATTGACAAAATCTCTTTGGTCAATTATTATGCAATAAATATTGAAATTATATTTGAATATTATATTGAGTTTCAATATCATATTGATAATTATGATTAATAGTGATTATGAAATTAATGGACTAACAGATGTTAGAATATGTGGTAAGTTAAACTGCGCTGGATTTGCCATTTCCAGATTACGTGAAATGGAATTAGCGAAATTTGGGCTAACCATAGAGCAGTCATCAATTCTGCATATTGTTTTTGACCATGGCGGCACAATGACTATAAAGGAAATTATAGATGAGACAATGCGCCAGCCAAATTCGGTGTATATTCTTCTGAATAAGATGGTTAAAATGGGGCTTATCCATAACCGTAGGGGAAGTAAAAGTGGGAATGCTTTAATCTCGATAACCGAACACGGGAAGAGCTTGCTTGAAAAGATAAGTAACATTTCTTTGGAAGAGATATTCTCAGTGCTTCGAGAAAAAGACAAAATAACTTTAATGGATTTATTAAACAGGCTTTTAACCCGGTCGCGCTATTTATTAGGAATCGGTTATGTGGCTCCCATAGCGAAACTCCTCAACAGTGAAGTGCCAGAAAAATCAAAACCAAAATATGATGGACTGCCTTCAGTTATTACACTTTGGTCAATATTAAATAACACGAGATTTGCCATTTCCCGATTACGCGAACTAGAACTGGCTAAATTTGGACTGACCATAGAGCAGTCTTCGATTCTGCATACTGTTTTTGACCATGGCGGCACAGTGACTATAAAGGAAATTATAGATGAGACAATGCGTCAGCCGAATTCGGTATATATTCTCCTGAATAGGATAAAAAAAATGGGACTTATCCGTAACACCGAGCAAAAAGAGAATGGTAGCACTTTAATCTCATTAACCGAAGGCGGGGAAAGTCTGCTTGAAAAGATTACCAATATTTCTTTCAAGGTGACAATTTCACGATTAAAAGCGGCGGAAAAAGTGAAATTCGCAGAAATGCTGGATATGATTGTAGATAAATCGAGGGAGTTGCTAGGTATACCTTTCACCCCGCCCATTATGCAATGCTTGGCGGAAGCTAATAAGAATGCGCCGATTGGAAGGGCAAAAAACATGTAAGGCGTGGATAATCCGATATATTCCGGTCAGATAATGCGTAGATTCTTAGAAATGAACACTTTAAAAATAAAAGTAATGATAAGAATTACAAATAATTAGTGAAAAAAGGTTGATTAAGTCATCGAAAATCAATAGTCAGTTATAAGCTCTTTTGCGAAAGTGATTTTAAGTAAATTCTATTAATGTATCTAGTTTAATATCTGAATTGAGGAGGAGAACGATGAAAATGGTACTCGCACTCGCCATTGCCGTTATATTGTTAACGGTGATGGCACCCGTCGCTCTGGCAGCTGATTCTTCCGGTTCAGGCACAACTGTCTATGTCAGTGTCAGCGTTGACGGCAAACTATTGGTTGCCGCGCAGCCTGTTACTACCACTGATATGACTGTTGATGGCGTGCTCAAGGCCGCTCACAAGGCGTACTACTCCGGCGGTGAAAGCGGCTATACGGCCGGCATCGACCCCACGTGGAATATGTATCTCATTTCCCAGTGCTGGGGCATTAAGACCACGCCGTACGTCATTCTTAACGTCGCTCCTCTCGGCGGGGACCCGAGCGTTCCCCCAACCGCCGATAAAGCGCCGGTCGCTAACAATGACAACATCATCATTTGTACGGGCACCGACATGGTGAACAAACCCGTACAGCCGGTATCGCTGACGTCAACCCTTTCCGGCGATTCCGCGACTTTGACGGCGACAGCCTGGACACTCGACTTCACGACGTTCACCTATTCTCATGCCCCTCTTGCTAATGCGAATGTTGTTGACCCGACAACAGGCAAGTCCCTTGGTACCACAGATGCCAAAGGCAGTATCACCGTTACCGTTCCGGAAAGCGGCGTTGTCGCCATTGACGGTTTGGCGGCCATCAACGTGAAAGCCACTCCCGCACCTGCCCCTGCCGGGACTACGACAACACCAGCGGGTAACGGGATTTCCTACAAGGAAGCCAAGAATCATATAGGCGAAACAATTACCGTTGAAGGGCCGATTGCTGATAAACAAGATGATTCACAAGACTCAATGTGGGTGTTGTATATGGGAACATCTGGTGCTGATCCCAATTTGGTCGGTATTGAAATAAAATATTCTGATAAGTCTAAATTCCCTGCTGATTTATATGTCGGCAAGACGATAGATGTAACAGGCGCGATTCATTCCAATCCCCTTGGTGGAGCTTCCATAACGGTCAGTGACCCTTCACAAATAGAAGTAGTGAGTAATACAGCTGCCGCTCCCGCATCTGCCTCTGCCGCTCCCGCATCTCCTGATTTCCCCTTATTTTACGGATATACTACTTCGTTAATCATTTGGATGGTTATTATATTGACGCCTATCCTTGTCATCATTATCGTTAAGATGGTAAGACAGTCACGTTTAGACAAGCCGGCGGCGGCGTCCAAGAACAAGAAATCAAAGAAGAATTACATACCGATGTGAAATACAAGATACGAGGTATGCTGACATCTAATAATTAATTATTGAAGGAGATAACTATGAAGAATTTAGGGAGAACACTAAGACAATTATGGAAGCTGGCTTGTCCATATTGGACCAAGGCTCCAGATCGTTGGCAGGCCTACCTGCTGCTCGTTGCTTCCCTGGGATTAATAGCTCTCGTGGTCGAGACCATGATTCGTTATAACCAATGGTATGCGGACTGGACCAATGCCTACGTGGGAAGCAATTATGCATTATGGCAACAACAATTGGTAATGTTTTTTGTTATCGCCGCGGCTTTAACCATTGGGGGAACCGTTAATACCTACGTCCAAGGATGGCTGATGGTCAGGTGGAGAAGATGGATGACATCCCAATATCTCGGCAATTGGATGGACAATCATAGTCATTATCGAATGCGGCTTACCGGTAGTCCGACCGATAACCCTGACCAGCGTATTCAAGAAGACATCAGCGGTTTTATCGGAAGCGCAATGATGTATACGCTAACGTTACTCCAGAACATAGCAATGCTCTTTTCCTTCCTTGTCATCCTTTGGAATATGTCCAATACAATTCCAATGATAATCGGCGGTGTAGACTTGTCTTTCCCGGGTTATTTCATCGTCATCTCATTTATATGGGCAGTCATAACAACCGCGACTGTACACAATTTCGGTAAACAACTGGTCAAACTCCAGTATAATCAGCAGATGTATGAAGCTGACTTTCGTTTTTCAATGGTCCGCGTCAGAGAGTACAGCGAGCAAATCTCGCTGTTGAAAGGCGAAAAAGTAGAACACACCAACATAATGGGGAGATTCAACAGTGTTATCGCCAACACGTTCAGGCTCATGTCGAGAAACCTGAAGCTGGGGTTCTGGAATACCGGTCTTGGGATGTTTATGGGTGTAATAATATCGTTACTCTTAGGACCCGCATACTTTGCGGGGAAAATTCCCGGCGGTTACGGCGCCATCATGCAGATAGCAATGGCCTTCGCGACTGTTACAGGTACATTCACGTTCTTCCAGACATCATACGCCGGTTTAGCAGCGTGGAAAGCTACTTCCAACCGTCTTACCGACTTCCTCGAAAACGCCAGAAAAAGCGAGGAAATTTGGGGGAAGTCCGAAATCAGTGTCAAAGAGCATAAAAAAGATGACATTGAGATTAAAAATCTGGATGTCAATCTTCCCACCGGCCAATTGCAGATTTCAGCCAAAGATATTGTCATCAAGCACGGCGAAAAGGTGCTCATAAAAGGTAAAACCGGCGCCGGCAAAACGACATTGTTTAGGGTGCTCTCAACTCTCTGGCCGTTTGGTAAAGGCTCCGTCTATATACCGGAAGGTAAAAGTGTCATGGTGCTTCCGCAGCAACCGTACTTCCCGTTCGGTACGCTGGCAGAGGCCATCTGTTATCCCGATCCGTCGGACAAATATAGCCGTTCAGACATAGAAAAAGCGCTGCGCGACGTTGGTATGGAAAAGTTTATACCCAGACTTGATGGTGTCGGGTTCTGGAACCAACAGCTTTCCGGCGGCGAGCAGCAAAGAGTCAGTCTGGCGAGAGCTATGCTTCATGCTCCGGATTATCTGTTCTTTGATGAAGCTACGGCATCAGTGGATGAACCTTCTGAAGAGCTGCTTTATAAAATGTTGTTAGACAGGATGAAAGATTCGACAATCGTATCGATCGGTCATCGTTCATCATTGGAGAAATTCCATGAAAGAAAGATTGTCGCTGAACAGCAGAACGGAAACTTTGAGTGTGTTGAGCAAAAGATTGCCGATGATCATTAGTTCCGAGGTCAGAGAGGTGCTCGGAAAGGCGACTACCACCCATATAGGCTAAAAAAGGGCGACCTTGATTGTGTTATCGGCTCACCGCCCTGGCGAGTGCAGGAGTGCGTTTATAAGTCACTCAAAAGATGACCGGTCATGCATCAGCAGCGATGACCGATGACTGGTATGACCACCTGCTTGACGGTGAGAAAGCCGAGGCTATTCAGGCTATTGATTCAAAGTGGTTCGGCAAGCAGTTTTCCCGAACCGTTGATTCTGAAGCTGGAGCCAGCGATAGGATTTGAACCTACGACCCGCGGTTTACGAAACCGCTGCTCTACCACTGAGCTACGCTGGCTTATCTATTAGATATAAGAATTTAGTACTTCTCTTACTCGACCCCAACACCCCACCCAAGTGATTCATTAGTTTCCATTCAATTATATGGTGATACACATCCATTGTAAAGCTTATCCTTGATATTCTCATCTTGTTTCACTATCAGGATAATGCTTGAAAGAATACAAAAATACCCTTCATAAACAACCTCTCTTAAAATAACTTGACAAGCACCCTACATAGTTGTATCATTCTGCCAAAATCTACTTTTTATTCCTAGTTAATTGACGCTATTTGAAGCTAGGGGTTGCTTCGTGAAATCAATGGCGTCTTTTATCACTGTTATAAATAAGCTTTAAAGTCAGAGGAGGTGATGCATGTCCGGATAAAGAAAAAGAAAAAAATACTCAAATTCTTTTAAGGAGTGAAAGGAAATAATGAAAAAATTAATATTTTTACTTGTTGCATTTAGTTTAGTGCTTAGTCTGGCTCTCTTCGGTTGTGGCGGTGGAACTACCACCACATCCTCTCCCGTAGCCAGCACTACACCTTCTACCTCCGCCCCCACCTCCACCACTCCAACAGTTGCCCCGCCTGAAGATGCCCGTCTCCCTGGTATAGGAGACCTTGCCAAGCCGACAGGTGGTAAAGCAGGCGGACGTCTCCAGTTGGCGGCCAGCGTGAACATCGCCAACATCGGCGACCCCAATCAAACTGCTGGTCCGAGTGATGCTGGTTATTCTTTCTTGGTTGTCGAACCTCTCTTGATTGTTGGCGCTGATGGTGCTCTGAAACCCTGGCTGGCCGAGAGTTACGATATCGCCAAGGACGGTTCGTCTTTGACACTTCACTTGCGCCATGGCGTCAAATTCACCGATGGCACTACTTTCAATGCCGATGCCGCCAAGTATAACATTGATAACGGCATTAACAGCGTCATGTGGCCTAACATGAAAAAAGTTCAACAATGCGTGATTGTTGATGATTACACCATAAGACTTGAGTTCAAGGATGGCAAATGGGACTGGGGCGGCGCCAAGAGTCTGGCATCATTCTGGAGCGTCATGATGTTCTCCCCGACAGTTCTCAAAAACCAAGCCCCCGAATACAAGATGACCCATGTGGTAGGCACCGGACCCTTCATGCTCACAGAATTCGTCCGCGATCAGAAACTTGTCTATGACCGCAACGACAACTACTGGAGAGGCAAGCCTTATCTTGAAGGCGTTGACTATAATATTATTCCTGATCTAACAGTTCAACTCCTGGCATACAAAAAAGGAGATATCGATACTCTCGGCGTTCAGACGAAGGATGCCAAAGGTATGATCGACGAGGGCTTTAAGATTACTACCTCCACCGATATGGTGGTCAACATGTGTCTGATACCCTCCAGCAAGAATCCGGATTCGCCGCTCGCTGATATCAGGGTACGTCAAGCTGTCGAATATGCTATCGACAAGCAAGCTCTGGTCGACGGGCTAACTTACGGCTACGGTGTAGCTACCAACCAGGAGTTCTGTCTTCCTCCTTACAAGGATGACACTACCGTCGGCTATCCCTATAACGTAGCCAAAGCCAAAGATCTCCTCACCAAGGCAGGCTATCCTAATGGCATCGATATTACCTGCTATCAGGTAGATGTCATGCCTAATGACCTCGGGCTAGCGTTGCAAGACCAGCTAAAGGCTGCCGGTATTAACTTCAAGATTGAAAAAGTAAGCATCATCCAGTTCACCAAGATGATTGGTGGTGGCGGCACCGGCTGGGAAGGGTATGTATTTTCCTATGGTTTCCCGGGCAATGCGGTTGATCCGGGCAGCACCATCCTTAACGGGCCGCTAAACTACAATACAACCTGGATAAGCTGCGCTCAACCAGATGAGCTTCTGGGTATCTCTACGCAGGCATCCGGAGAAATTGATCAATCGAAAAGAGCACAGTATTACCAGCAAATTTCCAGGTTGATGACCGATAAATATTGTATGTGGACCTTCATGTACTATGCGCCTGGGCTTACCTCCCTATCTTCTCATCTAAAAGGCGATACCATCGGGAAATATAAAGAATTCTATGTGTTTACTTTCGCCTATAAAGACTAATTGAACCAGGCGAAAATGAGCCGTATTGCCTAAACGGCTGGAAAACGAAATACGGGTCGCGAATATCGCGACCCGTATTTTTTATTGTTTATGATTGTTTATTTACTATTGCTAAACGGATTCCGGTTATACCCTGATACAGGCTACGTAATGACCATTACCGACATCACGCAGCGGTGGCCTCGCCTGACTGCACTCCCCTATCGCCAGCGAGCAGCGGGGGTGGAAATGACACCCCGGTGGAGGATTAACCGGGCTGGGTACCTCACCTTTTAATACAATACGCGTGCGGGTCCTTTCCGCCACGGGGTCCGGTATCGGTATCGCGGAAAGCAAAGCCTTGGTGTAAGGATGGAGCGGATTATCATATAGCTCAGCAGAATCCGTAAGTTCCATAATACGTCCCAGATACATCACCGCCACGCGGTCACTGATATGCTGTACCACCGCCAGGTCATGGGCGATAAAGAGATAAGTTAATCCCAGTTTCTCCTGTAATTCTTCCAGCAGGTTGATTATCTGGGCTTGAATCGAAACATCGAGAGCCGAAATGGGCTCATCACAAATAATCAGCGAAGGGCTGCAGGCTAATGCCCGCGCCACGCCGATACGCTGCCGCTGCCCGCCGCTGAACTCATGAGGAACACGGTCCATCATGCTGGGGTCTAGCCCCACAATCCTAAAAAGCTCGGTGACTCTATCTTTCAGCTCACTGCCAGTAGCCATATGGTGAATTTTTAGCGGGTCACCAACAATACCTCCGGCAGATTGCCGCGGGTTCAGCGAACCGAACGGGTCTTGAAATATCACCCCCATATCTCTACGGTGGCTCTTGATTTTACTTTCTGGTATCTTGGAGATATCAATACCAGAAAAGAAAATACTCCCGGAGGTAGGCTGGTACAGGCGTAAAACGCAACGGCCAGTGGTGGTTTTTCCACACCCGCTTTCCCCCACCAGACCGAGCGTCTCATGTTTCTTGATCTCAAAACTAACTTCGTCGACGGCCTTGATATCAGCAACATGACGCCGCAGCAGCCCTCTGGTGATGGGGAAATACATCTTGAGGTCTTTTACTTGCACTATTTTATCGCTCTGTGATTCGTCCATTACTTCCCCTTTATATCAACATAACATGAAATATAATGATGGTCACCCACCGCCCGCAGCTCCGGCCAGGGCTCTTTAGCACATCTCCCTTTCTTCTCGGTGCACCTCGGGAGGAAAGCACAGGTCGGCGGCATACCTATCAGGTTAGGGGGCAAACCGAGTATCGGTATCAGTTTCCTTTCTCCATGTTTCTCCCCCAACTTGGGTACACTGTTCAACAGCCCTATGGTATACGGATGGCGTGGATGGCCGAAGATATCCTCGGAAATGCCCGACTCTATAATACGCCCGGCATACATAACGTATATCCTTTGCGCGTAGCGGGCGACAACCCCTAGATTATGGGTAACGATGACCAGAGCTGTGTTTAACCGTTTGACCAGGTCGGTCATGAGTTCCAGCAATTGCGCCTGCGTCGTCACATCTACAGCTGTCGTCGGCTCATCGGCGAAGATAATTTCAGGATTGCATGATATCGCCATAGCTATCATCACTCTCTGCCGCATCCCCCCGCTAAACTGATGGGGATAATCATCTATCCGCCTGGCGGCATCTGGTACGCCTACCATTTTTAGTAGTTCAATAGCCCTTTCTCTGGAGGATTGCCTATCCATATCGAGATGTAGCTCCAGCGTCTCCGTTAATTGGCGCGAAATGGTTAATACCGGATTCAAGGATGTCATCGGCTCCTGGAATATCATGGTCATCTTGCTGCCGCGGATCGCCCTCATCTCCGCACCGTTAGCCTGATATTTTAATAGGTCCTGTCCCTCGAAAATCACCTCACCCCCTACCGTCTCGCCAGGAGGCGATGGTATCAGCCGCATCACGGAAAGAATACTCACCGTCTTACCACAGCCGCTCTCCCCTACCAGCCCGATAATCTCTCCCTGATTGACCTGGAAAGTTACTCCATCGGTAGCCTTCACCAGGCCGTATTCCGTGTGAAAATAGGTTTTTAAATTCTTTACATCCAATAAAGCCATATTCTTACCTGCCAACGATTATTCTGTCTTTAGAGGACACCCCTTAATCTCGGGTCGATAGCATCTCTGATTCCATCACCAACCATGTTAAAACCGAACACCAGGAACATAATAGCCACGCCAGGAGCGAGGGAAAGCAATGGATTAATTAACAGATAGGGCTGGCCATCCATTACCATACTTCCCCATGAAGGAGCGGGGGCTGGCACGCCGATGCCAAGGTAACTCAAGCCAGCTTCACCCAGTACGACGCCTCCTATGCCCATCGTTAGCCCGACGATTAAGGGAGGAAAAGCGTTGGGGAAAATCTGCGTCAACATGATACGCCAGTTGCCCATACCGATAGCACGCGCCGCCATGACATAATCATTCTGTTTGACGCTTAACGCCTGGCCGCACATCATACGGCACATACCGGCGATACCGCCAAAACCGAGTGCAAAAATTACAACCGGGATGCCCCTTCCGCCCAGACCCGCGATAAGCAGCACCAGGATAATACCAGGAAGCGCCATCATGGCATCAGTTATTCTCATGATAATGGTGAAAACCATACCGCCGAAGTGAGCTGCCGCCAAGCCCATGAGTATGCCTATTATAGCTGAAGAAAAGACCGCAGAAAAGCCGATTTCCAGAGAAATCCGGGTACCGTAGACGATTCGGGCAAATATATCTCTGCCAAGCTGATCGGTACCCAGCCAGTGCTCGACAGACGGTCCCGCTAGCTTACCGCGTAAATCGTTTGTCATAGGGTCGTAACGGGCTAACCAAGGAGCAAAAATAGCAACGAAAAATAATAACATCACGATGATAAACCCAATCAGATAGAGCTTGCGCCCGAAAAACACCCTGACGAACCTTCGCCACTCGCTGTGGTGCGGGGGTACCACCGCGACGCCCATAGCGTCAGGGCTAGGGGATACGCTTACTTCTTTATCTGCCATGTCAGTCTCCTCATCCGAGTCTGATCCTGGGGTCCATCCAGCCCCAGGCAATATCGACTATTAAGTTGGAAAATATAATGATACCGCCGAATATAAGAGCGGCTGCCTGAACTATCTGGTAGTCGTAATCGAAAATCGCCGTAACCATTAACCTGCCCATACCGGGGATGCTGAACACATTCTCTATAAATATCGAACCGCCCAGAATACCGCCCAAAGTGCCGCCGAGGGCGGTAACCACCGGAATCATTGCATTCTTTAGTTGATGTCTGACTACAATTACCCTCTCGCGTAACCCCTTAGCCCAGGCGGTGCGGACATAGTCCGTCCTCATGACCTCGAGCATGCAAGAACGAACCAAGCGGGCCATACCGGCGATTCCTCCTAAGGCTACGGACGCAACCGGCATTATCAGGTACTTGCAGTTGTACCAGAAATCTTGACTAGGGTCTTTCCAATTGAAGATAGGGAGCCACCCAAGCTTATATCCAAAGAGATAAATCAAAAGGACACCGAACCAGAAAACCGGCACCGTCATCCCTATATTGGCGATGGTGGTAATGGTATTATCTATCCAGGTACCCCGTCTTAAAGCACAATAAATGCCAGCAAGAATACCACCGAACGTGGTTATGAGAAAAATAATAGTGCCGATATAAGCTGTCCGTCCTATACGCTCACTGATAAGCATAGTGATATCCTGCCCCACCCTTAAGGATTTACCCAGGTTGCCGTGTAAAACATTTCCCAACCAGTCTATATATTGCACATATATAGGCCTATCCAGCCCGTATTGGTGCATTAATATATCATGCTGTTCCGATGTCATGGTGTTTATTTGGGAGCTCGGAGAGTAATTGCCCATAAATACCATCAGCGGGTCTCCGGGCAACAGGCGAACGAACAGGAACACCATCATGGTGACGAGGATGAGAATAATTAATCCTATAATCACCCGACGAATAATATAAGACGTCATGTCTGCTCTCCCTTAACCAATGTACTCTATTGCCATAAACGCCAGCACGAAAAGCCGCTTCAATCTTTAGATAAAATTTATTAAGATCAGATAAATTTAACCTGCATACAAAAAGCTCATAAAAAAACAGGCTCGAGGGTTAAGGTTTAACATGCGAGCCATAATTATTCTTTACGTTGGTTTCGAGACCTCCGGTAATGAAAAACTTGATTTGCGCAGAGTTTAACATGATTTTCAAAATATGTCAAACATTTTTTAAAAGATTTTTATTTGGGCAAATGGTGCTAACTAAAGTATCAATGAATATTGCCTATAAGCTGGAATTTTAGGCCATTTTTTGCCTTAATACCAGCATTTTTACGCTTGAAACAGGCGTCATTTGTCATAATACTTGACAATTTTCATAAACTGGAGTATTATTTCAATTTGCGGGAGCAAATACCAGCGAAAATAGCTCTCACAAGCCTTGAGACAGCAGGTGCTATCATGACAAAAAGAAATGGAACACATACAATACTGATTATTGAAGATGAACCGGATATCCGTAACTTCATCGGCCGTGTTCTGGAACTTGATAGGTATAATGTACTCAAAGCCGGTGATGGCAGTGCTGGACTAGCAATACTCGAGGAATATTCTATAGATATGTTATTGCTCGACCTACGCCTACCCGGCCTCAATGGCTGGGCAGTACTGCGTGAAATTAAGAGCACTCCGAGACTTTCAAAACTACCCGTCGTCGTTATTACTGCTCATGCCGACCTGTCTTATAGAAAGAGAGTTTTAAGCATGGGCGCTACTCAATATCTTACCAAACCATTAAGCGCTGAGCAGTTAAGTAAAACTATCGCTAAAATATTAGCCAAAAAAGCTACCCGTCATTCAATTAAAAAGGAATTATCTTTCAGCCACGCATGATACGGCGACACAGCTTAAGTGTCCGCTTTCTTTACGAATTTTTTTACCCTGCGCTCGAAAACACTTCTCGTTAAAAGAATGCGACGTTCGCATTTAAGGCACTTTATCCCGATATCCGCCCCCAACCTCACCACCTGCCAGTCGTAGCCGCCGCAGGGATGCACTTTCTTCAGCCTTACTACATCGCCGAGGTTTATCTCCATGACCATCTATATTTTCCTACAATCGGGCGATTATGCCAGGTACTCATTAATGTGGTCGCGCAACTCCCGGGCAGCTTTTCCGGCGGCAGCGGCGAAATTTCTGTCTCTGGATGCATAAAGAATCTGCCGTGAGGAGTTAATGATGGTCCTTTGCCTTCCTCTATCCACCCCCCATTTCACCACCTGCTTAAGCTCACCACCCTGTGTCCCTACTCCGGGTATTAACAGTGGCATCTGCGGATATCTTTCCCTTATCAGCTTAAGCTCCTCGGGATAGGTCGCCCCCACCACCAGCCCCAGATTGCCATGCTTGTTCCACTCACTAACCTTTTCGGCAACGACCTCGTAAAGCATTTTCTTGCTCTTGTTCGTCGCTACGTAAAGTGACTGGAAGTCCGCAGCGCCTGGATTTGATGTGCGGCATAAGATGAAGATACCGCGGTCGCGGCGCTCAATAAAGGGCTCCAACGAATCGTAGCCGAGGTAAGGGCTAGCGGTTATCGCATCGAAGTTAAAGTAGTCGAACAGACTTTTGGCGTAGGCTTTAGCCGTATTGCCGATATCGCCGCGCTTAGCATCGATGATAACAGGTATATCCTTTGGTATATAATCCCGCGTTTTTTTCAGGGCTTCTAGGCCGTCATTACCCATGGCTTCATAGAAAGCAATATTCGGTTTATAAGCACAAACTAAATCGGCGGTAGCGTCGATAATATCCTTGTTGAACTCATAAATTCCTATTTGCTCTGGCATTAGCGATAGGTCCGGGTCGAGTCCCACACATAATAAACTCTTGTTCTTTAAGCTTATTTGTGCCAACTTCTCGATGAAATTCATATAAGTCCTCGGACTACTACATATTATAATATATTTTTAGGCGCAGTAACCCCTTAGAGATAAATCGTCCTGAAATTAATCTTTTTTTAAACCGGCGGCATCCATTTGCGCCGTCCGTGCTTCTGGAGGCAGCATATTCTCCAGGATTTTTTCCATCGCCATAGTGTGGCTGCACAGTCCCCATTTGGAGAAAAAGCTACAGGTGCAGCGCCATTTGCCTTCTTTAAAGATGACGATATAATCGCTGTTCTCGCCATGAAATTTCACCGCTAGCTCTTGGAAGGTAACCCGGTTTTTTTCTTGAGCGTAGCGTTTGGCTTTTTCGATTTTCCCAATCAGGCTCGATTGCATCGATGTTACCTCCTTAAATTTAAAAGCACTGGACTTGATAGACCCAGTGCTTCAATACACCCGCAGCTAGATACCTTGTTATTTTATTGAAACAGCTCATAGGCGTAAACCCTCTTAAGCTTTTAAATTCTACTCCCTTTTTCGTCATAAGTCCAGCATTTTTACATGCTAACCCTTTTGACAGCAGCCGTAACTCACTCTATAATTGCCATTGAAGGACTATGAAAAAGAGCCGTATTGGTGTGCTCACCGGCGGTGGCGACTGTGCCGGTTTGAATCCAGCCCTTAAATGGGTGGTGAAAACCGCCATGGACGAACGCTTCGAGAAAGAGCGAGGCATCCGCTATGAAGTCCTCGGCATCCATGACGGCTTTAAAGGACTGGCAGACGTTAATCCCGTAAAATGGAAGAGTGATATCAATATAACCCTCCTTAACCCCGATTTAGTCAGGACTTGGGATAGATACGGAGGGACCATGCTCGGCACCTCGCGTTTCAGTCCCTTCGATCCTAAAAACGACGTTTCTAAAAAAGTCATCGATAATATTCAAAAGCTGGAACTGGAAGCCGTTATCGTTATCGGCGGCGACGGTACGCTGGCGAGTGCCACCCGCCTCTCTAAAGAAGGCGTTAACATTATCGGCATCCCCAAGACCATCGATAAAGACCTCCCGGAAACCGACTATACCCTCGGTTACGAAACTGCCCTCAATGTCATCGTCGAAGAGGTAGACCGGCTAAGGACAACCGCCGGCTCACACAAAAGGATTTTTGTGGTGGAAACGATGGGTCGGGAAGCCGGCTGGTTGGCTTTGGAGGGCGGCGAGGCTTGTGGCGCCTATATCATCCTGATACCAGAATACAATTTCTCCTTTGACCGGGTGAACGAACTGATTATGGAAGCAAAAAGAGCCGGCACCAGATATGAAATTATTATCGTCGCGGAAGGCGCTAAGCCCATCGGTGGCAAGGAAACTATAAAAAAAGAAGGCATTGATAGCTTTGGACGTAAAACCCTCGGCGGCATCGGTGAAGTTTTAGCACAAGAGATTGAAAAAAACACCGGATTGGAGACACGCAGTATTGAGCTTAGTCATCTACAGCGCGGCGGCTCCCCCTGTGCTTACGACCGGCGTATGGGCCGCTATTTCGGCATCGCCGCTGTTGACCTTGTTGTAAATCAACGTTACGGCAATATGGTCTGTGTTAAAAACGGTAAAATCGCCTGCGTCCCGCTGACGAATATATATGGTAAGCTTAGTCTGGTCGACCCCAAAACCCAGTATGACGCCGATAGATACAACGGGCGCCGCACCATCTTTTACAGCGGCAAATAAATAGATGGAGATTCTTTAAATCATGCCCAAAAACGAGAATATTGATACTCTGATAAAACAGGCCGTGTTTGAGACAGACCCGCAAAAACAAACGGAATATTTCAGCTCCATCCGCCAAACCGCCCTTGATAACGGCATTTACCCCGCCAGCATCCAGGGTCTTTACGAAGCCGCCGGCAAAGGAGAGTTCGAAGGCATAACTGTTCCCGCCATAAACATCCGTACGCTCACCTATGATGTAGCCAGGGCGGTATTCCGGGCGGCTTTGCAGGACAAAGTAGGCTCTTTAAGCTTTGAGATTGCCCGCTCCGAAATCGGCTACACCAAACAAAGTCCTGCAGAATATGCTGCCTGTGTCTTGGCTGCCGCGATAAAAGAAGGATTCCAGGGTCCGGTCTTCATCCAGGGCGACCATTACCAGGTCCGGCGGGCGATGTATCGGGAAAATCAAGAAGGCGAGTTAAACGACATTAAAAAACTTATCAAAGACTCAATAGAAGCAGGCTTCTATAATATAGATATTGATGCTTCTACTCTGGTGGATATTTCTAAAACCGACCTGATAGAGCAGCAGGCGAAAAACTCACAGGTCACCGCGGAAATGACGCGCTACATCCGCAGCATCGAACCGAAAGGTGTCACCGTCTCTGTCGGTGGGGAAATCGGCGAGATAGGCAAGGGCAACAGTACCGTGGATGACCTGCGGGCTTTCATGAGCGGCTACCTTAAGCTGATACCTAGAGGGATTAAAGGCATCTCCAAAATCAGCGTGCAGACCGGCACGACGCACGGCGGCGTTGTCCTGCCGGACGGCTCCATCGCCAAGGTAAAAATAGCCTTCGATACTCTTAAGGAGCTATCTAAGGTTTCACGGAAGGAGTACGGGCTGGGTGGAGCGGTACAGCACGGCGCTTCAACCCTGCCGGACGAAGCTTTCGACATGTTCCCCAAAGTAGACGCCATCGAGGTCCACCTGGCAACCGGCTTCCAGAATATCGTTTATGATAGTCCCCGTTTTCCTAAGGAGCTGCTGGCGCGGATGTACAGCTACCTCGATACGAAATGCGCGAACGAAAGAAAAACCGGTGAAACGGACGAGCAGTTCCACTATAATACGCGTAAAAAAGCTTTAGGCGATTTTAAAAAAGAGATGTGGAATCTGCCTGATGCCGACCTACAGGCGATAATGGAGGAGCTAGAAAATCGTTTCTCGCTGATTTTCCATAAGCTTAATGCCATTGATACCGTTAAGCTGGTAAAAAAATACGTTAAATAATCCCCCACCCACCCCAAAAATGAAAGACTGGATAGTTCTCAAAGGAAATATCCAGTCTTATCTATCTTAAAAATTCGTAGTAGATATCGGCTTATTTCTTGCCGATTCTAAACATTTTAGTGCCGCAGGTTGGGCATTGGCCCTGTGTAGCCGGCTTGCCGTTCTTCATAGTGATGGATTTAGCGTTAGCAATCTCTTTCTTGGCTCGGCACTTCACACAATAAGCTTGCATGATTCCTCCTTCCTTGAAGCTATCTGCAATAAACAATAAACTAATCGCTGCGTTCGTGTCAAGTTCTATTTACGCTCAAATACACGTATTTTACTCACAAAATCGGGTTTTTGTATCTAAATATATCTAAAGTCATAGCTAATTTGTCTAGGTCCGATGTCAAACCAATCGCCATTATGCTATACTTTACACTGCAGGAAAGCACGATGAAAAAGACAGTATTTGTTGATGGGCAGCACGGCACTACCGGACTTAAAATACATGAGCGTCTGCAGGGTAGAAAAGATATCAACGTCATCGAGATACCGGAAGCAAAACGCAAGGACCCGGAAGCTAAAAAAAAGCTGCTCAACGAGGCGGATATCGTTTTCCTCTGCCTGCCGGACGATGCCGCCCGCGAATCCGTGGGCCTCATAAAAAACAGCTCGGTTTGTGTCCTCGATGGTTCAACCGCTCACCGCATTACGGAAGGCTGGGTTTATGGTCTGCCGGAGCTTAAAAAAGAGCAGAGAGCCCTGATAAAAAAGTCTAAAAGAATCGCCGTGCCCGGCTGCCATGCCACCGGCTTCGTGTTGATGCTCTACCCGCTGGTAGCCCTGGGCATCGTCGGTACGGACTATCCCGTTACTTGCCATGCCGTGGCGGGCTATAGCGGCGGCGGTAAAGCCATGATTGCCGATTATTCGGGCGAAAACGTGCCCGACTACATTAAGAATCCCCGCCCGTATGCGCTGGCATTGAACCATAAGCATGTCCCGGAAATGACTAAAATCGTCGGTCTGGCACGGCCGCCTATCTTCGCGCCGACGGTGGTCAATATCTATAATGGCGAAGTCATCTCTATCCCACTGGTACCCACGTATCTAAAAAAGCAGCTTTCCGCTGCAGATATAAGAGAAGTGCTGGCAAATTATTACGCTGGAGAGAAATTCGTTAAGGTGATGCCATTTCCCGCAGACGAGTATTTGAAAAACGGCTTTTTAACATTTTCCGACTGTAACGGCACGAATAACCTGGAGATATTCGTCTTCGGTAACAAGGATAGAATTTTACTTTCGGCCCGCTATGACAATCTGGGTAAAGGGGCTGCCGGGGCGGCGATACAGAATATGAACCTGATTCTTGGCGTAGACGAGGCTACCGGACTGTAAAGGGTATTTCAATGACCAAATACACTCACCTTGAACTAAATCGAGACGTTCCCGCCCCGTCTGGTTATTACACCCCACAAAAAGAGGTCAGGCTTAAATACGACGGACGTGAAGTCCTTTATGTGCTTAGTCAGGCGGTCATCGAGTCTTCTTGTTGCGGCGTGGGTGATTTTAATAGCGCCCTGGTGCCCGGCTTTGTTATCGGCTGGCATGCGGGAAAAAACAAGGACGGTAATCTCATTTCATTAGTCGAGCCGATTACCGATGAACCTACCCGCGACGCTATCCGCAAAATCATCAAAGAAAAAGAGCATATTACCCAGACAGAGTTCTGGTAAACACCTACACTCCCATCTCCCTCCTCACCCTCTCTCGATATGCCTCCATCAGCCGCCGCGTTACTTTGCCAGGTTTACCGTTACCTACGACGCTCATCCGCCCCTTATCATCTTTCACTCCGGTCACTGGCATCACTTCTATTATGGCGTTCGTCATAAATATTTCTTCGGACTTCTTGATAACGTCAAGGCTGATATCGCCCTCCATAACGCTAACGCCCATGCTTGCCGCCATTTCCAATATCACCTCCCGCGTTACGCCTGGTATGATACCGCTATCCGCCCCCGGCGTTAGCAGCCTTCCCCCCTCGACGAAGAACACATTGCCGCTCCCACCCTCCGCGATATAGCCGCCGTCATTCAATAGTATAGTTTCATCCAGTCCGTTTACTGCCGCCTCCATCCGCGCCACGACGTTTAGCAGATAGTTAATTGACTTCATGGTAGAGAAGACTGACTGCTTGCAACGTATTACAGATGAGATACCCACCTTGAAACCTTCATTGTACTTTTTTTCGGGAAAGGGCGTATAAGGCACGACAGTGATAACAACGGTAGGTTTACCTCCTTTATCCACCCAGGGTAAAGCCATCCCCTCCCCATTAGTCATGGTCAAACGAACGCGCGCTTCTTTAAGCTTATTAGCGGTGAGTGTCTCGTTACAGATTTTCTCAAAATCGATGTCTTTAAGTTTACTCTCCAGCCCGATAATCTTCGCCGCATCGCGTAAACGCTTTACATGCCGGTCGAGTAAAAATATCTTTCCATTATATGCCCGCATCGTCTGGAAAAGTCCGTAGCCGTAAAGAAACCCGTGATCACTTATGGAAATAAATGCCTTTTTGCGCGGTACGAGTTTCCCATTAATATAAATTTTCTCATCCATGGTGTTTCTCCTTTAAGGTTAAAAGATACAAGATACAAGATACAAATCCCGAATTAAATACCAATATTCAATATTCAAACATTTGGTTATTGTATCTTGGTTATTGGTTTTTTAGTTATATCCAGTGTTTTTCTCAACAATAGTAGCTATTCCACCTTAATACTTAAGAAATTGGACAAAATCTTATGTCCATCCGGCGTCATTATCGACTCCGGGTGAAACTGCACCCCCTCCACCTTATCCCGCCGGTTTCTCACCCCCATAATCACCCCATCCTCCGTCTTTGCCGATACTTCCAGCGTTGCCGGCATTGTTGCGGCGTCAATCACCAGCGAGTGATAGCGTCCTGCCTTAATCGGCGAGGGCAGCCCCTGAAAGACCGTAGCACCATCGTGATATACCAGCGACTCTTTACCGTGCATCGGCAGCGCCGACCGCTTTATCACACCCCCATATACATACCCAATGCACTGGTGTCCCAGGCACACTCCCAATATAGGTATCTTGCCTCTAAAATACCTGATGATGTCATTAGAAATACCTGCCTCAAGCGGCGTGCAAGGTCCCGGCGAAATAATGATGTGGCTGGGCGCCATGGATTCGATTTGCTCCAGGGTGAGCGCATCGTTGCGGTATGCCGCCGGCTCCCACCCTAGTTCACCAAGGTACTGCACTAAGTTATAGGCAAATGAATCATAGTTATCTATCACCAGAATCATGCTACTATTTCCAAATCCTTCCCGTCCGATAGCCCCAACGCTCGTATCAGGGCTCTGCCTTTATCCAGCGTCTCGATGTACTCCGCCTCCGGCTCCGAGTCGTAAACTATCGCCCCACCCACCTGAAAATAGGCTCGGCCGTCCTTGACGATAAACGTGCGTATCACGATGTTCAAGTCCATGTCCCCGCCAAAGCTCAAGTAGCCCAGCGACCCCGTATAAACGCCGCGGCGGGTCGGCTCCAGCTCATCGATTATTTCCATCGCCCGTACCTTGGGCGCGCCGGTAATCGACCCGCCGGGGAAGGTGGCTTTAAGCAAGTCGACGACGCTTTTCCCCTCTTGCAGTTGCCCCACTACCGTCGAGGTCAGGTGAAACACCGTCGGATAGGTCTCCAGTATCGCCAGCTCTTTAACCTTCACCGTGCCGTAGCGGCAGACACGTCCGATATCGTTCCTCTCCAGGTCGACAATCATAATATTTTCCGCACGGTCTTTAATGCTTTTCTTTAAACTTTCTGCCAGCGCTTTGTCTTCTTCTGGCGTCTTGCCGCGGGGCTTGGTGCCTTTAATCGGTCGTGTTTCTACCCAGTCCCCCTGCACCTTTAAAAACCTTTCCGGCGAAGCCCCCACGATGTTCACGCCGTTGAAATTAAAATAGTTAGCGAAAGGCGCTGGATTGATTTTCCGCAGGCGCTTATAAAGCTCATAAGGTGTAATATTTATGTCAACTTCTAATCGCTGTGAGAGATTCACCTGAAAGATATCGCCGGCGCAAATATATTCGCGGGCTTTAGCCACCGCCTCCAGGTAGCCTGCATGAGAAAAATTGGCTTTTAACTTTTTACCTTTTACCACGGAAGTCTCTTTTGTGATGGATGGCGGCGGCGCCAGCATAACCATATTTCTTAATTCGTCGAGTCTCGCTTTCGCATGGCGTTTTCTCTTTTCTTCCTCCAACTCCGGAAAGCCGGTGGAGACTAAATAGGTCTTATGCTCCTGATGGTCGTAAGCCACGATGGCGTCGTAAAATCCCAGGTAGCACTCGGGTAGATTTAAATCATCAATAGCTTTTTGCGGCAGCTTTTCGATGAAATGACAGAGGTCGTAGCTGAAATACCCCACCGCCCCGCCTATAAAAGGTACCGGTGCCCGGCTGCCGTCGATAGTATAAGTTTTAAGCAGCTCACCGACTGTATCGAAAGGGTTGCCCAGCCTTTTTTCCTCCACCCCTCCTTTGATTAGCGTTATCTCATCGCCACGGCTGCGTATAACCAGAAATGGGTCGCTCCCGATGAAAGAATAGCGTCCCAGCTTTTGCGGGTCCATGCCGCTATCCAGAAAAAAGCTGAAAGGCCGCGGCGCGAATGCCTCGAAGCACCAGGTGGCATCGGGCGCCATGTGAATTTCTTCAATAACTGGATATCGCTTTGTCATTTTGGTCTAACCGTGTCTTTAATACTAATAACTAAATTATATACTGTAGACGCCTGCTTTATGAAGTAGGATTTCTTTTACCACTACAGCGCATGGTATAATCGTTGGCGTATGGATGAGACAAAACGCGACCAGCCGGAGAAAAAGGGGATGTGGGGCTGGATTAGAAGGAACATTATCTCTCTGGCCGGTTTGCTCGTGGTTATTATCATTACGGGCGGAATATTTTACTTCTATAAGCAGTATCCTGACAAAATTGACGAATTAAAGACCTATGGTTATCTGGGAGCTTTTGTTATCAGCATCATCTTGAACGCCACTATTATCTTACCAGTTGGCAACATGGCGATACTAATGGCTATTGGAGCTACGATGCCGTCACCTGTAATTGTCGGGCTGGTCGGTGGTTTGGGGGCGGCTATCGGTGAATTGACCGGTTATATTGCCGGGCGCAGCGGACGTGACCTAGTCGCAAAGAGCAAGATGTTTAATAGGGTTGAGAGTTGGGTGCGCAAGTGGGGTATGTTGCCTATATTCATCTTTTCTATGGTGCCTTTTTTCTTTGACCTGGTTGGTATTGCCGCCGGCGCCCTTCGCATTCCCTTGTGGAAATTCTTTGTCCCCTGTTGGCTGGGCAGAACGATATTGTATGTAGTGATGGTTAGCATCGCTTCGCTTGGATTAAAACTGTTGCCCTGGTTCGGTTAAGCGCGCCGCCTAACCCCGAAAACCAGCGCCCCACCGGCGATAAAATAGACGATACACATTATCAGCATAAAGTTATAGCCGCTTAAAGCGCTGCGGCTATTAAAGAAATCGATAGCCGGGCCAATAACGCGCGCCAAGGCGGCGCCTCCAGCCGTTGCCATATTAGCGATACCCAGATAGCGTGCCTCTTCGTTTTTCGTTGCGAAATCAACAGCCAGCGCCCAGTTAGTGCTATCGAAAATCCCCTTCGCCACGCCGATGATGCCGGCTGCCCAGAGAATTGTGTTATATTCGTGATACAGGGCAATCACAGCAATGCCTAAAGCGCCTAGCACACCGGAAATAGCCGTGAGCAGCTTGCGTCCAATTTTATCGGATAGATAGCCGGCAGGCCAGACCACTACTAACATACCACCAGCCGCGATGGCAATGAAGTTTGAAGTTGCCGCAGATGGATCAGCCACACCAACGACATCCTGTAGATAGTAAAATGCGAACTGCTGAATCGTAGTAAACGCCATATAGAAAAGCAGGCGTGAAACAAGAAACCAGATAAAGTTATGGTTTTTCCAGGCATCCGTTTTAATAACACTAGATATCGCTGCCAGCGGGGACACTCTCTGCTTAACGACAGGCACCGCAGGTTCACGGACAAACAACACTGTGGCAAGCATCGTAACCAGCAGGACAAATCCCAGCGCGCCCAGTACGACCCATAGTCCCCCGATGCCGCTCTCTTTAGTATAGCAATAGCCGGCAATAAGGACGAAAGTCACACCGCCGGCTAGCTCAAAGAGGCTTTTAACCCCGGAAGCCACGCCGCGTTTATCCGGCGGCGCCAATTCCGGAACAAATGCCTGGTAGGGTCCCTGGGCCGTATTGGCGGTGACCTGCAACAGACAGTAGACGATGAAGATGGCGGCAAAGGTGCCGGCTAGAGCGATGCCGGGGAGTAGCAATATGGCGATAATAATACCCCAAAGTATATAGGGTCGGCGGCGCCCCCATTTAAAGCTGGAACGGTCGCTAACAGCGCCGGCGATAGGCTGAACGAACATCGCCAGTAAAAGTCCGCAAAGCGTGAGGATGCCGAGGTAGGTATTTTTCTGCGCTTCCGGCACAAAGTCCAGCAGACGCTGTGGTAGAATAACGCCGTGCAGGCTTTGCCAGAGGGCGGTAGTGGCAAAACCCAAAACGGTTATTTTAACGTAATCCCAGCGGCGGAATGAAGCGGTGTTAATATTCGGCATAGTTGTTGTTGATAAAAAGCATAGCAGAGCGGGGGATAAGAGGCAAGCAAGTAAAATTGACCTTCAGCCTAGCTTTGAGCTATAATTTAAATAGGGACTAAGTCAAGACAATCAAAAAGGCAGAGGTAAATCTTGCACGAGTCTTGCGGTGTGTTTGGCGTTTATTCCCCAAAAGAGGATGTAGCTCGCCTTACCTTTTTCGCCCTTTTCGCCCTCCAGCACCGAGGTCAAGAAAGCGCCGGCATCGCCACTGCCGATGGTAAAAAAATCCGTGTCTTTACCGGTATGGGGCGGGTATCCAGCGTCTTCACCGAAGAATCCTTGAAAACCCTCCCTGGCTATATTGCTATAGGCCATAACCGCTATTCAACCTCCGGCTCCAGCCGCGCCGCTAATGCTCAACCGATACTCGTCGGCAACGATAGCTATACCATAGCCATCGCTCATAACGGCAACCTCGTTAATACCACCTACCTTTATCAAGAGCTAATCGGGCAAGGCTACAGTTTCCATGGCTCTACCGATAGTGAAGTTATTGCCAACTTAATAATATCTTCTTCTGGAAAGACTTTGCTGGAGAAAATCAAGTACGCGATGCGTCGACTTCAGGGAGCATATTCTTTAGTTATCCTAACGCCCACCGAACTCTATGCCGTGCGAGACCCGCTAGGGGTACGTCCCCTTTGCCTGGGTAGTGTGGATGGAGGCTGGGCGATAGCATCGGAGACCTGCGCGTTAGAACATATCGGCGCTGAGTTCGTCCGTGAAATCAAGCCCGATGAGATATTAAAGATTGACGAAAACGGCCCCCAGAGTTATTTGGGCGACTCAACAAAACGGGGACTCTGTATCTTTGAGTATATTTACTTTGCCCGTCCGGATAGCGTTATTAACGGAAAACTGCTTTACGCCGCCCGCCAGGCGATGGGCGCCGGACTGGCGCGTGAGTATCCCATCGATGCCGATATCGTCATGGGCATCCCTGATTCAGCCACCGCCGCGGGTACGGGTTATGCCCGCGAATCCGGCATCCCGGTTGTTGAAGGGCTGATTATAAACCGCTATGTCGGACGGACCTTTATTGAGCCCGACCAGCATATGAGGGACCTCGGCGTAAAAATAAAGTTCAACCCGATGCCACAGGTACTGGACGGCGAAAGAGTCGTTGTTGTTGATGACACCATTGTACGGGGAACGACCACTCCCAGTGTAGTAAGACTGCTGCGTAAAGCGGGGGCTAAAGAGGTTCACATGCGTATCTGCGCTCCGCCGATAAAGTACCCCTGCTTTTTCGGCGTGGATATGGCCACACGGCGGGAGCTGATTGCCGCGCAGAAAAGCATACCGGAAATCTGCGAGTTCATCGGTGCCGATTCGCTAGGATATTTAAGTATCGAAGGACTGATAAAAGCCGTCGGCCTGCCGAAGGAAAATTTCTGCCTGGCCTGTTTCACCGGCGAGTATCCGATACCGGTGCAGCTGGAAATGGATAAGCTGGCGTTAGAAACTATGGGGGCGGGGCAGCCAATCGAAGCCTGCGACGCTATTGACGAAGTATAACCATAAAAACAGGCTCTTTCTCTAGTTTTTTCAGCTTTTAATTTTACAACCTATTGACACGGGCTTAATTTTCCTATATAGTTAGAACAGGTGTTCTTTATATCTCCAAATGACTCTAGGAGAGAATGTGAAAAAGCTATCCGATAAACAGCGCCGTATCATCAGATATATTGACCGCTTTCTTTCCGAGAAAGGCTATCCACCCTCCATACGTGATATTCAAAGGGGATGTGATATTAGCTCGACATCGGTGGTAGATTACAATTTAAACATACTTGAAAGCCGGGGCTATATTGACCGCCACGCTGATGTTTCACGTGGCATCAGGCTGCTTACAAAAACAACAGCATCAGAAAAGATGGTGGCTGTGCCGGTTATCGGTATGATCGCTGCCGGCAAGCCGATACCCGTGCCAACACCCGATACCTGGGATATCGCGGCAGTATCAGAAACCATGGGTATGCCCGCTGAGCTTACGCAGGGTAAAGAGGATATTTATGCCTTGCGCGTTAAGGGCACGTCTATGGTGGATGCCTTGATAAACGACGGTGATATTATCCTGATGCAGTACGTTAGCGCCGTAGAAAACGGGCAGATGGCGGCAGTATGGTTAAAATCGGAAAAAGAGGTCACCCTAAAAAAGGTATATGTAGAGCCCGATAAAATCCGTCTCCAACCCGCCAATAGCCAGATGCTGCCGTTTTACACCCAGCCGGATAATATCGAAATTCAGGGTAGAGTCATTGCGGTTATCAGACAAATGGGTTGAAGTTCTTCTGTCATTGCGAGGAGTCCCGATGTAATCGGGACGACGCGGCAATCTCTATAATTATTTTAAGTCTATCATAGGGATTGCCACGCTCTGCTTGCAATGACAATAGACGCTATTTCTTATAGACCGGCGTGCACCACTTCATGTATTTAGGGTGGTTGCCGCGAATGACCCTGGCGTAGATTTCCTGCAGTTTAGCCGTAATCGGCCCTATTTCGCCATTGGCTATCTTACGATGGTCTATCTCCGCCACCGGCGTCACATGGGCAGCGGTGCCGGTAAGAAAACACTCATCAGCCAAATAAAGTTCACTGCGGTCGATTGACCGGTGAATCGTCGGTATTCCCAGCTCTTTCTCTGCCAGCTCGATTACCGTATTTCTCGTAATACCCTTGAGGATATTATCGGTGGTGGCGGGTGTAATCAGCTTGCCGTCCATCACGAGGAAGATGTTCTCTCCGCTGCCTTCGGAGACATGGCCATCTGGCGCCAGCACGATGGCTTCGTCATAGCCATTCTGGATAGCTTCGGTTTTTGCTAGAGCGTTATTGATATAGATACCGGTAGCTTTAATCTGGGGTGGGATTACATTATCCTCCGGACGATGCCAGGAAGATACGCCGCAGCTCACCTTATCTTTATCCAAATAGGGTCCCCAGGGAAAGGCAAACATAAAGAAATCATGCTCCAGGTCATGCAGACGCACGCCAAGCTGCTGTGAGCTGGTATAAGCCAACGGTCGAATATACACATCCTCCTGAAAACCGCATTTAGCCACCAGCTCTACGGTCTTTTTACAAAGCTCATCGATGGTAAGAGGCAGAGTAATATTCAGGATACGGCATCCTTGAGCCAGACGCTCGTAGTGCTCTTTGAGGCGGAAGATGTAGGTCTGTTTCTGTTTATCGTTCCAGTTGCCGCGGATGCCTTCAAAGACCGCCGTGCCGTAATGGAGGAAGTGGGTCATAATCCCGATTTTCGCTTCCTCTAGAGGTATGATTTGCTTTTGGAAGTACGCATAGGATGGCATGGCAGTAGCTCCTTTCCGAATATACGTTCATTATAGCGATTTTAGGCGTCAAAAAACAAGTCTGAACGTAAGAGGATTATTGGTGTGACAGCTTTATCGCTGTTTTTCTTTGAGCAAAAAGAGGAGGCCGAGCATAGCGAGGAAGGCGAGTCCGGCACCGAGATAGAACGGGGCAGCGGGGTTGACCGTATCCCAGAGCCAGCCGGCGATAACACTGGCGGGGAGGAGCATCAGTCCCACCACGCCCTGATAGTAGCCGTAAGCCGTGCCGCGGCGCTCGGCAGGAACAAGGTCGGCGACAAAGGCTCTAGCCACCCCCTCGACGATGCCGTAGTAGATGCCATAGGCGGCGAAAAGCACCCAGATGCTCCAGACGCTCGTCGCCAGAGCAAAACCGAGATAGACTAAAGCGTAGACCGTCCAGCCGATGATGATTACCTTTCTCCTGCCTAGTTTATCCGAGAGTATGCCCGCCGGCGTGGCAATAATAGCGTAGGTAAGGTTAAAGAGGACAAGCATCAGCGTAATCTCCAGGACATTAACTTGCAGGTTCTGCGCGCGCAGGACGATAAAAAAGTCGGAGGAGTTGCCGAGGGTGAAGACGCCCATGATAAGCAGGAAGAGCTTGAACTGGCCGCTGAAGACCTGTGGCGACGTTACCGCCGTCGTCCCCCCGGCAGTTTTCGGCGCGGCACTAGAGGGCAATCCTTTTTCACGTACAAATGCTACCAGCATGATAACAGCTATTACCGCCGGCACGATGCCGACGATGACCAACCAGCGATAGGTATTGTCCATTAAAGTGAGGTCGCTGCCCTGGAGGATATAGATAATGACCGCGGCGGCCGCCAGACCGAGAAAAGCCCCGGCGGTATCCATGGCGCGGTGAATGCCGAAGCTTTTGCCTCTCTTATCCGCGCTAACCGAATCGGCGATAAGAGCATCGCGCGGGGAGCTCCTTATGCCTTTGCCGACACGGTCGCCGAAGCGTACGCCTAAAACCCCGCCCCAGGCAGTTGCCAGTAGCATGAAGGGCTTGACGATGGTGGAAAAGCCATAGCCGATGACGGCCAGCGCCTTACGCTTGTGAAAACGGTCGCTGATGCGGCCGGAGAAGATGCGGAAGACGGCATCAAAGCTTTCCGATAGGCCGCCGATGAGACCGACGATTACACCCCCACCCCCAAGAACATTTTTTACGAAGAGGGGAACAAGGGTAAAAATCATCTCGGAAGAGACATCAGTTAGAAGGCTAACCACGCCGAGGAAAAAGACATTAGGATGGAGACCCCAGATATTACGGCGGGGGGCTTCTTTAGATACCGGCTTGGGCATAACGATATATCTTTACATAGGGGGAAAAGGATGTCAAATGGGGGAGAAAGTGCTATAATATCAATGAAGGTTAATGATTGATATGGGAAAAGCAATATTGTATATTTTTGTGATCATTTGTTCTTATTGGTTAATCAGCGTTGCTACCGGAAATATGACTGTTGACCAGTGTAATGAAAATATAGCGAATCTTACTAATGAAACGATTCATCATGAAATACCCTTTTCGATTATTGATGCTATCGTAAAATAGTATCAATGCACATAATTCTTCATCATTTCTATCTGATTGTTTTCACAACAAGTAATCATTTCTTTCTTGACTGTGTTTCCAATCTAAAGTAAAATATAGCTTGTATTACTTTACCTGCCGAGGTAGCTCAGTTGGTAGAGCAGCGGACTGAAAATCCGCGTGTCCCCAGTTCAACTCTGGGCCTCGGCACCATACAAACGGGCGGGCGGAAGTAGTTCAGTGGTAGAATGCCTCCTTGCCAAGGAGGAGGTCGCGGGTTCGAACCCCGTCTTCCGCTCCATTTCTTTCTGCACTGCACTTCACTGTCATTCTGGCGTAGGCCAGAATCCATCAAGGGTTTCCGATCATTTTTAATTACTAAACATGGATTCCAGCCTTCGCTGGAATGACGGAAGAGGAGACTGAATGCCCAAATCGACTAAAAAGGCAGGTAATGTCGTCTATTCAAAGAATTCGGCGGTAAGTTTCTTTTCCCTGGGGGCGGGGTTTTCCGCCGGATAGCCGCAGATAACCGCCGCCACGATATTCATATTATCCACGATGTGCAGCATTTTTAGCAGGTTTTTGTCCCGCTCGATGAGCTTCGCCATGCCGATAAAACACGAACCCAGGTTAATTGAAGTAGCGTAGAGCATGACGTTCTGTGCGGCCAGGCCGGCATCCGCTGATGCCCAATAGTTATCCTTGGGCGCCGTGACGATAAGTAAAAGCGGGGCGCCATGGAAAAAGTCCGGCTTGGCGCCAGGGGGACCCTTAAGCGGCATGCCCTCTTTTTGTAAAGCGGCAGCGATGCCTTCCGAGAGCTTATTGATAAGCGTTTTACTCGTGATTACCTTATATTCCAGCTCCTGGAGGTTGCGGGCGGTGGGCGCGTATTTGGCGGCTTCCAGGATAGCCTTAACGACATCCTTAGGAAGCGCCTTATCTTGATAGACGCGGATGCTTCTACGAGCCTCGATGATTTCCATTAAGTCTTTCATAGTCATATCAATCCTTTCAATATTCTTCCTCTCCCTTGATGGGTTCATCCTGAAGGTCTCGACCAGAAGGCTCGGCCTGAAGGTTCACCCTGAAGGGAGAGGCAAGGTGAGGGTGAGAAAGTGAAAATCCAGAATTAGCCCCCTCACTACATTCGCTTCGCTCAGTACATGTCTAACTCTCTCCCACAATGGGGTTCATCCTGAAGGTCTCGACCAGAAGGCTCGGCCTGAAGGTTCACCCTGAAGGGAGAGAGAACTGTTAATTTACCCCTGCCACTTTACAATTTCAATAAGGCAGGAGTTGGGCGCCATGCCGGGGGCGTTTTTAGAGAGCATGCGGGAGGGGGTTAAAATATTCACGCAGCCCCCCCTATCGATGCTATTGGGGTTGCCGGGCTCCAGGGGGTCATACTTGCCAGAGCCGTAGTAAGAGTGTGCCACGCCGGGTCGTATTCTCACGGTTACTTCCGCGATACAGAGCACGGCGCCGCGGTCGTTATAAAGTTTGACGATATCCCCGTCTTTTATGCCCCTGGGGACGGCATCGGAGGGATTTAGACGCACAGGATGCCAATAATAGCCGTCTTTCATGACTCTGTGACTGGGAATCTCGCTCAACCAGCTAGAATTCGCATCGTGGTGCGTATGGAAGGTATACCTGGGGTGGGGGGTGATAAGTTGGAGGGGATATTTCTTTATCGCCGGTGAGTTATAGCCTTCCCAGGAGGGGATATAGCGGGGTAAAGGCGGCCTTTCTTTATCGTCCGGCAGATGCTTTTTTAAGCTCTGGGAGACGAACTCCACCTTGCCGCTGTAAGTGCCCAACTCTTTCGCTTCGGTCGTATTGCGCTTGGGGTTAAAGTGGTCGGGGGTATCGCAGTTGCGCCCCTCGTAAAACCAGCGCAGGCCGGGGGTGGACTTATAGTCATCCGGGAAGGGCACGATAAAGTAGCCCTTCTTCTTAAAATCTTCAAAGGATAGGTATTTTGGCAGGTCAGAAACCTGATAGACCTTTTCTATCCAGTCCTCCTCCGAGTTGCCTTCCGTAAAGTCCTCTTTAACACCGATTCGGTCGGCGAGTTCGGAAAATATCTGATAATCGGATTTCGATTCATATAACGGCTCGATGCACTTGTGCTGGTAAACGATAACGCGGTGGTTGCAGGCATTCGAGCCGTGGTGCGTATAGCCACCGGTATTAGCCCATTCGCCGATATCAGGACGTTCGAAGTTAGTGCAAGCGGGCAAGATAACGTCCGCCAGGCCGGTTTCGGTGCACCACCAGCAGTCCTGGTTAACGACAAACTCCAGCTTCGGGCTCTGGTACATTTTAATATAGCGGTTGGTCTCGGTCATGGTGCCGAGGTAGGAACCGCCGTAGCGGTAGAACATTTTAACCTCGGAGCAGCCGGGGGCGGGGTAGGTAAAGGGGATGAACTGCTGCTCCAGCGACTGGCCGCTAAAAGATTCACCCAGCCATGAGATGGGCGGATTTAAGATAGCCTCCGGCATGAGCAGACGGTAGATGCGCTGCTTGACCGGATTAACCGACGGTTTTTTGGCTAACCCATCGAGGAAACTGGTGCCATAAGTGGCATAACCGGGGAACTCGAAATCGGCGTTAAAAGGCGAGCCCATGGTGGTACCCCAGATATTAACGCCCGGCTTGCCCAGTCCCTGCATCGCCTGCAGGAGCACCATCAGACGCGTCCACTCGGTACCGTAAGCCTGACGGCAGGCGCCGGACTCACCGCCGCGGGAACCGGCCGCCAGCATTGTCCGGGATGAAGCCCACTCCCGCGCCAGACTCTTTATAACATGGACGGGGACATCGCAGATAGCTGCCGCCCATTCCGGCGTACAATTATCACCAAGGATGTGTTTTTTAAAATCCTCGAAGCCGACGGTATGCGAGGTAACGTAGTCCTTATCATACGTGCCTTCAGTCAGCCAAACATGGGCGATGGCTTCCGCCAGGGCGGCATCGGTGCCGGGGCGCGGGGCAATCCATTTATCGCCGAGAATCGTAGCGGTGTAGTTACAAAACGGGTCGATGAAAATCTGCTTTTTACCCAGGTCGCGCAGCCAGTACCGCCACTGGACTGACTCCTGGCCGCCGTAGATGCCGCGCGTCGTATCCGGGTCGTTGCCCCAGTGCACCACGAGGTCGGTATTTTTTAAAGCGTCCTCAAGAAGGTCGTATTGCTCCGGCATGCCGAGTCGCCAGAAGAATCCGAAGGCATGGGTGGCGCCCCAATGCCAGCCTTCCCAGCTATCTGGATTATCCATAATATCCGTAAAGCCGATGAGGTTGAAGAAGCGCGCCCACGTGGAGGTGCGATAGCCCACGTTCCCCCAGTTGTGGTGGGAGGAGGCGCGGGACATGATAGCCTCGGGTCCATAGGCGGCGCGGATTCTTTGCATCTCGCCAGCGACGGTATTGAGGGCTTCTTCCCAGCTAATGCGCTTATAGCCGGACTTGCCTCGATTTTGCGGATTACGCTTACCACGGGGGTCGAAATCCTCTCTAATGAGGGGATATTTCAAGCGCAAATCAGAATAGATACGCGCCTTTTCCACGGCGGTGAAGGGAGCGACACAGGCTTTTCGTAACGGCGAGAACTTCTTACCACCCGCCTTGATAGTCCAGGAAGCAGCATCGCTCTCATCTAAAACGAGCGGGCGGATGCGTACTATTTTCCCGTCATTAACGTGAACCAGCACAGGCCCGCCGTTAGTAAGGTTGGTCAAGACTTTTTCCAAGATGGTCACCTTTCCAGTAAAATGATAGTATTATGTCAAGTCTAATGCAATAGAAGAAGGGGAAAATAAGTGTGTATGGCTTTTCTCCCCTACTAAAAGTATAATAAAAAAACACGTATAATAGCAACCGAGGTAGAGGGCGATGAGTGAAAAAAAGCTGCTGTGCTGGAACGTCAACGGCATCAGGGCGATAAAGAATAAAGGCTTCCTAGAGTGGTTCCATAGAGAATCACCGGATATCCTATGTTTACAAGAGACTAGAGCCCAGCCCGACCAGCTGGATGCCGACCTGAAACAACAGCCTGGGTATCACGTTTACTGGGCATGGCCGGAGCGGAAGGGCTATAGCGGGGTGGCGCTTTATTCTAAAGAAGAACCAATAAACATTAAGTACGACTTTGATGAAAAGAGCCTGGACATCGAGGGGAGGGTTGTCATCGCTGAGTACCCAGAGTTCACCCTTTTTAACGTCTATTACCCTAACGGCAAAGCGGGACCGGAACGCTTAAGCTACAAAATGACCTTTTACGATGTCTTCCTCAAGTATGCCGACGCTTTGAAAGGTAAAGGGAAGAAACTGGTCATCTGCGGCGATGTTAATACCGCACACAAGGAAATCGACCTGGCGCGACCGAAAGAGAACTCAAAAGTTTCCGGGTTCTTGCCGGAAGAACGCGCCTGGATAGATAAACTCATTTCTCATGGCTATGTGGACACCTTCCGCCAGTTTAATCAAGAGCCGAATCAATACACCTGGTGGGATTTAAAATCCGGGGCAAGAGCCAGGAACGTGGGCTGGAGAATCGACTACTTCTTTGTGAGCGAAAATCTACTGCCAGCAGTGTCCAGCGCTTTTATCCTGCCGGAGATAATGGGGTCGGACCACTGCCCTATTGGGATAACACTTAAATCAGACTAGGCACGATGGGAAAATACTACAAGTAAAAACCATCCCGACGTAAGTCGGGATCCAGTTGACATTGAAATTAACTGGATTCCGTTTCCCGTATCGGAGTACGGGACAAGTTTCAACGGAATGGTTAGAGGTTTTGATCAACTAAGCTTCAGATTCTCTAATACCTTGATGATGTCATAAAAATCATTAAAGGGATAGCACTTAAGCTTTTCCGTCTGACAACGTTTCAGAAGGTCGGCGGTGGCGCAAACGTATTTAGCCTGGCGCGAGGGATAGATATCCGAGGTGCCGTTGCCGACATAAATGACCTGATAGCCTTTTTGACATAGATAATCGGTGTAGGTTTCCTTAAAGCCGGCATCCACCTCCTTGCCGTCGGGTCCCAGATACCTGACCCTCACCCCTCCGGGAAAAAAGACATTCTCCGCGGCATGGATTTCGAGTCCATCGATGCCCAGCTTTTCGAGTAAAGCATCGATATAAAAGGTAAGTCCATTACTGACGATGACCACTTCAATGCCTTTAGCTTTACAATAGTCGACAAACTCCTTTAAGCCGGGGCGAATTTTCACGCGGGGACTGCTTAAAACGAAGTCGGTCATGGTTTTTCTATCCGCTTGCATCATGCCGAAGACTTTTTTATTAAAAGCGCCGACGGTGATATCACCGGAGGAATATTTTTCAAGGTGCTTACGCCACTTGCCGCCGACATATTTATCCAGCAGGAGAAAACTAACGTCTTCCTCGGTTATCGTGCCATCGAAATCAAGCTGAATGGCGGTTTTCATAAAAGGTAAACTCCTTCTTATAAATGCAGCTCTATTATGTCCCCGTCCTGCAAAACGTGGTCGCGTTTGACCATGATGCCGTCGAACTTGCCGGAGCCCCAGATGCGCGCATATTTTAAACGCTGGGCGAAGGACTTATGAATAGCCATAGCCGCCATCTCCAGCGTGCTGCCCCTTTCTAAAATAATGGGGTCGGTCATATCCGGTTTATTGCCTGGGGTCTTGGTATAGACGCGCATCACGTCCAGCATCTCGAAGACCTTTTTCTTAAGCTCGTCCAGATTGCCAGTGGCGTTGATGGCGATGGTAGGCAGCGTGCCGCCGTACATCTCCTTTATATCTTGGTAATTATGGCCGTCCGGGTCGAGGTCGGCTTTATTACCAACGAGTAGCGCCTTTTTATAGTTCACTAAGGACTCTTCATCATTTTCCGTTTCCGGCGCTTTGCCAAAGCCAATATTTTTTTCTTTCAACACGGTTATCAGGGCATCCGCCTGCGTCAGAGCGTCCTGACTCAAGTCGACGACGATTAAGAGAGCGTCCGCCCTCCTTATGATATTAAGGAGCCACCACTCCGGCGGCTGTTCGCCGAGTGGAGGGGTATCGATTAGCTGAATCTGGACATTTTCAAAGTGCATCATGCCGGGGGTGGCAGACTGGGTGGTATAGGGGTAGGCGGCGACGGTGGGCCTGGCGTTGGTAATAGCCGCCACGATTTGCGATTTGCCCGTATTAGGGCGGCCGATAACGGCTACCTGGGCAGCGCCGGCTTTTTCGATTTTCATGCTGGTGTGGGCGGTAGCCGCCTTTTTATCCATGGACTTGGATAGGTTGGCGATTTTCGTGCGGAGCTCGGCGCGTAAATGGTCGGTGCCCTTATGTTTGGGCATGACCGCCAGCATCTCCTCCAGCCAGGCGATTTTCTCCTGGGTGGTTTTGGCGGCGCGGTAGTTCTTTTCCGCCTCGAGGTATTGCGGCGTCAAGTTAGCCGGCATGGCTAGAGATACTCCTTTATCTTTTTCGCCTGCGTCGATGACACGCCCGCGGCAGCCACCAACTCATCGATAGAGGCTTCTCTAATACGCTGGATGGAGCCGAACTGGCGCAAAAGAGCGCTCTTACGCCGGGGCCCGATGCCGGGAATACCATCCATGACCGAAGCAAAGGTCTTTTTACGGTGCAGACTGGAAAAATAGCTTATCGCGAAGCGGTGGGCTTCGTCCCGAAGACGCTGGAACAGCTGGAGTCCGGCCGAGGACTTAGGTAAAATGATTGGTTTAGCTCTTTTGGGTAAAAATATCTCCTCGTTTTCTTTCGCCAGGCTCGCCAAAGGAACGTCGATAGCCAGCTCCTTAAAAACCTCCAGGGCGGCATTTAGCTGCCCTTTGCCCCCATCGATGAGAACGAGGTCGGGCTTGATGCTCCAGGTATCTTCTTGAGAGGTATGAGCGTCAGCATGTTTAAAGCGCCGCCGCAGCACCTCCTGCAGCATAGCGTAGTCGTTAGCGCCCTCAACCGTCTTAATTTTAAAGCGGCGGTAATGGGCGGTCTTCGGCTTGCCCTTTTCAAAAACCACCATACTCCCCACCGCCGATGTTCCCTGGATATTAGAGATATCATAGGCTTCCATACGGAGGGGCGGGGTTGGTAGCTTAAGCTCCGTTTCCAGCTCGCCCAAAGCAACATCCAGCGATTTGCCGGCGGTCAGCTCCTTAATTTTTATCTGCTCGAAACCCTGCCTGGCGTTTTCGGCGGCGATATCGATTAGCTGTTTCTTAACGCCGCGGCGTGGCACCTCGATATCCACCGAACCTCCCCTTTTCCCCTTAAGCCACTCACGGATAATATCCTTATCCTCCACCGGGTATTGAATCATCAATAAAGGTGGTATTTGCGTGGAGGAAGAATAGTACTGCTTGATAAAACCGGTCATAATTTGGATAGGCTCTTCCTGCCGGGCGCCCTGCATTAAAAACCCCTCCCGACCCGTCAGTTTGTTGTCGCGGATGAATAAAACCTGCACAAAAGCCTGGTCGCCCTCTTGGACGAAAGCGATAACGTCCTCTTCGCCGCGGATGACGGCGGCGATCTTCTCTCCCTCGATAACCTCATGCATCGACTGTATCTGGTCGCGGATACGGGCGGCGTTTTCAAAGTCCATCGCCTCGGAGGCGCGGTTCATTTTCGCCTGAAGCTCTTTGATAACATTATCCCGCTTGCCTTCGAGAAAGAGGGTGACCTCCTTAATTACCTGGGCATAATCCTCGGGGCGTACATTACCGGTGCATGGTGCCAGGCAGTGACCGAGATGGTATTCCAGGCAGGGTCGCGATGCCTTGCCCGTGATGTCCTTGCTGCAAAAACGCAATGGGAAGAGACGCTTGAGGATACGCAGAGTTTGCTTGACCGACCCGGAATTAGAAAAAGGACCGAAGTAGCGTCCGCCATCCTGCTCGAAGCGGCGCGTGACGTAGACCCGCGGCCATTCTTCTTTGACATCGATTTTCAGGTATGGGAAACTTTTATCATCCTTAAGCATCACGTTATAGCGGGGATGATACTGCTTGATGAAGTTGCACTCCATGATAAGGGCTTCCTGCTCGGAGCTGGCGATATAAAAATCGATATCCGCGATATGCTCCACCAGGCGCTGCGTCTTCGGCGTCAGTTTGGCCGGCGACTGGAAATAAGACCGCACGCGCTGATGCAGGTCGGAAGCTTTACCTACGTAAATGATGTTCTTCGCGGCATCCCGGTAGATATAGACGCCGGGGCGGTGGGGTAAACTCTTAAGCTGCTCGGCGATGGTAGGATTATGAACTCTCGCTTCTCTATCCATTTCTAAGCTTATTCTAACATAGCCAGAATGGAGAGCAAAGAGAGAATCTTTAAGCTATCTTGATCAAGCCTTGCTTGATAGCGACGACCACTGCCTCGGTGCGAGCGTTGGCGTTTAGTTTACGCAATATTGAGGTAACGTGGTTCTTAATCGTCTGCTCGCTGATGCCGAGCTCGGCGGCAATCTGTTTATTCAGGTAGCCCTGGGCGATATATTCCAGGATTTCAATTTCCCTGGGGGTTAGGGGCGAGATAAAGGGTCCGGCTTCAGTGCGGGAGGTTAGCTCCTGGAACTGCTCCAACACATGTTCGGCTACTTTCGGGCGGTTGGTAAGACTTTCATTGATAGGGTGTTCACCTTTAGCGACACGTCGGATAATATCGATAAGTTGCGGCGCAGTTACCTCTTTATTGAGATAAGCCACAGCCTGCGCTTTAATCGCTAAGAACAGCTGATTATCATCCGGGTTTGAAGTGAGGAGGATAACACCTATATTCGGCGAACGCTGCTTTATCTTTCGCGCCAGCTCGAGGCCGTTTTCCGACTGGCCATCAAGGTCGAGCAGGACAACATCCGGCGGGAGGTTATCGATGGTTTTAAGTACATCGCTATTAATCGCGATGGTGCCTAAAACAACGATATCTTCGGCATCGGAAAATGTTTGCTCTAACGCCTGCAGAAATAGCGACTGCTGACTGATAATAAATAGCTGTATTTTACTGTTATTCATGATTATTCAACGGTTCAGGTAGCTGATAAAGGACCTAAACCGCTTTCCCTCCTCACCTTCTTGTTATCGGCACTATTTTTTATTTCAAAGACCGAGACAAACCGCTCGACCAAATATGGGTCAAATTGAGTACCGGCACGCTTTTTAATCTCTTTAAGAGCATTTTCATGAGTTATCGTTTCGGAGTACGACCTATCCGAGGTCATGACGGCGAACTCATTAGCGATAACCAGAATACGTGATATTATAGGTATATTTTCACCCTTTTGTCCATCAGGGTAGCCGGTGCCATCATAATTTTCATGGTGATGTAGAACGGGTTCGACACAATGAGCAAGCTGGGGAATCTGTTTTATCAAGTCTGCCCCCAGTCTAGGATGAGTTTTAATAATCTCCCACTCTTCTTCCGTCAACTCTCCGGACTTGCTTAATAACTCGCTGCTGATGGCTATTTTGCCAACGTCGTGGAGCATGGCGCAGGTTTCGATTTTCAAGGTTTCTTCTTCGTTTAGCTCAAGCGCTTTGGCCAGGGCTAAAGCATACCCAGCGACCTTCTTGGAATGTTTGGCGGTGTAGTAGCTCCTTGCATCGACCATTTCAGATAAAACGTTGATAAGGCTGGATAGCTTAGTATCCATGCTGCCATCGGATTTCGTCGCCACGTCGGTGAGGTTTAATGCCGAGAGAGGCCCAGAGGCACACAGAGTCTGATTACGGCCGTTACGCTTGGCGCGATAGAGCGTAACATCTGCCGAAGCAATGATATCGGTATGAGATATGCCATCATCGGGCCAGCAGGCGACGCCAATACTCGAGGTAACGTTTATTCTACTGGAATCTACGCCCTCGCTGATTTTCTCACGCACTCTTTCCAATACCATCAGAGCAGCATCAATTGATGTCTGTGGCAGCAAGATACCGAACTCATCCCCGCCGTAGCGGAAGGCGTAATCAGCGGTTCTGATAGAAGATTTGATATTTTTACCGATGGTTTTTAAGAGGCTATCGCCGGCGAGGTGGCCATAGGTATCGTTGTATTCTTTAAAAGAGTCAAGGTCAAGAATAGCTAATGAAAAAGCACCGCCGTAGCGGGAGTGACGGCTGATTTCACTATCAATCATCTCATCAAGAGAGCGGCGATTATATAAGCCGGTAAGCTCATCGATGCGCGCTTTCTTTTCCGCTCTGGCATATAGCTGGGAGTTTTCCAGCGGCATAGCTATTTGCGAAGAAAGCTGCTCTAAAAGTCTAACGTGGCGTTGACTAAAGGCATGGGGCGTTTTGCTCCCCACGATAAAACTGCCGATAATTCTACCTTTAGCGATTAGAGGCAGATAGGCTGTAGAACGCAGACCGTTTTCATAGAAGAACTCGCTAGTAGTGAAATACCTTTCCTGCGCGAGATCGTTTTCTAGAAATGGCTTCTTCTGAGAGATAACCCAGGCTGTGCCGGTTCTTTCCATGGGCACCCTATCTCCTATTTGATAAGCCGAAGTCTCCGGCGCGGATATCGCTACGCAGATGAACTCGTCCTCAGCGATGAGGACGATGGTTGCCCAGGTGACATCAACCACTTTTTTCAGCTCATCGATGAAGCTGCCGAAAATCTCCTGAATATCCAGGCTCGAAGATAGAATGACACTGGAATTATTGATTACCGATAGCTCTTGCTCGCGTTCTCTAAGCTGCTCTCGGAGATACTCTTTTTCCATACTTACCGCTACGCGGCTGGTGGCATTTTCTATAGTATCGAGGTCCTCCAGCGAATACCGTCCGGAGTGCTTTTCGCCGAGTACCAGAATCGCTATCAGGCGCTCACGACTAATAAGGGGTATGAACATGGAGATATTATTGGAATCAATTTCTTCTCTTTCCTGCGGCCATAGATTTAAGAACGAAGGGAGTATAACCAGATTTTCTTTCGTAAGATATTTTTGTTCTTTTTCAAGGTATTTTACGATAGGATTGTTTGACCTAAGTCTAAAATTGGCTAATCGGTTATTTTCTTTAGGTTCGTAGAACTTGGTCTTTAAATCGCCGGTATCGTTTTCGGGGAAGAGTAAACATGCCTGTTTGATATTGAGCGCTTTTACCAGCAGATTGAGTAGTTCGCCGCCTTGCTCTTCGAGACTGAAGACATTATGTATTTTCCCGGTAAAATCGTGAAGTTTTTGTTGAGAATGATAGCTGGCCCCCTTGAATGCACGACCCATCCAGTGGAAAAGACCACCGCGTAAGAAATAAATTAAGATAGATACCCCAACCGCTAATACGCAAGCGGCGATAGAGGCGTAAACATCGAGCTCAAAATTGAAAATTTTCTGGGCGATAATCAGTAAAAGCCAATAAGTCGCAACGCCAACAACACCAAGAATAATCCAGGCCGCGCTGCGTCTGATAACGAGTTTGATATCGACTAGCCGGTGCCTGATAACCGCAAAACTTAGAATAAAGGCGTTAGCAACGTTGCCGTAATGAGGAATGGGGAAAGATTCACCCACAGGTAAAACAGCGCCAATCGTAAATACACTTAATACCCCAATTGAGATAAGGAGTGTAATGACCTGGTTATACAAAACAGGATGGTCGAGAGTCTTTAGCATTTTAATGAAAACATAGCAGTTCCTAGTTAAAAGAACCAGCAGCGGTATGGCTATAAAGAAAATCCCTTTGCCATAGTTAAGAAGGGTTACATCATTGGCGCTTCCAACACTTTCCGGCACATATCCAAGAGCAACCATGATAATAACAAATACTAAAGAGCCGTAAGCGAATGGCAACCAACGTCCTTTTCCTTTAGGGAAAAATGATGTAACAAATTGATGGAACTGAACAGCCATCAAGAAGAAAGTAATTACGATTAATTGCAGGAGCAAAAATTTACTTTGGGGGAAATAATCGCTACGTAGAAATATATCAACCGTACTCCAGAGCATAGCGGCGACTATAAAGAGAATAAACAGGGTATAGCGTTTCTGCCATGGACGGCTGGTTGCCATCATGACTAATAAAGGTATATAGGCTATAACTGCCACTAAAGGAGCAATAGCATATGCATTCATATAAAGGAATTATAGAACAAATGTAAGGACTGTCAAGAGGTAACTAAAGTCAGCACACCAACGTAAGGGAACTAAAGTACTATTGTTTTAGCCGTTTTAACCGATGTTGATACACTTTGAGCTACTTTACCTATTTTGGTAACAACGATAGTTTCTTCAGTTTCACCAAGGAGAATAGAGAGTACTTTGTCCGATGGGTTGATATGAGGCGGCTTGAGGTGCGCCAGGTCAGCACCTTCGGCCTGTCTTTGAGCGGTGTAATTATCAAAAGTACCTTTGGGAAGATAGGAAACGCGTACTTTAAAATCCATCATGTTGGCATATTCACCGGGAATGAGCGTTTTTGCTTTTTCATCTGCTTTAGTGAGTTCACGATAAAGCGTTTGGGATAAATCATCTTCATTTATATTTAAACCATCCTTAGGTTCAATGAGGATACGTAATTCGGCTTCCCCAATATTCCTGAAGGCAACCCAATCATCATATGGCACGCCCGATTTTTCTATTGCCTGCCAGATGGATTTTTCAGTCAATCTGACGAAGACGAAATCAATTACATCATCCACACGACGTTCGAAAGCCATCTGGGGGATATTAATGCCAAGTTTGTCGTTGCGGAGGGACGTAATTCTGATCATGTCACCCATTCTGTACCGCACGAAAGAACTGCCGTGAAGGCCGGTGATAACAATCTCATAGTTTTCGTCCGGCTCGACTTCATCAAGCAATAGTGTCTCCATTTTGTAGCTGCGGTCCATTTGCCATTTTAATAATTCTGCTTCCGGGATAAACTCCAGGAAGTTTAAGTTCGGGATGAAGGTCATACCCTCATAGTCCCATGTCTGGGTGGCGATGACGCCACCTTCTGTACTGCAATATGAATCCAAGGGCATCTTTCCCCAGAGTTCTTTAATTTTTTCTTTGTAGACGCTGCTATCGATGCCGCCACAGAGAATGCCTTTTAAAGACCATAAATCTTTAGGGAGTAGCTGTCTGCCGGCAAGACGACTTTTAATAAATCCTCTCAATAGACGCCATAACGCCCGCGGCTGACTTAAATATTGGCGGAAATCAACTTTACTTGTAGAATCGCGGAATTTTTCACCTACTTTGACCAATACCAGGGAGAGTCCGAAAAAGTAATCCATTCCTTCAGATAGTGCTTGTTTAAAACCAGCGGCGATTCTTTCTTCATAGGAAAGTCCTTCCGCTTTTTCCAGGTCAGGTAGATATTTTACGGGTGTTTGCATCCTTATCACATCCGCAAAGGTGCCCGACATGTAGGGTCTCGGGGCGACGGCATATAGCAGCTTATAAGTATCAGGAGTATTGGGAATATCTCCCCAGTCTTTACAGCCGGATAATAAGCCTACTCCGTACAAAATTTTACTCAATTCCTGGATATAATCAGAAGATAGTGGCACCCATTTACACGGATATTCTCCTGACCTGCCAGAACTATGCGCCCATACTTCTGGTTTGGCGGGTAGAATATCTTCTCTCTGTTCTAAAAGTTCGGGGCAATAGTCTTTATATGAAGTTAGCGGCACAAGCTGCCGGAATTCCCCAACCGTTTTTGGGCTGGCGCCATGCATAATTTTTCTGCCAAGAGGTGAGTTATCAAGTAATTCCAATTGGTGCAAAAGGAGGCTTTTCTGGATTTCCATAAATTCGTTGAGATTCAGACTGAGGAAGCCACAGCACATTTGCCATAGTTCTTCATCACGGCCCTGTCTTCGAAGGTCTATTGCTCTGAGCACACGTCACCTCTCAAGATTATTCACTGCCGGAATAAATGAACATACAAGAATAGACTATGCTATCGGTGATAGCCTGGGAAGTGATTATGTTCTAGAACACATTTCTAGAACATAGTTCTATTTACTGAGGAATAATGTGATTGCTCGAGATATGACAGGAAAGCCTGATTTATGATTCTTCGAAATCTTCGTTAAGCTTTAAGAACGATTCCAACTGCTTGTTCAACGCCTGGACATCCGCATCGTGCGGGTTTTTGCCCATAGTCATGCCGTAGCTGACGAAAAATTGGAGGAAGTTATGGAGGAGGTCCATCATCTGGCGGGTAAAATACTGGAATTCTTCCCTGGAGACGCTGTTTTTCTGTGCAAGTCGCTCTTTCAGCTGGCATTGAATGAGGTAATTGACGAATTCCGTGCGGTTCATTTCGCCACGATGTTCATCAATCTGCTTGACGATATCTTCTTTGACGACCATGATTAAATCGTCTTCATTTAGTAGTAAAGTCCTTCTCATGTTAGTAATCTGACCTCTTAGCTATTACCTTTTTAAACGTGTTTCTTTTTTATGTCTATTATTAGTCTAGCATCGAAGCATAAAAATCTACATAAAGGGTATAAAAGAATTATAAATTTTGTCTTAAGGTTTCATTAATGGTAAATATTGATGCAGAGCGGCACAAGCAAAATTAACTAGATATAAAAAAACCCGGAGATAATGAATCTCCAGGCATTACCGTATTTCCATTGTATTTGAGATTATTGTTGGTCCTGATTATTAGAAGCCTTCAACATACCCATGAGCGTATCGATGGCTTTGAGGAGTTTAAATCCGCTATCGGTTACCTGATAGGCAATCGTCGCATTCCCCATGTTAACTTTATTCACGAAACCCTGATTTACCAGATAGTTAAGATATTTCTGTATCTGGCTGTAGCTCATGTTGGCGGTATACATTATTTCGGTTTTGCCAGCGCCATTTTCGCCAGCGCGTAACATATCGGCAATTACCTCGATATTGGAGCGACGTCCTCCGGCAACAACCTTCTGTTCCCCAGCGCCGTTAGTCTTAGACTCACCATTTAGTCTAATAGTCATGACTTATTATTTTACTCGTCTATTAGAATTCCTGTCAATAAAAAATCCTCACAAAAAGGGGGTTTTATTAAAAACATTTCACCTTATGTTATAATTTAGAAAAAGTGCTTATTTTTTTAAAGAATATGAACAGTAAAAAAGAAGAATCATCAGCCTTGGTTTACCGGCGTATCGTGGTAAAACTGGGCACCGGATTGCTGACCGGCGGGAGTGATCGCCTGGACCAGAAAGTAATGTCTAATCTGGCGGCGCAAATAGCCCGATTGCAGGAGCGGGGCGCCGAGATAGTAATTGTTACTTCCGGGGCTATTACGGCTGGCAGGCATAAGCTGGGCTTGACGGAGAAAATAAAGGGCATCCCTTACAAGCAGGTGCTGGCATCGGTGGGGCAAAGCCGGTTAATGCACACCTATGAGCAGCTGTTCGAGCGGCATAACATCACTATAGCGCAGGCATTGCTCACCAAAGCCGATATTGCCGACCGTGCTGGCTATCTTAATACCCGTAATACCCTGCTGGCGTTGATGGAGTTGCGCGTGGTCTGCATCGTTAATGAAAACGATGTGGTCTCTACCGATGAAATCAAGGAAGCCAAGTTCGGCGATAACGATAACCTTTCCGCGATGGTGGCTAACCTGGTGGATGCCGATATGCTGATGCTGTTGACGGATATCGATGGACTATACACGGCCGACCCTCATGCCGACCCCAAGGCGAAGCTCATACCGGTCGTAAATAAAATCGACGCCAGCATTAAGCGGCTGGGGACGAATACAGCCAGCGCTGTGGGAACAGGCGGCATGATAACCAAGATAGAAGCTGCCAAGCTAGCTACCGAATCGGGGGTGCGGGTAGTAATCGCCGACGGGAGAGAACCCGACATTATTATTAAACTAGCCGAAGGAGACTCTGTAGGTACCCATTTTTTAAGCGCCGTCGACCATCTGGAAAGTCGGCAGCGGTGGCTGCTATCCGGACTTAGTACCAAGGGCAAACTGGTTATCGATAGCGGTGCCGCCTTAGCGCTCAAGAAACAGAAACGCAGTCTGCTGGCAGCGGGAATACAGTCGGCGGAGGGCAAATTCGGGCGGGGCGATATCGTAGAGATTTACGATACCGCGGGAACGCAAATCGGCTGCGGCATCACTAACTACAGCGCCGCAGATATCGTTATAATTAAGGGAGCACAATCCGATAAAATAGGAAGCCTCTTAAGCTTCGATTATGGGCCGGAGGTAATACACCGTAATAACTTAGCATTACTAGAAAGGGAGACATCAAGTGCTAAAAGGTAAACTCTATTTTTCCGTTAACAATCAGTTAATCGCTAATGTCAGCTACCAGTTCCAGCATAAGGAAGATCACAGCTGGTGGGGGGAGCTGACGCTAGTAGAATACAAACAAGTTAAAGACGGTGGAGGCTACATCATCGAGCTAGAGAATGGGAAAAAGAACCATTGCGTCCTGAAAAAGCGGATTAACCGGGCAGTAACGAGTCTGCCGCCGCGTTACGTCTACCACTTTAGCGGGAGCGGTGAATTCGCGTAGTAAGGGGAGGAAAAGGAGAGGGGCTATTATATTATGAAATCAGCCATAGATGACTTAAAAGCCAAAGGCAGAGCCGCTAAGATCGCCTCGCACCGGCTTGCTTATATTTCTACAGATATCAAGAATAAAGCTCTGAATTATATCGCCGAGGACATCCTTCTGCGGAAAGATGAAATACTAGCCGCTAATGAGAAGGACTATAAGGCGGCTAAATCCTCTGGCATGGGCGCTGCCCTGCTGGACAGGCTGATGCTTAATGAGAGTCGGCTGGAGGGCATCACCGAGGATACACGAGCGGTTGCCGCCCAGCCCGACCCCGTCGGCGAGGTATACGAGATGCGCACCATGCCTAATGGACTGCAAATCGGTAAGAAGCGGGTGCCTATCGGCGTTATCGCGGCGATTTACGAAAGCCGGCCTAATGTAACGGTGGACATTGCGTCCCTTTGCTTAAAGTCCGGCAATGCGGTCATCCTACGGGGCGGCAAAGAGACAATTAACTCCAATACAACTATTGTTAAGGTCATCCAGGGGGCTTGTAAGCGGGCGGGCATACCGGCGGGGTGCGTACAGTTCATCGATAACACCGACCACGCGCTGGTGGACGCCATGCTGAAGATGAACGATATCATCGACCTGATTATTCCGAGGGGCGGGGCGGGGCTCATAAGTTCGGTGGCAGAGAAAGCCACCATGGCAGTGGTCACTGGCGGCATCGGCGTATGCCACACCTACGTGGATAAAACCGCCGATATCGAGAAAGCGGTAAACATCGTCTATAACGCTAAAGTGCAGCGTCCTACGGTCTGCAACGCTCTGGATACGATGCTCGTCCATGCCGACATCGCGGCGTTATACCTGCCGGAGATGGCGGCAGAGTTGAATAAAGCTAAAGTGGAGCTACACTGCGACCAGAGGTCAATGGATATCCTCAAGGCCGAAAAGGGAT
>Ga0187886_1000377_pt1 | contig 55020 bp, 43 predicted proteins | sample June2016WEW_20_1_FD_133001 | JGI IMG/M metagenome (GOLD analysis project Ga0187886, IMG submission 133001) | Peatland microbial communities from SPRUCE experiment site at the Marcell Experimental Forest, Minnesota, USA - June2016WEW_20_150 | ecosystem: Environmental > Terrestrial > Soil >... | reverse complement strand
GTCCTCGCATTTCAGGCAATTCGGATAAGTGAAAAGCAGGTATTCGATGGCCATGCGTCATTGGATCGCCGTGTAGGGCGTCCGGTCCTTGAATTCCTGCCGCTTGCCGTCGTTCCAGGTCCGGACGGGTCGGAGGTAACCCACGATCCGCGAATAGACTTCGGTTTGCCCTCCGCATTCGGGACAGGCGGCTTGCTGGCCCTTGAGATAGCCGTGGCCGGCGCAGATGCTGAACGTCGGCGTGATGCTGAAATACGGGATCTTGGTCAGGGAGATCTTTTGGACGAGCTTCCGGCAAGTGACGGCGTCGATGGCTTCGGGCAGGAAGGAGTGGAAGATCGTGCCTCCCGTATAAAGGTTCTGGATGGCTTCCTGGTGCTGCAGGGCTTCGAAGATGTCGCGCGTCGCGTCCACGTTGAGCTGCGTCGAGTTGGTCAGGTAGGGGTACTTTTCCGTTCCCGCGGTGATGATGTTGTGATATTTCTGCCGATCGAGTCGGGCCAGCCGGTAGGACGTCGATTCGGCCGGCGTCGCTTCGAGGTTGTAGAGGTTGCCCGTCTCTTCTTGGTATTCGCGCAGGGCTCCGCGCATAAACATCAGCACGTCGATCGAGAACTCCTTGCCCTCCGGCGTGCCGATGCCCTTGCCCAGCAGATTGAGGCAGGCTTCATGCATGCCGCAGATGCCGATCGTCGAAAAATGGTTGTTGAAATGGCCGAGATAAACCTGCGTATAAGGCATGATCCCCCTGGCCAGCATATTGTTGATGATCTCGCGCTTTGTTTCGAGCGACTCCTTGGCCATGTCCATGAGTTCCCTGAGACGGGTCTTGAATTCCTCGGGGGTCTTGCTCGTATATCCGATCCGGTTCATGTTGATGGTGACGACGCCGATCGAGCCGGTCGAATCGCCGGGGCCCCAGATGTTGCCGGGCCGGCGCATGAGCTCGCGCTGGTCGAGGTTCAGCCGGCAGCACATGGCCCGGATGTCGCCGGGGTTCATGTCCGTGCCGATGTAGTTCTGGAAATAAGGGATGCCGTATTTGGCCGTGGCCTCGAAGAGAAGCCGGGCGTTCGGCGAATCCCAATCAAAGTCTTTGGTCAGATTGTAGGTCGGGATGGGAAACGTGAAGACGCGGCCCTGGTGGTCGCCTTCGACCATGAGCTCGAGAAAGGCTTTGTTGAACATGTCCACTTCGGCCTGGTAGTCGCCGTAGCAGGAATCGAGCTCCTTGCCGCCGACAACGGCCTTTTTGTTCTTCATGTCGTCGGGAATGGTCCAGTCGAACGTCAGGTTGGAGAAGGGCGTTTGCCAGCCCCAGCGGGAAGGCACGTTGAGCCCGAAAATGAGTTTTTGGACGTCCTGTTTCACATGGTCATAATCCAGCTTGTCGTGACGGATGAACGGCGCGAGCAGTGTGTCGACGCTCGAGAACGCTTGGGCTCCGGCGAACTCGCCCTGCATCGTGCCGATGTAATTCACCATGTGGAGGGTGGCCGTTTCCAGATGCTTGGCCGGCGCGGAGTGGACCTGGTTGGGGACATGACCGAATCCCTTGCGGAGAAGATTTTCGAGCGACCAGCCGGCGCAATAGCCGACGATGGGATAGGACAGGTCATGAAGATGGAAGTCTCCTTCCAAATGGGCCTGCTTGACGCGTTCCGAATAAATCTGGTTCAAGGCGAAATGGGACAGCACCTCGCCCGAAACGCGCGCGTTCAGCCCGGAAAAGCTCATCACGCCTTCGTTGCTGTTCTCGCGGATCTTCCAGTCAACGTCGTTGATATAGTCATTGATCAGGCGTTCGAGGTTGACGCCCGTCTTTTTAGCTTCGCGGATCTCCTTGTGCCGCTCGCGGTAGAGGATATAGTTCTTGGCCACTTCGTGATAGCCGCGCCGCATGAGGACCATTTCGACGATGTCCTGGATCTGCTCGACCGAGGGAATGGTGTATCCGCCGAATTTTTCTTCGAGCATATAGGTGACGATGTCCGAGATCGTCTTGGCATTGCCGTTTTCCGCGACGCCTTGGGCCCCCATGGCCTTGCTGATGGCGTTCGTGATCTTGTCCTGCGTGAAATCCGTGACCGTTCCATCGCGCTTTTTGATCCGAGCCACGATCTTTGAATTCATCTCTCTCTTCTCCTTCCCTTTCGAACGACGCCAACGAAGCTCAAAAGATCAAAAAACCGGTCGGCCTGCCTATATCTTGTGGAATGAAACGACTATAAATACAACATCTTGTATTTACGAATAGGAATTTATACTCAAATTTCGGCCCTGTCAAGCGTTTTTTAGAAAAAAAATCGCGGTGATAAATTCAGATGAACGGGGCTCAAGCCCCCAGGCCAAACTTCGCCAGCTCGGCTCCGAGGTCCGTTCCCGGAGCATAAAGAACGCCCTTGATTCCCAGCCGCTCCGCGCCCTCGACATTGGCCCGGATGTCGTCGATGAAAAGTGTGTTCTCGGGCCGCGAGCCGGTCAACCGCAACGCCTCCCAATAGATGCGCGGATCGGGTTTCATGACCCCCAATCGGAACGAAAGCACATAGGCGTCGAAGAAGCGCAGTTCCGGAAACCGGCGTTCGATATAGGAATAACGCATCACGTCGCAGTTCGAAAGCAGAGCGAGCTTGGCGCCCGGTTTCAGCCTCCGGACGGCGTCCAGGGCCGGCCCATTGATCGTGAAGACATCGTTGTACGCGGCGTAGAATTCGTCGAAGCCGATCCGGGCGTCGAGGGCCGCGGCGGCCCTTGCGTGGAATTCCTCCGGCGAAATCATTCCCTTGTCGAAAAGCCCGAGCAGTTCCGTGTTGTGGTGCGTCACCGCCCGGATGACCTCGACCGGACGGGCCGTGTATGCCATCATCCTCCGCAAAAAGAGCGAGTTGTCGAAATGGAGGAGGACCTGGCCGAGATCGGAAATGACGGTATCGATCATGCCGGCTTTTTCTCCGCCCGCTCCAACCGGCCGCCCTCCCGCGCGTCGGCCTTTTTCAGGAGCACGGCAAAGACAAGCCCCGCGAGGCCGAGTCCGGCGAACATGATCATGCTGCTCGTATAGGTTTTGGTGATATCGCGGAGGAGGCCGTTGACGAGCGGGAAAATGGCCATCCCGATGTTCTGGATGGCGGTCATCAGACCGAAGGCCGTCCCCACGCGTTCCTTGCGGACAATCAAAGGGACCGAAGGCCACAGCGCGGCCGGGACGAGCACGAACGCCGCTCCGAGGGCGATCATCGGATAGACCGGGTAGAGGCGCGTCAAGCCCATGACCAGATGGCTCGGGATCAGGATCAAGGAGCCGACGATCATCAGCGTCGCCCTTTTCCCGATCTTGTCGACAAGCCCGCCGGCGAACGGCGCCAGAATCATGGAGGCGAAGATGATGATCGACGAAATGCCGCCCGCCGTGCTGAAGATGTGAAGAAAATTGTTGAAGACCTGATGAAGGAATCCTCCGCTGGTTACGGCGACCCTCGCGATTTTCCATTTATCGAAGAAAAAGTCCGTGGACAGGTTGGTGAAGGGGAAGATCGCCGCGTAAAACGTCAGGCAGAGAAACGTCACATACCAGAACGAGGGCTTGAATTCCCGAATGTCTTTCAGGACGATCTTGTCGCCGCCGCTTTCGTCCCGCAATTTCAGGATTCGCTCAGCCCGGCGATCCATGACGATATAGACCAAGTTTCCCGCGAGCGAGATCAGGCAGGCGATCACGGCGACGAAGAGCGCCGCCCGATACGTTTTGAAATAGCTCGTGAACAGCTCGCCCGTATTGAAGGCGAAGAGGGACCCCATCCGGCAGACCGTCAGGGTGATGCCGAACGAAAGGGCCAGTTCCTTGTTCTTGAACCAGCGGGCCAGGATCGCGCTCTGAGCGACGATCAGCGGTTCGGATCCGGCGCCGAAAATGAACCGCCCAAGAATAAGAACGGGAATGCTCCGGGCCTGCCAGACGATCGCGGCGCCGACAAAGACCAGCACTGAGAACAGGAGGCTGGATTTCCGCGTCCCGAGTTTGTCGATCAATACGCCGCCGATCAAAACGGCCAGGACCGCGGCAATGCTGTAGGCCGTGAAAAAGGAGCCGACCGTCCCGCGCGTCGCGCCGAGGTCCTTGATGAGCGTCGGCGCGATCGCCGAGACGATATCGTAGGCAAAATAGCAGCCGAAGGAAAGCAGGGCGACAAAAAAGAGGACGCTGAATCGGTAGAGGGCGCGCGCCGGGTGAAAGGTCCCGAATGTTTCCGGGATGGCCGTCGTCATGGGAAGCGATCCTTGGGATTCCGGAGCCATTTCACATGAATGAATAACCGATTAGGATCGTGAAAACGCGGTTTTTCATCCCCGCTTCGGTTTTGGAAATCGTGGCGAAGCTGGTGCTGTACCGGATGTCGATCATGAACTTCCCGCCCTTGACGTCCAGATCGATCCCGCCGCCCACCACCAGGCCGGTATCCATGCTTTTCAGGCCCGTCAGATCGTGGTTTTCTCCGACCGGCCCGTAATAGTCCTCGTAAGTGATATCGAGTTTCGATCGAACTTTCCATCCGAGATAGGGGCCGGCAAAAAGCATCGGCCGGGTCCGGCTTTCTTCTCCCAAAGGCACATAGAACTTGGCCAGCAGAGGAAAGTCAAGATAGGCCAGGCCGATCGACGTGGTCAACACGTAGTCGGCCGTCTCCTCGCGGTACGATGATCCTTTCTTGGAATAGAGGATCTCGGGCTCAATGGCGAAAAAATCAGCCAGGCTGAACGTTAAAAATGCGCCGCCCGCGAAGTCGAGCTTGGTCTTCCAGTCGATGCTCTGCTCGGTTCTGGTCAGGGAAGCCAGATTGGCGCCGATCATGACTCCGATCCTCGTGATCCCGACCGAAGCCTGGGCGAGGGAGGCCGCGAGAAAAAAGAACATTAAAATCGCCAGGAACTTTTTCATGACAACGTCCTTTCGGGACTTGAGTCCCGCCGCATGCGGCCGGTCTTCCTGTGTTTTCCGGCGGGAAGGAACGACATCCGCCGCCATTCCGGAAGGGCGGCCGTCTCCGGCGCTATTTCTTCGTCCCGGTGAGTGGGGCGGACAGATTCATTTCCACGACGGTGATCATGCCCTCGAGCTTGCCGGCGATGAGTTTGACCTCGGTCTTGATCAGCCGCTCGGCGCCGTCCGGAGGCGTTAGCGTTTTCGCATCGAACTTCAAGGCCTCGCCGTCGAACTCGATATTCGACAGCGGGGCGTTCGTGAACAGGCCGTTCTGCTCGCTCATTTGGCCTTCGAGCTTCCCGGCATTCAGCTTGAGTTCCAAGATAAGGAAATAAAATTCACCGCCCGCGTCGATTTGCAGGGTCCATATGCCGACGAGCGGGGTGTAATCCACTTTCGGCTTGGGCGGGTTTTGGATTGGCGCTCCGACGGCCAGAACGGCCGTCAGCATCATCATGAGGCCGATTTTCGCAGCGACTTTCATTCCGGTTCCTCCTCATTCATCGATCACACTTTTTCTCGCGCGACCGAGGAAAAACGAATTTGCCGAGCGGACCGGCGAAATCGTCGACACCCGTCATCCGCTCTCTAGAGAGACGGGTCTCAGGCAAAGATGAATTCCGTCTCTATAAGAAAAAGGCCGACTCTATTCCGAGGGCCGGCCCATTCATATCATCTCCGCGGTGCGCTCGCGGCGCTCTCGCTTGATCGGTCAAGGGACGAGCCTTCGCGGCGGAAGTGGACCCCCGGGTAAAGCCCGGGGCCCCGGCCGCCGTGGACGCGTCAATAAAGACCGGTGAAGACGACGTCCGCGTGGAAAATCTCCTTGTTCTTGGGACGGAGTTTCTTATCCACGCTCTCTTTGATGTTCAGATAGAACCAGAAGCGGTCAAACAGCCTCAGCTTTTTGATATAGTACTCGGCGAACTGAGTGCTGTTGTCGACGATGACTCTGAAGGATTCGTTCCCTTTTTCGTCTAAGACCGAGATTCCAGTGACCTTGCCGTCGGCGGCGGCGATCGGCTTCCCGAAGAGTTTGCCCTTGCCTTTGCCTTCCCAGTCCTCGCTTTTATTAATGTTCGTGAGCTTGATTTCTCCATAATCGGCCCGCGCCTTCTGGGAGAAATAATCGGCGGGAACGGCGGCGTCCGTTTTATTGAAAACGTTCTTGAATTGCGTCGCGCTTTCCTTGATGTCGATGCTCTGGGCGACCATGACCGAGGGGGTTTCTCGATTGAAGAAGGCCTTGACCCTGACGTCTTTGCCCATAAGGATCGAAGCGTCGCCGTTGTCCACGGGGCCCGCGGCGACGATATCGAATCCCGGGATCTGGGAGATATAAAAATATTGACCGAAAGCGCTCTTGACGGTTCCGCTGAATTCGTTCACGCCTTCCTTGATGGTCAATCCTTCCTCGGCGGCGGAGCCTTGAGCAGCGGCTTCATTAGGGGTCGGGGCGTTTCCCGCTTTTTTACAGGCCACGCTTCCCGACATGATCCATAAGAATGCCAACGCGCATATCCCGAGAACCGCGGCAGTCTTGTTCTTTAGAGTCATAGCCTGCACCTCCAATATCAGAGTCCGTTCTCAAGAGAAAAGAGAGTATTTTTATATCATTGAAAAACGCAAATGTAAAGAAGAAAATAGGGAGAACGCCGGGCTCCTCATTTTTTCCGGCCGCCGCCGGACCGGGAGGATGAGGAAGACGACGACCCTCTCGAAGAACCGCTGCTGGAGCCTGATGACGAGCGCGAAGGCGCGCTGAATGATCTCGACGGAGAGACGGAGCTTCTGGACGGAGCGCTATAGCTTCTGGATGGAGCGCTGACGTTTCTCGTCGGGGCTGAGTAGCTCCGGGAAGGCGTCTCCGTTCTTCTCTGGGGCACACTGGAATTCCTCGAAGAGAAACCTGAACTTCGCGAAGGCGCAGCATCGTTCCCAGAGACGCTGCGGTCCCTGATGACTCTTTGGGGAGTCGTGTTGCGCGACGTCCGCGACTCCGAATTATTCGATGAGATATCCCGCGAGGGCCTAGCCGAGAGCGGCGCGCGATTCGTCGGTTCCGTGCTTTCATATTTGCGCACGATCGTCCGCCCGTTATTGCCGTTTCTCGCCGAAGACGGATTCGACGCCCTTTCCTCCGTGTTCCGGGAGAACGAACGGATGGCGGACCGGTCCGCCGGATTGGAAGATCTGTTTTGGAACGTATTCCGGGAGGGAAAACTGCGGATCGATGAGCCGGATCTCAAATCCCGGCCGGCGCCCGCCGCGTCTTTCCCAGCGATTTTCTGTTCGGGCCGGACGGAAGACGGCTCCGCGGACTTCCTGACGGTGGACGGCCTCAATTCCCCGCGGGAAACGCCCTTTTCTCCCGCCGCGAAGCTCTTGCTGACGCTTCTTAAGTTCTCTCGGGAAAGGACGGTCCTGGCTTTCGCCGCGATCGCGCCGTCGCGAATGACCGTGGGTCGCAGATCAGGCTGCGAGGCTCTAAGCGAGATCCGATCGATCTTGGAGATCCTGGACTGGTCCAGGGCGACCTGGGAGATTCTCCGGTTCTGGAGCTGGTTCCGATGGACCATGACCAGGCTTCTGGAATTATTGGGAAAGTAACCGTTAGAGTAGCGGTCGTAGAACCTGTTGTTGAGGATGACCCCCGGATAGTTGTAATAGCTCAGCGGGCACCAGCCGATATAATCATTGTCCCAATACCAATGGACCCAGGCGGGACCCCAGGACCAGCGGCTATAGGGGATCCAGTACCAGCCGAGATTCAGTCCCCAGCCCCACCGGCCGTAATGGGATGTGCACCAGCCCCATGGCTCATAAGAGACCCAAGTCCAGCCGATGATCGGATACCAGGACCAGCGTCCGTCCTGATACGGCTGCCAGCCTGAATAAGCTTGCCTCGGGACCCAAACATTTCCATACGAACCCTCATAGACCCAATTGCCGTTGTCGGCGAGCTCATTTTCGTAATCCGCGTAGTCCGCAGGGAGATAGGTCCGGCTCATGGTCCGGGCATAGACGGCGTCGCGGCTCTCGTTCCAGTCGCCGAAGTCGTCGCGCCGAGAAATCATGGACGAGGATTCCGAGGTAAAACGTCCGTCAACGGCGACGATCTGCTCGCCCTCTTTGACCAGGACCGAGCCCTCTTCGCCGGCCGCTTCGGCCGAGCCGCTATAGACGCGGAATTCGGTATCCTTGTTGTCACCGATATCCACCCGATACAATCCCGCTTCCATGACGTAAAAAGATGCGTCCGGAGTATGGATCTCGAAACTCTTTTCCCTGTCGAGGCTGTTGATTCTGACGAAGAGGCTTCCGGCAAGGAAATGGATTTTGGTCGGATCGGAATCGCTCTTGGGAAGGGCTATAATGTCCACCTGGGTGAAATCGTCCAGGCGGAGGTGGTTTCGCCGGCCGAGCTGAATCTCCAGGCGTCCGTTTTTCGTCCCGAGCTTGTCGCCCTCGACGATGACGAGGTTCACCTCGCCTTGCTCATAACCCTGGTCTTGGCCGCGCTGGACATAGACGTCGCCTTTGACGTAGCTCATGCGCGTATAACTTCCGCTGTAATATCCCTCGTTCTGAGCGAAAGCGACAAAGGGAAGAACCGCCAATAAGGCCGTTGCGATTGTGATTATCTTTTTCATCGCTTTTCTCCTTCCAATGCTCTTTAAAGCAAGACTCGTGCCAAGAAATTACAGGGAAATCAGCGGAAAATTCAGGCGGGAGGATAAGTCGGCAATTTCCGGTCGTCCCCATTTAAGGACAACTGCGTGTTAAATAAATCAGTCAACAAAAAAAATCCCCCGCTCTCAAGGAGGGTAGGTAGAGAAGCGGGGGGAAAAGCAAAACTTATAAGGAAGAGGCTTCAGATTCTTCCAAACCACCTGCGGATGCGCTTGATAATGGCTCTGGCCCAGGGGCGGCCCTGCATCGCTTGACCGCGCAGCCATTGGAGACCCATCAAGCCGCGGCCCATGCCCATTCCCGGGCGCATCATGCCCTGACCCATGCCAGGCCCCATGCCCATTCCTCGGCCGGGCCCCATGCCCTGACCCATTCCGGGGAGCGTTCCGCCGCGCATTCCACGGCCCATTCCCGGTCCCATAAACCGGCCTTGACCCATGGGGCCCATGCCCCTACCCTGCATTCTCCTCATCAAGCCTTGAGGACCACCCGCTTGTTTCAGCTTGTCAAGCTGTTCCTGGGTCAGGATCTTCTGGAGAGGATTCCGATTGGCAAGGACCTTTTTGGTCCGCTCGGCACCGAGCTTGGCGATCTGGTCGACAAGTCCGTTGATCTTGTTTTGATCGGCCTTCGCGTCCTTGAGGAGAGGGATCAACTCGCCGCGAAGCTTTTTCATCTGTTCCTGGAATACTTTCTGCTCGTCCTGGCGGGCTTTTTGCATATCCTTGATTTTCGTTTCCTGTTCCGGCGTCAGATTCAGGAAATTCTTCAGTCTGTCCTGGGGAGTATTGGGACCTTGAGCGGGCTCAGCCTGCTTTTCCGGCTTCGCCGGGGGTTGCTGGGCAAATGCGCTCACGCTCAAAAAGAGAAACCCGATAATCGTGACAGCTGCCAAATATTTTTTCATCTTAAAACCTCCATTTCTATCACCATGGAATTAGACAAAGGTCCCGTCTAATCCTTGGCAAAAATTTTACCGAAATTATTGCCCTTTTAATAGGAGGCGCGAAGCCGCTTCCCAGCGCACCGGGTTTCTGCGCGGCATGTTTTTGCCTCAATCCGTCCGAGCCGTCCAAGCCTGGAGGCCGGTCCGCGACAACGAAACCGGGATGATCCGGATGCCCCGCCCTAACGCATTGATTTTCTCGATCATGCGGCGGCGAAGGACATCATCGCCGCCGGCCAGGACGGTCATGGAACCTCCTTTTCCGCCCGCCCCATTGACCTTCCAACCCGCTGCTCCACAGCGCCGGGCCACGGCCGCCACGGCGTCCGCATCTCCGGATACGAGCCCGGCGAACAGCGCCCGCTGGTATTCGTTGTTTTCGATCATGGCCTCGCCATAAGCCGTGAAATCGCCGGCGGCCAGGGCGTCACCAGCCCGTTGGGCGACACTCGTCAGTTTCCGGATTAGCCGAAGCTGCGGCCCGCCCGCCTCGAGTCCGGCAATGACGTGTTCGTGCATGGCGGAGGAGCGGTGGGGCTTGCCCAGATAGACCAGACAGATCCTCCGATCGAGCTCGTTCCAAATTCCTTTTTCAAGACGAACCGGCCGGACCGTGGCCTGGGGATAGCGGCGCATGTGAATGAAAGAGATCCCGCCGTGGGCCGCGGCGATCTGGTCTTGGATGCCGCTCTGCTGCCCGAGCTTTTCCGTTTCCACCCGGTGCGCGAGCCGGGCGATTCCGGCCCGGGAGAATCCGCCCGAAGCCAATGATCGGAGGGCGCCGAGAAGGACGACACAAACGGACGCCGACGTCCCCGTCGAAATTCCGGCCGGCACGGGCGAATAAAGGCTGATCTCGAGCGCCGCGTCTCGCGGTACGGGAAGGCTGCCGATCGTAAACTGGAGAAGCGGATGTTTGTCTTTCCGGGGCTCGTCGGGGTCCATGGCGAATGTTTCCGCAAAATTCTCGGCATGGACCAAAACTCTTTTTTTCACCCGCGTCCGGTTCTCGAAGACCTTGACCTGGACTTCAACGGCCGGCGAAACCGCGAGGTTCAAGACCTTGCCTTCGCCGGCAAACCAGGTGTCCGTCCATCCCCCGATGTCGTTGATCCGGATGGGAGCGCGGGCGTGGATGATTTTTAGGATTCGACCCTGATTTTTAGGCATCGGAATTTCTCACCTCCACGGCGGACGGGGTCCCGGGCTTTGCCCGGGGGTTCACTTCCGCCGTACTCGCCCTTGGATATAAGCCACGGGCGAGTGGCGAGCCGAAGGCTCGTCCCTTGACGCCCTTCCCTTCTCCCCGGTCTCCCCGGAAAAGAGATCGCGGGAAAATCATGCCGCGCGTCTGTGGCGGATCTGGTCCAACGCCACCGCGGCGACGATGATGACGCCGATGATGATTTCCTGGATATAGTTCGGCCAGCCCATCATCGTGCAACCGTTCCGCAGGAAGGACATGATGAACACGCCGATCATCGAGCCAAGGATACTGCCCTCGCCTCCGCTCAGGCTCCCGCCGCCGATGACGACCGCGGCGATGATATCGAGCTCGAGCCCCACAGCGACCGTCGGATCGCCGACCGTCAGCCGGGAAAACTCCATGACGCCGGCCAAGCCGCAAAACAGGCCGGCGAGAGAATAGATGATGACTTTGGTCTTCTGCGTCCGGACGCCGCATAAGCGCGCGGTCGCTTCGTTCGAGCCGATGGCGAAGGCATGCCGGCCGAAGACCGTATAGCGAAGGAGGACGACCATCGCGACCGCGAGCAAGATCATCAGCCAGACGCCCGGCGCGAGCAGGAGCCAGGACGGCCGCGGCGACTTGACCATGAGCTCGTTGACCCATGTGATCGGCGCGTCGATCTTCTGATTGTTGGCGATCCATTTGGCCAGTCCCCTGGCGATGCCCAACATGCCGAGCGTGATGATAAAAGGCACGAGCCGGAGCCTGGTGATCAAGACTCCGTTGACGAAACCGATCAGCCCGCCGGTGAGGACGCCCAAAAGAACGGCCAGGAGCGGCGGAATCCCGGCGTTGATGGCGTAGGCCGTGATGACGCTCGACAGGGCGATATTGGAGGCCGCCGAGAGATCGATGCCGCCGCTGATGATAATGAGGGTCATGCCCAAGGCGCCGAGGGCCACGATGACGGACTGGGTGGCCACGCTTTTAAGGTTGGCGATCCTTAAAAACCGGGATTGGACGTCCGGGATCGACGAGAAAATGGCCAGGACCAGGATCAGCCCCAGGAACGGGGCCAGGAGGTTGATGAGCGTCTGCAGTTTCGTTTTTTCTTTCATGGTCGCTCACGCCTTTCCCGTCGTCGCGGCCGCCATCAGGCTTTCATCGTTCCATTCCCCGGCCGGGCGGATATCGACGATCCCCCCCCGGAAAAAAACGGCGATTCGGTCGCAGACGCCGAGGAGTTCGGGAAAATAGGAACTGACGAACAAAAGGCCGGCTCCGCCCGCCGCGAGCCGACCCATCCATTCGTAGATCTGGGATTTGCTCATGACATCGATGCCGCGCGTCGGCTCGTCGAGAAGAAGGATATCGGCGTCCTGATGGAGCAGGCGGGCCAACGCGACTTTTTGCTGATTGCCTCCGGAAAGGCCGGCCGCGCGCTGCTCCGGGCCCTGGGCCTTGATCTTCAATGCGCTCATCCATTGGGCGGCGGCCCGGGCCCGGCTCTGAACGCCGAGAAACCCGAATTTTTTATGCGGCGAAAACCGGCTGAGCGTGATGTTGTCGGCGAGCGAAAGAGAGAGGGCCAATCCCTCGCCCTGCCGGTCTTCGCTCAAAAGGCCGCAACCGTTGTCGATCATGAGGCCGGGCCTGGTTTTTAAGATCCGGAGGCCGCCGATATCGATCCATCCTTCCTCCGGAAGGTCCAGCCCGAAGATCGCGCGCAGCGTTTCGGTCCGGCCCGAGCCGATCAAGCCAGCGAGTCCCAGGATCTCGCCGCGATGGAGGTCGAGGCTGACGGGCCCGGGCATTCGAGCGCCCTTCAGGTTTTTCGCGGAGAGGATGGCATCTCCCCGTTCGTGATGGACGCGAGGGAAAAGGTCGGCCATTTTCTGTCCGACCATGCGCTGGATGATCTCGTTCAAGGATGTGCCCGCGATCGGACCCTCTCCGGCGTTCTTCCCGTCGCGGAGGACCGTATAGCCGTCCGCCAAATCCCTCACCTCTTCCAGAAAATGGCTGATGTAAATGATGCTCACGCCTTCGGCTTTCAGCTTCCGAATCACCTGAAATAAAAGCTCGGTGTCTTCTTTCGTCAAGCTGCTTGTCGGCTCATCCATCACCAGGATGCGGGCCTCATCCATGATGGCCCTGGAGATCTCGACGATCTGGCGGGCACCGACCCCCAATTGCCGCACGGGAGCGTCGCAGTCGATCTCCGGATGGCGCAGGAATTCCAGGGTCGCCTTGATTTTCTTGCGGACATCTTTGCGCCGGAGAAACCCGCCCCAATGGATTTCCCGGCCGAGCATGATGTTCTCTTCGACCGTGAGATGGGGCGCCAGGTTCAATTCCTGGTAAATCATCGAGACTCCGTTCCGCCGCCCTTCGAGTGGATCGGACGGAAGGTAGGCCCGGCCGTCGAGACGCATTCCGCCTTCATCGGGCCTGAGCGCCCCGCTGATGATTTTGACCAGGGTGCTTTTTCCGGCGCCGTTTTCGCCGAGCAAAGCCTGGACTTTCCCTCTTTTCAGGCTGAAATCGACATCGTCGAGGGCGCGCGTCGCCCCGAAATTTTTGGCGATCCCCCTCATCTCGAGAGCGAGAGGGCCGCTGTTTGAAGCTGACATCAATCTAAAATCGACAGGTCGGGAGAAAGGAGCGCTTTGATTTCCGGATTCTCCATGTTCTCCCTGGTCACCAGATATACGCCCGTGTCGATGCGGTCCAGGATTTTTTGGCCTCGGAGATGCTTGACCATCTCGGAGACCCCGAGATATCCCATCTTGACCGGGTTCTGCAGGATCAAGCCGTGGACATGGCCGTCTTTCAGGCCCTGGACGAGCTTCGGCGAGCTGTCGAAGCCGACGAATTTGACCTTTCCCGCGAGCCGCGATTCCTGGAGAGCGCGCAGGGTTCCGAACGTGCTCGATTCGTTGGGGCAGAAAATGCCCTCGACGTCAGGGAACCGGCCGATGAGATTTTCGGCCGCCTGGCAGGCCGTTTCCGTGGTCGGGCCGGCGTACTGGTCTTTCGCAAGGAACCGGATATCCGGAAAATCCCTGGAGAGGGTTTCCAAGAATCCGCGCTCGCGCTCCGCGGTCGAATTGGACCCTTCCAGGTAGCGGATCATGAAGATCTTTCCTTTCCCATGGAGAAGCTCGCCCATGCGCTTGGCCGCGAGCGCTCCGCCCTGGAAATTGTCCGTCGCGACGAAACTGAGATAGTCCTTGCCCTGCAGTCCGGAATCGATGATCACGACCGGAATGTTCTCGCGCATCGCGTCCTGGACGGGCCGGACCATGGCCCGGTCGTCGAGCGGGGCAAGAACGATCCCAGACACGCCGCGGTTGATCACGTCTTCGATGACCGTGATCTGCTGGGCCCGGTCGTCCTCTTTCTGCGGTCCCTTCCAGATGATTTCCACGCCCAGCTCCTTGGCCGCCTGGGCCGCGCCGGCATGGATGGACTTCCAGAACTCATGGCTCGTGCCCTTCGGGATGACCGCGATCCTGAGGACCGGGCCCCCGCCCGCGGCTTGGGTCTTGTCTTTGCGGCCGCCGCAGCCCGCGAAAACGAGCCCGATGGCCGCGGCCGACAAGATAAAAACTTTGATTCTCGCGTTCATATCGGCTCAAACCTCCTCGGCCCGGGGAAGGAACAGGCTCGCCGCTCCGTAAACGCCCACGTTGCTCTGGAGTTTCGCGGGAAGGATGGGGAGCGCGGCGACGAAGGCGCGGTTGATGGTGTATTGCGGAACCGTCGCCCGGATCCTGTCGAAGAGGGGTTTCCCGATTTGCGAAACTCCTCCGCCGATGATGATCGCCTCGGGATCCAGGAGGGAGACGATGCCCCCCAGCCACGCGCCCAAAAAAAAGCCCGTTTCGTCGAGGATCGCGCGGGCGACATCGTCGCCGGAACGCGCCGCGTCGGAGATCATCTTCGGCGTGATTTGGCGCAAATCCCCGTGGGTCAAGGTCCGGAGAGCGCTGGGGACCCCGTGTTCCTGCTCGAGGAGAACGCGGGCGCGCCGGGCTATGCTGGGACCGGAGGCCAGGGCTTCGATGCAGCCGCGCGAGCCGCAGCCGCAGAGATACGGGCTGCGATAATCGATCGTCACATGCCCGCCCTCGCCGGCGACGCCGTTTTTTCCATGGTAGATTTTCTTATCGATGATGATGCCCGTCCCGATGCCGGTGCTGACCGTCACGTAGAAGATGTCCCGAAAACGGACGGCGGCGCCGAAAAGCGTCTCGGCCAAGCCGGCGGCGTTGGCGTCGTTCTCGACGACGGCCGGCAAGCCAAACCGCCCTTTGATCAACCGGGCGAGGGGAACATTGCGCCATCCCGGCAGATTAGGCGGGTTGAGCACGATGCCGGTCTTGGGATTCAGCGGGCCCGGGCAGCAAATGCCGATGCCCCGGATGTTCGCCGGCCCTCCCGCCAGTCGAATCAGACGTTCGATCAGCCGATAAACCTGGGCCAGGCTGACGTCCCGGCCTTTTTCGGCCTGCGTCGGCACCACCAGGTGCTTCGTCAGACGTCCTTTTCCGGTCACCAGGCCACCGGCGATCTTCGTGCCTCCGATATCGATGCCGAGAATCATCTGCGGTGCGATTGTCGTTTTCATGCGCATCCCTCACTCGTACTTTGCCCGGCCGAACACCGCCAGGAGAAAGACATAAGCAAAGGCCAGGGTCGGCAGGATCATCGCCGCGTGCATGCCGAATTTGTCCGCCGCCCATCCCACGATAGGCGGGATCACGCCTCCGCCCATGATCGCCGTGCAGAGAAGGCCGGATATCGTGCCGTGGTTTTCGGCGAAGCTGTTGATCGACCCGCTCATGACCAGCGTGATGAGGACGGAGGTGAAAAACCCGCAGGCGACGAATCCCACGGCGGTCACGGTCCGGGGGCCGAAGTTGGCTGCCAGCAGGCAGACCACGGTCATGAACGAATAGATCTGCAGCATCTTCCGGCCTCCCAGCCGGTTGAGAATCGCGCCGCTGGCGAGGCGCCCGACGCCCTGGAACCCCCAGAAGAGGGCCAGGATCAGGGCCGGAAGAGTGGGAAGCACCTTGCGGAAGAACCCGGCAGCCGCGACGTTCGCGACATCCGCGGACAGACCGTGGACGCGCTCGAAAAATTTGACGATCCAGGACGCCGTTCCGACTTCCGCGCCGACATAGAAAAAGACGCCGAGCGTATAAAACAGAACGAGAGGGTTTTTCAAGAGCTTGCCTAATTGGTCCACGCGGAACCGGTCCCCGGCCGCCGCGGCCGTGGACGGAAAAATGGAAAAGAGGAGCGGGACCAGCAGCACGAAACAGAGCAGCGCGAATAAGATATAAAGGAACTGCCAGTTCCGGCCCGAGCCGCGGACCAGAGCCAGCAGAAAGGGCCCGAGAAAAGCGCCGATGCCGCAGAAGCCGATCGTGAGCGTCAGGTTGCGATGATAATTCTCCGGACGGTCCAGATGCTGGACCAGCGGGTTGCCCGCCGTCTGCAGGATGGTGACGCCCACCCCGACGGCAAAAATCATGATCAGGACCACGAGGTAGCTCTGGGCGATGGCCACGACCAGACATCCCAGGCCCATCAGGATCACCCCGGTGAGGACCAACGGCTTGGCCCCGAAGCGGTCCATGAGCAGGCCGGTCGGAATGGAAAAGAGGCCGTAGGCGATGAAGAAGCCGAAGGCCAGGAAGCCGGCGGCGAACATGCTCAGGTTATACTGTTTGATGACTTCGGGGATGATCGCGCCCAGGATGTTCGTGATCATCCCGAACGTGAAATAGGCCAGGAAGAAAACCCAAAGCAAGCTTGAACGTTTCGGCATTCTGAAACCTCCTAAGGGGAGTCAAGGGACGAGCCTTCGCGGCGGAAGTGGACCCCCGGGTAAAGCCCGGGGCCCCGGCCGCCGTCGGCGGGCGCTGAATTTTTCAAAGCGCCGCCCATGTTACTTCAGGGCAAATCGAGAGTCAAATCTTCCCCCGGCTCGGTCAAGGGACGAGCCTTCGCGGCGGAAGTGAACCCCCGGGCAAAGCCGGGGCCCCCCCCAGCCGCCGTGGACGCCGGCGCGAAAAACCGCCGGGCGGCTTCGCCGTTGGGAATGATGGGGAAAGGGAGGGGTAAAAAAAAGGCCAGGTCGGCGCGTCCGTGAAGACACATCGCTTCCGCGGTTCCTCTCACTTTTCGGCGGGGACCGCGACCCGAATTTCCGCGCTCTCCCGGAGGCACCGGCCTGACCCAGGCGTGGTATTCCGAGTGGTTATTTTTTTTTGAGGATGGGCATCCCGGTCTTGGTGGTCTCGATGACCTTGTATCCTTCGGGAACTCCGTCCAGGGCTTCCGGCCGGATATCGCGGGCGAAGAAGAAGATCCTCTGCTTGCGGCCGCCCTTGAGCGTCACTTCCTTGGAATGCAGATAATAATTGACCCCTTTGGAATTCTTGAATTCGAAAGCCATTTTATAATACCTCCATTTTTAAATTACGTTCTTCGTTTATCCCACCTCGAACTTCATCATGAATCCCATTCATCATCTTGTCTTACCTCATTCATATAAAAAAATCCCGATAAAGTCAAGGAAGAGTTTGCGGGATTTTCCCGAAAAAAATAATTTGAAAATATTTCTTGTGTTTTATATTTATTGCGCTATAATGATTTCGGCTTTCTTTCGCGGGCTGGAGAAAGCCCCCACCTTTTTGGTTCCCATCATCAACCCCCCTTTTGCTGACAACAGCCCGCATCAAACCCCCCGAGGGGTTCGGCGTCATCCATCCAGCCAACACCTCCCGAAAGTTTCACGAGCGGTTCCCCGTGGCTTGCCACGGGGAACCGCTCGTAGAGGGATCCAAGGGGGAGCCGCCCCCTTGGTCGCAGTCCTATGCGGAGCATAGGGCGAGAAAGGGAGGCAGGGCAACACCGTTTTATACTCTTGGGTATAAAACGGCGTGCCCGTTGGAAGGGGGAAACGCGAAGCGGGTTCCCCCTCCAAATTGATTTCTGAACCCGGAAATCGAAGCGGCCGGGCGATTTTGGGGTCAGGGATAAAGTACTCCCTCGACTCATATTTGAATCAAGGGAGATTTGAAAGGAGGGTGGGAAGAGGCTCCTTAGCGATCCTCTTCTTTTTCACAACCTCGGCGTCGCTGCGGATGAGTTTCATCAGCGCCGTAGGGCTGCGAACTCGTCCCCATTGTCTCCCGGGACGAAAAGAGCGGCAATCCCCTTTCCTGATGGAACCATGGGTGATTTTTCGCTCATGAAAATCACCCTCGACGTCGGCCGGGGGCTAGCCGTCTTTTCTTTTTCGGGCGGAGCGGATATACTTTCCACTTCATCCGGCATGGAGATCGATCCGTGCCTAAAAAACAAAGGGGACCGGGTGCCGCGTCCCCGCTCAAAAGGAGGTCGCGATGCGCCGTCGAACAGACAACCGAGCCCTGTTCATTTTCGTTTTTTTCATCCTCGTCACGTCGTTAAGCCCGGCCCAGACTCCGGCCGAGAAATCCGTTCCGCCGTTCAAAATGACCATCGACAACATCATGCGCGGCGCGGATCTCGTCGGCACCGAGCCGTCGGGAACGGCCTGGTCCGCAGACGGATCAAAGCTCTATTTCCGCTGGAAAAAGCCCGGCGAAAAACAGGCGGAATGGTACGTCATCACGAAATCGAGCGCGACGCCGCTGAAAACGACGGCCGAGGAGATGCAAAAACTCCCGGCCCTCCCGGGCGGGGGCCCGCGCATGGGCGGGTTCGGCGGCTTCGGCGGCGGCTTCGTCTTTTCCAAAGACAGGAAGAAAGCGCTGACCGGCCAGGGCGTCGACATCGGCCTCCTGGATCTCGCGACCGGGAAGACCGTCTCCCTGATCTCGACCGACGCGCGCAAATCCAACATCAATTTCGCGTTCGGCGAAAAAAAGATCTATTTCACGAGCGAGGACAATCTTTATCTCTTCTCGCTCGAGGACCGCGGCCTGAGACAGATGACGTCGTTCGCGCGCCGGACGCCTCCCGCGTCCGTGAGCCGGCCCGACGAGTTGGCCAAGTGGTACGGCGACCAGCAGCTCGATCTCTTTCAGCAATTCAAGCAGAACCTGGACCGGACGGGCGGGGGCCAGAGAGGGATGGGCGAGTTCGGGGCCGCGGCCGGCCCGTCGCGAAGGCGGCCGTATCTTTTAAAGGACAATCAGACCGTGTCCCAACTCGAACTTTCGCCCGACGAGAAATACGCGCTGTTCGTTCTCTCGGAGCCCAACCCCGAGGAAAAATCGACCGTCGTTCCTAACTACGTGACGCGCTCGGGCTTCACCGAGGACATCAACGGCCGGGCCAAGGCCGGCTACCCGTCGAGGATTTCCAAAGCGGGGATCGTCGAGACGGCGAGCGGCGAGGTGAAATGGGTGGACTACGGCCAGGGCGGCCGGACCGTCCTTCCCGGCGGCACGTTCTGGTCCCCGGACGGGAAAGTCTGTCTAATGACGGCGCGCGCCGACGACCGCAAGGATCACTGGCTGCTCAAGCTGGACCTCGCCGCCGGAAAGGCCGCGGTCCTCGACGAGATCCATGATGACGCCTGGGTCGGAGATCTCGGCCTAACCAATATCTTCTGGTGGCCGGACAGCATGAACGTTTCCTATATCTCGGAAAAAGACGGCTTCGCTCATCTCTATAAAGCGTCCATCGACGGCAAGGACAAGATCCAACTGACCAAGGGAAAATTCGAGGTCAAGTCCGCCCAGCTGTCCCGCGACGGCAAGATCATCTATCTCACCTCGAGCGAGGAGCATCCCGGCGAAACGCATTTCTACGCGATGTCGGCCGCGGGCGGACCGCGGACGAAGATCACGGGCCTCGTCGGCCAAAACCAGGTCTTCCTCTCTCCGGACGAAACGACGCTGGCGATCATGTCTTCGGCGGCCACGAAACCGCCCGAGCTTTACGTTCAGCCCAACAAGCCCGGTGCGCCGGCCAAGCCGGTCACGATTTCGACCACCGCCGAGTTCCGCTCCTATCCCTGGGTCGAGCCCGAGGTCATCAGCTTCAAGGCCCGGGACGGGGCCGACGTCTACGCCAGACTGTTCAAACCCAAGAATCCGCATCCTTCGCGGCCGGCCGTCATTTTCATTCACGGCGCGGGATATCTCCAGAACGCCCACAAGGGCTGGAGCACGTACTTCCACGAGTATATGTTTCACAACTTCCTGTTGGACAACGGCTATCTCGTGTTCGACGTCGATTACCGGGGCAGCTCGGGCTACGGCCGCGACTGCCGGACCGGCATCTATCGGAACATGGGCGGGAAAGACCTCGACGATATCGTCGATGCCGCCCAGTATCTCGTCAAGAGCCGCGGCGTCGATCCCAACCGCATCGGGACGTACGGAGGAAGTTACGGCGGGTTCCTGACGCTGATGGCGATGTTCAAAACGCCCGGCGTTTTCAAAGCGGGCGCGGCGCTGCGGCCGGTGACGGACTGGGCGGCCTACAGTGCCGGCTACACGGTGGACATCCTGAATCTGCCGCAGAAAGACACGGAAGCCTACAAGCGAAGCTCGCCGATCTATTACGCCGAAGGATTGAAAGGCGCCCTGCTCATCTGCCACGGCGTGGTCGATACCAACGTCCATTTCCAGGACACCGTCCGCCTCGTCCAGCGGCTGATCGAGCTCGGCAAGGAGAACTGGGATGTCGCCTTCTATCCCGTCGAGAACCATTCGTTCGTCAACGCGACGTCATGGACCGACGAATACAAGAGGATTTTCAAGCTCTTCGAGCAGAACCTGAAATAAGGCGGGTTCGCGGGAGGCAGGAATACGGGGAATTGCATTCCCGCGAGGGCCTCATTATAATAAGCGGTGATGAACGCGGTCATCGCTATCGACAATGTGCGCAAGTCGTTTTCGACCGGCTTCATCCCCAAGAAAAAAGAGATCCTCAAGGGCATCTCGCTTTCGGTCGCGGCGGGTGAAATCTTCGGCTATCTCGGCCCCAACGGCGCCGGCAAGACGACGACGATCAAATGCGTTCTCGGCCTGATCTTTCCCGACGAAGGCCGGATCGAGCTCTGCGGCCGGCCGCACCTGGACCCGCGGGCCAAGGAACGCGTCGGCTTTTTGCCGGAAAATCCCTATTTTTACGATTATCTGACGGCCCGGGAATTTCTCGATTTCTACGGTCAGCTCTTCGAAATCGAAAAGGGCGAGCGCAATCGCCGGATCACCTCGCTCCTCAATCTCGTCGGCATGGAAAAAGCGGCCGGCCTCCAGCTTCGCAAGTTCTCCCGCGGCATGCTCCAGCGCATCGGGCTGGCCCAGGCCTTGATCAACGAGCCCGAGCTCGTCATCCTCGATGAGCCGCTCGGCGGGCTCGATCCGCTCGGCCGCAAGGAGATCCGCGACATCATCCTCCGGCTCCGTGAAGAAGGAAAGACGGTCTTTCTTTGCTCCCATATCCTGCAGGACATCGAGATGCTCTGCGACCATGTGGCCATCATCGTCGCCGGCCGGATCATGAGTCAGGGCCGGCTCAGCGACCTGATTTCGGAAAAGGTCCTTTTCACGGAAGTCACGGTCTCCGGGGTCGAGAAAAGAGATCTCGCGCCGTTCGGCGAAAACCTGACCGCGCAGGGGGACAGGACCCTGCTCAAGGTTTTCGAAGAGGCGAAGGTCCAGGACGTCATGGATCTCGTCCGCAAGAACGGCGGCAAAATCCATTCGCTCATCCCCCGGACCCAGACCCTGGAAGACATCTTCGTGGACATGGTGAAGCCGCAATGAAGGCCCGGACCGTCCAAGTGATCGCGCTCAATACCTTCAAGGAAGCGATCCGCGACCGGATTCTCTATCTCCTCCTGTTCTTCGCGGCCGTGGCCATTCTTTTTTCGAGGGTCCTCGCCCTCCTCACGGTCGGCGACCGGACCAAGATCATCAAAGACGTCGGGCTCGCCTCGATCTCGCTGTTCGGCGCCCTCATGGCCATCCTCATCGGGACCGGCCTCGTCTACAAGGAAATCGAAAAGCGGACGATCTTCACGCTCATCTCCAAGCCCATCCGCCGCCACGAATTCCTGCTCGGGAAATACTTCGGCCTTGTCCTGACGCTCTTCGTCATGCTCCTCTGCATGAGCGTCATTTTCCTGGTCCTGATCTTCTTTCAGACATGGACGGTCGAGTGGAAGCTCCTCGTCGCCATCTTCTCCATCTTCATCGAGCTCATCCTGATCACGGCCGTCGCGGTCCTCTTCTCCTGCTTCTCAACGCCCATCCTCAGCTCGCTCTTCGCCCTCTGCTTCTACCTCATCGGCCATTTTTCCTGGAGTCTGGAGACCCTGATCAAAAAAGCCCGCCCCGGCGCGGGCCGGACCCTGCTCCGGGTCCTCGACGCCGTTCTGCCCGACCTCGAGAATTTCAACTTGAAGACCGAGGTCGTCCACGGGCTCCCCATTTCCGCCGCGCACGTCTTATATGCCACGGCCTACGGCGTCGTTTATGCGGCCTTCGTTCTCACGCTCGCCGTCCTCATTTTCCGCCGGCGGGATTTCATTTAATCGATGAAAAAGAACATCTCCCTGGCCCTGATTCTGCTCCTGCTCGCCCTGACGTTCGCGGGACTCAAGCTCAAGATCGAGGCGATTCCGCGCAAAAAAGTTCCCGGCTCGAGCATCATTTATATCCCATCCGGAAAATATCTCAAAATGGCCGCGTTCGGGTACGCCTCGCTCTTCGCCGACATCATTTACATCTGGGCCATCCAATACTACGGCAATGACGCCATCCAGGACCGGTTCGCCTATTTTACCCATATTTTCTCGATCATTTCCGAGCTGGATCCCCGCTATGTCGACCCCTACGAAGTCGGCGCCATGATCGCCATCTACGATAAGCAGGATATCCCCCTCGCCTTGAAGATCCTGGACATGGGTCTGGCCAAGAATCCCGACATGTGGATCTTTCCGCTCGAGGCGGGGCATTACGCGCAGTTGTACAAAAAAGACTACGAGCTGGCCCGGGAGTATTATAAAAAAGCGATGGACATCAAGGGCGCGCCGGACATCGCCAAGCGGCTCTATGCCGCGGCGTCTTTCAAGACCTCGGATCTGAGGACCGCCTGGGAAACCTGGCTCGACGTTTTCAAAACGGCCGCCGACGATCAGGTCAAAAAGATCGCCTCGAATCATCTCTATGAGGTGAAAGCCGCCGTCGACGCGGCCGTTCTAAAAAACGCCCTGGAAAAATACAGGGAAAGATTCCGGCGGAATCCCGCCGAGCTGGAGGAACTTGTCCGGGCCAGTCTCCTCGCGACACTGCCGAAGGATTTCGACGACAAGGACTATCTCTACGACCCGCGGACCGGCGAGATCAAAACACAGGTCATCCCGTGGAAACGATGATTCTTGTCGTCTTGGCCGGACTCGTCTGGGGGAGCTTCCTCAACGTCGTGATTTACAGGCTCCCCGTAGGGATGAGCCTCGTCCGGCCTCCGTCGGCCTGCCCCGCCTGCAAAAAGCGGATCAAGCCCTACGACAACGTCCCGATCTTGTCCTATCTCATTCTCCGGGGAAAATGCCGCCACTGCGGAAACCGAATCCCGGTTTCTTATGTCCTCGTGGAGATCATGACGCCGGCCGCTTTCGTGATTCTCTATCTTCACGACTCGCTGAGTCTGTTCTTTTTCGCCTCATGTCTTTTCGCAAGCGCCCTCATCGTTCTCGGGTTCATCGATTATCGGCACAAGATCCTGCCGGACAGGATCACGTTTCCCGGGATCGCCCTCGGCCTCATTTATGCGTTTTTCCGGAGCGACCTGACGTTCCTCCAGGCGCTTCTGGGCGCCGCCGTCGGAGCCGGATTTCTGTTGATCATCTACGCCGGGTATTATCTCGTCCGGAAAAAAGAAGGCTTGGGGCTCGGCGACGTCACGATGATGCTCATGGTCGGCGCCTATCTCGGCTGGCTTAAAACCCTGTTGACGCTGATCCTGGCCTCCTTCGCCGGCGCCTTGGTGGGAATCATCATCATCACGGCCAAGAAAAAAGACCTCCAATACATACTCCCCTACGGCACGTTTCTCGCCCCGGCCGCCTTCATCGCCCTCGTCTGGGGCGATCGGATCATTCAGGCCTACCTGTCTCTTTTTTCAAGGTAGATACTCGGGTTCAAGGGATCCGGCTTCCGCGTCCGCCGGTCCGGACCTATTTTTCCTGCCAGGATTTGACGACGTAGGCGCCCGAGCTGCCGAAGCCGGTGGACAGGCTCCCCAGCGCCTCGTCGTAATGGATGGCGGCGTTGTTGCTTTGGACGATTTTGTTCGCGACGACCGAGCCGAAGATTCCGCCGTTATTGGATAGCGTCACGTCCGCCTTGGGGAAATATAGCGCGCCGTAGGTGGCCGTATTGTTGCAGAATGTTTTCGACCCGCTGAACGAATCGGTCCCGAACATGAGGAGTTTCGTCGGGTCCTGGGTTAGGTTGTTGATCAGGGCGTTGTTGGAGATGTTCCAGGTCCCGCCGAAATACATCGTCACGCCGCAGCCGCTGTTGATCCTGAACTGGGCGTTGTTCGAGAGGGTGAACGTTCCCGTGATATAAAGAGTGACGTTCGAGACGATCGTCACGACGGCGTTGTTGCTGAGCGTGAAATTCGTATATTGACTGCTTTGGCTGAGGCTCCCCGTGCCGTTATCGCCCAGGGAATAGTCGCCTTGATACGTCAGTCCCGTGGGCTCCGGGACCGAAGGCATAGCCTTGGGCGCGCTCAGGGCGGCTTTTTGTCCGGTGATGACGGAATTGTTCCCCTGGTGGATGACGGAATTCGGGTTCGACTGGTATCCCGTCATTGCGTCGCCGTCGATATAAGCGTTATTGTCAAACGTGAGCCCGACGTTGAGGCTGGCGTAGGTCGTGGCGTTGGTCCCGACGTCGCCGTTGTGATGAATGTTCGAGCCGCCGTAAGCGCCCAAGCGCGAGTCGTAGCTGTCGATATAGGCGTTATTGTCGACCGTCGCGCCCTTGTCGCCGAAGACGCCGAAATCGAAGGTCGGCGGCGCGCCGCCGGCCTGGAGAACGACGCAGACCGTTCGCGACAGATTCGCCGAGGCGACGAAAGGCACGGATCCCGTGGATTCGATCACGGGATTGTTGCCGGCGGGATCGCCGACCGTGATCGCGATATCGCCGATGACGTCGCCGTTGGAAGCCGTGAAATTCGGGATCGTCAAGGTCCGCGATGCGCTCGACCCGCTCCATGACGAGATATTTCCATAATTCAGCTCCCAGATGGCCCGCTCCACGCCGGCCTCGGCCAGGTTCAGCGCCGCCAGGGACTTATAGGATTTTTCGGTGATATGATAGCGGCCGGTCATCTTGAACAAAAAGGGCAGGGCCATGCCCAGCAGGACAACGCCGACCAACAAGGAAAGGAACAGGGCAGCTCCTTTCTCCCGGGGTTTGGAACGGTGCATATTTCTCTTCCGGGATGGAGCTTAAGCCTCGGAATGCGACTTGTCCATGCCCCTCGGGTGGGAATCGGAGAGGATTTATTTCACCCCGGAATTCATTGACCGGGAGGGGGCGAGGATTAACCTCCGGGAGGATTAGCCCCTCAGCTGATCTTCTGGGATCACGGCGGGAGGGGGATTATTGGACGGTGGCCATCAAATAATCGGTGACCTGGAGGTTGTATTTTTCCGGATCGAGGGTCTTGACGATCGTCCGTTTGAACTTCTTCGTCTGCGGGTCCTGTTCGGTCACGTCGATGACCGGTCCGTCAATTTTGCGCCCCATCTGGTCGGTGATCAGCTTGACCATCGGCCGGTAGGCGAAGGCCGCTAAGGGATTGTTCTCGACGACAATGCCGACCTCGCCGGAGTTCATGGCCGCCAGCGTCCCGATCGGGTAGACGCCCATCATCTGGACGAAGGCCTTGAACAGGAGGGGCTCGAACTCCTCGGCGCAGTTCTTCTGCATCAGCTTGAGGGCTTCCTCGGGGGTAAAGGTCTTGGGCCGGTAGACCCGCTTGGTCGTGATCGCGTCGTAATAATCGATGACCTTGACGATCTGGCTGAACAGGTTCACTTTCTTCCGCCGGGCGTATTTCGGATACCCGGCCATCCCCGGTTTGATATGGTGTTCCATGGCCACCTGGACCGCCGCGTCGGGGATCTCTTCCGTGGCCTTGCGCCGGGCGAGCTTTCCCGCGCCGATTTGGGAGTGCTTTTCCATGACCGCCCGTTCCTCCGGCTCGAGCTTGCCCGGCTTGTCTAGGATCTCATTGGGGATATCGAACTTCCCGACGTCATGGAGGCAGGCGCTGATGCCCAGCTGGATCAGCTCGGGCCGGGTCAGCCCCAGCCGCCGGCCGAGGGCCAGGGACAGGATGCAGACGTTCACCGAGTGGTTGAGCGTGTATTCCTGGAAGTTCTTGATGTTGGTCAGCGCGATCAAAAAGGCCTCGTGCGACATGAGATGGTTGATCAGCGATTGGATCCAGCGCCGGGTCAAGTGGATGTTCATGGATCGCTGCTGGCTTTCGAAGAGGTCCTTGAGATGATAGATGCCCAGGGTGTAGATCGGGATGGCGCTCTTCTCGCTGATGTCGATGCGCTCCTCGTCCGGGAGCTTCTTCAGCTGGATGTTGGGAAAGGATCCGGCGTGCAGCTCCTCATCGGTCCGTTCGAACGAAAAGCCCTTGGCCAGGTTCCGGCGGGACAGAAAGACGACGAACCGGACGATCTCGTCCTCGGTCAGGTCGGGGAAGAGGGTCAGGGTCCCGATCTGCCGGGCGAGGAACTCCTCGATGACGGACTTGTAGACGATGTAGTTGGCGATGTTGAATTTCAGCCGGATCTTGTTGACGAAGAAGGTGTCATGGCGGAGCTGGATCTGGATCTTGTCCTCGGTCTTGAAGGCCTCGTTGAGCGCGGCCCGGAAGTCCCGTAGGCGTTCCATGAAGCCGAGGTTGTTGGCCTCGTAGACCTTGATCAGCTTCAGGACGATGTGGAAATGGGTCAGGATGTCCAGGGCCGTCTTGAAGCTCATCTCGGAGGGCCGGTTGTCGTCGGTCACGCAGGTCTCCTCATTTCATATCCCTGGACGAGGGCCAGCTGTTTCAGGGCGGCCCGGATCTCCATGCGGATGATGTTCGGCCTGCGGCGCGCCTGGCCTTTCAGGGCCGCGACGGCGGCCGGTGTGGCCATCGTCGCCAGGGCCTGGATGGCGCAGAGGCGGGTTTCCAGCGTCTTCGCCCTGCCGAACAGGCTCGTCCGCTTGATCAGGCCGACGAGAACGGCGCAGGCCTCGTCCGTCCGGCTCCTGGCCAGCGCTTTCAGCGCGGCTTCCTTCTCCCATGACGTCTTGCGCCGAGAAGTCTTGGCCGAGACGATCCCGATCAGCCGACGGGCCAGCTCGCCGCCGGGTGCCACCGTGACGGCCTTCAGGACCTCGATCCGCAGCTCTTCATCCGGGTCGTCGAGAAGGGCCGACAAGCTCTCTTGGGCCGCACCGTCCTGGAACTTGCCAAGGGCCCGGACCGCCTCGATCTTCACGTCCTTCCGGCCCGTGGCGATGAATTTCAAGAGATGCGGGATCGTCGCGGCATCCGGTTTCTGCCCGAGAACGGCGATGACCGTTTTGGCGAATTCCGGCCTGTCCTGCCCGGCCAGGTCGACGAGAGACTGAGGGACCTTCCGGGCCATGTCCTCTAAATACGATTGGGCGTCGGTCCGGAACTCGGTCTCCCGGACGCGCTCGAAGAGGTCCGCGGCCAGGGACAGGGAGTCGGGGCCCACGAATTTCAAATATTCGAAAAAGGTCCGGGAGTTGGGCACGCGCTGTTCAAGCGCCTTCTCCCGGATCTTGTCCAGGGGAAAGCGGGCTCTGACCGCGCCGTAGAATTTTTCGAGCTCCCGGCCTTTCCAGGGCGTTGCGGGCGCGCTCAGGCGGGCCACTTCGTCCATCCGGTTCAAGAAGCGGACGGCCTGGGTGAAATCCATTTTCAGGGCGAGATGGTAAAGATAATTCTCCAGGGACGACAGGATCTGGGCGAAGTCCTCGGGCCGGTCCTCGAGGTTGAGGACTTCGAACATCATCTCGGGGAATTCTTTTTCGACGGATTCGCGGCGCTCGGCGCCGAGCCTGTCTTCCAGGGCCTGCACGTCGCTTTCGGTGAGGGGGGCGAAGAGACTTCCGGCCTCGCCGGACTCCTGGGAGCCCTTCCGGCACAGTTCCATGCTCCGGCGGAAGATGTCCTCGGCGTCTTCGGCCGTGAACTCGATGGAGCCCTCGTAGAGGGCCTCGCGTTTGATGTCGAACTCGCGGGGCAGGTCCTGGTTGCCGGAGAGTTTGGCCTCGATGAACTCGTCGGGCGAGAGATAGCGGATGTGCTCGAAATCCCGCTGCCAGAGGGCGTCGACGATGTCGCCCACGTCGACGGGAAGGAAGGAGACATTCCGGACGACATCCAGGAAGTCGGAGAACTCTTCGCTCGTCAGCCCTTTCATGAAAGCCAGTTTCTGCATCCCGTCCTTGTGGAAAAAGTAGGGCAGGCTGCGGAGGACATTGTCTTCCTGGTAGACGGTCTCGTCCAGATAAAGGAAGGACCCCTGTTTGATGTCGAGCTCGAGCTCGCCGTGGTCGTCGAGGAATTTCCGGAGCCGGCAGAAAACGCCGTTCCGGAGCTGGATGATCGATTCATGGCCGGGGGGGAAGATCTTCGTCGCGGAGACGGCCCGGACCAGGGCGGAGCAGAGGTCCTTGACGAGCTCGAACAGCTTCTTATCGGCGCCCTCGGTCAAATGATCTTCTCCTGCCAGGACTTCACCGAATAAGTGCTCGACGCGCCGCCACCAAAAGGCGGCGTGACGCTGCCGAGCGCCTCGTCGTAATGGATGGCCGCGTAATTCGCCCCCATGATCGTGTTGGCCGTGACGGCACCGTAAATCGTGCTGCCATTGGCCAGCGTCAGGTTGGCTTTTGGCGTGTAAATACAGGCATACGTATCCGCGCTATTGGCAAAGGTCTGGGCCCCGGTGAAGGCGTCGGTCCCGAAAATCATCAGCTTGGTCGGATCCTTCGAGAGATTGTTGATCTGGGAGCCATTATTGATGTTCAACCCTCCCCCGAAATAGAGGGTGACGGAGCAGCCGCTGTTGATTTTGAACTGGGAAGTATTGCTCAAAGTGAACGTGCCCGTGATGTAGAGCGTCACGTCCGCCGTGACCGTGACGACGGCGCTATTGACGAGGCTAAAATTCCCGTATTGGCCGCTGGCGTTGATCGTAGTGCTTGTTCCAACCTTTGAATAATCTCCCCTGGACGTCAATCCGACCGGGGGCGTCACCGAGGGGAGCGTTTTTGTGCTCGTGAGCGCCGTTTTTTGTCCGGTGACGCTCGAACTGTTGACAACCTGAATGGCTTGATTGGGGTCGGACTGATAGCCCGACGTGGCATCGCCGTCGACCACGGAGGAGTTGATCAAGGAAATGGCCCCATAGCCGGTCGCGTTCGTTCCCACGTCGCCGTTGTGATGGACATTCGTTCCGCCGTAGAGCCCCAGCCGGGAATCGTAGCTGTCGATCCGGGAGTTATTCATCATCGACACGCTCGTGTTGCCGAAGATCCCGTAGTTGAAGAGCGGCGGAGAGCCGCTGCCCTGGAGAACCACCCGGAGGGTCTTCGTGACTTTGTTCGTCCCGATATGCACGACGGATCCCGTGGCTTCGATCACGGGATTGACCGTTCCGGGATTGTAAACCGTGATGGCGATATCGCCGACAACGGTCCCGTTGGAGGCCGCGAAATTCGCGATCGCCATCGTCCGCTGGGTCGACGTGCCGCTCCACGTGCCGATATTGCCGTAGTTGATTTCCCAGATCGCCCGCTCGATGCCGGCCTCGGCCAAATATTGCGCGGCCAGGGAATTATACGACTTCTCGGCCGTCCGGTACCGGTTGGCGAATTTGGTCACGAACGGAACGGCGATGATCAGCATGAAGACGGACACGAGAAGGGCGATGGCCAGGACCGAGCCGCGTTCGCGTCCGGTTCGGCGGCGGCCAAAGGCTCGAGGCAAATTCATGGTTGATCTCCCGAATCGTTTCATTTGTTGCGCAGCTTGAATTTCGAATTCAGGGTTCCCTGAAAAGATCTCTGGAATCCCTTGTGATTCGCGGTCAAGGTCGCCCTGACGCTGGCGGCCGTATTGAAGTTGGAGCTCAGCGTGGCGTCCGAGGCGTCATAAAAGGCAAGGACCAGTCCGGTCACGTCCGTGGCCAAATACCGGCTGCCGTCCACTCTCGCGCTCCCCGTGCCCGCGTCGACGATCCTCTGGAGCTTGAGGCTCGACAGTTGATAAATCACGTAATCGAACTTGGACGCTACGTCGATGATCAAGCCGTTGGCGTCGACGGAAGGAATTTGGAGGACCAGCGTGCTCGCGGATGTCGTATAGGTCAGCCAGCTGGTGGCCACTTGGGTGGCGGACTTGACGTCGCGGGCGAGCCAGGCCATGGGATAGCGGCTGGATTCCAGGATATCGGCCTGGATATTTTCGTTCATGAACTGCGTCTGCCCCTTCGAATAGAGCGAAAGGAGGCCCATGACCATGATGGACATGATCAACAGGCCGATCAGCATTTCGAGCAGGGTAAAGCCGCGGGATCTTGTCGGTCCTATCTTCCACGGCCGCTCGGATCTATTCATCATCGCTATCCTTTATTTTTTATCGACGCCCAGTCTCGTAATCATGGTCACGACGTCTTTCCGCTGGCTCTGTCCCCGGTAGGTCCAGGTGACGCTGACGGTGAGCTTCTTGATGTCGGTTCCCGCGCTCGTTTCGACCGCCTGAAGACCTTGCCCGGAAACGAGGCTCGCCAGCTTGTCGTTGGTGAACGTGGTTCCCAGGGTTAGGATAGTGGCGAAGGTCATGTTGCGGATCACCTCCACCTGTTCCTGGCAGATCTGTGTCGCCAGGGCGATCTGTCTCGTGCGGGAGAGGACGTTGTAGCCATAGATGAAAACGCTGATCAGCGTCATGAGCATGATCCCCAGGATCGCCATGGCCACGAGGACCTCGATCAGGGAAAATCCGCCTTCCTTTTTTCTTTTACGGCTCATGTCCATCTCTATCCTTGCGTGGTTGACGATATTGGTCCCGCGCGTATCTCAATGTAGACCCCAAGGAGAGACCCGTCAATCACCCCTTAAGGTGAATCGGCAGGTGATTTTAGGAGTTTTCCGGTCAGCTTTCCCCCCATTGAATTTGCCTCTCGAATATGGTACTGATTTAACTTATGTTACAGGAAAGAAAGAACGCCTGGGCGGCGCTTTCCCTCATTTCGCTCGTTTTCCTCGGTTTTTCCCTCTTCGTCAACCTGCCCGTCCTGCACCAGGGCTTCCTCTTCGCCGACCAGGCCGTTTATTACGCCATGGCCCAAAGCATCGCCTTCGACCATGACCTGGAATGGTCCAAGAAGGATCTCATCCGCTACAAAGAGGATTTCAACGCGGGACCGATGGGAATCTTCCTGACGAAGGTCAAAACCGGCGACGGCGAGAAGATTTATTACGCCAAGAGTTTCGCTTATCCGCTATTCGCCGCCCCCTTTGTCCGCGTCTTCGGGCCCAACGGGCCGCTCGTCCTCCATGCCGTCCTTCTCTTTTTGCTCCTGCTTATGGGATTCTCGTATTTCTCTCTGGCCAACAGCCCGGGCCTATCGCTCGTCCGCGTCGCCACGTTCCTCTTCGCCTCCGTGGCCGGCGTCTATTTCCTCTGGATCTCGCCCGAATTCTTCAATCTTTTTCTCGTGTTCGCGGCGCTTTTCCTATGGCTCTATAAGGTCCGATACAACGAACAAGGAGCGGCGGCGCCCGCCGTCAAGAGCAGGCTGCAGCGGTTCCTCCTATCCGGATGGTCGGATTACCTGGCCGCTTTCGTCGTCGGTATCGCCGCTTATTCCAAGCCGCCGAACGTGGCCGTCCTCGGACCGATCCTTCTCTGGACCCTGCTCAAGAAGAAATACCGGCGGTCCGCCGGAATCGTCCTCGGCTTCGCCCTGAGCTTCGGATTGCTGTTCGGAGCGACCTATCTCCTGACCACGAACTGGAACTATCAGGGAGGCGAGCGCAAGAGCTTCTATTACAATTATCCCTATGAAAAAGCGAATGTCACCTTCGAATCCGCTCCCGGCCAGGCGATGACCGCGGACGGATATGTCGAGCGTTCCCTGCGTCCCCTGAAGTTCGTCTTCACCAATATTTTCTATTATTTCTTCGGCCGCTTCACCGGCATCACCTGGTATTTTTTTCCGGCCATTCTGCTTCTCGTCCTTTTCTTCATCGGCCATAAAAGTCTCGACCGCTGGCTCATCCTGGCCGCTCTGGCCGGCGAGATCCTGATCTACATCGTCATGATGCCGGTCAATTACGGAGGAGGAGGCGGGTCGCTGGCCAATCGCTATTTTCTCAATATCTACCCTCTCTTTCTCTTCCTCCCGGGCTTGAAGATCAAGAACAAGGAGATTCTGGCGGCCTGGGCCGTGGCCGCGATTTTCATAGGCCAGATCCTGATCTCGCCCTTTCAGGCTTCGGCTCACCCCTCGACGCACGCCAAAAGGCTGCCCTTCACGCTCCTGCCCGTCGAAATGACGCTCATTACCGAGCTTCCGACGAATACGAATCCCTGGGCGTTTCGCCAGCCATGGGGACAGCCCCCCTATGAAGACCGTTTCCTTTATTTTTTGAACGACAATTTCAACGAAAAGCATTCGACGGAAAACGGCTGGTGGACGCTCGGCGACCGGAAGACGGATTTCGTCCTCCGGACTTTTTTCCCGGTCAAGGAAGTCGTCATCCATCTTCTCAGCAATCCCCGGCGCTCGAACACGATCACGGCGACCGTCGAGGGGAAAACCAAAAAAGCGACGCTCGGCGCCAATGAAAAAGCCGATCTTCATTTTCCGGTCGGCAACGGCTTCCAGGACGTGCGGGTCCATTGTTACCGGCTAAAGATCAAAGCGGAGAAAGGCTCCACCCCCTTCTATGAGAGCGAGGCCGCCAAGGAAACGCGCTGGCTCGGCGTCTTCTTCGAGCTCGAGGTCATCGCCAAGTAGCCCATGTGCGGCATCTGCGGAATCGCCGTGACCTCGGACGGTCCCCGCATTTCCTCCGAAATCCTGACGGGGATGTGCCGCCAGCTCGTCCACCGCGGGCCGGACGACGAAGGTTTCTACGTCGATGACGCTGTCGGCCTCGGGAACCGCCGGCTCAGCATCATCGACGTCGAGGGCGGGCACCAGCCTCTCTCCAACGAGGACGGCTTGATTTGGATCGCTTACAACGGCGAAGCCTATAATTTTTCCGAAATCCGGGACGAGCTCATCGGCCGCGGCCACGCCTTCAAAACGCGATCCGACACCGAGACGATGGTCCACGCCTATGAAGAATGGGGTCCGGCGTTCGTCCAGCGATTCCGGGGGATGTTCGCCTTCGCCCTCTGGGACAAAAAGAAGCGGCGACTTCTCCTTGTCCGGGACCGGGTCGGCATCAAGCCTCTCTACTACACACGGCTCGCGGACGGCACCCTTGTCTTCGGGTCCGAGCTCAAGGCCATCCTGGCCTATCCGGCCGTGAAACGGGACATCGACCCGAACGCCCTCGATCTGTTTTTGACCCTGGAGTATGTTCCCGCTCCCTATTCGATCTTTAAAAATATCTTCAAGCTGCCGGCCGGCTGCTTCCTGACCTATGACGACGGCCGGATCGCCGTCGAAAAGTACTGGGATATCGAGCCGGGCCGGCCTGAGGACGAATCGGCGCGGAAAAGATCCCTTCCGTCCCTCATGGACGAGCTCTACGCGCTTCTCAAAGAATCCGTGAAGCTCCGCCTGATCAGCGATGTGCCGTTGGGCGCCTTCCTGAGCGGCGGCATCGATTCTTCGACCGTCGTCGGTCTGATGCGGGAACTCGGCGCCTCCCCGCTCCGGACGTTTTCGATCGGCTTCAAGGACGCGTCCTACGACGAGCTCGCCCACGCCCGCCGGATCGCCAAACTGTTCGACACCGCCCACGAGGAACTCATCATCGAACCCCGGGCCCTCGAGCTCACGGAAAAACTCGTCCGTCATCTCGACGAGCCGCTGGGCGATTTTTCGATCTTCCCGACCTTTCTCGTTTCCCAAATGGCCAGGGCCCACGTCAAGGTCGCCTTGTCCGGGGACGGCGGGGACGAGATCTTCGCCGGCTACGAGCATTATCAAGCGCAGCGGATCTCCCGATTTCCCCTGGTCGGGGCCGGGGCTAGAGCCGCCGGTCACGTGACGAGCCGGCTCCGTCCGGGCGAGCGCAAAAAGGGACCCTGGAACAAGCTCCGGCGGTTCACGCAAGCCTTTGATAATGAAAAAGATCTCCGGCACATGCGCTGGATGATGTTCTTGTCCGAACGGGCCAAGGACGGTCTTTACACGGAGGCCTTGAAACGGCAATTGGGAGGAATCGAGAGCCTCCGGGAGCGCGCGCCGTTCGATCGGATTTTCGACCGGCTCGATGGCTTCGACCGGACGACGGGAGAGCTTTATCTCGACCTCAAGACCTATCTCGTCGACGACATCATGGTCAAAGTGGACCGGATGAGCATGGCCACGTCGCTCGAGGCCCGCGAGCCGCTCCTGGATCACAAACTCATCGAATTCGCCTTCCGGCTGCCGGGAAAACTCAAGCTCCACGGCCTGACGACGAAGTGGATCTTCAAAAAGACCGTGGAACGCCTCCTCCCGAAAGAAAACATCTACCGCCGCAAGGAAGGCTTCAGCATCCCCATCAAGCACTGGCTGCGGGTGGAGCTCAGGGATCTCATGGAGAATTATCTGAGCGAAAAGCGGATCGCCGAAGGAGGGCTGTTCCAATACGCCCCCATCCGCGAAATGATGGACGGCCACATCCGCGGCCGGGAGAACTACAGCCATCAACTCTGGGCGCTCATGATTTTCGAAATCTGGCGGGAAAAGTATCTGAAATAAAGCGGGAGGAGATCGCTTTCCCCCGGAAAAAAGCGATCACTCTTCGATTTTCTTCAGGCGAAAAATTTTTCTCGTCAGCGCCGTGACCTTGAAATCCTCGGCCACCGGCAACCCGGGGGCCCAGACGATCTTTCCGCGCGAGCAAAAAACCGGAAGCCGGTTCCGTTCGGCAAGAGGGATTCTTTTCGCCCGCAGAATTTCCTTCAGCTTTTTCCGGCCCGGCGCTCCCAAAGGCCGATAGCGGTCCCCTTCCTTGCGCGAGCGCACGAGAAGAGGAAAGCGGAGTTTTTCGGCATCGCAGTGGCAGCTCTTTTCATCGTCAAAAGCGATCCTCGCCCCGGACGTTTTCTTCATCCTCTCGCCCGCAAAGGCCATTCCCGCTCCCGGAATGCGAAGAGGATGCCGGCCGTTCCAAGATAACGCATAAGCGTTTTTCGCAGCCGTCCCGGCTGTCCTGGAGATGAATTCCTTCTCCCGGCGCAGGCGGAGCTTGCCCGGCAGCGTCAATTCCCGCCCTTCGACGAGACGCAAAACCGATTCGATATCCTCGAAGGAGATCCGCCTCAAGTCGCCTTTCATTTCTTCGATGAAGGCTCGGACGGCGCGCCGGCTCAAGCCCTTGGGGAGATGGGCGAGCCGGCGGGCGTCCAGGGAGACGCGCCGGCCGTTCCGGTCGATCAGACGGGCATATTCTCTCCGCGTCATCTCGTCGAAGACGGCCTCCTCTTCCTGGAGAATCCCGGCCAGGCGGCCGAGCCTCGGGACGACGCGCGGCTCATAATTTCTCTCCAGATAGGGGATCAATTCCAGGCGGATCTTGTTCCGGAGGAAGCGTTTGTCGGCGTTGCTTTCGTCCGTCTGGAAGACCAGCCTCTTCCGCCGGCAATAGGATTCGATGTCTTTTCTGGGGATTTCCAGGAGCGGCCTTATGATTTTCGGGCCGACAACGGGAAAGATCCCGGACAGCCCGCGGGGCCCGCTGCCCCGCAGCAGCCGGATGAGGAACGTCTCCGCCTGGTCGTTGAGATTGTGGCCGGTCGCGATCTTCGTCGCCCCGGCCCGGGCCGCCGCCTTTTCGAGAAAATCATATCGGAGGATCCTCGCGGCCTCTTCGAGATTGAGCTTATGGGAGCGAGCGTAAGCTTTGACGTATCGCTTCTTGACGATCAGGGTCAGGCCCGAGCGGCGGGCCGTCGCGCGGACGCAGCGCTCATCTTCGTCCGCCGCCGGGCGAAGCCGATGATTGAAATGGGCCAGGACGAGATCGAACGGGGTCTCGCTCCGCAGTTCGATGAGCAGGTGGAGAAGGGCCGTCGAGTCGGCCCCCCCCGAATATGCCACGAGCACGCGGTCGCCGGGAACGATCATCCGGAAACGGGCGACCGATTTTTGGAATTGGGTGAAAATTTCCCCGGCCATCATGAACTCTTACGATCGTTATTCTATCACAGGTCCGGAAGGGAATGCCCGGAACCGTCGCTTTCCGAAAGAGTGGAAATAATGGCGGCGCAGGGATTTGAACCCCGGACTCTACGGATATGAGCCGTATGCTCTGACCAACTGAGCTACGCCGCCAAGGTGCTAAGATTTTAGAAGAATCGCTCCGCCAAGTCAATTTTGAGGGGGAACCCGCTTCGCGTTTCCCCCTTCCAACGGGCACCGGGAAGTCAAGGGACGAGCCTTCGCGGCGGAAGTGGACCCCCGGGCAAAGCCCGGGGCCCCGGCCGCTATGGAGCCAGCTCTTCGATTTTGATAGAATGCGATTGGGTTCTCTTATGACCAGCCGCGAAGTTCTCACCGCCATCATCCGGGACAAGGACTGTCCCGGGCGGATGGGCGTCCACGAATGGTTCTGGCAGGACACGCAGCGCGCCTGGGAAGATCAGGGGCTGCCGCGCGGCGTCGACATCTTCGACCACTTCGATCTCGACGTCCGCGAGATCCAGGGCTCGTTTTTCAGGACGGCGGGCATCCCCGTGGACGACCAAATCATCGAAGAGGACGGAGAGACCGTCATCAAGCTCAACGGCTGGGGAGCCCGGCACCGGGAATGGAAAGACAAGCCGGGCGCGCCGGGCCATATTTCCTTCGATCTCGTGAGCGAGGACGTGTGGAAAGCGAAATACCGGGACAACCTTCTCGGCCTCGATCCGAGGCGCTTTCCCGACTGGGCTGGGCTCAAAAAAAGCTACGCGGAGCTTATGGCTTCAAACCGGTTCTGCGTCTATCACCAAATGCTTCTTTTCGAGATCATGCGCCGGGCCATGGGCGATGTCGTCTTTCTCGAGGCCATGGTTTTGAATCCGGGCTGGATCCATGATTTCTGCGACGTCATGACGGACGCCGTCATCCGTCATTGGGATTACATGATCCGCGAAGTGGGAAAACCCGACGGCGTCTGGACCTACGACGACATGGGCTACACGCAGGCGCCGTTCGTCTCGCCGGCGCACTACCGGGAGTTCCTCCTGCCCTATCACAAGCGGATTACGGGTTTCCTTCACGACCACGGACTTCCCGTGGTGCTCCATTCCTGCGGCAGGATCCGGCCGCTCCTGCCCCATATCGCGGAGGCGGGCTTCGACGCCCTCCACTCCATGGAAGCCAAGGCGGGCCAGCACGTCGTGGAGATGGCCGAAGCGGCGGGAAACGCAGGGAAAAAAATGGCCTTCATCGGCAATCTGGACATCCGCGCCTTTGAATCGAACGATCCAAAAATCCTGGGCGAGGAGATCGTCCCGAAACTCGAGGCGGTCAGGACCAAACACATTCCGTATGTTTTCTTCTCCGACCACTCGATCCCGAAATCGGTGAATCTGCGGACGTATGAATACGCTCTTGACCTGTTTCGAAAATACGGCCGATACTGACGTAATCGAGACGAGCGACTTTCCCTTCGCTCGCAAAAAAACTCTTGCTTTATTGCTTGACCAGCTCGACCCGGCGGTTCTTGGCCCGGCCCTCCTCGGTGTCGTTGGACGCAACGGGCGCGAACTGGCCGCAGCCATAGGATCTCAGACGGTCAGGGGCTATGCCGTGGTCGCGGACGAGCGCCTGGAGGACGGCTTCGGCCCTGTCCTGGGAGAGCTTGATGTTGCCGTCCACGCCGCCCACGTTGTCCGTGTGGCCCACCACATGAATCTTGAGGCCCGGGTCGGCTTGCAGGAGCTTGGCGATCTCCCCGATGGCCTGCGCCGACTCGGATTTGATGGCGGACTTCCCGGTGTCGAAATTGATGCCGTAAACCGCCGCGTGGCCCGTAGCCTTGAGGTCGGTGGAGAAGGCCGCCGCGTCCGTCACAATGGCTTGCTCCATCTCTTTCTTCTCGATGATGTACAGCCAGATCTTGCTGTTCCCCTTATAGACCTCAAACCACGTTTCCCGGCCGTCCTGGACGATCTTCCCGTTGCCCCTACCCTTCTGCGGATCGCTCATCAGGATCGTGCCCCCCACCTTCTTGATGGCGTTCTCGTAGTTGCGGACGACGGCGAGGCCGCTCGGTTCGCTGGCCTGTTGCCCGGTGAAAGAGTAGGTGAGAAAGGTGAATTTGCCTTCGACCGGGGTCTTTGGGCCCTTAGTGGACAAGAATTCGTAGACGCCGTAATCCTCGACTTTGCAGGCATCGAGGCGGTATCCCGGCATGCGCGTGGGGAACAGTGGGTGGTCCTTGCATCCGGGGTTGTCCGCCTGCTGGGCGGTGACGTCCATCGCTAGAAAAAGAATCCCAATGCTCATCAGAACAATCGATACTTTTTTCATGGTCTGTCTTTTCTCCCTTTCTTTCTTTGGTTTGGCGGGCCGTCCCGATCCTATCTTCTGATCCGCTCGAATCCGCCGACGCCGACGAAGACGAACTTCTCGTCCTTTTCGATCTCGTCCAGCAGCAGGTTCAGGCCGAGGACGTCGCTCGAGATGTGGCCGGCGATGACGACATTGAGGTTGGCCTTCTTGGCGTTGGCCAGGTGATCCTCGCTGAAATGCATGCCGACGAGCGTGCTCACGCCGCCCGCCGCGATTTTATCGAAGATGTCTTTCGAGCCTTCCGTCCCTCCCGTCATGTCCACGCAGATTTTCCCGCAGGAATTATGATCGGACCCGGCGACGATCTTGGCCGGCACCTGTTGCTTTGCCGCCCGCTCATACTCGGGGATGGCCTTGAGGAGTTTCATCAAATCCTTCAACTTTTCCGGCTTTTCGCGCTCGAACAGGCTCGTCAGATAACGCGTGACGCAGTTGTCCGCCGGAGTGTGAAGACACATCAGCGGAAGGCCCAAAAGCCTGGCGACATCGACCTCGCGGGCGTGGTTCATCGGCAGGAGGCGGCGCTCGACCTCCCCTATGCGTTTTTCCATGAGCTGTTCGGCGACGCTGATCGTGACGCCGAACTTGGCCAGGAGCTTGGACTGGAGCTTCATCACGTCATAAAGCTGAGCCGCGGCGTGGCCCATCGGGTGATGGGACAGGATCAGATCCACGTTGGCGCCCTTTTCCTTGTTCAGGAGATGGGCCAGGAGGATCTCGCCGACATCGATATCGATGCCGACCATGAGATCCCTGATGTTCGCGCTCAAATCGCCGGAGAGAACGCGGCTGTCGGCGAACGGGTTGAACAACCTGTCGGCGTCGTAGAACCTCTTGTCCTCGTCTTTCAGGTCTTTGAATGTCTCGTTTTCCTCGTCCAGGAGCTTCCTGACCTCGGCCTTCCCCCGCAGGTCGTTTTCGATTCCGACCTCGATGGCCTTTTTATAGAAGCGTTCGAGTTTCATGATGTTCCTCCTTCAACCGGGCTTTTCGCCCAGAGACGGTTCACGACCCGCAGCAGGATCGAGCCACTGACGAGAAAGACGGCCAGAAGCGCAAACGCGTTATTCAAGCGTCCGTAAAGAAAATTCCCGACCGTGAAAAGCGCCGACCAGATCATCGCGACGCCGGTCGTCCATCCGACCAAGGCCAGGGGGATATTCTCGTGGCGCGTCCTGGTATCCGCGATGGAAACACCCGCTTCCCGGCGGACCCAACCCCAGCCGGGTCCGAACGGCCGGACCTTCTTGTAGAACTCGACCAGCGTCCGGCGGTCCGTTTTCGGGGCGAGAAAAGCCGCCGTTATCCAGCAGACCGTGGTTATGGCAATCGTCATGAGAAGAGCCACATGGGTCGCGATGTACGGCGGGAGCGCCGGCAATTTCACCAGCGCCCCTTTGAGCATGATCTTCACCTGATCGGGTTGATTGTCGTGGAGGGTCTGGAGAGCCGCCAAAAGGAGAGGCTTGATGGCCGCCGCGTGGAGCCTGTTGATGACCAGGATTCCGGCCGAGACGACGAACGAGCCGCACATGGCGATCACTTCGCACCAGGCGTTGACCCGCCACCAGAACCATCGGACGAGATAAAGCAATCCCGTCCCGGCCCCGACCTGGAGGATGATATCGAAAGAGTCCTTGGCCGTGTCCAGGACGAAGACCAGACCCGAAGCGCAGACGAACAAGCCGACCGTGGCGATGCGCCCGGCCGCGACATAATGCTTTTCGGTCGCGTCCCTTTTGATGAACCGGCGGTAGAAATCGTGCACGAGATAGGACGCTCCCCAATTGAGATGGGTCAGGATGGTCGAGGAATTGGCGGCGATCAGGCCGCCGACCATGAGGCCGATGAATCCTACCGGCAGGAACTTGAGCATGGCCGGATAGGCGATATCGTGCCCCAGCATCGTCGGGTCGAGGTGAGGGAAAGCCGCTTGGATGTCGGACAGCTGAGGATAGACGATCAGCGAGCACAGGCCGACGAGGATCCAAGGCCAGGGCCGCAGGACGTAATGAGCGACGTTGAAGAAAAGCACCGATCCGAGTGCATCCTTCTCGGATTTCGAGGCCAGCATCCGCTGGGCGATGTAGCTTCCGCCGCCGGGCTCGGCCCCCGGATACCAGACCGCCCACCACTGGACCGCGATGGGCATGATGAAAACCGCCAGGGCGATATCCCAGTTGTTCTTGAAGTCGGGCAGGATGTTAAGATAATGGAGCCCGTTCGGTCCGGTCTTGGCGCTGAGCGTCGAAACCATCGTCCCCAATCCCCCGACGTATTTGACGGCGAAATAGGCCGCGGCGATCACGGCCGTCATTTTGATGAAGAACTGGATCATATCGATCACCAGCACGCCCCATAAGCCGGTGACCGCGGCGAAGGCCACGTTGAGGACGAAGATGATGAGCAGCGTCTGCCAGCGCGGCAGTCCGAACAGGACATTGGCGATCTTGCAGGCGGCCAGGTTTACCGTGGCCATGATGATGCAGTTGAAGAAGAAACCGAGATAGACCGAGCGGAAGCCGCGCACGACGCCGGCGGCCTTGCCGGAATAGCGGATCTCGTAGAACTCGAGGTCCGTCATGACGCTCGAACGCCGCCACAGCCGCGCGTAGAAGAAGACCGTCGCCACGCCGGTCAGGGTGAACGCCCACCAGACCCAGTTGCCCGCCACCCCGTTCCGGCGGACGATGTCCGTCACCAGATTGGGGGTATCGCTGCTGAACGTCGTGGCGACCATGGACAGGCCGGCCAGCCACCAGGGCACGGCGCGGCCGGAAGCGAAGAATTCCGTGGTGCTCTGACCGGCCCGGCGGCCGAAAAACAAGGCCGGAATGAAACAGACGGACAGGGAGGCGAGCACGATGACCCAATCGATGGCGTGCAGATGCATTACGGCTGTCCTTTCATCGCCGGTCTCAGCTGCCGAGGGTTCTTAGCGTATCTAAAATATCCTTGGAAGGCAACGCCGCGCTCTTCAAAATCTCGGCGGCCTTCGAAATCTCGCCCTTTCGCCGCAGGGCCAGGCCGCCGAAATAAGCTCCGGCGCCGCGGCTGTCCGCGTGCTTGAGGGTGTAATCGATGACGGCTCGAAGCGCGGCCTCGGCTTTGTCCTTCTGGCCGGTTTTTTGAAAGCCGAGGAATTCGAGATAATCCTGCAAGCGGCAGTCCGGATCGAAGGGCTTGCCCGTTCCCAGACTTTCCGGATACTCCTTGGATTTTTCCAAATGCCCGATGGCGGCGGTCCAATTCCCCGCTCTCAGGCCCTCGAGTCCGAGCTGCACGTGCGTCTGCGCGAACAGGCCGTGGATCTCGCTCGCGCCTTCGAAGGGCAGGGCTGTGATCGCGTCCAAAACCGTCGCCGCGTCCTCATATTTTTTTGCGCTTATAAAGGATTTGACCAGGTCGACTTGGACAGGGACGGTTTTGGCAAAAAGCCGGGCGGCCTTCTGCGCCGCTTCCAGGGCTTTCCCGGTTTCTCCGCTCTTTGTCCGGAAATCGATGAGGGCGTGCCAGTTGCGCCAGGCCTTTTCGTCGAGGCTCACGGCGCGCTCGTAATCGGCCGCCGCTTTCTCCGGACTCCGCTGCCGGAAAAGCTCCGCCCGGGCGAGGAAGAACGGCGCGAAATCGGCCGCGTCGCACTGCTCGAACAATTCCATCGCCTCCTCGAGCCGTCCCTTGCCCCAGAAGATCAAGCCCAGATAGTATTTGGGTTTCCAGTCCGTCGGCCGGGCCGCCATGGCCCACTCGAAAAGGGGGATTTCCTCCTCCCGGAAAGGAAAAACGAGAAGCGGCGAGAGGGCGGACGCTTTCCCCAGATAGGTCTTGCTTTCGTCCGGAAATTCCTTCAGGAGAAGGCGCGACAGCATATAATAAACGGTCGGATATTCCGGCGCGTTCCTGAGGACCGCCGCGGCGTCGCTGTCGCAGCGCCAGCGCATGTACGTGATCGCCATTTCAAGATAGGTCTCCTGCGGAAGCTCGTTGCGGATCATAGACTTGAATGCGTCCAGATTCTTCGGGGTCGGATCGAGGAGATAGAGCTCGAAACGGGCCATATGATCGAGGGGATCGAAGTCGAGGAGCCGGGCCAGAACGTCCTTCGCGGCCTCGACTTTTCCCATTTTCCGATAAGCCGCGGCCAGGATCTCATACGCGCCGCTCTCGTACGCGTTGAAATCGATCGAACGTTGGGCGTACTGCGCGGCCAACTCCGTTTTGTTCTCGACGAAAGCGATTTCCGCGAGCTGGAGGTAGGCCGCCGGCCGGAATTCCAGGGAGCGCGACGCCCAGCCCAAAGTCTCTTTCGCGTCGATGAGATCTCCCAGGCGGCGCGAGATCACGCCGTAAATATAATTCGCTTCCGGATCGTACATGCTGTTTTCGAGCGCTTTCCGCGCATAGCTGAGGGCTTTCGGGTATTCGCCCCGGCGCGCATAGAGCTCGGCCACGCGGGAAAGCGCCCGGAGATGCGCCGGCTCTTTGGCCAGACAGGCCAGATATTTCTGAAGGGCCATGTCGAAATAGCGGGCTTTTTCCTGCTGAGCGCCGCTCAAATAAAGTCCTTCCGCCGTGGATTCGTCGGCGGCTTTGAATCGGAGTGGCCGCTGCAGGTCATCGGCCGCCGGATCGCTTCGATAAATCAGCTTCTCTCCGACTTTGACGACGAACGCCGCGCCGCCGAGCTCGAGCGTCAGATCTTTTTTATAGATATTTTCAGGCTTCAATTTCACGGGCTCGCGGAAGAGCTCTTTGCCGGACGACGACACGGTGATATCCTCATCCAGTTTCTGCAGCACGAACAGCCCGATTTGGATCGAATTTCCGGAAGCCTTGACGTTCAAAACGCCGTAGGGCGAAGCCTCGGCCATGGGGCCGATGCCTTTGTAGGGAAACCAGAGTTCCTGCCAGCGGTCGGACCGGCCCGGCTTGAAGAATTCATGGTCGGACTGGTTGAGCAGGCGGCCCGCCTGCGGCTCGGTGTATTGTCCGTCCGTGTCGGTCAAGAGGTCCACCCAGATCTCGCCCGCCCGCGATTGATCCCAGATCCAGACTTTGCGGCCGGGCATGTCGTCATAGAGGGCCCAGTGCCCGAACCCGTCGTCGGAATTCTTGTACCAGGCCCCGTAGAAATCATCGTACTCTCCGACCGTGAAATAGCTTTTGGAGCCGCCGAAGTCGTTGTTCCGGTACCAGGAGAGATCGCGGCCCTGCGCGTCCGCCGGCCAGGGCGCCGGCGGCACGGCATAGTCATGCCCGATTTGGAACCGGCCCGGAAAGACGTATTTGAGGTCGTCGGCCGTTTTGATGGCCGCGCATGACCAGAAATAATACGACTGGCTGAACGGAGAGGGATTGTGCCAGGCGCCGTTGGTTTCAAAGTAGGCTTTATCTTTCGGCATCGTGATCGCCACGCTCCACCGCGTCCGCGAAGGAAGATCCATCGCCCCGACGATACAGCTGGCGCTGCCGTCGGCATTCGTGCGCAGGGCATAGTCCACGGGCGTGGCCGTCGAAGGCGCATGACCGACGATGCCGAAGTTGAATTCGATGCCGCCCGATGTCCAGGGCCCGCGCAAGGCGATCTCGCGGAATTTCAGGACGTGATTCGTATAGAGGAATTCGCGATTCGTGGATTTTTCTCTGGCGCCCCAGACCTTTCCGCCGACCTGAGGAAGGACGGCAACGGAGAGGTAGGGGTTCTCCAGGCGGACGACCGTCCATTCCTTGTCGACACCGACACCGCTGAATTGGTTATAGAAATAATAGGGATAGAGCCGGGCTCCCTGGCCGCCCATGTTCGAACGGGCGAAAATCGGGACCGGGTCCGGGTCGGAAAATGGATAGGTTTTGATGATTTCCTTGTTTTCGGAAACGCTCGCCTTCCCGCTCGATGCCGCGCCTTTGCAGGAGGCAAACAGAGCGGCCGCGGCGAAGGTTAAAAGGATCACGCTCGCCATCCCCGTCTTCTTCATATCGATCGTCCTCTGCGCCATTTTTCCTCCATCTTATTTAAATTAATTGGGAGATAGAGGTCATTTGGTTTTCGGTTTCACGCCCGTGCCGGTGAACATAAAAGCGTACGTGTCGGCGATCTCGTCGATGGCCTTGGTGATGTTGCTCGAGCCGTGGCCGGAGCGCGTCTCGATCCGGATCAGCACGGGGTTTCTCCCTTTGTGCTTGGCCTGCAGCGTCGCGATGAACTTGAACGAATGCGCCGGCACGACGCGGTCATCGTGGTCGGCCGTCGTTACGAGCGTCGCCGGGTAGGCGATGCCGTCCTTGATGTTGTGCAGCGGCGAATACGCATAGAGGTTCTTGAAATTCTTCTCGTCGTCGCTCGAGCCGTATTCCACCGCCCAGCCCCAGCCCACCGTGAACTTGTGATAGCGGAGCATATCCATGACGCCGACCGCGGGCAGGGCGACCTTGAATAATTCCGGCCGCTGGGTCATCGCGGCGCCGACGAGCAAGCCGCCGTTCGAACCCCCGGCGATCGCCAGCCGGTCCGACGAGGTGTATTTTTCCCTGATCAAATATTCCGCCGCGGCGATGAAATCGTCGAACACGTTCTGCTTGTTGAAGAGCATCCCCGCCTTGTGCCAGGTCTCGCCGTACTCGCCGCCGCCGCGCAGGTTGGGCTCGGCAAAGACACATCCGTTCTCGAGAAGGACGATGAGGGACGGGTTAAAGGCCGGCTGGATGCTGATGTTGAATCCGCCGTACGCCGTGAGATAACACGGATTCCTGCCGTCGAGGGCGAGGCCTTTTTTGTGGACGATGAACATCGGGACGCGCGTTTTATCCTTGCTCCCGTAAAAGACCTGCTTGACCTCATAGTTCTCGGGGTCGAATTTGATTTCGGCCTTGCGGAAGACTTCGGATCGGCCGCCGGCGACGTCGTATCGATAAATGGCGGGAGGGAACGTGTACGAGGTGAACGTATAGAACAGCGTCGTGTCGTCTTTCCATCCGCCGAACCCGCTCGCCGTCCCCAGGGCGGGGAGTTCGATCTCGCGCACGAGCTTGCCGTCTAAAGCATGTTGATAGACCTTCGTGTTCGCGTCCTTGAGACAGATCGCGAACAGCCGTCCGCCCGCCGTGCCGGCCGAGATCAAGACTTCGGATTTTTTTTCGGGGATGACCGTCTCCCAGTTCTCCTTCGCCGGTTTCCGGGGATCGATCCGGACGACCTTGTAATTGGGCGCGTCCACATTGGTATAGACGAGAAACTTATCGCCGACGTTGTCGACCGGGGAGCTGTCGAAGTCGAAGCCCTTGATGAGGGGCGCGAAAGCGGAATTCTTCTTGGCCAGATCCTTGTAGTAAAGCTCCGTGCCCGACGTTCCGGCGGAGACGCTGAGGAAGGCGTATCGCTCATCCTCGCTCACGGCCAGCCCGAAATAGAGCAGCGGATGTTGCCGGTCCTCATAGACGAGCGCGTCCTTTTCCTGGGGATCGCCCAATTTGTGGTAGTACACCTTTTGGAACTCGTTTTTGGCGGTCAGCTCTTTTCCGGGGGCCGGCCGGTCATAGCCGCTGTAGAAGAATCCCCGGTCGAACCAGGCCGCGGCCGAAAACTTGTTCCACTGGATGTGGTCGGGCAGCTCCTTTTTCGTGGCGAGCTCGAGCACCTGGATCTCGGACCAGTCCGAGCCGGCCTCGCTCCGGGAGATCGCGGCATATTTTTTGTCCCCGGAAAAACCGGCCAGTCCGATGCGGATCGTGCCGTCGGGCGAGAGCCGGTTGGGGTCGATGAGGACCTCGGGCTGTCCCGTCAGCCCTTTCTGAATGTAGATCACGGCCTGATTCTGCAGGCCGTCATTTTTCGAAAAGAGATAATATTCTCCGACCCGGAAAGGCGAGGAATAGCGGGGATAATTGAAGATATCGGTCAAACGCTTTTTGATCTGATCGCGATAGGGAATCTGCTTCAGGTATCCGAACGTCACGGCGTTCTGGGCCTCGACCCACTGGGCCGTCTCCGCGGATTTGTCGTCCTCGAGCCAGCGATAGGGATCGGCGACCTTCACGCCGAAGTAATCGTCCACCTGTTCCACCGTTTTCGTCACGGGATAGGCGATCTTCATGGCCTTTTTGCAGGCCGGAATCGCGGCCAGGACGGTCAGGGCCAAAACAGCGAGGATTTTTCTCTCCATGGGGGACCTCCTTGTCAAGGGACGAGCCTTCGCGGCGGAAGTAGACCCCCGGGCAAAGCCCGGGGCCCCGTCCGCCGTCGAAATGGGCGATGAGTTCTTTTTCTATCATAGGCCGAAATGGCGGTCAACGGGATTGGTCCCGTCAGCCGTCACCGATAGCCTGATCGAGAAGCTCGGCCGTGTGGACGGCGCGGACGCCCATCCCCCGGCGCCGGCAGCCGCCCCGGATCTGCAGCAGGCAGCCCGGACAGTCCATGGCGACGATATCGGCGCCGGTCTTCTCCACGGCCGCGAGCTTGTCCGCGAGGAGCGCCGCCGAGATCTCGGGATTCTCGACGCTGAAGCTTCCGGCGAACCCGCAGCATCGATCCGGCTCCTCCATCTCGAGAATATCGGACCGCAGGGCCGTTTCGACGAGCTTCCGCGAAGCGTGTTCGGCGTTCGACAAATGTTTGTGATGACAGGAATCGTGATAAGTGGCTTTTTGAACCGGCCGCCCTTTCCTCATCAGCTTTTCCAGGGATTCCATTTCGCGGTCGAGGAGGAACCGGCTGAAGGGAATCGTCTTCGCCGCCAGTTCTCTCGCTCTTTCGGAATCCGCGATCTCCGGTCCCCGCTTCGTCAGCATCGTCGCGCACGTCGGGCAGAGGGTGACGACCTTCCCTTCGATCTCCATTCGATCCACTAAGGAGACGAAGGCTTTCCGGGAGGCCTTCTCGAATCCCGCGTTCGAGGGCGGGAATCCGCAGCAGAGGGCGGGCGCGACCTTCACCCGATATCCGAGCTTCGCCAGCACGCGCGCCGCGGCCAGCCCGATCTCGGGGTAGAAATGCTCGACCAGACAGCCGCCGAAGATCGTCACGGTCCCTTTGTCCGGTTTTTCGAGCGCCCCGGCGGAAACGAAATCCTTCCGGAACACGCTCGAAAAAGGCCGGGGCGCCGGCGCCGGAAGAGCGCGGAACCGGTCGTATTTCTTCATCCAGGCCGGGAGCCTGCGCGAGAAGCCGTCCTTCCCGGCGATGATTTTTCGCGCCTTCCGCGCCGTCTCGAACGCGGCCCGCTGGATCCCCGGATGCCCCATGACGCCGTCGAACGCGGCGCGCTTCCAGGCCCGAGCCCCCGTTTCATTCTTGAGGCGCCCGGCCAGCGCCGTGATCAGGTCGGCGATTTTGATTTTCGCGGCGCAGGAGCCTTCGCAGCGATGGCAGCGCAGGCAAAGCCCGGCCAGCCCCTTCGCCTTCCGGAGTCCGTGGATCCAAGCCGTTAAGAGCGTCCCGATCCCGCCCATGTAAATATGCGAATAGGCCTCGCCGCCGATGACTTGATAGACGGGACAGACGTTGAGGCAGGCCGAGCATTTGACGCAGCGCAGGATTTCGCGGAACGGCGGGTCGGCGAGCAACTCCGAGCGGTGATTGTCGAGGAGGATGACGTACTGCGGCCCGCGGTGAGGCCCGGCCATGAACGAGACATAGCTCGTGATGCTCTGGCCCGTGGCGTTTCGCGGTAGAAGCCTGAGCAGCGTGATCGCATCGCCGATCGTCGGCAGGACCTTTTCGATGCTGGCCAACACGATATGGATGGGGGGCACGGTCGTGACCAGCCGGCCGTTGCCCTCGTTCGTGACGAGCATGATCGCGCCGATATCAGCGATGAGCGCGTTCGCGCCGGTCAGCCCGGCCTGAGCGGCGAAAATCTCCCGCCGCATTTCGCCGCGGGCGGCGCGGACGAGCGAGGGAATGTCGTCCGGGATGGGCCTCCCGAGCTTCGCGGAAAAGAGCGCGGCCACGTCGCTCCGGGTGAGATGAATGGCCGGCATGACCATGTGCGTCGGCCGTTCGGCGCCGAGCTGGACGATCCACTCGCCGAGGTCGGTTTCCCGGACGTCGACGCCCCGGCGAATCATGAAATCGTTCAGCCCGATTTCTTCGCTGACCATGGACTTGCTTTTGACCATGCGGCGAATGCCGTGGTCGCGGCAGATCTTGAGGATGAGACCGTCGGCCTCGGCCCCGTCCCGGGCCCGCAACACGACGCTGCCGTGGGCCCTCGCCTTTTCTTCGAATTGAGCGAGAAGCTCCGAGTTCCGATCGAGCGCCCTGTCCTTCAGGTCCGCCAGGGCCGCGCGCAGATCCTCGAAATCGTACCCTTGAAGAGCTTGCGCCCGTTTGACCCGATAGCTGTTCGCGAAGTCCCGCAGGACGGCCTGGAGCTGAGGGTCGATTTTTTTCATATGATTAAAATGATGAGACGCGCCGGTCCATGGACGCCGATCGTCAGCTCGTTTTCGATGTCCGCCGTCCGGCTCGGGCCGGTGACGAGCGAGACCTGCGGTGACGGGAGATCGGTCCGGGCGAGATGTTTTGACAATTCCGGCGCGATCGCCTCGAGATTCTGGACGATCTTCCCGTTTTCCAGCAGGCAGAAGCAAATCTCCGGGAGCGTCCAGACGTTCTTTTCCTCGTCGCCCCGGTCGAAATGGACGAGCGTCCCGGTTTCGGCGACGCCGAAATCCGCGGCGACGATGCCCGCCTCGACCCAGAGGCCATCCGGCTCCAACCTTGATTCAAGATGGGGAAACGCTTCGGCGAACGGCCCGCTTTCTTTCAGGTCCGGCGCGATCAGCGCCTTCCCGATCTTGTGTTCCCGAAAGAATTGATTCAGGAAGTCCATGACGTCTTGGATATTCGAAAAGCGCTCGATTTCAGCGCCGCCGAATCGAGCTCTGTCGATGAATTTTTCGATGAGTGAGTTCACAGGATCCGCGGCGGTCACCACTTCCCCGCCTTCTTCGGCTCCATCTTCCGCAAATCCAGCCCCTGTTCGAAAGCGCCGATCCTGTAGAGACAGATCTCGCGGAGCGAGGACGGATGATGGAGGACCTCGGACAGCGATTGCTGCCCGACCGCCCAAACGCCGCCGCCCCTCACGACGACGACCTTATACTCATGGAGCAGCCGGATGAGAGTCTCCGGATCCGGCTTCGGCGGGACAACCGGAATGACCAGATACAGGAAGCTCCCTTCGGCATCGATCGGCACGATCCGGTCGCTCGGCCCGTCCTCGCCCGGATACCGGAAATGCGCCTGCGCCTCGGCGTCCGGCAGGTAACAATGCATCACGGTCTGGAAATCGGTCGCGGCGTAAATGGTCTTGTGCCAGCCGAGCTCCGCCGAATCCGACGCCTCCGCCCGCAGGGGGATCTTGAGCAGCGGCCCGCCGATGTCGCGCGGCATGGACGCTTTCGGAGCGTAGAGAAGATCGTTCACGCCGCGGACGGACATCGACCCCGTGTGGAACGGCGACAGCCGCGATTCGAAGATGCGCGTGCCCGCCTTGCGAAATTCCCTGAGGATCTCGGTTTCCTCCGCGAACGCATTGACCTCGTCGCCTTCGATTTCGAACCGGTCGGGTGGATACGAAAAAAACGCGGCAGGATCGGCCCGCAGGCGCGTCCTCAGCGCCTCGATATCCACGCCCAATTTTTTTGCGGCCCTCACGACGGCGCCCGCATTGTTCGCGACGCACTGGAGGAAAAACGCCTCTTTGAGCGTCCGGCCCCTGGCGAAGGTCCCGTGCGCCTGGATGACCGTCGCCGGATGATCGGCCAGGCGCTTCGGGATGATCTCGGCCATTTCGGGAGAACCGCTCGGCACGGCCACCCAGTCCACGTGGACGTGGTCGCCCAGGTGATGGAAGCCGAGCGGATCGATCGGCACGAAATCCGCCGGCCGGCCGGGCTTCTCGGCGTCATCGAGCGTGGCGATAGCCAGATCTTTCGTGTGGGCGTGGATCGAAGCCCGCGCCCCTTCGATCGACAGGATCCGTTGATGGATATCGGTTTCCGAAGAGGCCTTGTAATATCCGTAATCCGTCTCGGTCGCGGATAGAAAACAGATCTGGTCCGGCTCGAGATCGCCCTTCTGCGACCCCGTGGCCGTGATGATGATCTGGTCTTCGCCGGCGTCGCCTTTGATCCGGACGGCCATGTTGCCGCTATGGCTGTCCTGGATATCGTAAATGAGCGAGGCGCGGCCGACGGACGTGAAGAGACGCAGGATCTCGTCACTGACGTTCCATCCATGGCGATTCATCTTGGTCGTCCTTCGATTCTCAGGGATCTCATGAGAGCGCCGCTGGGACGGCCGGTTTCGTCCCAGCCCCGCACCTCATAATAATCCCGCCGCATCCTTTCCTGGGCTTCGCGCGAGACGGTTTTCTTTTCCCCGGCGACGATGATCGGGACTTCGCTGAAGCGCGGCGGGAGGATGTCGTCCTCCGCGGTCGCCCCCGCCTCGTAATTGATCAGCCTTTCGAGGGTGGCGATCCGGTTGGCGATATCTTCCAAACGCGCTTCGGAAAAATCCATGCCCGTGACGCCCGTCATCATCCGCGCCCAGGGACCGGTGTCGAAAGCGAACCCCGTGAAACGGCATATGCCCAAACTGTCCTGGAGGATGCCCTTGTTTTGCATGTTCCGGACGGCTATGGGCGACTGAAGCAGACTGAAGCGCGGGATTTCCTTGGTCCCGCCGAAGAAGGCGAGCGAGACCGCGTACCCTCCGCGCAGATGGCAGGCGCCGGTGGGCGACGTCATGTATCCGAGCGCCTGGGTGAATGAGGCGCGCGGGTCGTAGCCGGGGATTTCGAGCCGCTTCACGGACATCGACAGCTCGGGACGGCCGAAACGGCCGGCCAGGCGGAACGATCCTTCGGCCAGGAGATCACCGATTCCGCGGCGGTAGGCCGTGGCGCGGGCGAGCGGTTCCAAAACCGCGGCGTTTCCGAAACGGAGATCGAAACCACCGGCGGCCTCGGACGGCAGATGGCCGCCCTCGAAGAGTTCCATAGCGCAGGCCACCGTGCCTCCGAAGCTCATGGTGTCCAGGCCGAGTTCGTTGCACCGGTAATTGGCTCGCGCGATCGCCTCGAGATCATAGACGTCGCAGACGGGGCCCATCATGACGATCGTTTCGTATTCGGGACCTTCGCCCCTTTCAATCCCGCCGGCGCCGGATTCCACGGCGGACGGGGCCCCGGGTTTTGCCCGGGGGTCCACTTCCGCCGCGAAGGTTCGTCCCTTGACCCGCGTGTGGCGCTGACAGCCGATCGGGCAGAGATAACATCCTCCCGCGCGCTCTAGCAGCGTCCTGGCGAGCGTCGCGCCGGAGATCTTTTCCAGATTCTCCTCGATATGCCGGCTGTCCTGGAAGTTCCTGTGCGGCAGCATGCTGATGACATTGATCAATTCGATGAGCCCCGCGGTCCCGAGCTCGCGGAGGAGACGCTTGGTGACGGGCGCCTGTTTCATGAGGTAGAGCGCCTGCTCGTAGCCGGACTGGTAGCGTTCTTTGTCCTTGATCTGGATCTTCGCCTTGCCCGAGACGCGGATGGCCTTGAGATGCTTGGCCCCCCAGATCGCCCCGGGCCCGCAGCGGCCGTAAACCCGGTTTTTATCGTTCACGACGGCCGCGATCCGGACGAGGTTTTCGCCGGCCGGACCGATGCAGAGAATCTTCGGGCGGCTGCCAGGCTCTCCGTCCGCAATCAAGGCGTCGGTGGTCTGATGCGCGTCGAGACCCCAAAGACGGCCCGCCGGCGCGATCGACGTTTTTTCCGGGGTGATATCGATGACGACGGGTTCAGCGGCGCGCCCTTTGACGACGACGGCGTCATAGCCCGTGGCCTTGAACGCGGCGCCCCACGTTCCGCCCGAATTCGAGGTTCCGATAAGCCCGGTCAGCGGCGATTTGAAGACCATGTGCCCGCGGCCGGCGGTCGGCGCGTTCGTCCCGATAAGAGGGGACGCGGCGATGACGACGACGTTGTCCGGGCCGAGGGGATCGCAGCGCGGGTCCGCGACGTCATAAAACAGGCGCGTGGCCAATCCGCGTCCGCCGAGATAGTCGGCCACGAGCTCGGCGGCCAGCGGTTTGATCAGGATATCGCCCGTGGTCAGGTCAATCTCGAGATATCGGCCGTGAAAGCCATAGCGCGCATCGCTCATTTTTGTTTTGAAATCCAATGAAAATCTAAAAATTAGGATACTAAATCATACCGTGGAAGACAAGGACAAATCTCTCTTTGCGGCCGGCGGCCTCAGCCACCGCCCATTAAAGGAAACACGGAGACGACGACGCCGTCCACGAGCGTCGTATCCAGGCCGGTCGCCGCCGGAAGCGCGGTCCCGTCGATCATGACGACGATATGCGCTTTAAGCCTCTCCCCGTCAAAGAGCTCGGCCCGGCGGGCGGGCGTATCGCAGATCCGCTCGAGGAGATCCCGGACAGGGGCCGGAGGCGAAAGCGAGATATCGCGCTCTTTCATTCCGAACAGTTCGCGGAAGTAAGCGAAATATTTGACTTTGATGTTCATGGTTTCTGTATCGCGGCCATCAGGGCCGGAAGGGCGTTCTCGCCGCATTCCATGATCTCGATCTCATGTCCCGGGAAAAGCCCGCGAGCGTCATCGACAAGCCCCTCTCTGACGACGACGCAAAATCTTCGCCGGACGTTCTTCATCGCCTCCCGAAGAGCGGGCCACAGCCCTTGGCCGGCGAGCTCGAGCGGCCCGATTTCATCGATGATTAAAAGGTCGGCCGCCCGGCTCCGGTTGATGATGCGCTCCGCGAGAGCAAGTCCTTGGGGAAGAACGGAGTAGGGCCCCACGCGTTGCCCTTCGGGTTTTCCGTTGACGCGCAGAAAAGGCTCGCTCTGGCCGCTTTTAAGGTCGAGAAGATCATAGCCGACCCGGCTCTCGTTTTCCATGACGCGAAGGCTCAAGAATCCGTCGAAGGCGATCGCCACTCCGCGAAGGGAAGAGGTCAAGGCCTTGAGGATCGCGGTCTTTCCCGAACCGACCGCGCCCGTGAGGATAAAGATCACGGCTTGAGGATAAAACAGCCGCAGCCAGAATGTTGCGGACCCCTTGCAACAGTCGATAATAATGGAATAGGATTGCCTACTTGGTTCTACGCAGCAGGGCTATTCCACTGGCCAGAGAAGCACCAAAGGCTACGCCACCAAAAAAAATGCTGAGGAATTTCGCCACAGATAGATCACTTGTTATGAAATACACGATGGCAAAACACAAAAAAATAATACTCACAATAAAAAGCATGATGGAACGCTTTTTCATTTCTTAAATCCTCCAGATCTTTAATTTCAATGATAGAAAAAGACTCTTGTATAATAACAAAGCGGAATTTTTATAGCAAAGGGTCAGGATCTCCTGTTAAGGCAATTTTAAAAAATATCATGTGCAAGCGACATTGTCTGTCAGGTTTAGAATAAGAGCTTTCATGGATGCGATCCTTTGATTGTATGGAACGCTGCTGGCGTTTTCATGGTATGCCCTCTACGAGTTTGATTTCGTCCTGCGTCAGGCCGTAAAGCTCATAGACGAGCGCGTTGATTTGCTGGTCGGTAGCGGTAACGGCATTCTGCAACGTCTGCCGCTCCGCGTCGGCCTTGGCCGCGCGCAGCTTCGGCGTCAGGGCCAGCATCTTGTCCACCAACCCCACCAGCCGGTCGTGGCGGGCTTTGGAGACCGGGTTTGAGTCTCCATAGACCGGAATCGGAAGAGCATCAAGGTCCACTTTCTTCACCTGTGCGATGCTGTCCTTGTTCGTCAGGCAGTTTGCCCTGAAAAAGGCATTCAGCAATTTGGAATTCAGCACACCGAGAATAAACTTGAAACTCAAGTCGCTCCGGTTATTGAAAAGGAAGTAGAGAGACTGTTCTGGAAAGATGCCCGACTCATCGTAGGTCGCAATGATGGAATCGCCTGTCTTGCGGAGGAGAATCTTGGGGATTGATCCAAGCTTGGTTCGGTCGGTTGTGCGGCCGGTTATGTTCTCTCGACAGAAATCAAACCAATAAGTCTTCCGGATCTCAAATCGCCCGATGTTATCCCCTTTCATGGTTCTGATTTGGCGTTTGTTCTTGCGTTCTTCCGTTATGAGCGTGGACTTGCCTCCAAAGCCCGATGTCGTCTGGCAGAGATCGGCAAGCCGCCTGACTTGCGGCAGTCCTTCGAGCTTCTTCACCAGCTTCATTACGCCGGCGTCCTCGAAATACACAAAGGCGTGCGATGGCGCTTCGATAAGGATAAGATAACATGATGATGTGATGCACCTCCTCGGGGAGTCTGGTAGACTTCCCGTTGGAAACATTTTATTAGGAGGTGCACAGATGAATTATCTTGGAATTGATCATCATCGTCAATACT
>Ga0187886_1000375_pt1 | contig 55438 bp, 52 predicted proteins | sample June2016WEW_20_1_FD_133001 | JGI IMG/M metagenome (GOLD analysis project Ga0187886, IMG submission 133001) | Peatland microbial communities from SPRUCE experiment site at the Marcell Experimental Forest, Minnesota, USA - June2016WEW_20_150 | ecosystem: Environmental > Terrestrial > Soil >... | reverse complement strand
CTCCCATAGCTTCTTGTGGACGAGCATGGGCGTACTGACTTCCTGGTAGCCGCGACGGTCCTGCACTTCCCGAATGGCAGTCTCGAGAGTCCTCCATAGACGCTGGCCCTTGGGATGCCAGAACGCGGCCCCGGGAGAGACGTCGTGGAAGCTGTACAGGTCGAGCTGAACCCCGAGGCGGCGGTGGTCGCGCTTCTTGGCTTCCTCCCGTCTCGCCAGGTAGGCGTCCAGCTCGTCCTGGGTGGGCCAGACGGTGCCGTAGATGCGCTGCAGCATCGGCCGCTTCTCCGAACCGCGCCAGTAGGCGCCGGCCACGCTCATCAGCTTGAACGGGCCGATCTTTCCGGTGCTGCCGACGTGCGGTCCCTTGCACAGATCGATGAACGAGCCGTGCTCGTACGTAGAAGTCGGCGGCAGCGGCTCTCCCGTCGCGTTGGCCTTCGCGGCCAGGTCGTCCAGGATCTCGACCTTGAAGGGCTGATGGCGAGCTTCGAAGAAGGCCCGGCCCTGTGCGAACGGGACCTCCTTGCGGACGAAGGGATGGTCGGCGGCGATGGACGCGCGCATGCCGGCCTCGATGGCCGCGAGGTCGTCCGGCGTCAGGGGCCGCGGCAGGAGGAAGTCGTAGTAGAAGCCGTCGTCGATCGATGGGCCGATGCCGAGCTGCGCGTCCGGGAAGAGTCCCAGGACGGCCTCGGCCATGACGTGAGAGGCGGAGTGGCGCATGGCGTCCAACTCGGTGTGGGCCCCTGCGTCGAGGAGCTCGTCGACGGAACCGCGAACGGCGGCTTCGAACTGCTCCTCCGGTTCGGCGGCGGGGCCGTCCGGGACGGATGCGGCCGTAGCCCCTGACTGATCGTCCTTGCTCATTACGTCTCCCGATGCGTCGCTCGCAGCCCTGGCCGTCGCCGCCTAATGCAAAGCCTCCCGTCCGACAGGACGAGAGGCATCTCTCGCGGTTCCACCCGCCTTCGCGTCGGCACCGTTCGCTCCCCGGCGCCGCCGCGCGCTCATGTCCGCGCTAACGGGCGGATCCCGGACCGGTTGGCCGGTCGCTCGCGGGTGGTGCCGTCGCCGGGTGCGATCGCCGTCGCTTTCAGCCACGGTTGTGGCGGCGGCTCTCTTGGACCGTTCCGGCGGGGCCTGTCCCGCTCATCGCTTTGGTTGTGGAGTTGGCCGGCGCCACTTGCGTGGCCCCGAATGGTGGGCGGTAGAGGACTTGAACCTCTGACCTCATGCATGTCAAGCATGCGCTCTAGCCAACTGAGCTAACCGCCCAAGCGGGGCGCATCATAACGCATCGGTCCGGCACGCCGCGGCTGGGGCGTCTCGTGGCCGCCGATCGAGGGTAGGACCCGAGAGCCCCAACCCTTGGAGCGCGGCGTCTGAGTGGCGCCTCCCTACTGCGCGGGTGGGCCGGTGTAGGTGAACAGGAACTCACCAGAGGTGGCATCGACGAATGCGACTTCATCACAGGTGGTGGGTGCGGCGGTACCAGAAGGCCGACTATTGCCGGGCACAAACGCGCCACCCGAACTCGGAGGGCAGGTGATGTTCCTCCAGCTGAACGCCCAAACCAAGGTGTCGTTGAGGGGTTGCTTGAACGTTCCATCTGCCTGAGTTGTGCCGTACGACGCGTCGGTCATCGAAGCGAGCTCGGCGCTAGTAGGCTGACCATCAGGGCAGGCGGCGACACCGGTACGGCATAGGTCATATGCAACCGTGGCGGGGACCGAAGCGATCCGGCCATTTGGTGGCGCCAGCGTGATACTCGCTGTCGGGTAGGTGCGTGCCTTCGCCAGCGGCTGATCTGGGACGGACAAGGCCGCCCGACCACTACTCGCACCCGGCGCGACAGTCGCACCCGGCGCGACGCAACCCGTGAGTCCGACGAGCAGGCTGAGTGCAGCCGCGAGGATGGGACTCGCGCGCCGGGTCATGGCGTGGCCCGCTTGAAGCTGGGCGACCACGGAACTACCCATCTGGTCTCCCCCGCGAATACCGCTATAACTGCGGGGCCTTCGCTCGGCCGATCGACGTTTCGAAGGCTCTCCCCTGCACCGCTCAGGGGTGAAGGGCATGTCAAGCATGCGCTCTAGCCAACTGAGCTAACCGCCTGAGCGGGGCGCATCGTAGCACAGGGGCGCCGGTGCGGAGGTGCTGGGGACGACCATGAACTGAACGTCGAGTCCTCCGGTGCGGTCCCAGCTACGGCCAAGCGCGCATCGAGGCCGCCCGCCCACTGTCCGCAAGCTCGACTAGTCAACTCCTCAGCCTCGACCCGCGGTCGCTCCGATGGCAGTCAGCATCAGGATGGCGATCACGATGCCTGCGAACCCATCGAGACGAGGCACGTCGCCTCGGTTGCTCCACCACGTGTAGCCCGCGGCCGCGCAGGTCCCCGATCCGGCGATCACCGCGCCGAGTCCGGCCCTGCCGAGGCGGTTGGCTTGGATGCTCTCGGGCAACAACACCGTCGCACCTCCTCTGGCGGGACGATCCTACAGAGGCGCGCGCGCGTCAAATAGCACTTGCTCCGATTCGGCCGGCCCGCGCCCGCCGAATTGGCCGCCGTCCCGGCAGAAGCACTCGAATCAGTTGTCGGCCCACACGCCGGATCATGGTGCGCCACAGGCCTGCCAACTAGTACTTCTTGGCTACGCTTCCGGCCTCAGGGCGGCCCACCTCGCCGGCCAAGGAGGACGTCGATGCTCATCCGATCTGCGAAGGGCCCGGGCCTTGCCAAGTGCGCTCCGGTGGGCCCTGGATGGAGCCGGTGAAATGACCGGGCTGTTGGCGGCGGTGTGCCTGGCTAATCTGGCCGACCTCGCGACGTTCTTGCGTGTGAAGCCCGCGCTGATAGCAGCCGACGAAACGAGTCCGCTGCCGCATCTGTTCGGCCAGACGGGCGGAGCGCTGGCAGCGAAGGTGATCGTGGCGGTGGGCGTCGCGGTAACCGTAATGGCGTTCCGCCGGCGTCCCCGAACCGAGGCTGCGCTGTTGGTCGTCTACACGGTCGTGGCCGTTGTTGGGACAGCCTCCAACGTCCTGGTCGGCTGGTAGCAGAGACGTAGTCGCCCGCTACTGGCTTTTCAGGGCATCCACACCTGAGCCATCGCGTTGCCGAAAGGCGCGGGAGAGTCGAACCCCTCGACCCATGACTCCGAGCCTTTTGCATACCCGATCTCTCGCACAGAGGTGACCAGGCCGTCGGGGGCCACCATCCCCGAGAGCCACGCGAGCTGCGTCCCGGAGGGGTCGAAGGCCAGACCCCACACCACAGCCGAAGAGTCCACAGCTGCGACCGTTGCCGGTTGGCCGGTCCCGAGGAATGCCTCCACAGATCCGGCGTAAACGCTGGCCCCAGTGGCCGCGGCCAGATATCGCCGATCGGCCGATAGGGCGAAGACGCGCACTCCGGCGAAGTCCATCGATGGTTTGATGGTGTGTGCGGCTACGTCGACGACCGCGAGTCGGGAGGCTTGCTGTCTGTCGGTTGTCAGGACGAGCAGTCGAGTGTCATCCAGCCACGCCACGAGCGGAGTGAACGACTCCGTCGGCGCGGGTTGCAGAGTCTCGAGCGTGCCATCGGCGGCCACCAACCAGTAACCCTGAGACTCGCCGTCCGCCGTGGCGATCGCGACCGCACCGTTCGGAGATCGGTCCAATGCGACGATCTTCGCCGTCGGAGCCGGTCCCTGCCATTTCATCGGAAGCGGCGTCCCCGCCGTAGCCGGCGCCCCGGCTGGCCGCAGCTCCAGCGATGCGCGACCGGATATAGCCAGGTCGTCGCCGAACCGCGCGATGCCCGTCGCCGCGGGCAGTGTCGCCAGAGCCGTCCAGTGGTTGGGTGCCTCGAACCGCCACAAGCCGAGCCCGCCGTCGACACCGTCCCCCAGGACGATCAACCCGGATGCCACCGACGCGGCGGCTGTGGGCATGAATGCCGATATGGCGGCCGTGGGGGTGGGCGCCGATGCGGGCGGGACGACGGAACTCTCCAGACTGGCCGTCGGCGCCGGCGACGCCGAGCAAGCCGAGACAAACAGACACACAGCCGCAGCAACCGTCGCAACCCCGATCCGGCGTCGATCTGCCGTCATCTCATCCCCTTCCCTACTTCGTCCGAACCCTCGACTGATTCTTCCGTGGCCGCCGGATCGACGGCCACGGAAGGGCATCTGGTGACGAGCCGAGGCTACTCGACCACGTCACCGCCAAGAACGGTCCCGTCTCCGGCGTCCACGTACAGCGTGACCAGCGAGACGTAGTCTGCTGCCACGCCCGACGGCTTGACATTGGCAACCCAGGCCAGCCGGTACGGGGCAGGAGGGGCGGAGAGCTTGGCGGCGTCGAAGGCCGCATTTGGGGCGACCCACTCGAGGTTCATCTGCTGGACCTCGTAGCCCGAGCCGCGACCGGCGAACCACCGGTCGAACTGACCGGTGACGACCTTCTTGGCGTCGTCGATACCGAGACACTGACCTGGCGCGGCCGCCAGCTGGTGCTCGACGTGAGCAACGCTCTGGATGCGCCCGTCGGGCCAGACATGAACTCGTGTCTCGTCACCGCGAACCTTGTAACCGTCTTGCGAGCGATCCCAGTGGACGTCCCACCCGTCTAGGACCGGGTTGGCATCGGCTCTGTACTGGCCCGCTACCGCGACGCCGGAGGCCGAGATGCCGCGCGTGGCCGATTTCGTTGCCGCGTCCATGCCAACCTTCGGCGAAGACGCCGAAGGAAGGTCGAATCGGACCGCCGAGATCAGACGACCGGCTGGATCGAACTGAGTCAGGGCCAGAGTCTGGCCCGCGCCGTCCACCTCTTCCACCTCGTCGTAGTCGGTGGGTCGGTAGCTGTCACGAACGTGCTTGCCTGTGCGTCTCGCCCCGACCGGGAAGCCGAGAGCGTCCCTGGCCGCCGCCGCTCGATTGAAGACGTCCGGGCGGTCGTCGGCAGTGATGACGGTGGCGGTCTGGACCGGCTGGCTTACCTTCGAGTTGTTCGCGCCACCGGCTCCGACTTCGATATCGGACCCGCCGGTGCTCGTGGCGACTATTCGGTCGGCCGTGACGACCAGACCGACAACCACCACGGCAACGGCCAGGACCGTCTTGACGGCTCCAGTTGTATTGAACACTGCAGTTGTCTTCGTTCTGGTCATCTTCACCACCCCGGGGTGCCGTTGTAGTTCGGGTTGCCCCACCAGTTGGCCTGGAACGGATTGGACGAGTCCGGATAGGCGTACCCGCCGATGCTCATCGCGTAGGTGAAGGCCTGGGATGCGGTTCTGAGGTGGAACAAGTTGACGTTGAGGTAGCTCCAGAACGCCTGCTCGAAGCGGAGCGCGGCACTGTCATAGGTGGAGTTCACGTAGCCGAGGTAGAACTCGCGCCGGGTGGACGACTTGGTCTTCTGGATCTGGAACGCGCCGGGCATGGTGCTCGCGTTCGCGCCGAGCTTGCATGTCGACATGATCACCAGGTTGAAGACCCCGCCAGCGGTCGCATTCTTGATCGAGCTGGACCGGATCATGTCCGTCGAGGCGCTGTTGCACCTGCCTGAACCGGGGTCCTGGAGGATGCCCGAATCGACGTTCGGATAGCCAGAGGCCGCCCAGTAGTTGTCGCCGTGCGTGTGCACGTACACCGCCCAGGGAGCCGCCACGTTGCCTAGGAATGCCGAGGCCGTGAACCCCGGCCCGAGCTCGCCACGCAGCGGGCTGTACCCGAGCTTGGCCAGCTGAGCGTTCGCAAGGTTGTAGAGCTGCTGGGGGTACGTATCCGTGAACCCCAGGCAGTTTGAGCTGAACCCGTCCGAGTTGGACCAGACGTCGCCCCTGTAGGCGAACGCAGCCTGTGCCGTCGCACCGAGCGTCGACGCCGCAAGCAAGATGGAAACGAGCAACAGTTCCGCTCGTTTCATGGGACCTCCTGTGTGAGGCGGGCGGACGGCGGACCTGCGGCGGGAAGCGCGGGTGCGAAGCGCAGGCGGCGATGCGCCGCGCGCCTCGTCGAAGGGACGTGGTTAGTCGATGAGCCCTCCCGGCAACTAGCGCGCCGTCAAGTAGGCCGACGGCAGCAGGCCTCAGCGGGGCGGTCGCCCAATCCTCTCGAATCGCTCGGCCGCCGCCGCGCTGACGGGCCGACTCTAGGTGGCCCCGCTTATCACCGGCTTATCTCGAGGTCGCCGTCGCCGCCACTTCGTTGCGACTCGGCGCGCCTGAGCCCGGGTCGTTGGACTGCTGCAGGACCGGGTTCGCGCTCGCCCTCGCCCTGGTGGTCCATCTTCACGTAGCGGATCGGCCCGCGGCGGAAGGCCAGGTCCGCGAGCGCTCGTGGCACGGCGACGAGCCATAGGCCGTTGAACAGCGATACGCGAATAGTCCGTTTCAATCGCTCGGGGGTGGAGAGGGCCTCACCGCCGTCGCGCCTCTCCCAGCGGAGCGAATCCCAGCCGAGCAGGGCGCTCACGCCCAGGTAGCCGGCAACGATCGAGGCCAGCGTTCGGCGCCGTCCGGTGACGGCGGCCGACGCCGCGGCCCCCAGGACGATCGGCGGCACGGCCAGCTGTCCGACGTAGGTGACGAAGTCGAGTCGAGCACCTACTGGCAGAAACGGGCTGGCCACTACCGCCGGGCCGTGCTCGAAGGCCCGCCTGAGTGCCCCCTCAGCCCACCGAAGACGCTGGCGCCAGAGGCGCTCTCCGCTTCGCACGGGCTCCTCCCAGACCTCCGCGTCCAAGGCCCAGGCGACGCGCTCTCCGGCTGCGGCAGCGATCCGGCTGGACAGGTCGATGTCCTCGGTCAATGCCGTGCTGCGCCATCCTCCGACGGCGGCCAGCAGCTCGCGACGAACCATGATCCCGTTGCCACGGAACTCAGAACAGCCTCCAAGCGCCCAGCGCCCCCGATTGAGCTCGCCGTCGAGCGTCTGCTCGTCCGCCTGCGCGCCCTGAAGCCAACCCTGATCCGCCTCGAGGATCCTGCGGCGCGCCGTCACCGCGTTCGCGCCGGCCGCGAAGTACCCCGCCGCGCGTCGCAGAAACCACGACTCGAGGCGGGCGTCCGCGTCCAGCACCAGGACCACGTCGCCCCGACAAACGTCCGGCTGAGCCGCTGTCAGGGCCGCGCCCTTGCCGTCCGGAAGGCCGTCCCCTCGTCGCAGGATCACGCGCGTCACCGCGGCGATGCCGCACTCGGCCGCGGCCGCCCGTACGGCAGCGGCCGTCCCGTCCGTCGATCTGTCGTCCACGACGATGAGCTCGAAGAGGGGCCGGCCGTCCCGGTCGCGGTAGTCCTGCCGGCCGACGTCGGCCACCAACTTTCGCAGGACGGCCGCCTCGTCTCGCGCGGCGACCACGACGCTGAACGTGGCCGGGTCGTCCGCGGCGGCCAGGGCGTCGGCGGCATCCGCCGGGGAGATGGGGGGCCGGCGTGAGGCCAGGGCTACCGGAACGGCGCAGCCGAGGGCGATTCCGGCCGTGATGAGTGGAACCGCACGGCCCAGACGTCTCCCGTTCGCCATGAGTCCCACGGCGAAGCCACCGAACAGGATCCCCACAGCGGCGGCGCGCCATGCCGTCGGAGTCGCAGGTACGGCCTCCCCCATATCGGTTTCGGCACCGGCCGGCCCGGTCATCGGGATGCCCGACCGTCATCGACATCCCGACTCGATCCGCGCGATGCGGCCGGATCGTGTGGATCGCCGGGGCCGGCAGCGGAGCCGAGTCCCCGATCGCCGGAAGTCAAAGCGGCGGTGATCGGGTCCACCGGGGCGCCACTCGGAGTGGACGGTGCCCGCGCCTCGGCTTCGGCCGGCAGAAGTGTCCCTCGACTTACATAGCTCGCCAGGCCCGACAGACACACGATAGACCCCACGACCAGGATGACCGCGGGGACGCCGACGGCATCGGCGGCAGCTCCCGCCACGATCATCGGGGCCAGGCTGGCAATCGAGACGATCATGTTCAACACGCCGAACACACGGCCCCGAACGTCTTCGGGAAGTTCCTCCTGAAGTTGGGTCTGAGATGAGATTGCCACGACCACGTAGGCGGCGCCGACAAGGAAGGCGATACCCATCACCAACGATAGGATCGAGACCACCCGGTTGGCCTCGGCCAACCCGTTGGAGGTGGCCCGTGCCTGAAGGAAACTGGATATCGGGCTGGCGAACGAGAGGAGGACGAGGAGGAGCCCCATGCCCACCATGCCGGCTTCGATCGTCCGCCGGCGGGGCAGGTACCGGCCGTACGAGTTCAATACCAGGATGCCTGTGACAATGCCCATTCCGATAGGCAGAACGATGAGGCCGAAGTCCTTGGGGTTCAGGCCCAGGGTTGTCTTGGCAAAGTCCGGTCCGAGCACGGCAAGGACACCGATCAGCGCACCTGTGATGCCCAGGAACGAGAGAGACCATCCGACGTTCCGATGATCTCGGATGTAGACCATCCCTTGGACGAACTCGCCGACCATCGTCTCGACGGCTCGCTCGGCGTCGGCGACCGTCTGGCCTGCGCTAATCTCGCGTGACGACACAGGCGGATCAGACGGCAGTGTCCAGCAGAAGACGGCCGCCACGAAGTAGAGGGCTGCGACGACCACGATCAACAGCTCAGCGCTGGCGAGGGCCACCATGAACGGCCCTATGAGGGCAAAGCCGAGCGCGAAGGCCACGTTCATGGTCAGCGTGAAGAGACCGTTGGCGGCCAGCAGCTGGTGCTTGGGCACCAGGAACGGGATCATCGACGCCTCCGCCGGCCCGAAGAACGTAGTCACGGTGGCGACGAAGATCATGAGCAGGTAGAGGCCAATCAGGTTATTGCCGACCAAGAGGATCGCCAGAACCGCCGCTCCCCGGAGCACGTTGGTGACCAGCAGCATGTGCCGCTTGTCGACCCTGTCGACGAAGACGCCGGCCAGCGCCGAGAAGAGGATCGCCGGCATCAGGAAGCTCAGCAGCAGGGCGCTCACCGCCGTGTGCGACGCGTAGGCGGACGAGATGATGATGGTCAGGCCGAAGATGACCATGTTGCCGCCGACCTGCGATGACGCTTGGGCCAGCCACAGCAGCAAGAACGGCCTGTTCCGGAGGACGGTGAGGCCGCCGGGCTCCGCACTCGGTGGACGGGGCTGACGCCGTGGCCGTGGCGTCCTTGCCTTAGGAGCGCTCGGCGAGATGGCGGCCTTCATCGGCCGGTGCCCGAGCCAGCGGGGCCTCCGCCTTGGCCCTGGGGCGCGACGGCGAGGCTGATGGCGGGATCGCCGCGCGACAGGAAGCCCGTCAGCCGCCGCTCCAGCGTCCGGCGCTCAAGCAGCAGGTGGCGATCGCAGCTGCGGCAGCGCAGTCCGATGTCGGCTCCGAGCCGGTCGACCAGCCACTCGCGGCCACCACACGGATGAGCGCGGCGCAGCGTCACCACGTCGCCAAGCCTGAATTCGACGACCTCGGGCTGACCTGGCGACACTACGCGGGCCTGTGATGAAGCGATGCGACGGGAATGCCCATAACGGCCGCTCAATCTATCAGAGCCTGGGGTGCGTTGCGGCAACTGGCCCGCAGCCGTTGTCCGATGGCAACGGCTGCGGGCGCAGACTCGGGCACCTGCATGGGCCCTAGGAGGGCGGTCCCCCGGTAGGCGTCTGCTCGCGTTGAGACTGCAGGAACAGCAGGGTGCCGGCTCCGAGCAGGATCAGGCCGCCGACGGCGATGAAACCGGCCAGGACCAGGGCGGTCGAGTCGGTGTCGTTCGGTGGGTTGGACCCCTGACCGCCCGGCGGTGTCGAGGCGGGGGCGGCCGACGCCGTGGGCTCGACCGGGGGCATGGTACCGGACGACCAGCCTGGCGGGATCGGGCCCGAGGGAGCCGGCTGCGGGCCGTACTGGATCGGCGCCGAGACGCCGTTGTCCGCCAGCCAGGCCTTGTTGAACGCGGCCGTGTCGATGCCGAAGGCGTCCGTGAAGGCCTCGTCGTCGGTTGCGCCCTGGCCGTAGGTCTTGAGTAGCTTCTGGAGCGCCGACTTGCCGTACTTGCGGATCATGAAGTCCACGGCCGAGACGGACTCGGCATACGAGAGGTAGACGCGCTCGGCAGCCTGGGAGAAGAAGCCGGCCAGGGCGGCGAGCGGCACGAGCGAATCGCCTTTGGCAGCCCCGGAGACGAGCCCGCGGTCGTAGCTGCCATAGCCCACTGCCATGTACCGCGCCAGACCCTCGTTCAGCCAGCGCGGCGGCGAGTGGTAGGGGTTGTCGGTGATGTCGCTGAAGACGATGTGAGTGAGTTCATGAGGCACGACGTCGCTGCCGTACTCCAGATCGCCTGGAGCGACGAGGGCGAAGCAGGTACGGTACGACGACTGGGTTACTCCGCCGATCGTTTCAGCGACGCTGAGACCTGCCTGGAAGGCGCTCTGACTGGGGTAGATGTAGAAGTCGACCGGCCTGGTCTCCTCGATGCCGAGGAAGGCGGCCGATTTCGGGAAGCCCTGCTCGCCGTACGCAAGCAGCTGCGAGGCGAACGCGTCCGTTCCCTGGATCCAGTGCATGATGACGAGCTTGCCGGCCTTCGACTTCCAGGTGTAGCGGTCGTCGGCGTACGTGACGTGAATGTCGGGGCCGGCCTGGGTCGTCCCGTCGGCGAAGACGACCTGGAAGTGAGCCGTTAGCGGCTGAAAGGGCGATAGGCCGCCGCTGGACGTGTCCAGGCTGTAGGTCAGCGAGCTGGATCCCGGACTCTCGAGTGTGTAGAGGGACGGACCGAGATCGCCGGGCAGCTGGATGAGGATGTCCGCCCCCTTGATTCCGCTGCCGCTGTACGGCTGGGTGAAGACGATGCTCTTGCCAAACGTAGACTCGTACGAAGGCATGCCGAAAATGACCGATGCCCCGGTCGCCACGCCGGGAGCGACCAGCAGCCCCAACACGGCGCACAGCAGCACCGCCGTGCCGCGGCGAACGATAGGGTGGCGGAAGAGCAGGCTCATGATCCCGACGCCCACGCGAGGCCGGCGTATCGCACCAGGCCCTGACTGTTCGGCAGGGCGCCGAGCAGACCCTTGGCCGCGAGCGCATACCCGGCCCCGAAATCGACCGGGATCACCGGCACCTGATCCTGCACGATCGCCTGCGCCCGATCGAACGCCTGCTGCATCGTCGCCGCGTTCGAGGCTGCAAGCGCGCTCGATACCGCCGCGTCGAAATCGTCGTTGGCCCACCGGCCGAAGTTGTTGAGCTGTCCGGAGCCAAGGAGAATCCCCAGGAAGTCGTTGGCGCCGGGGTAGTCGGCGACCCAGCCCATCTGCCAGAAAGTCGGCGGATCGGTCCCCAGCAGCGCGTCGTAGGTCCCCGCATCGAGCGCCAGGTACGAGATGTCGATGCCCAGGTTGTCGTGGAGCTGGCGGACTATCGCGGCGTCCAGATCCAGACCGCCCGTCTCCAGAGTGACCTTCGGGAAGCCGACGCCGCTGGGATAGCCTGCCGCGGCCAGCTCCGACTTCGCCTTGGCCAGATCGAACTTGGGGCCGTAGTCCGTGGCGCTATGGCCGGGCACGCCGTCGGGGACCATGCCCGTGGCCGGCACTACCAGCGGGTTGGACAGGAGGGTCACGATGCGGCGCCAGTCGATGCCCAGCGCGAAGGCCCGCCGGACGTGGACGTCGTTGAAGGGCGGCTTGGTCGTGTTGAAGCCGTAGAACTCCACCGACGGAGACGGCTCGATGCGAAGCGAGGGGCCGAGGGTCTCATCGTAGGCGACCCATGAGGCGTCGCCGCTGTAGATCGGCGTGTAGTCGAGATCGCCGGTCTGGAACATCTCCACCGAGCTCTTGCCGCCCGTGGAGCTCAGGAGATGGACGGTGGTTATGGCGGGCTTGCCGGCCCAGTATCGGGGGTTAGCCGCCAAAGTGGTCTCGGTATCCGTGAGACCGCTGAGGACGTAGGCGCCGCTGCCCACGAAACCGCCCGGCTTCAATAGGCTCGGCTTCGAATCGAGGTTGGGCGGAACGACGGCCAGCGTGGGGCCGGAGACTATGGCCGGGAAGTCCGCGGCCGGGTTCGTCAGGTCAACCTGGACGTCCGTGGAGCCTGAGGAGTGGATGCCGACGGAAGCGAGAGGCCCGCTCCCCTCTCGATAGGCTCGGGCGCCGACAATGCCATCGATGAGCGACGCGAGCGGACTCGGGTGGGCCGGATCGAGGACGCGCATCCAGCTCTTGACCACGTCGCTTGCAGTGAGGGCGGTGCCGTCCGAGAACGTAAGGCCGGGACGCAGGTGAAAGACCACGCGCTTGCCGCCGTCCTGCGTCTCCCAGCTGGAGGCCAGGGCCGGCTGAACGTGCTGTTTCGAATCCACGGCCGTTAGTGACTCGAAGAGCTGGGAGACCACTTGGGCGCTGCCTGCGTCCGACTGGACGGCCGGATCCAGGGAATCGGCGGCCGGACCCAGGATGGTGACGCTGTTTCGGGCGGAAGCGGCAACAGCGGGGTGCCAAGCCACCCCAACGCCCAGGATCAGCGCCAGCGCAGCCGTCGCGCAGGCCACGAGAATGCGGCCCCGCCGGCCATTGCCCGATCGTTCGGGAAGCGGCCACGGATAGACGTACATCACGGTGCGGTCGGCCCGGACAGGACGACGGCGAGCTGGAGCCCTGGCATTGCGGCAGTATAGGAGCGACTGGCCGAGCCCGCGGGAAGGGGTCCAGCCAACGGTCCGGGGCCATCCGGGCTGGCTCGTGCGCTCCTGCGCCACCGACGGTCGGAGGCCTCACCACACTGTCGGGTCACTCGGCTACACCACAGCGGTTCGAGACCCCTCCGCCGAAACGGCGCCTTGCCCGTCGCCGCCGGCGCCGTGATGTCCGTCATCGGCCCGGTGCGGGTGAGAGTGGGCCACGCCTCCGTGGCCGTGGAGATGCTCGTGGATGAGATTGGCCCGCACGAGCAGGTCCGTGTCGGCCAGAACGGCTGCCGGAGGTCCGTCGGCTACGACCCGGCGATCTTCGCCCAGGACGACGACCCGGCCGGCGATCATCGGGACGATGTCGAGCTCATGCGTGGCGACGATGAGCGTCCGCCCGGACGCCGACAGACGCCGGATCAAGTCCACCAGCAGCCACTTGGCACGTGGATCCAGCGAGGCCGTCGGCTCGTCCAGCAGGATCACGTCTGGACGCAGCGACAGCACTGACGCGATCGACGCCCGCTTCTTCTCGCCACCGGACAGCTCGAACGGGGCCCGGTCGGCAAGATGCGCGATCTCCATGGCGGCCAGGGCTTCGTCGCAACGCTGCTTGACCTCTTCCTGGCTGAGGCCGAGTTGCAGCGGGCCGAAGGCGACGTCGTCCAGGACCGTCGCACTGAACAGCTGGATGTCCGGATCCTGGAAGACCAGACCGACCTCGCGGTGGAAGCGGAATCCGTCTTCGCCCTGGGCGACGGCGGCCACGTCTCGGCCCAGGGCCCGCATGGCTCCGCCGGTCGGCCCCACGACTCCATCGAGCAGCTTGAGCAGGGTCGACTTGCCGCTGCCGTTGGCGCCGAGCAGGACGACTCGTTCGCCCGGCCATATCTGGAGGTCGATGCCGTCGAGCGCGACCTGCCGGCCCGCGTAGACATAGCGCACGTCACGCAGGTCGTACAGCGGCTCACCCGGCCCGACCGGGCCCGCATGGATCGCACGCTGGAGATCGGCAGTCATGGCAGCACCCGCCCGGCCAGTACGGCCGCAACGGCGATGACTGCGACTCCGCCCAGCGCCGCCAGATCGGAAGCGTGGAGCCGGTACGCGGCGTAGGTACGGACCTCGCCCGTGAAGCCACGCGCCAGCATGGCGGCGTAGACGTCGTTGCTCATCTTGAACGCCCGGCTCATGAGGTTGCCCATGGTGCCCGTTATCCAGCGTCGCTGTTCGCCGCCGCTGGTCCGGCCCACGACGCGGCTCTTTCGCGCCAGCAGGATCCCATTCGCCGTGTGCAGGAACAGGAAGATGTAGCGGTAGGTCATCGACAGAACGATCACGAAGACCTGGGGCGCCTTGAGCGCCCGAAGGCTCTTCAGGACGTCGGCCCAGGGCGTCGTCACCACCAAAAGCACGGCCAGTGAGACCGAGACGCCGACGCGGCTGACGAAGACCAGCGCGCCCTCCAGGCCGTTCCACGAGGGCGCAAGGTGGGCCGGTCCGATGGCCAGGTCGAAGACCCGCGGACCGGGGACGAAGAAGACGGCCGGCACCACCACGATTCCGGCGAAGAACGGGATGCCGAGCCATACGCGCTTCACGAAGAAACCGAACGGGACCCGGCTGGCTCGCGCCGCGCCGAGAGTCCCCGCGTACAGGAGCGCCAGGCCGGCGAGAGAGGTGGTCAGGCTGGCCGCCAGGATCGCCACGAGCATCCCGAGCATCTTCGCCCGCGGATCGCGCCGCTGCAGCCAGCCGGAGGACCTGGCGTGGTGCTCGGTGAAGATCGCCTGCTCGATGTTGCCGCTGATGCCGCCCAGCGTTTGCTCGAGCCAGCCGATCCGGCCCTCGGCCCGCGTGCCCCTGGCGACTGCCGGCGTCGCGGTCGTCATGGACCGACCGGGCTGCGGGAGGTCATGCTTCGGCCCCCTGTGGAATCACATCCGCCGAGCCGTTTCGCCGCAGGAGGCGGGCGAGGATGTACGCTGCTCCACCGACCATCAGGATGCCGAGGATGGCGGAGACCTCGTAACCCATTGCCGCATGCCAGAGGGGCGCACTGGCGTGGGAGAAGAACGGCAGCGGAAGGTTGTAGCCAGACAGCGGCGCGCTGAAGAAGCCCGAGAGATCCTGAAGTCCCGACGGAACGTAGCCGAAGGCCGCCTCCACATCCGTCGTACTCCCCTCCCCGTACGCGAACCCGGGAGCGATGAGCCCGAGCGGCGCTATCACTGCGATCGCCGCAAACGCGGCGCCGATGCGCTTCAGGGTGCGTGGCAACACCAGATATGCCGCCGGGACGAGCACGACGCCGATGACGGCGGTCACGACGAGCATCGTTGCCACGGACGGCCAATCGACCCGCGACCAATCGGCGCCGAACATGCGACTGGGATTGCCGCCGCCCTCCACCAGACCCACGATGGCGAGCACGACGGCGGTGCAGCTCACTGCGGCGGCCACGACTTGCCACAGCGGTCGACGCGCCGGGGTCCCGTCGGTTGCCGCATCCGGCGCGAAGATGCCCCGCAGGCCGGTCAAGTATTCGGGATGGCGGCGCTGCAGATACGCCACACCGAGGCCGGTGATCAGCCCCTCGACGATCGAGGCCCCGAACAGATGAGACGCCAGCATGGCCGGGATCGCCTCGGACAGACCGTACGGGCTGTACAGGGCGTGGCCGTTCTGCGAGAAGAGAGCCGGCTCGATGCCCAGTTCGATGCCGACCGCAAGAGCAGCCACGGAGATGCCGGTGTACGCGCCGATGCCTGCCGCGACGGCTCGGCGGGTGGAAAGCACTGGGGATCCGGCGGCGAGGAGTCTGTAGGTCGCGTAGCCCACGAAGGGCAGGATGATGGCCATGTTCAGGCAGTTCGCGAAGATCGCCAGCACGCCACCGTCACCGAAGAAGAGGGCCTGGAGTATCAGTGCCGTGCTCACGGCGATCGCGGCCGCCCAGGGGCCGAGGATGACGGCGATGAGCACCCCCCCTACTCCGTGAGCCGTCGTCCCACCCGGAACTGGCACGTTGAACATCATCACCGTGAAACTGAGCGCGGAGAAGATGGCCAGAAGCGGCACGGTCCGGTTGTTCAGGACCTTCTTGACCTTCTGCGTGGCGAGGGCCCAGACCGGGACCGTTGGCACCGCCAGGGCAAGCGAGATGGCCGGGGCGAGATAGCCATCGGGGATGTGCACCGTCTGATCCTCCGTCGCACCTGACGAGACTCGTGGCTATTGCAACCCGTTGCGCTACAAGCCTAGTCTACGCGCATCGCGCAATGCGCCACAATCCGACATAGCAGAGAGGACCGCAGAGTGGCACGGACCGAATCGGGCGAGCTTCAGGTGGGTCCCACCACCAGCCCATGGGACGGCGTCGCCGATCGGTTGCGCGCCAGCGGGCTGCGCTGGACTCCTCAGCGGCGAACCCTGGTCGAGGTGTTGCGCGAGCAGGAGGGCCACGTCACCGCAACTGAGCTGATAGCTCGTTGCCGCGAGCGCGACCAGACCACCACTCCCTCGACCGTGTATCGAACCCTCGACGTTCTGGAGGACTTCGGTCTGGTCAGGCACGGCCACGCTCCCGACGGCCGCGAGGAGTACCACGTTCTGCCCGACCAGGTTCACGGCCATCTCTACTGCGATGGCTGCGGCACCACGTGGGAGATCAGGCCGGAGACCGGGGCCTTGATCGTGCGTGCGCTCGCGGCCGATCTCGGCTTTGCCGTGGACCTGACGCACGTAACGATTTCGGGACGCTGCCAGGGCTGTCACGACTAGGCGGGCGGCGCGTCGCAGCCGTGCGACCTGCCTGTTCGGTCAGACTCCGACCGCAGCCGACCTAACCGGCGATCAGGTCAACCGTACGTCCCCGAAGACGTGGCGCCGGCCCACGATCGTCACGGGCTCTTCGAAATGGATGCCGCCCGAAGGCTCGCGCCGGTAGCCGCACACCACCACGGCCGGGTCGCCGTCGCGGTGCTCGAGGTCGATCGCGATCGCGTCCATCAGCCCGCCGCCCTCTTCGCGGGGAACGAGCGCGTCCCAGCAGACTGCACAGGCTCTGATGGTGCCCGTTCGTGCGGCCAGACGAAATGTGGCGTAGAGCGCATCGACCATCAGCGGATTCGACGGCTCTGCCAGGGTCGGCGACACATCGACCAGGGCCAGCTGCCCACCGGCCGCGAGGCGAGCACCGAACGGCCGGAATCCGCCCGTCTCCTCGAGCATCGTCTCGGCAAGCCCGAGCAGCGGCGTGACCAGCTCGTCGAAGTCCGTCCGGATCGCCTGTTCCATCGTTGCTCCTGAGTGTGCCCGCTGCTCTCGAGCCGCAGCGTGACGGCACGTCGTCGCCCAAGAGGGATCGGACGGGCGAATGCCGGCTGGAATCCGGCGTCGCGGAGATGCTTTCCGGACCCGTCCGAGCGCCGCGATGCCAGTCCGATCCCTCGTCAGGACGGCCGGGAGCGAGCTTCTCGGGAATCGGCCGCTCCGGCGCGAAGCGCCGTCCATGCAGCCCAGCTCGCCAGGGCCATGCCGGCCGCGAAGACGGGCCACGGATACCAGCCCGGCATCCGACCGCTCATGAGTCCGGGAGCGTCGAGGGTGAAGCTCAGCACGACCAGCAGGCCGCCGGCGAGGCCGGTGGCGAATCGCTTGCTGTCCGCCTGCACAGGACGCCCGAGACGGCTCGCATAGGCGGCAGCCAGACCGAAGCCTATCAACGCCAGGCTCACGGCCACCGGCGCCCAGACGGGTCCGGCCCAAGGCACGGGAATGAGGAAGAGCAAATCCCAGGTCCCAGGTGAGTGGGGCCAGCCGACGAAGACCCACAACCACCCGTAGTAGGCGATGTCCCAGGCACCGAAGGCGACCGCGGTCCAGGCCAGCCGATCCAGCCAGCGGCTTCCGGCCAGGCATCCGAGGGCGGCGAGCATCGCGAGCGTCGCAAGCTCGCGGCCTACCTCGATGGCGGCCAGGTCCCCCACCGCTTCCGGCCCGCGCAGAGGGAAGAGCTGGTCCGGCGAGATCGAGAGGGCGCGCTGCAGGTACACGACGCACGCCGATTCCAGGTAGGCCATGGCAACGGCGAAGACGACGACCGTCAGGGCGAGCGTTCGAAACCGCATGCGCGCCTCCTGGCTGGCAGGCGTCAGACTACCGGATGGCAGCACGCCGGACCTTCTTCTCCGTCGCCGATGCGGCCGCCGGCCTGGGGACTGCTAGGCGGCGGGGAGCTGCTGCGCGATGGCGTTTCGCAGACCGACAGCGATGTTGTAGCACTGCTGCTTCATGCGGGTTTCCATCCCGAGGAGCGTGATCGCGAAACCCATCCCCTCCGCCACGCTGACGGTCACCTGGCGCCCTCCCGGGCCCTCGATGACGTCGATCACGATGTCCGTGGGAAGCCAGTCCAGGGGCACGAATGCGCCGCCGATGATCCGCGTCATGAGCCATGACCCGAGCTTGCCGATCACCCGAGCGCCCATGACCACCGGCTTGCCGCCCTTGGCCCCGAGCACCTTGTAGGCGGCCTCGACGCACTGCTGGGGGCTCGCAGAGGTCATGGCCGACTCCTGGTAGAAGAACCGCGGCATAGCGGTATCCCTCCTCGGCTGGCGCAAGCGTGGCGCCCCCGGCCGGACTCGAACCGACGACGCCCGCCTTAGGACGGCGGCGCTCTGTCCACTGAGCTACGGGGGCTCACGGCGATGTTACCGCGTCCCGAGGCTAGCGCGGCAGATCAGGCCGCTACTCCGGCTCGAACCTGAAGCGGGCGCGGTCGCGAACCAGGCGCCCCACCGGATGCCGGGGCTCGTGGGAGAGGACGATCGTCCAGCCCTCGTCGGCGGCGCGGGCGAAGAGCCTAGCCTTGACGGCCACGGAGTCGAGCGGGAAGTCGTCGAAGGCCGTGACCCACTTTGGATTGGCGCTCCACGGCCGCATGAACAGGTCGCCGAAGAAGGCCAGCGTCCCCTTGCGGCCACGAACGATCACTCCCTGGTGACCGGCCGAGTGGCCGCCGGTGGGGACGACAGAGACGCCCGGTAGTATCTCCGCTTCGCCATCCACGGTTCCGGACAAGCCGAGGTCGCGGACGAGCCGCAGCTCCGGCTGGTCGTAGCTGGCCACGAGGCGCGGATTATCGCCCAGCGCTATCTGCCACTCGGCGAGCTGAGCCACGAAGCTTGCCCTCGGGAACGCGCGCGAGCCGTCCGCCTGCAACACTCCGCCGGCGTGGTCGTAATGGAGGTGGCTCACGGCCACCACGTCCACCGTGTCCGCCGCGAACCCGGCCGCCCCCAGGGCCGGCAGGATCCAGGGTCCCTGGTAGCTACGCATCCGGCGACCCTTGTCGTCGATTCGGTCCCCGATCCCGGTCTCGACCAGAGCCCGCCCCGAGGCCGTCTCCACCAGCAGGCAGTTGAGCGCCTGGAGCAGGCGGTGATCCTCGTCGATCTCATCGACAACGAGCCGGTCCCACATCAGTCGCGGCACGACTCCCAGCAGCGCCCCGGCGTCGGAGCGGAACGTACCCGCCTGGATCAGAGCGACGCGCGTCCCACCGCCGAGCTCGGCAGACCAGGGGACCGCGTCGTTGAGTGTCGTCATCGACCGGGTCGAGCGGAGCCGTCCACGCCCCGGCGGCCCTGCTCGAAGTCCTCGAAGTAGGCCGAGGCCGTCGGTTCGGACTGACCCTGGTACTTCGACCCGAGTCCAGTCGATCCGTACGGTCGGTTCACCGGGCTGGACATGGCGAAGAAGCTGATCTGGCCGATCTTCATGCCGAAGTACAGCGCGATCGGGAGATTGGCGACGTTCGACAGCTCGAGCGTCAGCTTGCCCCTCCAGCCCGGGTCGACGTAGCCGGCGGTCGAATGGATGAGCAGGCCCAACCGGCCGAGCGACGACTTCCCTTCCAGCCGAGCCACCAGGTCGTCCGGCAGCTCAACCCATTCGAGTGTCTGGCCCAGCACGAACTCACCGGGATGGAGCACGAAAGGCTCGTCGTCGGCCACGCTGAGCAGCTCGGTCAGGTCCGGCTGGGGCACGCGAACGTCGATGAATGCGTAGCGGCTGTTCCGGAAGACACGGAAGCTGCGATCGAGATGGAGGTCGATCGAGGAGGGCTGCAGGTCGGCCTCGTCGTAAGGCTCGACCTTGACCCGATCGGCTGCCAGCGCGACCGCTATGTCGCGATCCGACAGGACGCTCATTTGACCGTGGCTCCGCTCTCGCGCTGCGCGTACAGGTTGTCCACCTCTCGCTTGAGCGCCTCGAGGTCCTCGAAACTCTGATAGACGCTGGCGAATCTGATGTACGCGATCTGGTCCAGTGCTCGGAGCTTGTCCATTGCCAGGCGGCCGATCTCCGACGACTCCACCTCCGTGGCGCCTCCGGCCCGCAACTGAGCTTCTATCTGATCGGCGGCCTGCTCGGCGGCGTCGTCCGGCAACGGCCGCCGGGTCAGGGCCTTGCGGAACCCCGAGACGAGCTTCTCGCGGTCGAAGTCCTGGCGCGAGCCGTCCCGTTTGACGACCACGAGTCGCGGCGCCTCGATCCGCTCGTAGGTCGTGAAGCGAGTGCCGCAGGTCTCGCATTCGCGCCGCCGGCGGATGCTGACGTCGTCGAGGTCCCGGGAATCGACGACCCGCGTCTCTCGCTCGGCACACCGCGGACAACGCATCGGTTTCCGACCTCCTGCACGCCACCTCCGATGGCTCCAGGGAGGATAGCACCGCCCGCCGAAGGCTCCGTCGGCCCGGCCTCAGCCGCCCCGCGACCACCTGCCGGCGTCGCCGTCGGCCTCTCGGGCTATCTGCTCGCCTCTGGTGCGGATCGCCTCTCTGGCGTGGACCAGGTTGAGGTAGCCTCGCTTGACCGCCGTCTCGCCTTCGCCGATATGCTCGACCGCCCGCTCCAGCATCAGCTGGCGTCCGTGCTCGATCAGATCGACGGCACGCTGGGCCCGCTCGATCTCGGCGACCAGGCTCGCTCCGGCCTCGTGGCCCGGGTTCCTGCGAGCGATCGCTTCCGCCTCCTCAGCGTAGCGGCGCAGTGCGTCGGCCGAGGCGCGCAGGCTGGGCGCTCCGGACTCGGGGCCGGATTTCCTGCGGCGCAGGTCGTCGACGATCGCGCATAGCTCCATCAGCGAGATGTCCGCGCGATGGGCGAGGTCGGCCGCGGCTCTGTCCTGCTGTGCGTTGCGGCGCAGCTCTCCGCCGACGATCAGGACCCGCCACACCACATAGACGGCTACGACGCCCATCGCGAAAGAGACGACGAGTGGGGCCAGCGCGTCGACCGACATGGCTGTGCCTCAGGCTCGAAGGGATAGCGGATGGCAGCGGTCGTTCATCGAAGAGACCAACTGGCACGTCCTCCGGCGCAGCGACTCCCCCCACTCTAGCGAATGACGGACCTGGGCGAGTGACGGACCCGTCGGCGAGGCTCACCTCCGTCCCGCCGGAGAGCGGGTCGCTAGGGCGCCCCCCTGCGCGGCAGCGGCCGCTACGCGGGGCCGCCTCGAGCGGCGCTTCCGCCGACGCGACGTGCGCTCCGGGCCCCTCGGGGCGGCTTCTGCCCGCCCCCGGGCTCTCTCTGGCGACGCCACGCATCCTGTTCACCGGCCACGGCCGATACCAGCCTGACCGATCGGATCGCAGCCTCGGGCTCTGCTTCCCGGACCATGTCGTAGACGGTCAGGGCGGCCACGGCGGCGGCCGTCAGGGCCTCCATCTCGACGCCGCTCGCGCCCACGGCAGCGGTCTCGCTGCGGATTCGTACGGCACCAGCCGCCCGGTCCGGGACCGCCTTCACGAGCAGATCCGTCAGCCCGCCGGAATGGACCAGTGGAATGAGGTCGCTCGCTCGCTTGCCGGCCATCACACCCGCCAGCTCGGCCACGCTCAGCACGTCGCCCTTTGGATTCGTGCCATCCACGATGGCGCTCAGCGTCTCCTGAGAGACCGCGACCTCTGCCTCGGCCACGGCACGGTGGACCGTGCGGGGCCCTTCGGTCAGGTCGGGCATTCGCGGCCGCGCAATCCTCTCGACGTGCCCCGACCTCCGCCGTCCCGAACGCGACCGGTCCTCGAAGATGTCGCCCCCGCCAGGCCTCGCCTGCGAAGTCATGCCAGGCCCTCCTCAACTGTCAGCCGGCCGATCGCCGGACGGAGCGCGGCCGTGGTCGCATCGGGCGGCCCAGAGGCCACGGCGCCGGGCGTGGGTTCAGAGGCCACCAAATCCACCCCGTTTGTCCTGTCCGGTCACAAGCTTCTCGCGCTGCTGCTCCTCCGCCTTCGCATGGACGAGCCGGGCTGCCGAACGACGTGTGACGAGCGCCAAGGCGCTTCCGGCCGGGCCGACCAGGAGGGCGTCCAGACCGGAACGCTCCAGCGTCTCCAGCGCGGCCCACAGGCCGGTGTCTGCGCTAACGCGGGGGACATTGGCGATGGGAACCATTACCTGCTCCGTCCGTATGCTGGTCCACGACCGCCGCGGGATTCGGCGGATCTGGGCGGTCCCGATCAGGCCCAGCAGTTCCGCTCCCCGTTCGACGAGGGCGGCCGTGCCGAGCAGCTCACCAAGATAGTCGCCCGCGAACACGTCGAGGGTCAGTTGGGGTGGCACCCGGGCCGGGTCCGGGTCGGTGGCGTCGCTAACGCGCACCCCCGCCACCAGGCCCTGGAGCAAGGCTCGGCGATCGAGCAAACGGCTGGACCCGAGGATCAGCCAACCCGCAATCACCAGTGCCAAACCGGCGAACGGGTCCGTGACGGCCATGGTCACCGCTCCCGTAACCATGAGCCCTCCGCCGACGTAGCGACCCACTCGAACGGCAGCCGCCGTGGCGGCGGCTTCCTGGCCGGTCCGGCGCCATGCCACGGCGTGGAGGATGCGGGCACCATCCATCGGGTAGCCCGGAATGAGGTTCACGAAACCCAGGAAAGCGTTGAACACGCACACCATGACGATCACGAATTGGATCGCCTGCAGGCCCTGGGGCGCTCGGTCGATGTCGATCGCGCCGTACGTGAGGAGCGCGGCGGCTGCGCCGAGAATGACCGTAGCTGCGAGGCTCAGAGCCGGGCCGGCGAGCGCGGTCCGGAACTCCTGTCCCGGCGTTCGAGGTCTCACCTCCATCACGAACGTGCCGCCGAGCAGCTGAACCACCACTACGGGCCCCTCCATCCCGTTCCTTCGGGCCACCGCGACGTGGGCCAGCTCGTGGGCCGTCACCGATACGAAGACCAGCGCGGCCGTGGCGATGGAAGTGCCCCACGCCAGAAGCGCCGGCCAGTCGGAGCCGCCGCCCGAAGTCAGCTCGAGGCCGAAAACGACGGTGATGAAGGCGAGGATCGGGATCCAGCTCCAATGGGCCCGTACCTCCGTGCCGAAGAGGCGGCCGAGCGGAACGTTCATCGTGTCGCCTCCGGCGTGCCGGCCGTGTCGGTGAGATCCACCGCCCGGCCGAGGTGCCGACAACCATACGCGACGCCGAGCGAAAGGATGAGGACGGCGACGGCCAGGGCCACGCTGGTCTCCGACCAGAACTGGTCCGGGAAGAGCTGCACGAGCTTCTCGGTCCGCGGATCGAAGGTGTACGTGCCCGGCGGAAAGAAGACCTCGTGGAATAACCCGAAGGCCTGGTCGAAGAAGACGGCGAAGGCCAGTCCCACGACGATCACGCCGCCCGCCAGCACAGAGGCCCCTGCCGCCGCGGCCCGCCAGAACCAGCGCCGCCCGCGGCTTGCCAGGCCGATAGCGGCGAGCAGCACGGCCGCAACCAGGGCCGCGCCGCCCAGGCCGGCGAGCACGGTGCGGACGTCCGCCATGTGGCCTCGCTCGCGCTCATCGAGAACGGGCTGGCCGTCCACCGCGACATCGAACGTGGGGGGTCCGAGCACGAGATCGGAGAGGATGCTTCCGGTCACCTCCCGAAGCTGCGATGGCGTATAGCCGGTCAGGCCCGCCACATTGGTGCGATCCTGGTCGAAGCCCACCCAGATCGGATTGAGGAACAACAGGACTGCCACCGCGACGATGACGAACGGGGTGGCCACCGCGGCGCCGACCGCCGCGACACGTTCCAGGGGCGAGAGTCTCACGCGGCCATCGTAGCGCCTGGAGGCTGATCGCCCGCGAGCGCAGGGCGGGCCGGTGAATCAGTAGGGCGAAGACCCCAGCGCGGCGGCCTCGCGGCGGACGATCTGCCAGACCAGATCCAGGTCGGCGTCCTCCGTCCTCAGGTTGGCGATCGCCACCCGAATCACGAAGCGGCCGTTGAGTCTCGTGTGCGACAGGAAGGTCTGACCGGTGCGATTGATGGCCTCCATGAGCCTGGTGTTGAGCTCGTCCAGGCGCTTGGCCACGGCAGGGTCGTCTCGATTGGCTGCCAGTGCGGTGGGCACATGCCGGAAACAGATCGTCGAGAACGGCACGGGAGCGAGGCGTTCGAACTCCGGATCGGCGTCCACCCAGCCGGCGAACCGTTGGGCCATGGCCAGGTGGCGGTCGATGCGACGGCGCAACCCTGCCAGGCCGAAGTACCGCACAATCATCCACAGCTTGAGCGCCCGCAGGCGACGGCCCAGGGTGGGCGTGTACTCGTTGTAGTCGCGAATCGGGCCGTCCCGGTCGAGTGTTCGGAGGTACTCCGGCACGAGGCTGAAGGCGTCACGCAACACCTCCATCCGGCGTGTCAGCAGCAGCGAGGCGTCGACGGGCGTGAAGAACCACTTGTGCGGATTGGTGACGACCGAGTCGGCGTCTTCCCAACCGGTGAACGGACCGCGTCGCTCCGGGATCAGGGCCACGGCGCCGGCGTAGGCCGCATCCACGTGCAGCCAGATGCCTTCGCGACGGGCGATGCGGGCCATCTCGGCGATCGGGTCGGACGACGTGGTGGATGTCGTGCCGACCGTCCCGACGAGCGCGATCGGTCGAACCCCGGCCTTTCGGTCGAGCGTGATCGCCTCCTCCAACGCGTCGATCCGCAGCTCGAAGCGATCGTTCGTGGGTATCTTCGAGAGACCGGCTCGGCCAAGGCCGAGGGTCATGCAGGCCTTCTCGATCGACGAGTGAGCCTCGGCGGAGGCGTAGACCCGGAGCGCAGGCACGTCAGTCCGCCCCGCCAGGCCGCCGCCGGCCGCGTCCAGGCCCGCCGCCTGGCGGGCCGCGGCCAGGGCCAGCAGCGACGAGGTCGACGCCGTGTCGGTCAGCAGGCCGTCGAATTCCGGCGGCAGGCCGAGCCCCTGGCGCAGCCAGTCGACCACCACTCCCTCGAGCTCGGTGCCGGCGGGACTGGTCCGCCACAACATCGAGTTCGAGTTGAGCACGGCCGTCAGCATCTCGCCGATGATGCCCGGCCCCGAGGCAGAGCTGCTGAAGTAGGCCAGAAATCGAGGGTGCTGCCAGTGAGTGACGTTGGGCTCGAAGAGACGGCGGTAGTCGTCGAGGATGGTCCCGATCGGCTCGGGCTGCTCGGGGGGCTGCGCCGGAAACAGTGGCCGCAGCGAGCCCGGCTCCAGCTGCGGCATGACGGGCCTGTCCGCGACGCCGCTCAGATAGTCGGCCATGATGTCGACGGCGGCGTGGGCAGCCGCTCGGAAGTCGTCGATCTCCATGTCGCCCAAGCCGGAGATCTGTTGAGCGTCGAGATCACCGTCTCCGGGAAGGTGCTGCGAGATATCCGCGCGTCCGGCCACCATTCGTCACTCGTCCAGGCTCACCCGGATCCGGCCGCGCTCGCGAGCCTTGGATCCCGGCCGAGTTTACCCCGGGCCGCCCCGTTCGGCCGGAGCGGAGATCACGGGGCCGCGGGGCGCCTACTTGAGCTTGAACGAATCCATGAAGTACTTGGGGTAGATCTCGTCACCGGGCGACGACATGGCCATGAGGACATAGAAGCGGGATCCCACGAACGCCATTCGAAGGTCGTAGACCGCTGTCTTGGTCGACATCGTCTCGTCCTTTGCCGGGTACGCGCCGACCGTCGAGTCGGATGTCGAAACCACCGTGCCGCCGGCACTCTGGGCCATGGAGGCGGCCATCACCGAGAGGAGCGTGGACGAGTCGATTCCCTTGAACAGCGATGCGTCGAAATCGACGTACATCACCATGTATCCGTTCAACCCGCCCTGACCCGTGACGGCGTAGACGGTCGCGTCGCCCTTGTAGGCGCCCGTGCCTATCGCCTGGGTCATCTTGATCGGCTTCGGCGACGCACCCGGGAAGAGCACGCTCCACTTCCCATCCGGCGAGGTGTACCTGGTCCACGTGCCAGCAGGAGCCGGCTCGACGGTGCGCGTCGCCGGCGTCGGCTCTTCGGTGGCCACGGCCGAGCGGGTGGCATGCGGCGTAGGCGAGTCCGTGGGCACGTCCGTCGGCGATTCGGTCGGCGAGGCCACGGCAGTGGCAGAGGCCTCGGGCACGTGCGAGGCGCTCGAGGACTTGGGGAGCGCCACGAAGACGATGCCGCCGGCGACGACGAGCAGTGCGATGCCGAGGAGGATGAGCGCAGCGCCGAGGTCCCTCCGGGGCGGCTGAGTCGCCGGCATCGGCGCGTATGCAGGCATCTGGCCAGGCCATGGCGGGGGCGTCTGGCCCGGCATCTGACCGTAGGCTGGCGGGGGCATCTGGCCCGGCCCGGCCGAGCTCGCCGTGAACCGGGAGTCGAAGCCGCAGTTGCCGCACAGCGTGTAGCCGGGGTACAGAGGCGCGCCGCATCTTGGGCACCATGCCGGAGCGGGAACAGCGCGGAAGTCGAGTCCGCAGCCCCCGCAGATAGGAACGTCACCCTGGCGCGGAGTCCCGCATCGTGGACAGATGCCGATCATCGAGTCCCCCTCTGTGCGCGAGAGAGTGGTCGGGGCGGAGCGATTCGAACGCTCGGCCTCCTGAACCCCATTTCGACCTCGGGCGCACCTGTGGGGTTCCGACAGACCCGCTCACGCACGATTATCGCCATTTGCCAGGCCCAGTGGAATGCTCAGAACCGCACCGATCCGATGGCGTAAGGGATGCGGTAAGGGACAGACCCCGCCCTCCGGCCGCGCTGCGCCCCCCTCTCAGTCGGGTCTGCGCTGGGGTCAGAAGCAACGCCTCACCCGCCTCGACCCCTGCGGTCGGCGCTACTGGATTCAGACCGAGCCAACCGACCTGAATGTCCCATTCCAACTGGCCTGCGAACTCATCGGCCGTGACCGCTGGGCACACGAGGCTGCTGGCTCAGGGGGGCGGTCTGCCGCAACGCGCCCGCCTATTCCACGAGCAGGAAGATGGTGTTGTCGTTGTGAATCACGCAGACGATCACCACGTAGGTGCCGTCGCTAACTACCCAGGCCAAGTCGGCGGACATCGTCGAGACGGCCGCCGGCAGGGTTTCCGGTTGCCAGCTTCTACCGTCGGTCGAGGTCCAGACCCTCGGCGGCCCAGCCGGGCTTGTCGCCGTGTCGATCGATCCCCCGGCGGCGGCGACGTAGCCATTCGGACCCTTTCCAACGCTCGCGAGCCGACCCTGGCCGGGCGCCTCGCTCTGGGATAGCGTCTGCGAGAGTGTCCAGTGGAGTCCGTCCTGGCTGGTCCACACAGGCAGGCGACTCGTCTCATCCACTGATCCGAACGACACGTACCCGCCACCAGTTGCCTCGAGAACAGGCCCGAGACGGTAGTACTCGTATCCAAGGGGGGCGGGGCCCGTCCAGGCTTGCGTCCATGTCACCCCGTCGGGCGAGAACCATGTCGCCGCCCGATCTCCCAGAAAGCCCTCAATGGCGTAGCCGCCAGACACCGAGATCAGTTGGAGGACGCTGGCGTTCCAGGGCAACCCGGCCGCGGTCACGCGCTGCCAGCTGGTCCCGTCGGCACTGCGCCACATCAGGTCGGGGCTCGCTGACTGGGCGAATGTCCAGGCGAGGTATCCGGCCGGCCCCACGGCCAGGCCGCTAACGCATTCGAGATCACCGGACGGTGCCGGGAGGATCGCGCTCTGCCACGTCTTGAAGTCGGATGTGGTCCAGGCTTCGAACGAGTTCGTCCCGGAACCCGCCCCGCCGTAGTTGGAGCAGCCGACGGCGACGGCCATGTCTCCCGAGTAGGCCACGGCCTCCACGGAGCCGGGCACCGTCGACTGCATCGTCCAGACGCTGCCGTCAGACGAAGTCAGAACGTCGCTTTCCGGGTTGAAGTCCTTGTCCTGGCGCAGAACGAAGGCAACGAAGCCCCCCTCGGGTCGCGCGAAGACGGTTGGGCCTCCCGGCGAGGCCTCGCCCTCCATGCTGGGCAGCTGGTCGACCACCAGGCGCCAGTGAGAGCCCGGCGCGGTCCTCGAAGTCGGTGTCGGGGCAGTGCTCGAACTGGCCGTGCTGCTGGGCATTGGACTCGATTGCCCGATTGGCGAACGCGAGTAGGTGAAGACAGAAGCAACGACCACGGCCAGGATGACCACGGCCGCGGCGGCGCCAACAAGGCTCGCCGCTCGGCCGGCCAGCCACAACCGCGGTCGACGGCTGCCCGGCCGCGTGGCCGTGACGGACTCGAGTGTCTCGCGCAGGGAGGCGGGCGCCTGACCGGGCGCCGACCTGGCCAACCAGACGCGGATCGCCTTCTCCTCGCGTGTCTCCTCGACCCGTGGACCGTTCATCTGGAGGCCTCCTCGAAGGGCGCCATCGCTTTCCGCATGGACTTGAGGGCGTAGTGAAGCCGCGACTTCACGGTTCCGGCAGGAACGGCCAGCCGTTCGGCGATCTCGTCCACCGAGAGGTCCCGCCAGTAGCGCAGGACGACGACGATGCGCTGATCGGGCGTCAGCCGCTCGAAAGCCGGAGCCAGCTCCATCCGGCTCAGCGCGCCAGCGTGCGTGTCGGCGGCAGGTTCGGCTATCGCGTCGGCCAGCTCGACGACGCGAATGGTTCGACCGTGGCGCAGCCGGTTGCGGCAGACGTTCACCAGAATCCGATCGAACCAGGCGTCGAAACGGCTCGGGTCGCGAAGGCTGCTCCAACGCGACCAGGCTCGGGCGATGGCCTCCTGAGTGGCGTCCTCGGCCTCGTCGCGATTGCGCAGGACGAGGGTGGCGAGCCGGTAGCTCTGCAGCAGCCGGGCGTTGTCGAAGGCCGTGAAGGCTTCGACCCGCCGGTCACGCCAGACCCGATCCGGGGAGGACTCGGGATGGGCGTCACCGGTGACGATCGATCCCAACGGCGGCTTTCTAGAACCCCGCAGAAGCTGCAACCGGACCTCCCGTGCCATTCTGGCGGCCCTCGCATCGCGCCGCACGGCGCCTGAACTTCAGACACGCCAGGGGTCTTGAACGTTCAATGCGCGGCGATGCCGAGACCTACGGAGGGTCGCCGGTGAGATCTTGGGCGCGTGCACGCTCGACTGGTCGCCGCCCATCCTCAGCCAAACGAAAACGCCTGGCCGTTGGGCCAGGCGCTGCTCAATGTTGGATTGTTGCCTATGCAACAAGTGATGGGAATGGTCGGGGCGGAGCGATTCGAACGCTCGGCCTCCTGAACCCCATTCAGGTGCGCTACCAGGCTGCGCCACGCCCCGACGCCCGACAGGATAGCAGACGGCGAAAGCGCTCCCGCGCGACCGCTCTCGTTGCGCGACCGCAAGGCGCCTTCGGCCTTCAGCGCTGCGGGTGGCGCTTGCCCGTGGTGAGCCGCTTGGAGCCGCTCGTCCCCTTGCGCGTCGGCCTGGGACCCGGGCCGGCCGATGAGCTCGAGCGCGAGACCGCGGCCGATCGGGGCGAATGACTCCCGGCGCCGCCTCTCGCCGGGCCTTCCGATCGTCCGCTGGCCCGTTCGCGGAAGACGAGCCGCACGGGCGTCCCGTCGAAGCCGAACCCAGCGCGAAGCTGGTTCTCGAGGAAGCGCTTGTAGCTGAAGTGGACCTGGTCCGCGTGACGCGCGAAGAAGACGAATGTCGGCGGCGCCACCGCCACCTGAGTCGCGTAGAAGATCTTGGGCGGGCCCAGCTTCCCGGCCGGCGGCGCCTGGCGGAGAGATGCCGCGCGTATGAGGCGGTTCAGCTCCGGCGTTGGGATGCGCTTTCGCCGCTCGCCCCAGACGTCCACGGCCAGCTCCAGCACGCGGCTCACACGCTGGCCGGTCTTGGCGCTGATGGACACGACCGGCGCGAAGTCCAGGAACGGCACCTCTCTGCGCATGGCGGACACGTACTCGTCGAAGGTGCGATCCGTCTTCTCGGCCAGCAGGTCCCACTTGTTCAGGGCGATGACCAGGCCCCTGCCCTCTTCGGCCACGAAGCCGGCCACGTGCGCGTCCTGGGCCGTGAGGCCCTGGAACGCGTCGACCACCAGGACAGCCACGTCCGCCCGATCCACGGCCTTGAGCGCCCGCAGCGTCGAGTAGCGTTGGGCGTCCTGGCCGCTGGCCACCTTGCCGGGTCTCTTAATGCCGGCCGTGTCGATCAGGACGATCTCGCCGCAACCCCACGCCAGATGGGTGTCGATGGCGTCCCGAGTGGTCCCGGGGATCTCGCTCACGATGGCCCGATCCTCGCCGAGCAGCGAGTTGAGCAGGCTCGACTTGCCGACGTTGGGCCTTCCGACCAGGGCGATCGAAATCGATCCCTCTTCCTCCTCGAAACCCGAGGGCAGCTCCGCGCCATCGCCGGCCGGCAGCTCGACCGCCTCGGCGTCACCCGCGCGCACGGTGGAGAGGCGTCCGGCAGCCATGTCGCGAGCCCACTCGTCCGCCTCCGCCTGGCGACGCTTGCGCGCCAGCTCCTTCTCGCTCTCGGCTGGGAGGGCCCAGACGATCGCGTCCAGCAGGTCCGCCACGCCCCGGCCGTGGGCCGCGCTGATCGCGTAGGTCTCTTCCCAGCCGAGCGAGTAGAACTCGGCGGCTTCGGTCTCGCGCTTGTCGTTGTCCGCCTTGTTGGCGGCCACGAGGACCGGCGCCCTGGCCTTTCGGAGCAGGCCAGCAGCCTCCTGGTCCGCCGGCGTCATGCCGGAGATGCAGTCCACGACAAACACGATTACGTCGGCCTCGCCGATCGCCACACGCGCCTGCTCCTGGACCTTCTCCTCGATGGGATCGCCGGGGCGGATCTCGAGACCCCCGGTGTCTACCGCGATGAAGCGCCGGCCGTTCCAATCCGCGTCGCCGTAGATCCGGTCGCGGGTGGTTCGGGCGCGGTCTTCCACGACTGCCGTGCGGTGGCCGACGATGCGGTTGAAGAGGGTGCTCTTGCCGACGTTCGGGCGGCCGACGATAGCGACGATGGGCAGGGAGGTCACCGGGGGATTATGGCCGATCCGGCCCGGGCCCCGGTGAGTGGCGTCAGGCGGCGCCGGCGGCGAGCGGCAGGGACGTTGTCCGGCCGGCCGGCGTGGCCGCGGCGGCGAGGGCGGCCGTGGCCAGCTCCTCCGCGCCAGCGGCCGCTTCCGGCGTCCCGGCGACCCTCAGGATGCGCTCGGCGACGGAGCGCAGGTCCTCGATCGGGGTGGAGGTGCCGCCCGTTACGCCGACCACGCGGGCTCCGTCGAAGGCGGACCCGTCGGTCAGGTCATCCTCCGATTCGATCTGGAGGGCGCGCGTACCGATGATCTCGCACAGTCGAGTCAGCTCCTTCGTGTTGGCGCTCGATCGGCCGCCCACGACGACCATCACATCGACCTCGGAGGCGGTATCGATCGTGTCCTGCTGCCGGCGAATCGTGACCGGGCAGACGGTGTTGACGATCTTCAGCTCGTGGCACCGTCCCACCATGAAGGCGGCCAGCTTCTCGAACTTCCAGGGCGGCTGCGTGCTCTGGCTGAGCAGCGCCATCTTCTTGCGACGCGGGATCCGCTCCCAGTCCGCCTCCTCGTCGACCACGATGGCATCGGGCGCGAACCCGAGCAGACCGACGACCTCCGGGTGGCGGGGCGTGCCGAGGAGGACTATCGAGTAGCCCTCTTCGACGAGCCGGGTGATCTCGCGCTGCTCCTGGATCACCCAGGTGCAGGTGCCATCGATGACGTCGAGGCCGCGCGCGTCGGCCCGGGCCAGCACCTCAGGCCGAACACCGTGCGCCCGGATGACCACCGCCGACCCAGCGTGAACGTCGTCGAGGGTATCGACGGTCTCGATCCCCTGGGCCGCCAGGGCCGCGATGACGCCCTCGTTGTGGACCACCTGGCCGAGGGTGTGAGTGTGCTTGCCGGCGGCGGCGGATTCCTTGGCTTTGTCGATGGCCTCGCGCACGCCGTAGCAGAACCCCGTGCGCCTGGCTATGCGGACCGCTTGAACGTTGCCCATTGCGCTTGAGTATCCCACGGAGAGCCCATGAGGCCCACCGAGGCCGGGCGGTGTCGCGCGATCCGGCGCGAATGCTCCCTACGGGTCCCGATGGCCCACGCCGCCCACGGCCTCAGCGTAGACCCCCTGCTGCTCGGGCGGGAGGAGCTCGGCGACGTGGCGCATCATCTCGACGGTGGCAAGGCGCAGGGACTCGTGGCGGTCGGGGCCCTTGGGCATCGAGAGCGTGAAGGTCTCCCCCACCCTGACCGTCATGCGGCGGCCGGGCCGGGGGAACAGCTTGCCTTTCGGCCAGAAACGCTGCGCGCCGACGATCGCGATCGGGAGGATCGGCGCCGTGCTGCGGACGGCCAGGACCGTGGCTCCCTCCTTGGCTTCGCGAAGCGCCCCGTCCGGAGAGCGAGTTCCTTCCGGGAATACCGTCAGCACGCCGCCCTCGTCGAGCACGCTCTTGGCGAGCTTGAAGGCCTCCAGGTCGCCTGCGCCACGACGAACGCCGAAGACTCCGTTCTGACGCATCCCCCAGCCGAAGAGGGGCCATCGCAGCGCCTCCTCCTTGCCCAGCCAGCGCATCGGCCGCCTCATCGCGGGCACCACATAGCCCATCAGAAGCATCCCATCGGCGTTGGACGCGTGGTTGCAGATGACCAGCAGCGGTCCATCCGAGGGGATGTTTGCCGCACCTTCGAGCCGCACGCGCGTCAGGCACGCGGCGACGACTCGCAGAACGGCTCCGCTGAAGCGCGGGAAGAACGGCAGATGCCTACCGGCCGTAGCCACTCCGGCGACCGGTCCGCTACCGTCCGCGACCGGAGCCTCCCTGAGCCGAGCCTCCGCGTCCCGAATGGCCCGCACGACCAGGGCGACCGTCTCGGCCAAGGTGATGCCTTCGGTCTGCACCAAGATCGCGTCCGGGGCGGCCTTGAGTGCTGCGGTCTCCCGGCTCGAGTCGATGGCGTCACGGCGCTTCAGCTCGTCGAGGATCTGCTGGGCTTTCGAAGCCGCGACGGTGCGTCGTTGGGCGGCTCGCCGCCTGGCGCGCTCCTCGGCCGAGGCGTCAAGGAAGATCTTCACATCCGCGTCGGGCAGGATGACCGTGCCGATGTCGCGCCCGGCCATGATGATCCCGCCCTCGGCGGCGATGGCGCGCTGGCGCGCCACTAGCGCGGCCCGCAGCTCCGGGACTCTCGAGTAGTCCGAGACGGACCTGTCCACGACCGCGCGCCGGACCTCGCGCGTCACGTCGCGGCCATCGGCCTCGACCCGTCGGAGGCGGCCCCGCGCGTCGGCCAGGAGATGGACCTCGGCGGCGAGTGGGACCACGGCCGCCGCATCCGTGGCCGCCACACCGCGCTGCAGGGCCAGCCACGTTACCGCCCGGTACAGCAGGCCCGTGTCGCAGAAGCGGTAGCGGAGCCGGCGCGCGGCCTCTGCCCCGACGGTGCTCTTACCGCTGGAGCTGGGCCCGTCGATCGCGACGACAGGCAGTCGTGCGGGTGGGGCGGGCGTAGCCTGGCGGTCGCTGCTCACGCCTCGCAGGATAGCGTGGCCAGTCGCAGAGGGCCTCCGTCTGTCTCGGAGGCCCTCTGCCGCGATGACCCAACGGTGACCAGCCTTGGCTGGGCTGCGAGCACCTAGGTCGACGCGAAGTAGCCGGTCACGTCGAGAATCACGTGGGCCGTGGGACCCAGAGTCGGGGCCGCATAGGTGACAGAGAGGGTGCCTCCAGCATGGCGGACGATGACCGCGTTGGCCCGGTCGTCGCCGACGGGGAAGTTGAGATTCGAGCTGCTCGGATCGTTCATCGCGACGGCACCGACGTACAGGAAGCCGGCGCTGGTCTGCTGCGTCACAGTCAGGTTGCCGATCAGCGCTTCGGCCGCTATCGGGCCGATGCCGCCTATCGCGAACGTCCGGGAGACGTGGGAGCTTGAGGGACCGGACATGCCGATCCCGGAGCGGGTGTCCAGAATGCGCGTCGGGGTGAGCGGCAAGTAGGGGGCGCCGGACGTCCCGGCCACGAAGTAGCCGTTCACATCGAAGATGACGTGCGCCGTCGGCCCAAACGTCGGAGCGGCGTAGGTGATGCTGAGCGACCCTCCGGCACTCAGGGGGACGATGACCGCGTTGGCTCGATCGTCGCCGAGCGGGAAGTTGAGAGTCGAACTGGTTGGGTTGTTCATCGCGACGGCGCCGATGTAAAGGAAGCCGAGGCTGGTCTGCTGGGTGACCGTGAGGTTGCCGCTCACCGCGGTAGCCCCGGTCGGTACCACGCCGCCTGTCACCTGGAAGGTCCGGGAGATGTGCGAAGTGAATACGCCCGACAACCCTGTGCCATTGCGAGTGTCGAGCAAGCGTGTCGGGGTGGTCGTCATGAAGGTGGCGCCGCTGCCGTCCGGGGTGAAGTAGCCGGACACATCGAAGATGAGGTGCGCCGTCGGCCCAAGCGTCGGAGCGGCATAGGTGATGAAGAGGGTGCCTCCGGCACCCAGGCTGATGATGACCGCGTTGGCTCGGTCGTCACCGAGTGGGAAGTTGAGAGTCGAAGTGGTTGGGTTGTTTGTCGCGACGGGGCCGATGTAGAGGAAACCGGGTCTGGTCTGCTGGGTGACCGTGAGGTTGCCGGTCACGGCTGACGCCCCGGTGGGCACGACGCCGCCTGTCACCTGGAGCGTCCGCGCCACGTGTGAGCTGAAGGGACCTGCCAACCCTGTGCCATTGCGTGTGTCGAGCAGGCGTGTCGGGTTGAGCGAGTGGTAGGTGGAGCCGACGAACCCATTCGCCGGTGCCTCCGGCGGTGCGGCCGCCGCCCCCGCCACGTTAGCGGCCGCGATCGTGAGCGCGCCGATGACCGACAGCAGTAGACGTCTCGAGCGTCTCAAGTGAGTCTCCCCATCTCTTCCAGTCCCGGGACGCTGGGACTCGGTGGCTCATCTGCCGACAGGCAGATCCTTCAACGAGCAGCCTACGCCCGCGTCATGACAAGCGCCAGTGGTTTGTCGCGGCGCGTGGCCACTCGGCGGTCCAACGAGGGAGTGACGACTCAGACTCCACACCCTCTGAACATAGGGCGGTCTCCAGCGGTTCGGAAGTGAGCTTCCACTACCGGCGACGCCCTTCTGACTAGACGCTCGGCGGCTGTTCGTCGCCCACCGGCTCCGTCTTGCCTGCCGGTCCCCCGCCCGCCTCGGCCCGGGCCCGAGACGCGAGCTGGGTCACCTCCTGGTGAGTCAGCGGCCGAGCATCGCCGGCGTGGAGGTCCGTCAGCTTGAGCGTCCCGACTCTGACCCTCACGAGGCGCCGGACGGGGGTGCCCGTCGACTCGAACATCCGCCTGATCTGGCGCTTCCAGCCCTGGGCCAGTACGACGCGATACCAGCGCAGCTCGGCGTGCGGCGGCTCGAGGAGATCGAGCAGGCTCCGAACTTGGGCCGGTGTCGCGTCCTCCAGTCGATCGAGCCGCGCCGGGCCCTCCTCCAGCTCGATGCCGTTCTTGAGGGCCGCGCGCTGAAGCTTGGTCACGGACCGATCCAGGCCCACCATGTACTCGCGTTCGACTCCGTAGCGCGGGTGCAGCAGGAGATCCGCCCACCTGCCGTCATCGGTGAACAGCAGAAGACCCTCCGACTCCTCGTCCAGGCGTCCGACCGGGTAGAGGCGCGTGTGGCGCCGCGCCTCAGCGGGGAGCAGCTCCATCACAGTCCGCTCGGCGTGGCGATCCCGAACCGTCGAGACGACGCCGGCTGGTTTGTTCAGGGCCCAGTAAGAACGTGTCCCCGCAACCGCGGGCAACGGCTTGCCGTCGACCTCGACGCGCTGCACCTCCAGGTCGACCTTCTCGCCGATGATGGCCGGCCGGCCGTCCACCCTCACCCGTCCGGCCCTTATCAGGTCCTCACTACCGCGACGCGATCCGACACCCGCGTCGGCCATGGCCTTGTGCACCCGCACCCATGCCACTCAGCCGGCCCCCGCTCCCTCGGCCTGCGCCGCGTCGAACAGGCGGGCGCCGATCTCGGGCTCGAGCGGCGGCAGCTCATCGAGGCTCGTAAGCCCGAAACGCTCCAGGAAATCGAACCCGGTGCCGTACAGGATCGGCCGGCCCGGGGTCTCCGAGCGGCCGAGCTCAACGATCAGGCGACGATGCAGCAGCGTTCGGAGCGTGTACTCCGAATCCACTCCCCGGATCCGCTCGACGGTGGCGCGGGTACATGGCTGGCGATAGGCCACGATCGCCAGTGTCTCCAGGGATGGCGTGGAGAGGCGCGGAGCGTCGGCGCCGATGTAGCGGGCGATCAGGCGGCCCGCCTCCGGCGCCGTCGCCAGCTCGATGCGTTCACCCGATTCCACCAGCCGGATTCCCCTCTCCGCGAGCCGGACCTGGAGATCTCCGATGCAGGCGTCCACGATCTCGCGGTCGACGCCCGCGAGCTGGGCGATCTCGGACCGTGCCAGAGGCCGTTCGGCCACGAACAGCAGGGCCTCCAGTTGAGTCTCGGTCAGCTCGCCCGGTTGTGGCTCCGCGTTCGCGCCCTCCGTCTCCGCCCCATCGCTTGCCAGGTCCAGCTCCCCGGAGCTTGGAATGGGCTCGCCGTAGTCCTGCGTCATGCGAACGACTCCAGGCTTTCGTCTATCTCGGCCTCGCTCTCCGCAACTCCCGGCACCCGCCGGACGATGATCGGCCCCCACGGCTCGGCCTGCTCCAGGGTGATCTCGCGACGCTTGGAGAGCTCCAGCATCGCCAGGAACGTGACCGCCACGACGACCCGGTCTCGGACGCCGCCAAGCAGCTCCTGGAGCACGATCGTGTCGGAGCCGCGCAGGGCCGCCCTGATGATTGCCGTTCGCTCGGCCAGGGATATCGTACGGGTCAGGATCTCGGCCGGAAGCGGAGTCTCGGGCACGACGCTCGCCAGACGGCGCAGGGCCCCGGTCAGCGCGGACACGGGCAGTGGCGGCCGCTCCGGCGGCCGGGCTCCGGCCCTGCCAGCGTCCGTGGCGACCTCGGCATCGCGGCGGAAGAGGCGATCGACGCCGTGCCGCTCCCCCAGAGCGACGCCTGCGTCGCGGAAGCGGCGGTACTCGAGGAGTCGGGCCCGCAGCTCGGCCTCAGGGTCGAGCTCGTCGTCGAGCGGTATCGCTGTGGTCTTCGGCGGCCGTGGCAGGATTGCCCGGCTCTTGATGAGGATCAGCTGGGCGGCTACGGCCACGAAGGTCGAGATGTTGCCGAGCCTGTCCCCCTCCAGGCTCGCCAGAGCATCCAGATACGCCTCGGCCAAGCCGCCGAGGGGAACGGTCAGGACGTCGAGCTGGCGGGCCTCGATAAGCGCGAGCAAGAGCGCCAGTGGACCGTCGAAATCCTCCAGACGAACGTGCGTGGCGCTCGCGACCCGGCCGTCGCCGAAGACAACCTGCGGAGCGACGCCCGGCCTCGGCGGCACGCCCGTGTGGTCGTTGCGGCTCGACATGCGATTCCGAGCGGCGGTATCGGTCATCAGTTGGCCTCGTCGGCGGTCAGGAGAAGGCGCCCGTCGTCGTCCGCCGGCGTTTCCTGGTTTCGAATCAGCTCGATCGTTCGGGGACTGCACCCGGCCTCTGCGGCCAGGTCAGCCGACCGCGCGGCATGGTCCCGTAGTCTGGCCAGGCCCGTCCGGAACGTCGGCACGCGGCCGCTCGCCCGCCAGATCCAGGCGCCGTAGCGCTGCCCCAGGGCCCAGGCCACGCGGTGCACGAGTCGGGTTCGGGGTCCTTTCCCGCAATCGTGCAGCAGACCGGCGACCAGCAGGTCGCGGTCGACGGCGCCGCGCCCACGCAGGTCACTCACGACATCCAGACCGTGACGCCGATCGGCCACGAGCATGCGATCGAACAACTCCAGCTGTCGCGGTTCGAGCCAGCCGGCCAGCTCCTCCCGCTCAGCCACCGAGACGCCGGCGCGAAGGTACGCCCAGGTGCGCCTGATCTTCGACGCCCACCAGCCACGCACGGATTGAGGCTAGATCATCTGGATGGGAAGGCCGGTGAGGAGACTGACGATCGGCCGACCGATGGGGCTGATGACTTGACCGGCGAAGAGGATGAACACGATCAGCACGAAGAGCCCGTACTGATTCAGGAATGCCTGGACGTCGCGAGACGTGCGCGGATCCAGGAAGTCGAACAAGACATGCGATCCGTCCAGGGGCGGGATCGGGATGAGGTTGAAGATCATCAGGACCACGTTCAGCCAGATGCCCGAGTAGCAGACCAGCTGCACCATCTCGATCACCGACGTGTTGTTCCACCCCACGCCGTCTGCCCACAGGATGCGGAACGGGATCGCGAACAGGGCGGCCAGCACGAGATTCGACAACGGGCCGGCAGCGGCCACTATGGAATTGGCGTAGCGGCCGCGCAGGTTGTATGGGTTCACCGGTGTGGGTTTCGCCCATCCGAATCCGACGCTGGCGAAAAGCACGCTCAAAGCCAGCAGCGAACCGCCCACGGGATCGAAGTGCACGAGGGGGTTCAGTGTGATCCGGCCGTACAGCTTGGCCGTGCCGTCGCCAAGCTTCCAGGCGGCGACGGCATGAGCGCACTCGTGCACGGGTCCCGCGAGCAGCAGGAAGAGCGCGATCCAAATGACTGCAACAGCGACGTGGTACGAAGTCAAACCCGGACCTCGCTTCCATGACGACCGAAGCGGCAGGGGCGCCGGTGCGACATCGGGCGCCCCTCAGCCTCTCCGGAGCTAGATGCGGCCGAGCAGCTCGGCTTTCTTGGCCTCGTACTCGGCCGCCGTGATGGCGCCCTTGTCGCGCAGACTCGCGAGCTTCGCCAGTGTCGCGGTCGCATCGTCGGAGCTCGCCGCCTTCGACGCGGCCGCCGGAGCGGCCGGTGCCGCTGCGGCGGCGGAACTCATGCCAGGCCGCCGACCGGCATCCTCCAGCTCGTTCTTGGCGTTCAGCATCGCCTTCTTGAAGTCGACGACGTGGGCCAGCATCTGGTATCGATCGAGGCCCTCCTCATTCGCGGTCAGGATCTCGAGGTCGCCGTAGTGGAGCATCCTGGCCAGGATGCCCTGCTTGAGGAGGGCGTCATTGATCTTCTCGAGCGAGCTGTCGCCGCTCTTCTTGTCGAGCAGCCCTTCGACCTTCAGAACGCGGCGGTTCGTGATGATGTACTCCTCGGCTCTCCAGGAGAAGTACACGATCCCGATCCAGACCAGGCCAATGAGAACCAACACCAGATCTACGATCCCAAAGATGCTGCGAATCGCCCAGTGGAACACCTGGCGCTCGATCAACGCCAGCACGACCCCCACCAGCACCAGGAGCAGGGCATTCCGGGCGTCCGAGAGGGGCGCCAGCCAGTGCTGCCTGGCTCTGTACTGGACCTGCTCCCCCTTGGCCATCAACGTATCCGCGTAGCTCATCCTGTCTCCTTCATGGCCCGTCCACCTGCGGGCTGCTCCACTCCGTCACGCTCGTGGATGGGCACGAGCATATACGTCCTTGATCCGTTCGCCAGTCAGATGCGTGTACAGCTGTGTCGTGCTGATGCTCGCATGTCCGAGCAACTCCTGAACGATACGCAGGTCGGCCCCGCCTTCCAATAGGTGGGTCGCGAAAGAATGGCGCAGCGTATGAGGGCTGATTCCGTCCCGCAGACCGGCGCTCCTGGCCGCAGCGACGAGTATCTCCCAGCCTCGCCGTCGATCCAGCCGATCGCCGCGCACGGACAGGAAGAGGGGCCCTCCGCGACGCGCGTCCTCGTGCCGCCCGGCCAGCCAGCCGGGCCGGACATCGGCGACGTACCGGCGCAGCCAGGCCAGCGCCACCTCGCCGACCGGCACCTGGCGTTCGCGATCGCCCTTGCCGACGACCCGAACCAGGCCCGCGTCCAGCGAGATCTCCTCGAGATCCAGGCCGACGGCCTCGGATATCCGCAGCCCCGAGGCGTACAGCAGCTCCAGAAGCGCCCGATCCCGGATCCCGACCGCGGAATCGCCGCTCTTCGCGCTCAGGAGGGCGTCGACCTCATCGACGCTCAGCACCTCGGGCAGCAGGCGCGGCTGGCGGGGCAGGTCGAACCGCGCCGCCAAATCCGACTCGATGAGCCCCTCCGCGAAGCAGAATCGGTAGAAGCCGCGCAACGAGGCCGCCCGGCGCCGCAGAGTGGTTGGTCGGAGGGCGTGGCGCCGGCCCCGCCCGGGCGATGCGAGCATGCTCAGGTAGCGGATCGGGGCCTCGGCAGAGGTGTCCCACGTCGTCGATGTGCCGCGACTGGCAGCGAAGTCCAGGAGATCCGCGCGGTAGGCGGCGAGCGTCGCCGGGGACAGCCCACGCTCGACGCGCAGATGGAGCAAGAAGTCGTCGATCGCGGTGCCCAGACGGTCCGCAGAGCCATCCGTCGCGCCGCTCATATCAACGGCGCTCAGTCGTCCTGCGCCAGCCGTCGGCTCGTTCGAGCAGCTCCTCGGCGCTCGCCCTGGCGGCTGCACCGCCTTCGGCCCCGGCCAGCATCTGAGCCAGCTCGGCGATTCGGTCGGATCCTTCCACGCGGTGGACTTCCGTCACGGTCCGTCCGTCGCGCTGGCGTTTCTCGATGCGGAACTGCGCGTCGGCGTAGGCGGCTATCTGCCCGAGATGCGTGACGCACAGAACCTGGTGCGTCCGGGCCAGCTCCCAGAGGCTGCGGCCCACGGGCTCGGCACTGCGGCCGCCGATGCCGCTGTCGATCTCGTCGAAGACGAGCGTGGGCGTCCGATCGGCCGCGGCCAGGATCTGCTTGATGGCGAGGGCCACGCGGGAGAGCTCGCCTCCGGACGCGATTCGGGCCAGCGGCCGGGCCGGCTCGCCGGGGTTCGGCGCGATCAGGAACGCCACCGAGTCCAGACCGCTGCCGTCGAAGGCGACGCGCCCGCCGTCCACTTCCACAGCCGGCTCGGTGGGTCCCGCTGGTCGGCGCGCGATTGCGACCTGGAACGCGGTCTGGCGGAACCCGAGGCCGGCCAGAGCCGCCTCAACGGCGCTCGCCAGCCGCCCGGCGGCGGCCGTCCGACCGCTCGTCAGCTCCCTCCCGGCCGCGGCCACGTCCATCAGGAGGCGCGCCGCCTCGGCCTGACGTGACTCACGCGACGCCTCCAGATCGCGCAGGCGCGCGGCCTCCCCCGCGGCCTTGTCCCCGTACTCGATCACGGCCGCCTCGTCTTCGCCGTACTTGCGCTCGAGCGAGTAGATCAGGGAGAGCCGCTCTTCCATCCGTGCCAGAGCCGCCGGGTCGTGCTCCACGCTCTCCGCCAGGTCTCGCGCCTCGGCGGCCGCATCCTCCAGCTCCGCCGCCAGCCCGAGCAACCGCTCCGCCACCGGGCCGTAGCGATCGTCGAGTCGCGCCAGCTCGCGGGCCCGCTGGGCGGCCGCGGCCGTGACCTCTCTCGCACCGCTCCCCTCTCCCGCGAGCGCCTCATGAATCTCGACGCTGCCTCGTGCGATGGTCTCACCGTGCTGGGCCGCGGCCAGCCGCGCCCCGATCTCCGCCGCCTCGCCCATACGCAGTCTTGCACCGGCTATCTCACCGGCCTGATGCTCCTGCAGCTCGAGACGCCTCGTCAGCTCGCGTGGGTCCAGCGCCAGCTCTGCGAGAGCAGCCTGATTCTGCCGCCACGACTCCACGGCCGCCGCCATCGCCGCGCGTTCTCGTTCGAGCCGGCCGAACGAATCGAGCAGCTCTCGCTGCCAGCGCTCGTCGAGGAGCCGCTGCTGTTCGTGCTGCCCGTGGATCTCGACCAGCCGTCCGACCACATCGGAGAGGCGCGCGGCGGTGACCGCCTCGTCGTCGATTCGAGCCGTGGATCGGCCGGCGGCGGAGATCTCGCGAACGCAGATCAGCGGCTCGGGCAGGCGGTCGAAGAGCGCCTCCACTCGCGCCGCATCCGAGCCGTGACGAACAAGAGACGAATCTGCCCTGGCTCCCACGGCCAGGCCGACGGCGTCGATGAGCAGGCTCTTGCCGGCGCCGGTCTCCCCCGTCAGGACGTTGAGACCGGGCTCGAAGGCGATCCTCACCCGGTCGATCAGAGCCAGGTCGTGGACGCTGAGATCGGTCAGGCGGCCTGCGACCATAGGCGCCGCCTCCGGGTTCGGGCGGCTCGCGACTTCGGAGGAGACCGAGCCTGCGGCACCCGCTTCAACTCCCTCCGTGTCGAAGTCCGTGTCGACGCCGCCGGTCATGACGGTAGCAACTCCGATTTCTGACGGAGCAGATCCCAGAACGGCACCGCTCCGTTAGGTTCGATGAACCGGATCGGCCGTCCCATCTCGCACACGGACACCACGTCGCCGATGGCAAGCTTGCGGTCCTCGCGGCCGTCCACGCTCATCAGGACGTCATGGGCATCGATCACGCGGCACCGAACGGTGTGGCGTGGGCTCACCACCACCGACCGTATGGCCGTCAGATAGCCGGCGATCGGCGTGACTACCAGGTTCCTGCTGGTGGGATCGAGGATCGGGCCGCCGGCCGAGAATGAGTACCCGGTCGATCCGGTGGGGCTGGACACGACCAGCCCGTCGGCAATGAAGGTGGCCAGGTGCGAAGGACCGATCTCGACCTCGATCCGGCAGACGCGCGCCAGAGACGCGCGGACCACGGCGATCTCGTTGAGAGCGGCGAAGGTCTCGCCAGGCTCGCTGCGCCCTCCCGGATGGATCGTGGCCTGCAAAGCCATTCGATTCTCCAGGCTAAATTCGCCCTCGACGAGCTGACCCAGTACGGCCTCCAGGTCCTTTGTCTCCACCTTGGACAGGAAGCCGACCTTGCCGAGGTTCACGCCCACGAGCGGGACGTCCACCTCCGCCACGGCCCGGGCCGCGCGTAGGAATGTGCCGTCCCCACCCAGAACGACCAGCGCGCCCGTCCCGGGCAGCTGAGCCAGCAGGACCTCGAGCTCGCCTGCCGGGGCTGCCCAGTGGGCGACGCCCCTGGCTTCACACCAGGCCTCGGCGCGCTCGCGCAGCTCGAGTGCCGCCTCCTTGGTTGGGTTGTAGGCGAACCCCAGACGACTGAGCTTCATGCCCCCGCCAGCTCTCCGAATCTGCGCGACCACTCCTCCGGCAGGCCCACCGGCACGCCGTCCGCAGCGACGTAGCCCGGCGGCACCTCCAGCTCGAGAAAGAACTCCCGATTGCCCGCCGGGCCGGTCAGCGGCGAGGCGATCGCGTTCCGCAGTTTCAGGCCGATCCCGAGGGCGTACTGGGCCACGGTTTCCAGGGTCTGGCGGTGGATCTCGGGATCGCGCACGACTCCGTCCCGGACCTGCCTGCGCCCGGCCTCGAACTGCGGCTTGACCAGCGCGACGATCCTGCCCCCGAGCGGCCCGAAGCACGTGGCCACCGGCCGCAGGATTCGGTCCAGCGAGATGAACGAGACATCGACGACGGCCAGGTCCACGGCGGTCGGAAGCGCGCCCGGTCCGAGGGCGCGGGCATTGGTGCGCTCCATGGAGACGACGCGCGCGTCGTGCCTCAAAGTCTCGGCCAGCTGGCCCCGTCCGACGTCCACGGAATAGACACGACTCGCATCGCGCTGCAGCAGTAGGTCCGTGAAACCGCCCGTAGACGACCCCACGTCCAAGCACACCAGACCGCCGGGCTCGATCCCGAAGAAGTCCAGGGCGGCCCGGAGCTTCAAGCCGCCCCGAGACACGAACGGCGGCGGCGCCTCGACTTCCAGGGCGATGGTCGTCGCCACGAGATCGCCGGGCTTGCGGTCCGTGCGCGCAGCCGCCCCCTCGCCGACCCGCACGTGGCCCCCCATCACGAGGGCTTGAGCGCGGGTTCGGCTCTCGGCCAGGCCTCGCTCCACCAGGAGCTGGTCCAGGCGCTGGCGCGTCGGGCGGTCTGCGGCAGGGCTCATGCCGTCAATCGTGGCACACCCGGCTCATCTCGTGCTGCGCAGGCACGCGGTTCGAGCCCCGAGACTAGGAGGGCCGGGCGTCGATTCGCGCTCGATTCGCGGATCGCACCGCAGCAGCGGCCTTCGGGGTGGCCTTCAGTCTCACCAGAGTCTCGCAAATCTGCCCAGCGATGCCCGCGGCGTCGAGTCGAAGCAGCCGGCGCAATTGATCGACCGACCCATGCTCGATGAAGCGGTCGGCCGGAATGCCGACTATCCGGACCGCGACATCGCGATACGCGGGATCGGCCAGCCGTGCTTCCTCGAGCACTTCCAGCACGCCGGCCCCGAAGCCGCCGGTCACGACGCTCTCTTCGAGCGTGACGAGCAGAACCTTGCCCCGGGCCTGGTCCAGGATGAGCTGCCGATCGAGTGGCTTGGCGAAACGGGCATTGATCAAGCCGACAGACCAGCCCGCCGCTGCGAGCATGTCAGCGGCTTGCCGACCCCTCTCGACGATCGGTCCGAACCCGACGATGAGGACGTCGCGACCCTCTCGCAGCACCTCGCCGACGCCGACCGGGAAGACCTGAGGCTGCCGGACCGGTACGCCGAATCCGGGGTCGCGTGGATAGTGAAGCGCGAACGGGTGGTCCTGAGAGAACGCCGTCCGTACGAGGGAGCGCAGCTCCTGCTCGTCCTTGGGGCTGGCGATGACCATCCCGGGCATCTGGCGCTGGCTCGGAATGGTGAACATGCCCTGGTGGCTGGTCCCGTCCTCGCCTACGAGCCCCGCGCGGTCCACGGCGATCACCACCGGCAGGTCGTTCTGGCAGACGTCGTGGATCTCCTGGTCGAAGGCCCGCTGCAGGAACGTCGAGTACAGAGCGACGACCGGCCTCTCCCCGGCCAGAGCCATGCCGGCCGAGAGCGCCACCGCATGCTGCTCGGCGATCCCGACATCGATGAAGCGGTCCGGGAACCTTTCCTGGAAGAGATGGAGGCCGGTTCCGGTCGGCATCCCCGCGGTGACCGCGACGATGCGCCGGTCCGTAGCCGCGAGCTCGATCAACTCGCGGGCGAAGTGATAGGTGTAGTTGGGCGGCCATTTCGCGGCGGCCTTCCTGGCCGCGTCGGAGGGCGTGCCCATGTCCGCTCCTCCGGCCGACGCGCTGCCGTTGCCGGAGGGCTCCACCGGAGCCTCGTCGAAGCGGCCGGGGACCGGCATCGCGCTCTCCTTGCGGGCCAGAGCCGGGCCGGTCAAAGCGGGATGCGGGCTCGGGCTCCGCATCGCCGCCGCGCCGGGGCGCTCCGGCAGTTCGGTCATCGGCGGCAGCGCGGCCCCATGGAAGCCTACCTGGTCGCGCTCGGCAGGCCGGTAGCCGCGCCCCTTTCGGGTTCGGACGTGGACGAGAACCGGGCCCGGTACTTCGAGTGCGGCGCGGAAGATATGCTCCAGGCCGCGCACGTTGTGGCCCGGTATGACGCCCAGGTAGGTGATCCCGAGATCCTCGAACAGCTGGCCGGGTTGAGCGAAGTTGACCACCATCCGCCGGATACGCCGCGACAGCGAGAGGGCCGGCTGGCCGACCACCGGCAGGGCTTCGACCAACCGGTCGTAGGCCGTCTTGCTCTGCTTCCAGGCCGAGGACAGCTTCAAGGTCGAGAAGTACTGGCTGAACGCCCCGACCGTGGGGCTGATCGACATCGCGTTGTCGTTCAGCACGATCAGGAGCTGGGTCTGGCGGTGTCCGATATCGTTGAGCGCCTCGAGAGATAGACCGCTGATGAGCGCCGCGTCGCCGACGACGACCGCAATCCGCTCCATCGAGTGGCGCATGTCTCTGGCCGTAGCCAGACCCTGCGCGATCGACAACCCGGTGCCGGCGTGGCCACCATCGAAGACGTCGTGCTCGGACTCGTCACGCCTTGGGAATCCGCTGATCCCACCCAGCTGCCGCAGGGTTGGAAAACGCGAGTAGCGGCCGGTCAGAAGCTTGTGGGCGTAGGCCTGATGACCGGTGTCCCAGACGATCTTGTCACGCGGCGACTCGAGGACCCGGTGCAGGGCCAGCGTCAGCTCCACGACGCCGAGGGACGACCCGAGGTGGCCGCCCGTCTTCGCGACGGTAGCGATGATGTACTCGCGGATCTCCGCCGCCAACCCGTCGAGTTGGGCGTCGCTGAGACCGCGCAGGTCGCCGGGGCCCTGCAGCCTGGGCAGGATGGCCAACTTCGTCTGCTCCTGGGCGGATCCCCCATCCGCACCTGCTGCTGGAGGCGTTTCTACCTGGAAGCGGTCGGCGCCTCTCGTCTGTCTAGCGGCAGTCTACCGCTCCTGTTGACCGCCGCCCGGGAAGTTGCCGACGGCTCCGAGGCGCGGACCGTGACGCCCTACTCCTGGTCGGGGGCCTCGCCTGCGTGCGCCTCGGCGACCTCGAGGGCTCCAGAAGACCGCTCCAGGAGCCGCTGAACGCGGAGCTCCGCCTGGCCCAGCAACGTGGCGCAACGCTCGTGGAGGGCGACTCCGCGTTCGTAGAGGGCCAGCGAGCGCTCCAGCGGCAATCCACCCTGCTCCAGCTCGGAGACGGCTCGCTGCAGCTCCGTCAGGGCCTCGTCGAAGGAAAGCGAATCGATCTCGACGGCCGCTTCGGGGCCCGGTTGATCACTCACCGCGGATCTCCTCCTGGCCGGTCGCAATGACATGTGTATCCCCGGAGAGTAGTCGATCCTGCAGGGTGGCAGAGCGATCGGCCGCGCAGGCGTCCGCAGCAGTGGCAGCAGCCTCGCCCGGCGGATCGGCGACCGAAGCCCGCGCCTCCAAAGCGCTATCCAGACGCCTGCCCAGAAGCATGCCGAAACGGACCGACATCCCGAAAGCGATGACGGCGGCGATCAGTAGGGCTGCCGCCGAGGCGAGAATCTCCATCAAGCCCGGCCCTCAGACGAAGTAGTGTCCTCGACGCGCGCGGCTATGTCTCCGCGGGCGACCCTGATCGAGAGTCTGCTGTCGATCGGCGCCTCCGCCGGATCCCTCACCACCAGACCGTCTGGATCGCGACGCACGATTGCGTAGCCACGGTCCAGCGTTGCCTGCGGTCCGAGAGCCTGCAGCGAAGCGGCGTTCCGCTCGACCGATGCGCGCGCCACCGCCAGGCTCGCGTCCGCGACTGGGGCGAGCCGCACCAGAACCCCCGTTTCCAGCGCCCTCCGGCGAGCCATCTCGTCTCGCAGCGCGCGGGTCGCTCGATCCAGCAGATGGCCGGCCCGCTCGCGCGCCTGAGCCAGCTGGGCGCCCGGCCGCAGACGCTCGAGGGCGCGGCCTTCAGCTGCCAGCTCGTTGCGTGCCGACGCCACGGCCGCCAGCGCGCGACTCCGAGCCCGCCGTTCCAGCTCGGCGGCGCCCGCCGCGACTTCCGAGCGATCCGGAACGACCAGCTCGGCGGCGGCCGAGGGAGTGGGCGCTCTGACATCCGCGGCGAAGTCGGCGAGCGTCACGTCCACCTCGTGACCCACGCCGCACACCACCGGCACGGGGTGAGCGACCACGGCCCGCACGACCCGCTCGTCGTTGAACGACCACAGGTCCTCCAGCGAGCCGCCGCCACGGGCCAGGATGACCACTGCCGGGGCCTCCTGCGCCCTGCCCTCCGCCCGCAGCGCCTCGCCCCAGCGGGCGAGCCTGTCCAACCCGGCCACTACGCTCACGGCCGCCCCGTCGCCCTGAACCTGGCAGGAGGAAAGCACCAGCCTCGCCAGCGGCCAGCGGCGGCCGATGACCTGGCAGATGTCGTGCCAGACGGCGCCGGTAGCGCTCGTAACCACGCCGATGACCGCGGGTCGGAAGGGCAGCGGCCGCTTCCGGGCCGAGTCGAATAGTCCCTCGGCCGCCAGCTTGGCCTTGAGCGCCTCGAACCTGAGGGCGAGGTCGCCGAAGCCGGCCGGCTGGACGCTCGATACGTAGAGCTGATACAGGCCCTGGGACTCGAAGACGTCGATGCGACCGTGGACGACGATACGCAGCCCGGTCCTGGCCTCGAACGGGGAGGCAAGGCGATTGTCCCGGAAGAAGATGCAGGCCAGCTGGCTGCGCTCGTCCTTCAGGGTGAAGTAGCAGTGGCCGGCGGACGAGACCGTCACACGGCCAACCTCGCCCTCCACCCAGAGATCGCGCAGGGCGGGCTCCGAGCGGACGGCCTCCCGGACCGCGCGAGTGACCTCGCTGACTCCAAGGATCCGAAGATCGAAATCGGAGATAGCCTGCGCCGGCCCTCCGGACCCACCGGCCACCGGCCCGGACGGGGCGCCGGCCCCTGGCGCTTCCACCGGCGGTTCGATCTGCACGGCGGGATCGACCTGCATATGCGGATCGACGACCGCGTCCCAGGCCGGCAAGACCCAGTCAGGCGGGCCCTTGCGTCGACCACGGCGAGGCTCAGGATCCGCCGACGGCAGATCGTCCCACAGCCTGTCGTTCTCGGGCGGATCGCCGCGACTCAACCGTCGCTCCTCTGCTCGACCGCGCCAATCGTCCCCTGAGTCGGACTCTAGAGACGCGTCTGATACTCCCCGGTTCGAGTGTCGACCCTGATGCTGTCGCCTTCGTTCACGAAGATGGGCACCTGGATGGTCAGGCCTGTCTCGAGCTTGGCCGCCTTCCGGGCTCCCGTCTGGGTGTCTCCGGCGAACCCCGGCTCGGTCTCGATGACCTTGAGGTCCGCGGTGACAGGCAGCTCGACGCCGATCGTTTCACCCTCGTAGCTGGTCCGATCGAGGAGCATGCCTTCCTTGAGGTAGTTCACGCTATCGTCGAGCTGATCCGCAGTCAGGCTGAACTGCTCGTAGCTCTCCGTCTCCATGAAGTGGTAGTCGCTGCCGTCCCGATACAGGAACTGGATCTGGCGGTGATCCATCTGGGCGCGAGGCCACTTCTCACCGGCCTGGAAGCTCCGCTCGACCGTCTGGCCGCGCTTGATGTTGCGGAGCTTGATGCGGACCTGGGCCGAACCTCGCCCCATCTTGATGTGGTGGTAGTCGAGGATCTGCCACAGCTCGCCGTCGAGCTCGATGGCCACACCCTTGCGCAGGTCGCTGGTCGAGATCATGGTCGCAGAAGGCTCCTAGAGTGCACGCGGACGTGGTCGCCCCCGGTGCCAAACCCGGATTGTAACGGAGCAGCGAGCCATGGCGGGACTTGCCAGGTCATCGAGCCCGCCGGCGTGTCAGATGCTCGTTCACAGCCGTTGCTCAGAGGATCGGCTGCCAACGGCCATTTCAATACCGTGCGACGGTCCGCCCTGAGCGCTGACCATCGGGCGGCGCAAGCGTCCTATACCCCGACTACGAGGACCTCGCGCGGGAATGCCGTTAGGCGATCGAGCCTGCCGGCGGCCTTGTCGTGGCAAACCAGATCCTCGATTCGAACCCCGGTCTCGTCATCCAGGTAGATGCCAGGCTCCACGCTGAACACCGTGGGGCTCGGAAGCGGATCCTCCGTGGCCACGCGGCTGAGAGAGGGTAGCTCGTGAGTGGCCAGTCCGATGCCGTGGCCCAGGCCATGGCCGAAATGCTCTCCGTGGCCCGCGGCCTCGATCACGGCCCGAGCGGCCGCGTCGATCTCCCGACCGTTTGGCGCCGAACGCTCGCCTCGTACCGAAGACGCGAGCATGTCCATCGCCGCTTGCTGGGCGGCCGCCACGGTCTCGTAGACCTGTATGTCGCGCGCCGCAGGCTCACCCACGAAGAAGGTCCTGGTCATGTCGCTGCGGTAGCCGTCCACCATCGCCCCGAAATCGAACAGGAGCACTTGACCGATGCGGGCTTCTCGGTCGGATGGCGACCCGTGCGGCAGCGCTGCGTTGGGGCCGGCCAGGCAGGCGATCCCGAAAGCCAGCGCATCCGCTCCGCCGGTCCGCATCTCCCACTCGAGCGCCAGGGCCAGATCGCGCTCAGTCTGCCCGGGCTTGATCCGCCGCAGGATCGACGCGAGAGCGCGGTCGGCCACGGCGCAGGCGGCCTGGATCCGCTCGATCTCGGAAGGCTCCTTGACGGCCCGATCTGCCTCGACCCAGGCCGGAGCCGCGACCAGCTCCACGTCCGGTGCCGCGCCCTGGAGCTCCTGCCACAGCTGATGGCTGACCCAGCCGGCCTCGACTGCCACACGCTTCGCGCCCACGCTCTTGACCAGAGGGGGCCAGATGGCAGCGAGGTCGTAGGTGGTGGGCTCGATCCGGGCCCCGGGCGCCTGCGCTTCCGCCTGAAGCCTGTACCGGGCGTCGGCGAGAACCACGACCTCATCGCCGGAGATCAGGAACCGTCCCGAGTTGCCGGCCACTCGATCCTCGCCGTCCTCGAGCGTGAAACCGGTCAGATAGCGCATGTGCTCGGGCCGGACACCGAAGTACGCATCGAGCCCCAAGTCGCGGAGCCGTGCCCGCAGACGAGCCAGCCGCTGGGGTCGCGCTGAGACGTCCGCCTCTCCCCAGCGCGCCCGATCCGCCGCGCTCGGCGGTGCGGGGAAGTCCGCCGGGTGGGGCAAGGGCCGCACGAGGTTCGTCACCACCTCATGGTAGCGACGCCGCCGCGCAACGCATATGAATCCCGGCCTTCGCTCCGGCAAGTCCCCCCGCCGAGCCCGGCCCCAACTCGAAGTGCTAGTGGCCGTACTTCTTGGCGTTGGCGTCCTGCTCGGCCTGGGTCTTCGCGAAGGCGTGCGTGCCGCTGCCGTCGTTCTTGGCCAGGAAGTACAGGTAGCCGTCGGCCGTGTTGGGTGACATGGCGGCCAGCAGAGACGGTGCGCTGGGCGAGCAGATCGGGCCGGGCGGGAGGCCGGCGTGGCTGTAGGTGTTGTATCCGGCGAGCTTCCCGGGAAAGACGACCTGGCTGAGCGCCCCCGACGTCTTGATCGAGGTCCAGAACGTGTAGTTCACCCATGTGGCGATCGGGTGGGCCGGATCCTGCAGCCAGACGGAGTCGTTGGCGTAGTTGAGAGTCGGGTTGGCGTTGAGCAGCCCCGTCGGCCACATCTTCGGATTGAGCCGGTTGACGTATACGCCAGCGATGAGGGGCCGGTCCGAGTCCACCTTCGCTTCGCTTTCGACAAGTGACGCGATGTTCACCTTCTGGTAGATCTGATCAGGCGGCAGCTTCAGGAGTGCCGGCGGGGCATGGCTGGCGAAGGCATCGAGCAACATGCTCAGCAGCTCGGCCGGCGTCGTGTCCGGGGCGACGTCGTACGTCGCAGGGAAGAGAAAGCCTTCGAGCGAGGCCCCCGCAGGCAGTTTCAACCACGGATAGCTGGCGAGCAGCTCGGCGGGCGGATTCATGGCCAGCTGGTAGAACTGGCTGGGATTCATCGTCAGCGGCGCGGTTGGGTCGTCCGGGCTGGCCTCTTTCAACTCGAGCAAGGCCACCATCTGCTCGATCCTCAGCCCCTCGCGGAAGGTGAGGCGCACGGCCGGCGGGGCAACGGGCGGCTGGATCAGAATGGAGATCGTCTCGTCCACCGTTAGCGACTTGCCGACGACGTGCCGGCCGATCTGGAATTCCGAGGTCACGTCCCGCTGGATGGCCTGGAACACGAAAGCTCGAGCGTCGGCTATGGCGCCGGCCTTGACCAGCTGGTCTCCTATCTCCTTCGGCGTCTCGCCCGCGGCAATGACGACGACGATGGGCGTCTTGTCGCCGGCATCGACGGGCTCGGTCAGGCCGGAGCCGAGCTGGCCGCGGACGAGGTCGGCCACGAACGGCACCTGGAGCGCCGTCGGGTTCTCCGCGGCCCAACCGACGATGCCGTCGACCACGATGGGTCGCGCCACGAAGTACAGCCCACCCAACACGAGCCCCCCGAGCAGGAGTGTGAAGATGGCGAAACGGATGACGTGGCCGGGCCCGCTCGATCGGCCCGAGCGGTAGTCGCGCTGCGTCTCCAACGAGGCCGGACGACGTCCTGCGGCCACGTCCTCGGCAGTCGGGGGAACGAAGTCGTCCCATCCCGTGTCGATCACCGGCCCCCGGCCCCCCTCCGCCTCCGAGCCTCTGCGCCCCCCCGACCTCGGCTTCCCCCCATCTCGAACCGTCATCTGATTTCTGAGCTCCAGCTATCCGTGGTCGTCGCGTCCAGCTCGTCCTGGAGGATCAACGCCGCCGCTTCTCTGTCGATTCGGGCTCGATGGGCGTCCCTCTGCGCGGCCGTCGGCGGCCCCCCGGAGCGACCTCTGGCGGGCATTCCGACGCGGCGCCCGGCTCGCTCGCTCGAAAGACGCTCGTCTCGGAACCGTACGGGCAGGCCTGTGGCACCTGCCACCGCCGCTGCCCATTCGCGCGTCCGCGTCGCCTGCAAACCTTCGCCGCCGTCCATGTCGATTGGCAATCCTACGACCAGACCCTCGGCTCGTTGCTCCGACGCGAGTCGCGATATGACGAGCGCGTCTTCCGCGATGGTCCTCGCCCGGCCCAACGTGATGAGCGGCGTGGCGATGCGGGCCTCCAGATCGCCCACTGCCACTCCGATCCGGCGCTCCCCAAGATCGATGCCGAGCACTCGGTGGAGCCTCCCGGCGCCCGCGCCTCGGGCCTCCGCCATCACGACGGCGATGGGTTCGGCGACGGCGCGCCTGGTGTTGCCGCCGGTGGCGCCGAGGCAGTTGTGGCCTCTGGCTCCGAAGCGGCGGGACTGCCACTCTGGGATGCGCCGGCCGTCGGCGGCGGACTGGCAGTGACGAGCTGGACGTCGATCCGGAAGTCGAAGCTTGGCATCGTGGAGGCCCAGCCGGGCGAGACCGAGATGTCGACTTGGCCGAACTGGGCCAGGTACGTTCGCGCCTCCTCGACCGACTTGCCCTGTACCGCCGTACGAACCTGGCCGGCGTCGACGATCCGCGACTGCAGACCCTGGGCCGTGACCGGCACGACGACTGCATCGCCCTGAATCGCGGCCGTCCCCAGCTGCGTCGCGATCGACCCGTCGACCAGGCTGTATCCGCTTCGAACGGCCCCCCGGATCCGCCCCTCGGCGAGCTTGCGCACGGTCGACAGATCCGCCACGACCGCCGTGCCGGTGGCCCTGGCGTTGAGGTCGAACGAGCCGGTCGTCTGATTGAGCAGTCCCTTCGGATCGGGGTCGAACGTCGTGACCCCGAGGCGCGCCGAGACCGAGAACAGGGTCGACCCCGACGGAACCGCCCCCGGTGCCGCGATCGCCGCCTGGAGGCCCGACTCGATCTGTGACATGAGGTTGCTCTCGGCCTTGTCGATGTCGGCCTGCACGATCATCGGCGTCTCCGTGTGCGTGCCACCGGTCGTGGGATCGGCGTTCGATACGGAGATGAGAAGGGCGGCGAGATCGGACGGGACCTTGACGATCGATTTCGCGGGAACGTTCCCGGCCGTCCCCTTCTTGACGGCCGTGACAGGTGCGTCGATCGTGCCGCGCGTACCGGTCGCGAAGACCGCCTTCGGCACGGTCCTCGCGGCAGTGGTGGCAAAGGCGACACCACCGGCCGTTGTGACCTGCGTCCCCGCCGGGATCGGGACTGGGAGAAGAGTGTTCTCACTGATGAAGGTCACGGTCCCGGTCGCCGCCGTCTCATCCACGTGCTGACCGGTGGCGTCGAAGGACCCGGAAGCCCCGACCGGGAACGTCTTGCTCGATCCGGGCACGGTCGCCGCCCCATCATTCGGTGCGGACACGTTGGGGTCCACCGTGACGCTCAAGCTGAGGGGACCGACGGGCTCCTGGCGCAGCGTCAGCGCCACGGTGGCGCTGGGGTAGAAGAAGAAGGCCCCGAGGCCAACGACAAGGACGGCTACGGCGGCGAGCCCGACGAACACCGATCTAGGGATTCGCCCCGGCCAGGCCCGGCCTTCCCTGGCAAGCCCGCCCGAGCTACCCTGACCGGCCGTCGGGCGCCCACCCGACGTCCTCGGCCCGACCGTGAGGGCCAGCTCGTCCAGCGTGTCGGAGACCTCGCCCCTTGCCCCTTCCGCCCCTCCGCTCGCCCGGGCGGTCTCCGCTTTCTCGTACTCCCCAACCGTGGCGAAGACCGGCAGGTCAGCAGATCGCGCCACCGACTGGACCGTCGGATCCGCGGCCACGATCGCAAGCCTCTTGTTGCGGCGCTTGGCCTCACCAGCGAGCAGCCGGAAATTGATGCGGGATGTAGCCACGCGCGACCCACCCGAGAGAACCAGCGCGATCCGGTTGTCGGACGAATCTCGGATCCGCGCGGCAGCCGAGGTGATCTCATCGTTGACGTCGAGGTAATAGATGGCCATCGGTTACATCTTCATGGCTCGGAGGACGCGCCGCAAAGCGACATCCAGCGGATCTTCATTTGTCTGCAGCTCGATCGCCTGGTAGGCCAGACCCAGTGGCGTGACGTCCTGCTGATCGACGAGGAGGTGCGTTCCATCCTTGATCCGTTCGACCTGCTCGGGGGCCATTATTGCTACCTCCGGCGGCCGGCTGAACGGCAGCCGCTTCCAGAAAGGCTCGCTGCACAGAGCCGCACCTATCTCTGGAAGGTGCGAGCCGCCGCCGCAAAGGTACACGCGGCCGGGCAGAAGATCGCCCGCCGCCAGCTCCTCCAGAACCAGTTCCACGCCCGCGGACCAGATGGCCACGTCCTCGGAGACGATCCGTGCCACGTCCGGGCGCTGATCCACCGGCAGGCCCCGGGCGTAGTCCACCTTGATCTCCTCGGCCCGCGGGAAGGGCAGGTCCAGGCGGTCCGCCAGGGATTTGGTGAAGGCGCGGCCACCCAGGGCGAACATGCGCGTCCCCTCGATGCCGCCGTGACGGACGAGCGCCACGTCCGTCGTGCCGCCGCCGATGTCGATGAAGAGGGCGCCGGACTGCTGGACTTGCTCACTGCCGAGGACCCGCGCCACGGCGTACGGCTCGGCCACGATCTCCAGCAGTTCCAGCTCCAGCTGTTGCGCCACGGTCTGGAGAGCGCCCAGGTGAACCAGTGGGGCGAAGGCGTTGAAGATGCTGATCTTGACGTGGCGCCCCTTGAAGCCAACGGGATTCGTCACCGGGTAGCCGTCTATCTGGGCACCCGTGACGGCAGCGTGGACCAGCCGCACGTCCACCTGCGGCAGGCCGGTCTCCCAGGTGATGGCCCGCTCCGCCTCCCTCAGAGCCTCGTGCTGCACGCCGTTGATCAGTTTCTGAAGCTCGGCATCCGTGATCGGCGCGCTGGGTCGCTTGCGTTCCTGCGAATGGGTCGTGGTGAAGCCCTTGACCAGCTCGCCGGCGATCCCGATCACGCACTGCGTCGGCCGGAAGCCGGCCATCTCCTCGGCCTCCTGGAGCGCCACCGAGCAGTTGTCGACTACGGCGTTGATGTCGGTGACCGTGCCCGACTGCATGTGCGAGAGACCCTGGCGCTTCCGTCCGACACCGCGGACCGTGCCCAAGTCGCTCTCATCTATCTCGAAGACGAGAGCCTTGGCGAATTCCGTCCCGATGTCCAGGGCGGTGCAGGCAGCGAGGGTCGTCTCCTCCTCTTGGCCCCAGATCCTGCGCCAGAACGCCACGGCCTCCCCTAGCTTTGCGCTACTTGCCTGCCGTTCTAAGTGTATCCGCGATCGCGGCCATGGCCGCG